>Ga0082212_10008356_pt1 | contig 13535 bp, 12 predicted proteins | sample TergutNt197P3_FD_71548 | JGI IMG/M metagenome (GOLD analysis project Ga0082212, IMG submission 71548) | Neocapritermes taracua P3 segment gut microbial communities from Petit-Saut dam, French Guiana - Nt197 P3 | ecosystem: Host-associated > Arthropoda: Insects > Digestive system > Gut ... | reverse complement strand
CAGAAACGAACCGTTAAGAGAGACTATGCCCCTTATGACGGTTCGTCATGGCACGCCGGAGAGGACTTGAACCCCCAACCTTCTGGTCCGTAGCCAGACGCTCTGTCCAATTGAGCTACCGGCGCATAGCGCTTGAATATATTAGCATACCACATATGAAAAAGCAAGAATTATTTGCTTTTTCCTGCACTAGCTAACGCGGTCCGCGGGGCGCCGGTGGTCATCCCCCCGGGGGGCTTGCGGCCGCAGTATTTACCGGTATAATTGACAGCATGATCGTGTTTGGATCAGCCGGAAAGGAGTTTATGACCGATGCATATGTCTGACGCTCTTGTTTCGCCTGCGGTCGGGCTGACAATGGCTGCTGTCAGCGCGGCGGCAGTCGGCCTGGCTGTGTCCGGGGTCAAAAAAGATGAGATCAGCGAAAAGAAAGTACCGGTCATAGGCGTTGCGGGCGCTATGGTTTTTGCGGCGCAGATGATAAACTTCGCTATTCCGGCGACCGGTTCTTCAGGGCATATAGGCGGCGGGGTCCTCCTCGCCGGATTGCTCGGCGGGTTCCCCGCCTTTCTTTCGGTCACGGCAGTCCTCGTTATCCAGTGCCTGTTCTTTGCCGACGGCGGGATCCTTGCGCTCGGGTGCAATGTATTCAACTTAGGCGTGATCCCCTGTCTGCTCATCTATCCGCTTATATTCAAGCCGGTGCTGAAACGCGGCGTCAGTAACAAAAACCTGTCCATAGCGTCCGTCGCCGCCTCGGTTACAGCGCTGGCGCTCGGAGCTTTTTGCGTGGTGCTTATGACCGTGATTTCAGGAATATCGCAGCTGCCGTTCGGTATTTTTACATCGCTGATGATTCCCGTCCACATAGTTATCGGACTCGTTGAGGGAGTCGTCACGGCAGCCGTGCTTTGTTTCATATTCAAAATGCGGCCGGAAATCATTGAATCGGCGCAAACCGGGAAAAGGACCGACGGTATACCATTAAAAAAAGTCATTGTGACGCTTCTTGCGCTGACTGTCCTGTCCGCCGGAGCTCTGACTCTGTTCGCGTCCACAAAACCAGACGGTTTGGAGTGGGCCATAGCGAAAACGGCGGAACGATCGTCAGAGCAGCCGGTCAGCCAAATGATCGCCGGGGAAAAAGACGACCCAAAAGCCGGAGGAGGGATTTCCTCAGCCGCGGCAAACGTACAGGAGCGCACGGCGATCCTGCCGGATTACGCTTTTGCAAATGATACCGTCAAAACCACCGGGACTCAAACGGCAGGAATTATCGGAGCGGCGGTCACATTTATACTCGCAGGCGCGGCGGGACTGGTGATCTCAAGACTAAAAAAGAGCAGAAAGGCGGTATCAGATGGCTGATGCAGCCGCGCGTATCCGTGAACTTCGGGCGTTGGATAGTCTTTCAGCGAAAAACACGGCTATCCACAAACTCCATCCTTTGGCGAAGCTGTTATCCGCCATTGTTTTTATTATTATCGTGGCTTCGTTCGGACGCTGCGATTTTGCGCGCCTTTCCCCCTATCTGTTTTATCCGTTTGTGATGATGGCGCTTGCCGAACTGCCATACAAGCTGATTCTGGCGCGCATGCTTGTCGCTCTGCCGTTTTGCCTTTTCGCAGGGATATCCAACGTGATATTTGACCGGGAAACCGCATTTGTTCTGGGCAGCGTCGCCGTAAGTTACGGCGTCTTGTCTCTGTTGACGATCCTCCTGAAAATGTACCTTTGCGTCATGGCCGCGCTGATACTTGCCGCCACTATGCCGCTTAGCGACCTCTCGGCACAGCTGCGAAGGCTTCGCATACCCGCGGTCCTTGTGATGGTGTTTGAGACGACGTTCCGGTATATAGGCGTTCTTTTTGAAGAAAGCCACTCCATGACGACGGCATACAGGCTGCGTTCCCGCGGGCGGAAAGCCATTGAGCTGCGCCACATGGGCCCTTTTACCGGCCATCTTCTCCTGCGCGGGTTTGCCAGGGCCGAACGCGTATATGCGGCGATGAGCTGCCGCGGTTACTCATTGGAAAAACTTCCGGCTTCGCGGCGGCGCCTGCGCGGTTCGGACGCAGCCGCGCTCGCGGCGGTTTGCTTACCGTCGCTGCTGCTTCGTTTTTTACGTATTTTGTAAAGGGTGGCTGTTACGCCTTGCTCACTATTACTGATCTGACAATAGAATACTCTGACGGAACGCGCGCCCTGGACGGGGTGACCCTGTCGATCGGGGCGGGAGAGCGCGTTGCCCTCATAGGCGCCAACGGGGCGGGAAAAACATCGCTTCTTCTCGCAATTGCCGGCGTCATTCCTGTAAAACATGGTACAATATCTGTAGGCGGGACAACGCTCAGCAAGAAGACCCTGCGCGAGATACGTTCGCGGGTCGGATTGGTGTTCCAGGACCCTGACGATCAACTTTTCATGTCAAGCATATATGAGGATGCGGCATTCGGACCGCGCAGCTACGGCTTCGATGAAGAGGAAACTGAAAAGCGCGTGAAAACAGCGCTGTCAGACCTCGGGATCGCGCGCCTCTCCGGCCGTTCCCCGCTGAAACTGTCCGGCGGGGAGAAACGATTGGCCGCAATAGCGTCTGTTCTTACAACGGAACCGGAACTTCTGCTGTTTGACGAACCGACGGCATATCTGGATCCGCGCGCCAAACGCAGCCTTGTTTCGACCCTCGCTAAATTGCCGCAAAGCAAGTTGATCGCCACGCACGATTTGTCGTTCACGGAAGAAGTTTGCTCGCGCATTCTGCTGCTGCAGGACGGCAAACTTGTCGCGGACGCCGGGACAGAATTGCTGCGCGACGCCGCGGCGCTCGAAAGCGCAGGGCTCTGAACTCATATTCCGTCGTCGTAATGCGCCGGAACGGCGCTGTGCGGAGTGACGCGATCCGGAACTCACTTCGTCTCAAGGCTTTCCACTGTGTTGCCACGGCGTGATGCGCCTCGCAATGACGATTATTCAGCGATTAAACAAAAGCGTAAAGGGAGTTGTACAGATATGAGTTACGGCTACACCGACAAATGGCTGGACGTCGATCTGACGTCGAAAACCTGGAAGATCGTCTCGTTTGACGCCGGAACAGTGCGGGCTTACATGGGCGGTGCTGGTATGGGCGCCAAAATACTGTATGACAGAGTCCCTCCAAACGCGCAATGGTACGACCCGGAAAATTGCATCGTGATTTGCGGCGGACCGCTCAACGCGACAAAAATGGCCGGCTCCGGTTCGCATTGCGAGATCACTAAAGGCGCTCTGACCAACGGGGCGACGTCTACGCAAGCTATGGGCTTTTTCGGCGCCTACCTCCCGGGCGCAGGCTTCGACGGGATAATCATCCAGGGGAAATCCGAAAATCTCACATATCTGTGCATAGACGGCGGAAAAGCGGAGTTCGGAGACGCTTCTGAATTCGCCGGAATGAACACCCGCGAAACCGAACTTGCAATGAAAGAAAAGATCGGCGCGCCGTCCCGCCGGTCCAGCGTATACTGTATCGGGCCCGCCGGCGAGAACCTGGTCTGTTTTGCCTGCGTGGCGGGCGACAACGGGCATATTGCAGCCCACAATGGTATCGGAGCGGTTTGGGGAAGTAAGAAACTTAAAGCGGTAGCCGTGAAAAGAGGCGCACATATCGTAGAACTGTTCGACGCCGAAGAGGTCGCCCGACTGAACAAAGAAATAGTCGAAGAGTTCAAGACCCATCCCCTTTATAAGAATGAAATGTATAACGGAACGTCCAAACTGATGGAGATTTACTGGAACCAGGGCCTGGTGCCGTATAAAAACCTTACGGACAGCGTGCTGCCCGATGAGTTTCTCAATTTAAGGGGCGCGTATTACCGTACAAACTATGAGAGCAGGCGGGAACCGTGTTTCGGGTGCCCAAGTTTTCACTGCAACACCATCACAGTGACAGAAGGGAAGTTTGCCGGCTTTACGGGCGATGAACCCGAGTATGAACTAATGGCCGGGATGGGCACGCTGATCGGCAACCCCGATCCCGGGGCGGCGATCATGCTTGCAAACCAGTGGGACCTGGCAGGCTGCGACGGCAATGAAGGAAGCTGGCTGACCGCTTTCGCCATAGAATGCTACGAACGCGGTATCCTGACCAAAAAAGACACAGACGGACTTGAACTCTCGTGGGGCAGCGTGGATGCGGTCAATAAGCTGATTTGGAAGATCGCGGGCAGCGAACCCGGCATAGGCTCGCTGCTCGCGCAGGGTGTAAAACGCGCAGCCGAAACCATCGGCGGCGAAGCGCTTGACATTGCCGTGTACCAGAAGCGCGGGCACGCCCCGCGCGGCCACGACCACCGGGCGCGCTGGACGGAAATATTCGACGCGGCCGTCTCGAACGTAGGCACCATAGAAAGCACTCACACCCGGTTGGCCCCCGACCGGATCAATGACCCCCGGGCCATAGCAAGATCCCTGTACGAAGGAAAGACCCGGTGTTTCGTTGATTCGCTTTGCATCTGTATGTTCCCTTCCAGAACAATGATTTCAACCGACTGCGACCATCTGGTATCTATGATAAACGCGGCCACAGGATGGGATATCAGCAGCGGCGAATGCTTCGATCAGGCTCAGCGCACCGTCAATCTGTTCCGTGTATTCAACTTGCTGCACGGTATAAAACCGGAAGACGTCGAGTTCCCGTCCGGACGGTACGGCTCAGCGCCGATAAACGGCCCGCACCAGGGCAAATGTGTCATGGATGTGTGGGAGGAAACGCTTGACGTCTATTATGAACTGATGAACTGGGACCGCTCCACGGGCTGGCCAAAGGAGGAGCGCCTGCGCGAACTGGGGTTGGATTTTGCCGTGCGGCATATCCCGCGGTAGGTCGATGCCTCAGTCATTCCCAATGCCACCCTGCGAATACGTACGGAGATATAAATGGTCAAGATATTTTTACACGCCTGGCTCACAGATGAGTATAGGCATATCGGCGCCGCGTCGGAGATCCCGCATTTCCGCGGCATGACTGTTGGCGACGTCATCAAGCATGCGGATATCCTTTATGATCATTTAAGCCTGATCGTTTTGGACGGGCTGAGCGTAACTTCGGAAACGACGGTCAACGACGGCTCAAGAGTGGATTTCTATCCGCACATCACCGCGGGATGACTCCCTGAATGTTGAAACAAGTGTATATTGACACGGTGGATGGCGTGTTGTATAATCCAGCGTAACGAAAGTGATCAGTCACTTTGCAAAAAACATATCTAGTAAACAGGAGGAACAAAATGAAAAAAAGATGGTTAGCCGTTCTGCTCGCCCTCATCTTTGTACTTGCGCTATTTGCGGGATGTGGCAATGACAAAGGCACAAGCAGCGGCACGACGAGCGGCAGTACGGCAGGCAGCAGCGACAGCAGTGGAAGCGCCCCGGCGGCGGTCAGCAGCAGGGACGCAAACGGACAGGTCGCGGTAGGTTATCAGAAGGACATGCAAAAGGACGTCATAAAGATCCGCGCAGTCCGCCCGATAACGGGAGACAGCGCCCTTTTCGAGCAGACGGCGTTCGGCCCGCAGTATAAGATGTGGGAAGACGAGATCAATCAGAGCGGCGGGCTCTACGTGAGGTCCCTCGACCGTAAAGTCAAGGTGGAGATCGTAGCCACCGACGACACATCCGATATGGACAAAACGAGGCAGCTTCTCGAGCAGATCCTTGCAAACGAAAAACCCGACCTCTTACTTGCGCCCGAAGGAACAGCCAGGCTGTTTGCCGCAACTCCGATAGTGCAAAAGTATGGATATCTTATGGTTGCCGCCGAAGGCGGCGCCAAAGACCTGGCAGTCGAGTTTGAAACCATGAGAAAAGGCGGCGAAACTGTGGGCGTCTTCTCTGTTCTCAGCTATTCCGAGACGCAGGTCCCCGCGCTCATCAAACTCTTTGAGGAACTCGGCGTCACTTCCGTATATTGTGCTTATATCAACGATTTGCACGGCATCGAGTACTGGAACTACACAAAACAAAGGCTTGAAGAGATCGGCATCGACGTCAAGGGAAGCGAACTCGTCGACCCCGCCGACCCCAACGGCGCCGTCATCATCAACAACGCTATGGCAAGCGGGGCGCAGGCTTTCCTGGGTTACATGTACCCCCCGCAGGCGATTCCTGTCACAATGACAGCCGCGGCGCTGGGCTACATGCCGGACATGTATCTGCTTGGCCCCGGCCTTTGCTATGACTTCTTCAGTGTCTTCGCCTTTGATGATTTCTCGCAGGATTCCCTCCAAGGCATAATGGGATGGGGCGGATGGAATGAAAAGTCAGACCCGTTTGGCGATGGAAGGGCCAAAGCTTACAGCGAGCATTTCCGCGAATACTGGCGCGCAAAGGGGTTGTTCTGGAGAAACGAAGACGGCAGCCCAAGCAGCGCTCCCCCCGACCAAATGGTATTTCAGGACTGGTGGGGCCACATTTGCTATTACTCGGTCATGCAGGTACTGCAGCAAGCCGTCGAGAATGCAGGCGAACTGGATGATAACGGCGTTTTAGTACAATCCACGCTGATAGACTACATCGCCAACAACACGTTCGACACAGTCATGCATCCACAGCTCAAGTTCACAAATAATATACTTCTGGACGATATGTACCTCGGAAATGTCGGGCAGTGGCAAAACGGGATATTCGAAGTAATCGACAATGACGCCCGCAGGACCGCCCCGCCGATATTCCCCTTCCCGGGCTGGTGGCAGGGATAGATCAATTAACAATTAACAATTAACAATTAACAATTAACCGCCCCCGGGAATCATAACGGGTTTCCGGGGGTTACGCAAAACAAGCGTTTCACTCATAACTCATAACTCATAACTCATAACTCATAACTCATAACTCATAACTCATAACTTATAACTCATAATTCGAGTCGCGAAGCAGCTTTAAAGCGGAGGGAGTTGGATAAATGGCAACAATTGCCTTGATACTGATCAATGGATGCATTATGGGCAGCATCTACGCCCTCATGGCGATGGGCATGAGCACGCAATACGGAGTGGCCCGGATCCTCAACATCGCGCATGGTGAGTTTATTGTTTTTGCCGGCTTTGTTACGTTCATGCTGCAGATAAAAACGAACCTGCACCCTCTTGTCGGCCTGGCGATCGCCGTACCGATCGTTTTTGTTATCACATTTGTCTTACACATAACGATATACAGGCGGGTAAAAAGGATGTCGCCGAATCTGGGCGTTTTTGAAGGGAACGCTATCCTCGTGGCGTTCGGGATCTACTTCATCGCGCAAAACCTGATACAGAGCAACTTCGGTTCGGCGCCGGCCGCATACCCGTTCATGTCATACGCGATAAATATCGGCGGCGCGGCTATTGCCGCAAAAGGGTTGTTTGTCATGTCGATGTCGATAATAGTCTGCGTTTTATATAATCTGTTTTTGTCGCAGACGCGGCTGGGAAAGGCTATACGCGCGGCGGCGCAAAACCCGCAGGCGGCTTCGCTTTTCGGCGTGAAAATCAATACGGTAATGGCGCTTTGCTTCGCGATAGGAGGAGTTTTAGCCGCATGCGCCGGCGTTTTATACAGTATGAACGACGCGTTTTCAGCCGTACACGGCATGCAGTTCACCACACTGGCTATAATCATCGTAGTATTCGGAGGGCTCGGCAGCGTCAAGGGCGCGATAATAGGCGGGTTTATCATGGGGATCATAGGCTACGCGATCGGGTTCTATGTCGATACGGTGTTCATGATATCAGCCTTCTACGTGATAATACTGATTTTGCTGGTCGTAAGGCCCAAGGGCCTTCTGGGGAGGTGAAAGTTTGAAAACAAGTTTTCAAACCTGGTTTTTGCGTCTTTCCGATCATGGTGGATTGTCGCAAATACAGCATCGGCACAAATTCCGGAATAAGGAAGGGATGATTTAGTGTGGAACTCGTAAAGACTACTTTCTGGAATTCGACGCCCGCTAAAATACAGTCGGCGGCTATTGTCGCGGTATTCGTGTTCATGGCGCTGTTCATCCCGAACAAAACGGGTTCGTACGCCCCGCTCTTTATCGCGTATACCATGAGTTATATCGTGATGTCTTTCTCATGGAATTTCTTCTCCGGCAAATCGGGCTATATTTCACTGGCAACGGGCGCGTTCTATGGCCTCGGAATGTATATACAGGCGCTGTACGGCCGGCAGTTCCCCCTGATCGTAACTATGGTGATATCAGCGGCAGCCGCTTTCGCGGTCGGCTATATCGTTGGCGTCGTGACGCTGAGGCTCAGAGGGATATACTTCACAATATTCACGTTTGGCCTTACGCTGTTCCTGAATAAATTCGTACACTGGTACGAAGGGCTCTTTACGCAGACTAAAGGCCGTATGGTAAAGACATTTGACAACACGATGATTTTCTACGCGATGCTGATAGTCATATTCATCGTGATAGTCGCGACGCTGATTTTCAGTAAAGCCCGCTTTGGGCTCAAACTCAAGTCGATAGGGCAAAACGAGGACAGCGCCCAGCATATCGGCGTCAACACGACGAAAACCAAGGTGCTGGCGTTTGCGATAAGCGCCGCTCCCGTCGGCGCGGTAGGCGCGCTTATGTGCACCGCAACCGGCTATATAGACGCTGATATCGCATTCAAGATGAACGCAAGCTTCTTCCCTGTATTGATGGTGATATTCGGCGGTATAGGCACAATGTACGGTCCGGTAATCGGGGCTGTCATATTCTATGTGCTTCAGGACTACCTGATCAGGGCAACGCCGTTTTATATGATCATTTTCGGCGTGATAATGGTCCTCATAGTACTTGTAATGCCAAAAGGCGTGTTCGGCACGATCGAAGCGGCAGCGGCAAAAAAACGTACGGCCAATAAACGGAAGAAGGTGATCGGCGATGCCTGACTTTGAGAGTATTATGGTCGGCAAGGGCGTTACTAAACGGTTCGGCGGCATGACCGCTGTGGACCACGTCGATTTCGAACTTCGCAAAGGCGAGATACTCGGCCTGATAGGCCCGAACGGCGCGGGCAAAACGACGCTCTTCAACTGCATCTCAGGCTTTCTCACAGCCGACGAGGGAACAATAACCCTCAACGGCGCCAAAATCAGCAAACTGAACCCCGACAGGATCTGCCATCTCGGCCTCGGCCGCACATTTCAGGCTGCGCAGAATTTCCCTGATTTTTCTGTACGCGAAAATGTGCGCATGGGCGCGCTCTTCGGGCAGAAAGGGGTCAGTTACGCGGAAGCCGACAGGCTAACCGATGAGATCATGGCTTTCACCGGCCTTGATAAACACGCCGGTATGGCTGTCCCGGACATGCCGCTTGCTATTCAAAAACGTCTTGAAGTTGCGCGGGCGCTTGCGACAAAACCAAGCGTCATCATGCTCGACGAAATGATGGCGGGCCTCAACCCCGCGGAAGTGGACGAGGCAATGGCCCTTACGCGCAGTATCCGCGGCAGCGGAGTAACGATCCTCATGATCGAGCACGTTATGAAAGCGATCATGTCTATTTGCGACCGGATTATAGTGCTGCACCACGGAATTCTCATTGCCGAGGGCCTGCCCGATCAGGTCGCGAACGATCCGCAGGTCATCGAGGTATATCTCGGGGAGGAGGAAGAATAGCCATGTCGATACTTGAAGTTAAGGACGTCAATGTCGGCTACGGTAACCTGCAGGTGCTGTGGGACGTCAATCTGAAAATCGAAGAGGGGCGGCTGGTCGCGCTGCTCGGGGCAAACGGCGCGGGCAAAACGACGCTGCTCAATACCATAACGGGCGTGCTGAAACCCATATCGGGGGAAATCTCTTTCAAAGGAGAGCGCATCGAACATCTTCCGCCGGACAAGATCATTGAACGGGGTATATCATATCTGCCCGAAGGCGGGAGTTTGTTCCCGGATATGACGATCAGGGAAAACCTCGAAATGGGGGCATACCACCGCAAATACTGGTCCGGACGAAAAGCCGACCTGGAGCGGATGTATGAACTTTTTCCCGTACTGAAGGAACGCAGAAGGCAGCTTGCAAAGACTATGAGCGGCGGCGAACGCCAAATGCTCGCTATGGGCCGCGCTCTTATGTCAAACCCCTCGCTCTGTCTTTTCGACGAACTTTCATACGGCCTTTCGCCAAAAATAGTGCAGGCAGTGTTCAAGATAGTCCGGCAGCTCCACGACGAGGGAATAACGGTATTTCTCGTCGAACAGAACGTCCGGCAAACGCTTAGAATAGCGGACTACGCATATGTCATAGAAAACGGCCGTATCGTAAAAGAGGGCGAAGGCGGCGCGTTGCTTGAAGACGACTACGTCAGGCAGGCGTATCTGGGCGTGTGACGAGTGTGGAGCGTGGAGTGTGGAGCGTGGAGTAAAAAAATAAGAAATAATAATGCAGAATGCAGAAATGCTGCATGCGTTTTATGTTCGCGAATTTCCGTATAACTGGCTGAAATAGATTTAATTATTAAGAAGGAGTGGAGCCATAGTGGCAAAAGATTGGGAGAACATCAGAAAGCTGGCGGTGGAGTACGCCGGGGAAAACATTAACGATCGCTGTATGAACTGTTCGGAGTCAGTCTTCGAAGCGCTTATCCGGAGCGGCGCCATAGACGCTCCGCTTGATGTTTCGGCGGTTTCATTCGCTACAGGATTCGGAGGAGGCGGCGGCGGCGTTGGCTACACGTGCGGCGCGCTTGCTTCAGGTATCCTCGCGTGCGGTATCGTTCACGGAAGGAAGGACCCGGCATCGACCACGAACAGGATGGAACTCAAAGAAACCATGTACAAACGCTACAACAACCTTGTCAGCGATTTCGTCAAGGTAGCCGGCAGCGGGCTTTGCAGGGAGATCATCAATGAGTTCCCGGAAGGCTACGGCGACGCGCAGACAAGGCCGAACTGCATTCGTATAGTCACCGCCGCCGCGGGGATAGCGGTGGATTACCTGAAAATGGACGCGGAAGAAGCGTCAAAGCTGGAGTATGACCCGGCTGTCGTGGGCATAAACAACTGGCTGTAGTCCGCGTTTTTCAGCGCAACTCCCGGCCGGATGTTTCCGGTTTTGCAAAACGTAAAAAACAGCGTTCATAATAAGTAGAAATTACCAAATATAAAGGATAAATTACCAAACGAAACAGCGTTATTACCATATGTTTACATTGACATCAGGCACCGTTTATTGTACAATGCCACATACCGTACGGATCGGTAAAACCGCATTGGAAATATAGTTCAAACGACCCGTCAGGCAGACTCAAGCCCTTGACAGAACTGTGGTTTTACGGATAAATCATAAAAAACGGTAACTAATATTACAGGAGGAAAAAATGAAAAAAGCAGTATTAGCGCTCGTACTCGTACTCGCATTGGCGACGACCCTGCTCGCCGGATGCGGAGGCACTCCAGCCCCGGCGGCAAGTCAGGCCCCTGCGGCAAGCCAGGCCCCTGCAGCCCCGCAGCCCTCTGCAGCACCCGCAAGCCCCGCACCGTCACTGGCCCCGGCAGCGCCGGCCCCTTCGGCCGCGGCGCCGGCTCCGAACCTTCCTGAGAAAGACTCGATAGTAATCGGTATGGCGCGCCCGATTTCCGGCGTGTATGAAGTGTTTGAAACAGACGTTTTCGGGCCGATCTACAGAATGTGGATCGACGACGTCAACGCCGACGGCGGTATCTATGTCGCCGAATACGGCAAGAAACTCCCCATCGAAGTCATCAAATATGACGATACTTCGGACATGGACACGATGATCAGGCTGACGGAAAGACTGATGCTTGAAGACAAAGTCGACTTCATTTTCCCGTCGTGCAGCACCGCGTTCCTTTTTGCCCAGGCTGAAGTTACGAACCAGCACGGCTACCTGCTCTTCAGCGGAGAGGGCGGCGCGGCGGAGCTGTCAAAGCTCTACGACCAATTCCCGCTGTTCTTCGTCACGTGCAACCACTCCGTGACGCAGATCCCGGCTATGGCCGCCGTACTTGCCGAGAACGGAGTCGAATCGGCTTATATCACATACATCCAGGACCAGTACGGTATTGAATACCACGACGCGGCCGTCCCGGCTCTTAAAAATGTCGGCATTGAGATTCTGGGCGAGGTATCCGTGCCCTTCGACACCCAGGATTTCAACCCGATCGTCAGCGGAGCCATGGCCAGCAACGCCGACGCGTTCCTGTGCTTTGCCTATCCGGATCAGAACTTCCCGATCACGCAGACGTCGATGGCTCTCGGCTATAACCCCAAGGTATTCCTGCTCGGCCCCGGCGGCAATATGGACGTCTTCCCGGCGATTTTTGGCGAACAGGCGGCTGAGGGCGTCATGGGTTTCGGCGGATGGAACGCCAAGAGCAGCGCCGCGGCGGCGGAATTCGTTGATAAGTTCAGGGCCAAGAACCCCGGCGTCGGCATTGACTGGTGGGGCCACATCTGCTACATTTCGATGGTGCAGGTATTCGAGCAGGCCGTTGTGGGCGCCGGCACGCTGGACAACGCCAAGGTCGCCGAGTACATGAAGTCCCATCACTTTGACACCTACATGGGAGAAGTGTGGTTTGAAAGCAACTCGTTTGCTCCCCAGTGTTTCCTCGGCAACATCGGTCAGTGGCAGAGCGGCGTGTTCGAGGTCCTCGACGAGGGCGCCAGAAGGACTGCCGAGCTAATCATCCCGAAGCCGGATTGGCCGACGCCGTAAAGCTTAACCGGAACTCTTCCTGCTTCATAATTCGGCAAGCAAGACCGCCTGAAAAGGTATATATAAAAGACCTTTTCAGGCGGTCACAGTTGAAGCCTGCTCACACTATCCGGAATGCTCAGATTTTGAGCGGATTTTGTGTCAGGCTAGGCAAATTTCTGAAGGAATAATTGGCCTGTTAAATCTAACGAAGCCTGGCGCAGAATCCGCCACAAAGATATATTGAGCGGTAGTGTGAACAGGCTCTAGCATAGGAGTTGGTGCCTGTTGTCCATTATTAACACACTTACATCATTAAATACGTATATACTTGGGATTATAATGGGCGGTATTTCACCAGTTTCAATAAGCTCCAAATGGTGTTTGTGTTCGTCAAACTCATAAACCATATTCCCAGTATAGTCTGATTCCGCTGAAACAAATATTCGTTTTTCATTCTTACCAATTAGCATAATAGCCGCTATTTGGTCATTTTTCCCTAAATGAATATAATGTGTGCCGCCGTTGTCGTCTATCTTTAACTTGATAAAAACTTCCGTGAACGAATATTTATCTTCATTAAAAAATTGTATCCCTCAGGCAATAGTCCATTGGTTATAGAGTGTCTGAACTTCATATCAGATAGGAACATCCACGCTTTTGTTTACAGGTAAAGAGCGACACAGTTGTAGTGTATTAAAACTTAAGAATAAAAATAATTTGCTGTATATGAAACTGTGGTTTTAAAAGAATCGCTGATTTGGAATTAACTGTATTCGTAACAGGTTGTTGCTATCAACTGTGATTTATACGTGGTCTGTTAGAAAAGTATCCGACCGTATTTTTTTATGCGAACACCTGATG
>Ga0082212_10008355_pt1 | contig 13535 bp, 11 predicted proteins | sample TergutNt197P3_FD_71548 | JGI IMG/M metagenome (GOLD analysis project Ga0082212, IMG submission 71548) | Neocapritermes taracua P3 segment gut microbial communities from Petit-Saut dam, French Guiana - Nt197 P3 | ecosystem: Host-associated > Arthropoda: Insects > Digestive system > Gut ... | reverse complement strand
AAAATGCAAAGTATTCGACGACCGCGTCCTACCTAAGGAAATAAACAAAAAAATGAACCAGATATATAAAAAACTGAAGGTTAATTCGCATACATGTATTCCCCTTTGTGGTAGGAATTAATTTCGGGAATTACGGTTTATTAGTACGCATGCGGGACGCATGCTATCCCATGTCACGCCGGCGAGGACGCCCGCGATCCCATGTCTATGCCGCTGTCCCATGTCTATGCCGCGATCCCATGTCTACGACATAGCGGTTTGTTTGTCAATTCTCGCTAATATTCACCTTAAAAAATGGGGGGAGTCCAGGTTAAAATTATATCTTATGAAAAAAACATTTAACGCTTTGCCGGCGGAGCGCCCGCGCTTCAATGGCTGCCGCGTTTTACCATTAATTCTTCTGGCGGCTTTTGGTTTATCACTGTCGGCTTGCGGCGGCAAAAACGCTGTGGATTCGGGTGTAAATTTTACGATCACCGATCATGTGGGGCGCACAGTAAATTTCAGTAAAATACCCGAAAAAATCATCTCCCTTTCACCCGGTACTACCGAAATCATTTTCGCCCTGGGTTTAAATGCCAAACTTGTCGGCGTAACGTCATTTTGCGATTATCCGGCGGACGCAGAAAGCATCGACCGGATCGGCGGATACTCCACTGTCGATAAAGAAAAAGTAATCGACAAAATCGGCGCGGACAAAGCCGGCGCCGTTATCTTCGCATCCACTTTACACGCATCGCCGGGCGGAGTTTTATCAGATCTTGAACAGTTAGGCTACAATGTCGTGGTGCTGGAGGCAAAAACCATTGACCAGCTTTTTGATTGCATGAAACTTGTAAATAAAACAGGCGGCGGCGGCTCCGCGGCAGACGCTGTTATCCGGTCCCTGGAAACCCGCGTTGATGCAGTAAGATCAAAAATTAATGCCGGCATTCCCAAAGTTACCGTTATGCACGAGGTTTTTGGCGGTCATTGGGTTGCCGGCGCCGACACCCTGGAAAATGACATAATCGCCATTGCGGGCGGCATCAATGTCGGCGCGTCCAGAGGTTCGGGCTACGGCCAGATTAATATTGAAGGCATTATTGACGCCAATCCTGATAGAATAGTTGTTGTTTCTCAAATGGGCGCTATGGTTAATGGCCTCGTTTCCAGCGAAATTACGGATAATCCTGTTTTCAGAGTGCTGGACGCCGTGAAAAACCGCCGTGTTTATGTAATTGACGCCGATATTGTTTCCCGCAGCGGTCCGCGAGCCGTAAACGGGCTGGAAGAATACGCGAAAATACTGCATCCTGATATTTTCGGCGCGCCGGTTCTTCCCCGATAAGAAACCTGCGCGTTTTGTTGATAATGTGGGGCGCGATTTATCGCGCCACGTTTATTTAATTAAACGCAGGCGGGACGCCTGCTATCCCATGTCTCGCCGGCGAGGACGCCCGCGCTCCCATGTCCGGCGGTACCAAGACATAACAATGGAAAAAAAAGTAAGCCGCTTTCGCGGGCAGATTATTTCTTTGCTGGTTTTAGCGCCGGTTCTCCTCGTGGTGATGGCTACCGCCGCCTGTCTGGGATCCGTAAACGTACCTTTTGGACATACCCTGGGCATAATTGCCTCAAAGCTGCTGTTCTTTCTTGATTTCAGCAATCATTCATGGACGGACGCGCAATCCGTCATTATTTTTGAAGTGCGCCTGCCGCGTATTATTATTGCGGCACTGTGCGGCGCGGCCCTGGCGATGGCCGGCGCAACCTACCAGGGACTTTTCCGCAACCCGCTTGCCGATCCATATCTGATAGGCGTTTCCCAGGGCGCTGCCTTTGGCGCGGTTCTGGCAATTTCACTGTCCGCGAGCTGGAACGCTTTCAGCGTATGGATAATTCCGTTATTTGCTTTTTCAGGCGCTCTTTTGGTCACATTCCTGGTATACCGTATATCCAAAACAGGCAATGTATTGCCAACGGCCACGCTGATCCTGGCCGGTATCGCCCTCGGCGCTTTCTTTTCGGCGGGATCGTCTTATATCATATCCGTTTCCCACTCTAAAATCGGCAGCATGGTGTTATGGCTTATGGGCAGCTTTAACAATGCCATGTGGAACGAAGTACGGGCGACTTTCCCCATTGTGCTGGCGGGTTTGTTTGTTCTCGTTCTTTTTGGACGTTCTCTTAATATCATGCAACTGGGCGACGACCAGGCCAAACAGCTTGGCTTAAACGTGGAGCGCGATAAAAAGATCCTGCTTGCCGTTTCAACGATCATGGTGGCCGCCGCCGTTTCTTTTGTCGGCATCATCGGATTTGTCGGCATTATCATCCCGCACGCCGTGCGTTTGCTGTGGGGGCCGGATTATCGCTTTTTATTGCCGCTGTCCGTTTTGCTGGGCGCTATATTCATGGTGGCGACAGATATTGCGGCGCGTGTTCTGTTCGCCCCCGCCGAAATACCGATTGGCGTCATAACCGCCGCGTGCGGCGCGCCTTTCTTTCTTTATCTGCTGCGCAAAAAAATGAAGAGTATTTTCTGAAAATGATGGAATATGGGGAATACGAGGTTCACTTAAAAGAAGTCTCTCTCGCATACGGAGATTCAGAAGTAATCCACAGGGTTTCTTTCGGCCTGAATCGCGGCGTTTTCGCGGGGTTGGTGGGTCCAAACGGCAGCGGCAAATCCACTATAATAAAAAGCCTCTCGCGCATTTTGGAACCCGCGCATGGACAAATATCGTTTCGCGGCCAGAACGTCAAAAATATGAAGCAAAAGGACTTGGCCAGGCTTTTGGCCGTGGTGCCGCAAAATGCCGTCCTGCCGTCGCTTTTTACCGCTTTTGAAATCGTGCTTATGGGCAGAAACCCGCACAAGGGGTTTTTAAGCTATGAAGACGAAAACGATATGGAAATGGTGCGGGACGCCATGGAAAAAACCGACACCTGGCGTTTTCGCGACCGCCGTATTCACGAGCTATCGGGCGGCGAGATTCAAAGCGTTGTTATCGCCCGCGCTTTGACGCAGGATACGGATATAATCGTACTGGACGAACCTACGGCGGCCCTCGACGTAGCCCGCCAGATTGAAATTCTTAATTTCCTGCGCGAACACTGCAAGGAACGGAATAAAACCATTATCGCCGCAATTCACGATCTGAATTTAGCCGCTCATTATTGCGACCGCCTGATCCTGCTGAAAAAGGGGATTGTTTTTATCGACGACGCGCCATCAAAGGTAATCACCAACGAAAACCTTTCGACCGTATACGGCAGCGGCAGCTATGTTTATCCGCATCCTCTTTCCGGCCTGCCCGCCGTCCTGCCGATGGTGGAATAAAAGAATATAAGGGGGATACCGGCGCCCACCATGTTTTGAGGTCAAATTTTGCGACCTCAAACTTGAGATGCCAAATTGGCATCTCAAGTTTTCCCACTCCATTTCGGATAATTGGAAAATGAAGTCTTCCGGAAAGCGGTCGAGGTTGCGCTTTACCGCCCTGACCAATGCGCCCGTTTCCACTCCATAAAGAACGGCCAAATCTTCATCCAGCATAACCCGTTGATCGCGTAACTCAAGGATGCGTTGGACAACGGCATCCAAAGTAAACGTCGAAAGATTTTTAGACATATCACTTCTCCCTCTCTTGATATCTAATTACGAAATGACGATTTGGGCAGGATTATTTTCAAAAATTCGATGGTACAGGCCGAAACCCTACGGTCACTAATATGTAATCAATACAGATTTCGATGAGAAAATAAATTTCCGAAAACAAAAAAACATGCCATCCTTAAAAGACTTAAAAATAAATTCTTGTGGAGTTGGTGTTCATGAAAACTAAAATCATCTGTACGATAGGGCCCGCTTGTGACAGTGAAAAAATGATTCAGCAGCTTATTATTGCCGGCATGAATGTCGCGCGCGTCAATTGCAGCCACGGCGGGGCGGAAGAGAATGAAGCAAAAATCAATCTTTTGAAAAAAGTCCGCAAGCAAATGGGCGTTCCTCTTGCCATTATGCTTGACACCAAAGGCCCGGATATCCGTATCGGCACGTTTGAAAACGGCGGCGTCGAATTGGCCGGGGGCCAGGCGTTCACGCTTACCACAAAATCCTGTATCGGCAGCAAATCCCGCGTTTTTGTCAACTGCAAGCGCCTGCCGAAATTTGTAAAGCCGGGCCAAATCCTGCTACTGAATGACGGTTTTATAAAGATGACCGTAACAAAGGTCGCCGAACCTGAAATTGTTTGCCGCGTTGACACCGGCGGATACCTGTCGAACCGCAAGTCGCTCTTTGTTCATGGCGCGAAACTGGATATCCCGTTTTTGTCGAATGAGGACAAAACGGACCTGCTTATGGGTGTGAAAACGGATGTCGATTATATTGCCGCAAGCTTCGTTTCCTGCGCAAAAGATGTAATTGACATGAAAAAATTCATCGCGAAAGGCGGCGGGGATATACCGATCATCGCGAAAATAGAGAGCATGGAGGGCGTGCATAACATCGATGAAATCCTCGCGGTTGCGGACGGCATGATGACCGCGCGCGGCGATCTTGGCGTCGAATTTCCGCTTGAGCAGATCCCGACCGTGCAAAAATATCTGACAGGAAAAGCGTCCGGCGCAGGCAAGTTCGTAATAACCGCCACCGAAATGCTGGAGAGCATGACCGAAAAGCCGCGCCCCACGCGCGCCGAGACCACCGATGTCGCCAACAGCGTTTATGACGGTACGGGCGCGGTTATGCTTAGCGGCGAAACCGCAGTCGGCAAATACCCTGTGCAGGCGGTATCCTATATGAAAAAAATTACCGAAGAAGCCGAGCAAAACGTGCGATACGATGAAAAGTTTTTCTCAAACGACGTCGCCATTGCCGACCAGAAGCACGCATTTGCGCATACGATCACAGGCGCGTCAATCGCGGCGAAAGCGCGCGCGGTCGTCGCGTTTACGGAAAGCGGCGGCACGGCAATTCGCGTCGCGAAGTATCGTCCAAAATGCCAGATTTACGCCTTTGCCCGTTATGAAAAGGTGTTTAACCAATTGGCGATGCACAACGATATTACCCCGATTTTTATGCCGGATATCCTGACCGTCAACCAGATGTTAAATATAAGCAACGACTATATTCTGAAACATAAAATCGCAAAAAAAGGCGAAATTGTGGTGGTGAACGCGAGTTACCAGGATAGCGATACCGATTTGGTGCTCATACATCCGCTAAGTTAACCCGGATGCCGAGCGCCCCATTCGTACTTTGCGGCTGTACAGTTCTTCCAGCGTTTCGGCGATTTCGGCGGGGTTTGTCAGCGGCGTATCGCTTTTACGCACCCTGTAATTCAGGTGAACCGACTTTTTGAACTTCTCAAGTTTTGGAAGCTTGTCGCGGTTTGTTGTTTCCATATGCCGGCCGTCCTGGTCTACGAGAATGACTTTTGGCAGGAACACGCCCGGCCTGCCGATGAAAGCGTCCATTAATCTTACCGCCTCGGCGTAGTCTTCCAGGGACGACCTGCCAAGGGCTTCATAATTGTATATTTTTCTGCCGTCCCATGTTCTGACCGTGGCGAAGCTCCCGGAGATTCTTTCTTCTATATCAGCTTCCGTATTCAATGTGTCGTGCCCGGAAGGAACGAGCAAAACTTTTCCTCCGCCTCCTTCAATATTGGCGGCATATCGCGGCAAAACGGCGCCCGAAAGCCAGCCTTGCAGGTGTTTCATGTAGATTTTGCCTATCTGGATGGGCGTGATGAAATGCGCGATTCCTTTTTCCTTGTGGCATTGCAGCAGATAATATGGATGTATGCCTATCCAGAACATCCTGCGGAATGTTTCCGCCAGTGTTTTGTAGTAGTCGTTGACGTGGTTCAGAAGAACCGTCTGGTTTCTGATTGTGAAGCCGTGATTCCTGATTTTTCTGGCCGCAGCGGCAAGATCTTCCGTAATTTCCTGATAATGGTTGATGTGTATCATGAAATAGACAATTTTTTCAGGGCCGCTCGTGTGTTTATTGGCGGACAGCCTTATTGCCTCCAGCAGTTCGTCATTGACCGCCATAGGCAGAACGACCGGAACCCTGGTTGCGATTCGTATCACCCTGACGTGAGGAATCCGGCTCAATTCTTCCAGAACGCTTGTCAGCCGGTCGCGTCCGGTCATGAGGGCGTCGCCGCCTGTAATAAGAACCTCGTCGATATTTCTGTTGTAATTGATATAGAAAAGCCCCCTGTCTATCTGTTCCTGATTGACATCGGCGTTTGCGTCAAGAGTTTTGGATCTCTGGCAGTGAACGCAGTATGAGGCGCAGCTCGTGTTCCCCGCGACAAAAAGGGCGGCCCGATTCGGATATCGCTGGTAAGCGGCTCCGAAACTCCGGTATTCTTCGCTCATCGCTCCTTCAAGCCCCGTATCGGGAAACAGAAGATTGGCGGGCGTCGGCACGCACTGCCAGAAAACCGGATCAAGGCGTTTGTGCGGTTTTTCGCTGTGCGACATGACGGGATGGAACGGGTCGGCCTGCATGAGAGACGCGTAATATGGCGTTATGCGCAGCGGATCCTTCCCCTGCGCTCTTAAGGTTTTGATGGTGCGTTTGATTTCCATTTCCTGGAGGGGTGTAAGGCTTATGACTTTTTTGAGCTGATCCACTGTACGGATTGAGTTTTCGACCTGCCATCCGGCGTCCTGCCACTGTGCCCGTGTAACGTTTTTCCATAATTCGATTGCGTTGGGTTCGCGCGGTTTATAGAAAATATTATCCCTGGCGTTCATTGAGCCCCTCCCTTCTTTAACCCGATTGTTTCATAGAGTTTCTAATTTATAAAATACCCGGCAATCCCCGCGCTATTTTCAACAGTCCGATATTTCACAGGGTTTGCGTGTACGTATCAGAACAGCACCATTTTCATGTATACGCTGTCCCTGTCTTCCTGTGTTATGCCGAGATATGATCGGGTTATTTCAAATGATGAATGGTTGAAAATATCCATGAGCATGACAGGCATAACGCCGTCTTTCCACGCGAAATATCCGAAAGTCTTTCGCAGGGAATGGCAGGCGATCTTTCCCGCAACCTGTATGGAACCAGCCGCCTCGCGGATGATGCGCCATGCGTGAACCCGGCTTATGGGCCTGTTCATGCGATTGCTGTTGAAAATATAATCTCCGCGTCTGTGAGGCAAATACAGGCGTAGAGCCGCTATTACCTTTGGATTAAGCGCGATAGTCTTTTTCTTGCCCGTCTTCTTTTCCGTAATTGTAAAGTGAGAGTGGAACGTGTCTTTTTCCTCGTCGTAGACATCATTCCATTTGACCCTGAGCAGGTCGCCAATCCGCAAAGCGGTACAAGCTCCCATTACAATCATAGTATAGTTTCGGAAATTCTTCAGTTCCAGCCAGTAATCGGCAATCTGATTCAACTGTTTTTTATCCCTGATCGGTTCAGTCGCCGCCATAAAAAATCACTCCTCATCGTTATGTTTAATTGAATAAACAAGCGATTCACCGGCAAAACCGGTGGATTGCCTGTTCATTTGGCCTAATATAAACTATTGTGTAACGCGAGGGTCAACGGGCAAATTCAAAAAAACCAAAAAATGTTTTTTAGCCGTAAAATGGTAATAATATGTAAATTATTGATTTATAAAATGATGACGCTTAATGTAACAGAGTATGTTCAATGAATTTCATCAAAAAAAATCAGCAGCGCGCCCTAAGAGGTTCTTGCAAAACCTTCCGGCTTTTCCAGGAAGCAGGCTTTCAGCCCGCGTTTTTCAAGGATTTTGCAAGAACCTCAATATCAATTTAATATCTTATACCCGCGAACGAAATGATTTTTCATGCCTGCGCGGTCTTTTTGACACGATGCAGTGTCAGGTTTCGCTTAGGTACTATTGAGTACGCCGCGCTCAACCTTCCTTGTCTCGTATCAAAAATCCTCGCGCATCCAACGGAAAATCATTTCGTTCGCGGGTATAGTTAGCCATAACTCCTAAATATTATACATATACGGCTGATTAATCTCACGTGAAAGCAATGAAAAATTCATATAGACTCTACGTTTTCAACAATATATACTAATCGCTCAGAAATAGAAGTCAGCCATAAGTCGGTATTTTTACACACTTACGGCTAGTATATTTCAGGAGGGTCGATATGCATGCGATTATCGGGCGCGCCAACGAACAGGGCAGGCTGAAGAAACGCTATGAATCGAAAAGATCTGAATTTGTCGCCATCTACGGCAGGCGGCGTGTCGGCAAGACATTTCTCGTGAAATCTTTGTTCGGTTCCGAGTTTGCTTTTTATGCGTCGGGAATTCAGGACGGGGATACGGCGCGGCAGATTCAAAACTTCAACGAAGAAATCGAAAACTTTGGTGGGACGGCGGCGATACCGGCGGCCGGAAACTGGCATGAAGCTTTTGAAAACCTGTACAGGCTTATTGCGGCATCGTCCCGAAAAAGAAAAAAAGTCGTGTTTCTTGATGAGATATCATGGATGGGAGGGGCGAATCAGAATTTCATTTCCGCGCTTGACCATTTTTGGAACCGGTGGATTTCATCAAGAGACGATGTGCTTCTGATCGTCTGCGGGTCGGCGACTTCATGGATTATCGACAATATCGTGAATAATCCCGGCGGTCTGCACAACAGGCTGACTGACCAGATACATCTGCCGCCATTCACGTTGAAAGAATGCGAAGAGTATTTTCGTAAAAAGAAAATATATTTGCCCCGGTACCAGATTCTCGAGTCGTATATGGTCTTCGGCGGCATCCCGTACTACCTTGATTTCTTTGAGCCTGACCGAAGCCTCGCCCAAAATATCGACAGGATATATTTTGCGCCGGGCGCGCCTCTGAAAAACGAGTACGCAAACCTTTTCCGGGCGTTGTTCAAAAACGCGGAAAACTACATCAAGGCAATTGAAGCGCTCGCGTCTAAAAAGAAAGGGCTTAGGCGCGAAGAAATTGCGGATAAGGCAAAAATAAAGGGAGGCGGCACGCTGACGAAAGTTCTGAACGACCTGGTCTGCTGCGGATTTGTGCAGGAATATCTTGCGTTTGGCAAGCAAAAAAGGGATCGGGTGTTTCAACTGACGGACCCTTTTACGCTTTTTCACCTGGCATTCGCGGATAAACAAAAGAGGTTCACGGAAAACTATTGGCTTCATTACAGCACAACCCCGGCGCATTCGGCATGGAGCGGTTATGCGTTTGAGCTTGTCTGTTTGCTGCATGTGCCGCAAATCAAACACAGCCTCGGCATATCAGGCGTTCTGACAGAGGCGTCCTCATGGCGCAGCAAGACGGCGAATCCGGGAGCGCAAATCGACCTTGTGCTTGACCGCGCCGATAAAATTATCAACCTCTGTGAAATGAAATTTGCCTCCGATGTATATTCGATAGACAAAGGGTACGGCCAAAAATTGCGGGAAAAAAGGTCGGCGTTCCTCGCGGAGACGGGAACGCGAAAAGCGGCGCATACCACGCTTGTTACGACATTCGGCCTGACGGAGAACGAATACAGCGCGGAGATATTATTCCGGATAACGATGGACGCCCTGTTCTTTTAATAAGCGAGGAACTATGAGTAAGAAAAGAATAATAACGGTTGATAACTTTTTAAAAGATTGTAAAGATAGCGGAGATGCGCTATCTGCGTCCGGTTCCCCAAGATACGGGATATTTTTCTATTGGAACGGGAACATCTATTCCAGATCAGATGAATTTGATAAGAAAAATATATACAATCCTGATGCCAATATTTCTGTTGAAATTGATAACTGCGTCAAGTTTGCCGGGGCTTACGATCATGTATCCGAATACGGGAAACTTGTGCCCGATCCCAAGCCTGAATACTATGAAATAGTGCCTCGCGGCCGGGTTTTAATAAAGGCATCAAAATCAGGAGAATTAAACGAGGCTATTATTTTAGTGCCCAAAGGCAGTGAAGATAATGACAGTATGATAGCGTCAATCGTCAGAAAATTTAATTTATCATCATTCCGATCAGTATCCGTTGAGGATGATGAAGGAGAATTTGATACAGGCGCGGCGCATTACGATGTCTTTGCCACGGCACAGGCTCAACAGCTATGGGAATCATTGGAATATTTAACCGAGTTGTTATCCAAAGTCGGAGAAGGATTTGACAAGGATATCGACGGCATCAGCAAGGAAGTATTCAAGGAAATATTAATAAATCCTAACCCCGGCGGTGAGTTGTTGGATTTATTAAAATATGATTATGAATTACCTATAGAGGAAGTAGGAATTGATTCCATTAAAAAGATAGCCAGGGGCACCTATGATGATGTGGTAAAACTTATCAAGACCATATATTCGGTATCGCCGATATAACAATTATCCTGGATTCCTTCTGAAAGGCCGATGCCTTGGGTTACGGAATAAAAACATATTCATGAAAACCGTGTAGGGGCGCGATTTATCGCGCCCTATAATACCGAACAACGGCACATTTCTCAATCTGGACACAAACAAAGGGCGCGATAAATCGCGCCCCTACACCGGCACAGGCGAAACAAACGGCATCAGCAAGGAAGTATTCAAGGAAATATTAATAAACCCTAACCCCGGCGGTGAATTGTTGGATTTATTAAAATATGATTATGAATTACCTATAGAGGAAGTAGGAATTGATTCCATTAAAAAGATAGCCAGGGGCACCTATGATGATGTGGTAAAACTCATCAAAACCATATATTCGGTATCGCCGATATAACAATTATCCTGGATTCCTTCTGAAATGCCGATGCCCTGGGTTACGACGGAATAAAAACATATTCATGAAAACCGTGTAGGGGCGCGATTTATCGCGCCCAATACCGAACAACGGCACATTTCTCAATCCGGACAAAGGGCGCGATAAATCGCGCCCCTACACCGGCACAGGCGAAACAAAATGTTAATCAATATGATCCGAAGGGGCAAGGCAATATGGTGCAGTGGTTTATGATCGTTTCCTGCCGTTAACTCCGGAATCCGTGATAATCAATTTGATATCGCCGATATTTTGAGATGTAGTGATGATTTTCTCCTTCATGTTTTCCGTCAGAGGAAGGAGCCTGAAATTTTCTGAATACTCGCTGTGGATGGGAATTATTCCAATCTCCGGATTTATTTTATTGCATACCCTGGCAAGACATTTGGGCGAGGCATGTCCGCTCGTATGCAACTCCTTGACATTGGCGAAACGCGACAGAAGTTCAAGGTAATTTTCCTTGCGATGCGCCTTATTGGCCGGATTGACATATTCTTTCCACATCGAGTATATCAATACCGTTTCATCGGGATTAAGCTTAGGCAAAAGAAAATTCAAATAATCTTCAAACTTTTGCGTGGGGCGTACAAACATGCAAAAGCCATAATCAATCATCTTTTTAACAAGTTTTTCATTTGTCTTACAAAAATCATATACCTTTCCAAAATCCCAAACCTGAGATTTCGGAGCAGCCTCATCGGTAAAAATTTTCAGAATATCCTTTTGAAACCCGTCACCGACCAACAATCTGTTTTTGAATAACCTTACGCTCTTTTTAAATCCTGCCAACCGTTCCAGGTCGGTCGAGGAGCAGAGTACAAAAACATTTTTATACTTCTTCATCAACTCTTGTGCTTCCGACTGGATTTGCCACTCGGTTTTTACCTCCTCATCAAGACGGGAGATCATTGTCCCTTCGGTTATAAGTAAATCGACCTTGCCGCGCGACAGTATCCGGGTGTCGATGGCCTGATAAAATTTTTTGCTCAGAAAGCCGTGATCGCGAAAATCGCCGGTATGTACAATCCGCTTGCCCTGAGCCTCAATTATAAACATATAAGAGTCGTATGCCGAGTGGCTTACAAAAAACGGCTTTATCTTTATATCTCCAATATTGATTGTATTCCGCTCGGTAAAAGTCAGCATTTTCCTCATTTTTTCCATCGCCCGTTTCATTTCGGCTTTTTTATCTGGAATAAGGGATAGCTGTTTGTACTTTCGCAAAGCTATTTTTTGCGCAGTCGCGCCGATATATTGCTTTACCTTGTCGGGGATGCTGTGAAAATGCCCGAAGTGGTCGCCGTGATAGTGGGTATAAAAAACAGCATCCACGCCATTGCAAAGTTTTTCTATCGCCTCTTTTGAGTCGAAAGGGTCGTAATTATTGCCCTCATTATCGGGTAAACTTTGCCCGAGGTCGATAATTATTCTCACCTTTTCGGTCGCGATTTCGGTAATGCAGCCGCCTATCTGATTGATGCCGCGATGGATGGTTATTTTCATGGGTTATTGTATTGGCTGAGTTATCCCCATTTTTTGAGCATCCCGTTAGGGATGCTCAAAAAATGGGGATAACTCAAATTTATTGGGTTTTGCAAATATTTGCCAAAGTATTATCTGTAATGCTATTTGTTTTACCTATCGAATAAACACTACATCCATTAGTCTCGATTTCCTCTTTTATTAATTTTAATTCTCCTTTTTCCTGATCTTTGTTATAACCAAATATCAATAAAGCTACTTTATAGTCTATATTTTTAGGTTCAGGCAAAGATACATTGGTAAATATCTCTTTTATTTTTTTAACGTACTCTTGATATGCCGCAATAATAACCTTTTCCTTGTCTCTAATTTGTTCTTCATATCTTTCAATCTGCTCAATTACTTTTGGAGTTGTTTTAGACCTTATACAAGAATTGCCATAATGTTTAGCTTCAACAAATTTGAGTGTTTTAGTTTTTTTATCAAGCAACAAAATATCAATTCTATCTTGTGTCTGACCGTATGTTTTGTTCATTGTTTCAAACGAAACCTCAATGTCCAAAACCACAATATTTTCTTTAGAAAAATACGAATGATTATGATATATTTCTGAAACTCCGTCCGCTTCTACCCCAGAATAAAGTTTGCAATTTTCCTTGATTCGACCGTAATTTTCACTGAAATCTTTTATTAATTCACATTTCCCTAATTCATTTGCAGTCAAATAGTCGCTTTTGACAGCCTTTTTCCCTATAACGGAAGCGTACTTAAAATGTGTTTTGAATCCATTTTTACTAAATTCAAACAATCTGCCGCCTTTGTGGTAGAATCCGATGTTATTATCTCTTATTGCGAAAAATATTTCCTGGTTTCTACAATCAACTTTCAAAAGTTTCCACAAATCTTCATCTTGCAATTTGTCAATAATCGGTTGTTCTAAATTTCTTTTAAACATGGTTTTAATCTCCTAAATTAAAAAGTTTACGATTCTTTTTTCTCTGTTCCCGTGTCAGACTGGTTCCACAGAACACAACAACAATATACACTATCACGCCGTACCTTATATAGCCAAATGTAGGGGCGTAGCACGCTACGCCCCTACAGGCTGCGTAAATTTATTACACGCCGGCGTGGACGCCCGTGCACCCTTTTTCCTAAAACGGCGCGCTCACGCCCATTTCCTCATACATTTCCCTATATTCGTCGTTTGAGTAGGAATAGTCGTATTCCGCGCGAAACGCCGCCAAAAACTGCATCGTGTAATGAACCTTCAGCCAC
>Ga0082212_10008354_pt1 | contig 13538 bp, 9 predicted proteins | sample TergutNt197P3_FD_71548 | JGI IMG/M metagenome (GOLD analysis project Ga0082212, IMG submission 71548) | Neocapritermes taracua P3 segment gut microbial communities from Petit-Saut dam, French Guiana - Nt197 P3 | ecosystem: Host-associated > Arthropoda: Insects > Digestive system > Gut ... | reverse complement strand
TACTACATTTTTTGGCGTTGGGAAATACCCACTGCCCCGGCTCTCACGGATTCACGGAGTACCGGCTAAATGTTTCGTAACTCCTCAATTTTTTTCGCCAATTCTTCCAGTTCGGGGTTCGACAGCACGACCTTACCATCGGGATCAATCAATAGCAACGCCGGAATTGCTTGAATTCCGTAAGTCCTCGCCGTATCCGATTGCCAAGCCCCCGACAAACCGTGTAACCACGGCATTTCCCGGCGAACAATAAACTTGCCGAGCATCTCTTCCGAACCTGAATTGTCCAAACTGATTCCGATCATCACGAATCGGTCATCGTCTTTGATCTTTTCGTACAACGTTTTGAGTTCCGGCAATTTCGCCAAGCACGGTCCGCACCACGTCGCCCAAAAATCGAGAATGACGTACTTCCCCTTGTAATCGGAAAGATGCAGTTTTTCCCCTTTGTCCTCGAATGTTCCATCGGCGGCAACCGGCTCGATTTTCACGAGTTCCACGAATTCGGGAGCAACCTCGCCGACTTTGGGAAACGGATTCTGTTTCGCCATTTGCTGGACTTCTAATGTTCCAATATCGAGCGGTTCGTCCGACACACTGCCGGGAATGGCAGTAACGAAAAAGTCACGAACCAACGTGCCGATTTGTCCGGTGGGTCCGCAGAACTCTGCCGTCGGCGGCGGAGCATTGAGCGTAACCGTGAGCGTCCAATCCCCCTCGAAAATGTCATCGAGTTGGAAGGAGCCGTCTTTTGCAACCGCACACACCCGGCTTTGCGTCTCTTTTGCCTCATTGCGTTTTTCGGTTTCTGCGTAATCTTTGGTGAGTTCATGACAAGCGGCAGTCCACTTTTTGCCGTCTTCGGTTTCAAACCAAGCCGCCCGCTTCATCCGGTCTTTTTCTTGCTCCACTTCCTTTGGCACCATCTTTTCCCAGAGTTTTTCATAATCCTCCTGGGGAAACACCGTCTTTTCCAAAGTGGGAACACACGTTATGTGCGAAAACGTCCAGTTGGAAGGGATGACGAACTCCGGCGACAGCACCAGTTTACCGGTTACGGGACGACCGACACCGCCGAGCGTTACCGTTGCCGTTTCGCCCGGTTTCAATTCAAATTTGCCAGTCGAATGGGAGGGCGATACAGTACGACTTGTTTGCTGGACATTGTAGGTAATCGCTCGCGCTACCTTGGCAAAATGTGCAGGTACTCGCTCGAACACAAACTTTCCCGACTCGTCGGCGGTCGTTTCATAATGTATTGGGAAAACAAACGGCTCACCGACCGGGATGAACCTTTCTGTGTTGAACAATACCCGCGTGGAAACAGGTAAATTTTTACCCGGCTGTGTTCCGACTCTGACGGTTCCCTCGATACGTGCCCAGGGTTCGAGTGTGATGGTCTTGCTTTCATCCAGTGCATCCCAATCCTTCTGCGTGAGCCGCTTGAAACCAGTGTCGTGCAAGAGGAACAGAATAAACTCGACTCTGGATTGACCGGGCGGATAACCTCGTTCCACGGCTTCGGCTTCAAAGTCGATATACCTGAACTTGAATCGTCCATTTTCGTCCGCCCAAACAGTGTTTTGCCCACTTCCCAGCCGACCATTCTGAAAGTACAGATTGCCACCGTGCGTTGCCATTCCCACGTTCACCTTCGCTGCCGGTTTGCCGTCCGGTTGAAACACGGTGCCGAAGACTCCCGTCTTGCCCGAAGACGGTTTTTGGAGCGCAAAGTTAATAGTGATACTCTCTTCATCGTAGGCAATATCCCGCGAAATCATCGGTTCATAATCACCGGCGGTAATTTTCACGGCACAGGGACCGTGGACGAGTGCTTCGTCGGTACTGACGTTGTACGTTCCGTCTGCACCGGCTTTGGTTTCGATGTTCCAATACATTTTCCCATCGCTCTGTGTTCTGCCGAAATAGACATCGAACTGCGGAATCTTTTGACCGGTATCGGAATCGGTTACATCACCGGAAATTTTCAGGACGGGAATTGCCGTGAAGACATATTCCTCATCGCGGGCAACGACCCGTTGCTGGCGGATGCTCATGTACGTGTTGCGGCTGAAAAACATGTCGAACATCACCGCCTCTTCAGGGGCTTCGTTCCACGTCCAGCAACCATTTTCATCGGTTTGCGGTCTGTTGCCTGCTCCGGTCAGGAGTCCGCCGGGGTTCCGCTGCTCTCCCCATCGTGAAATGGCAATATAGCCTCCTTTGACCGGTTTTCCGGTTTTATCGACGATTTTGACTTTGATCGGTTTTCCGGCGGGTTTCATGGTGAAATCAATGACCGGCGGAATTTCTTCGCTGACGACAATACTTTTGAGCGTTGCCACTGTGCCGGGCTTCCAAATGCCGATGGAGGCGGTTTGACTCTCGATCCAACCGGTGAACTCGTATTCACCATTTACGTTGGTGGTCGTCTGGTCATTTTTGCCTCCCCCGCCAGCATCGCGGTTTCGACCTGTAACGACCGTCTCGGCTATTGGTTTGCCCTCTGTGTCGATGACGCGTCCCCTGACGGTAATGCCCTCCGCCAAAGCGGCAAGGGAGCAGATTGCGAAGATGAACAGAACGGCGGCAAAACGTAGTGTGGACATTGTTGATCTCCTCCAATTTTCTCTTTCAAAATTCCAATTGTTCGGGTCGTATGTCCAGTGCTTGGGCAATCTTTTCTCGAATGAGACGGCGTGTCAACTTCGGAAATGTTTCCCATTGAATATACTCCGTTTCCGAAATGCCGATTCTTTTTGCGACCTCCTCAGTCGTTTTGCCGAGGAATTCCCGCCATGATCGAGCCGCCGAACAATTTTCCGTCAGTGCACGCTGTGCAACCGCATGCGGAACATAATCGCTCTGATGTTGACCCGATGCCGATAATGTCGGTGATGTTTTAGTACGTGTGCTCATTTCTTTTCCTCACTTCTTCAATGGAAACAATCCGAACGATGCTGTCCCAATCAAACAAAATTCGATATTTTCCAACTCGTCGTCTATATCCGTAACGATGATTTTGCAATGCTATCACTTGTTGGCAGTTCGGCATGTTTTCCAAGTCGGCAACGGCTTCACTAATTTGCCGACGATCCGAATCGGGCAACTTACGGACTTGCCGCAAAGCACGAGTTGACCATTGTACTTCATTCATACAGCCCTCTTCTTTGCGGAGCACCCGAACCAAAGCGCAAGCCTTACCTTGCCATATTCACGAGCGTCGCTGCAATTTTCGGGAGCGGAACCAATGATTCCGCTCCGCCTTTTGCGTAGGCTTCTTTGGGCATTCCGAAGACGACACAGGTCGCTTCGTCTTGAGCAATGCAATGTGCTCCGGCATCCCGCATCGCTTTCATTCCATTCGCTCCATCCGCTCCCATACCGGTTAACATCGCTCCGATTGCCTTGTTACCAGCATTTTTCGCAACAGAAAACATCATTTGTTCGACCGACGGACGATGTCCACAACAGAGCGGAGCATCGAAACACTTAACTCCCCAGCCGCCGCCCATGCGGACAACCTCCATCTGTTTGCCGCCCTGGGCAATCAGGACTCGCCCATCGTAGATCATATCACCGTCGGCGGCTTCTTTCACCACCACTTGAGCAAGACCATTGAGTCTGTCTGCGAACATTCTCGTAAACCCGACGGGCATGTGCTGCACAACGACGGTACCAATGAAATTTCTTGGAAATCCGCAAATTACCTCCCGCAGGGCTTCGGTGCCGCCAGTCGAGGCACCGATGGCGCATATTTTCTTAGCAGGCGTTTGACCGGCGGCTTTATTTGTGGCACCGGCACCGGCTTGGACAGGTTCATATTGTTTGTTTTTCCATCGGGAAACGTTTACGGTCGAGGCAATTTTGATCTTGGTGCAAAGTTCATCAAGCATTGTGCCGAGATCACCGCCTTTGGGTTTTGCAACAAAATCAACAGCCCCAGCCGCCATTGCATCCAACGTCGTTTTTTGTCCTCGTTCGGTAAGGCTGCTGACCATCACGACGGGAATCGGATATTGCGGCATGAGGCGGCGGAGAAATTCGACACCGTTCATTTTCGGCATTTCCACATCGAGCGTCAGGACATCGGGACGCAGTTTAACGATGGCATCCCGTCCAGCGTAGGGATCAGACGCAGTGCCACAAACTTCGATATTCGGATCTTTTGAGAGTCCCTCAGAGATGATCCGTTGAACCAACGGCGAATCATCAATAATCAGCACACGGACAACGCGACTCGGCATATAACGACTTCTTCACGTTCTAAACGAGATCAATAAGCACTCCCATTCTATCAGAACCGAAAAACAATGCAATAGACGTGCCCCCGAAAAATGAGTGGGGATTGGACTTTTTTCGTCGTTTTCACCCTACTTGCAATCGAACATAAATACTGTTAGAATATCCCGGTCTGAAAAGTTTCATCATATCCAACATTGGAGTTAACTTATGTCACAACTTCCTGATTATGTAGCGTCTGCAAAACCGAATCCCACAGACAAACGAGCACCGTGGCTCACCACCACCGCCGCCACCTACGCCGGTATCATGCTGTGGTTTGTTTTCTGGTCTGGTTTGCCAAGCGGCGGCGGAACCAATTTTGCGGCGGGCGTGCTTTCGCAGGGACTCCTCTTTGCCCTCATGTCGCTGGTCATTGCCGCATGTATTTGCTATCTTTGCTTCTATCACGTACCAGGAATGCTCGGAATGAAAACCGGCTTGCCACTCTACATCGTGGGAACTTCGACTTACGGAGTCAATGGCGGTTTTCTCATGCCGGGCTTTCTGATGGGATGCCTCCAATTCGGTTGGTTGAGCGTCAATGGTTACTTCGCCGGTCTCGGTTTTGCCTGTTTCATCAAAGGAGCCGCTACATTGGAAGAGGTCGTCGCTGTAACGGGGTCGCCATTGCATCTCGGAATTGGAGTCGGCTGGGCAATTGTCGCCGCCTTTATCGGACTCAAAGGAATCAAATATGTCGGTATGGTCGCCTCCTACCTGCCGATCATTCCCATTGTGGTTCTCCTTTATCTATTCGCCTGCACCGTAGGGGGGATATTCGATTTCAACCCCAAAAAAGCAACAGGTGCGGGAGATGTCCCTAAAGTGTTTGCCAGTGTGAACTTCGGGGAGGACCTCGGTACAGCAACCGACGACGATATGCAAGGAGGTGAACAGACCGCAATGAACGTCGAAGAAGAAGCCGCCGCCAATGAGAGTGAAACTCCAATGATCGCGGCGGAAGTGTCGGTCGGTGAAGAAATAGTCGAAACAAACACAGGAGGCGGTGATAAGAAGGTAGTGCTTCCCAAACCTCGGAACGATTCCAACTTTTTCTCCACGTTTTTGTCGGTGTTGTGGGAAGGAAATTGGAGAACCAGCGATGATGCAGACTTGCAAACAACCAAAACCGTCGGGCTTTATGGGAAAGGAACTCTCGGTTCTCTTGCCGGACAACTCGGCGTTTTGTCGTTGATCTGCGCTTACGTTGTCGGGTTTTTCGCCACGGCAGGAGCAGCAGGGTGCGACTTCGGTTCCAATAACAAAGACCGCACTGCCGTCATCTTCGGCGGTCTTGTCGGAATAGCGGGGGCAACCATTTTCACAGGGGCGATTGCCTTGATTGCAGTTGCCGGAGCGCAAGGGTTGGGACTCGAAAATGCCGGATTGAACCCCTACGAAAGCATGAAGGTGCTCGTCGGTTCCGAAGTCGGCGGATGGTTCATGATTTTGCTCGCAATTGCTGCTTTCCCAGCCGCCTGTTTTTCGTCGCTCATTGCGGCAAACAGTTTCAAAGCAACATTGCCGAAAACCAATCCGTTTGTCAGTTGCGGTATCGGGACTGCCATTGCGTGCCTCTTGATTGTAACCGGGTTCGCTGGACAAGCAGGTGCTGTATTCACTCTGATCGGAGCCTCTTTCGGTCCCGTTTGCGGTGCAATGGCGGCGGATTACCTTCTTTCTGATAAGAAGTGGGCAGGTCCGCGTCAAGGTTACAACCTTGCCGGTTGGTTTTCTTGGATCATAGGATTCTTCGTCGGTGGGATCACCTTGTTTGTCGAAGGATTCCTCGGCGGAAAAATGCCGGTCGAGATTCCTTGTCCGCCGGTTTCGGCATTTGTCATTGGCTTTGTACTCTATTACTTCTTTGCCAAGATGGGGTTGGAGTCCAAAAAACTCGACATGCCGCAACGAATTGATTGATGAAGGTATGTCCCAATGTTGACGGAAAAGAGCCGGGGACGAAGCACAGCGAAGTCCCCGGATATTCACCCACAAAATTTGGACGCACCCTCCAGAGCAATTGTTAAAACATTCTATCTTCTGCTACGTGCGAATCCAGTCTGAGCGTCCGAGACTGCCATTCTGAGTTCCGCCCTACGAGTCGAAGCAAATCCAGCGGGTTCTTCACGTACCGGCGCAGAAAGAATGGGAACTGTTTGCACTGCGGCAGATTGAGGTACTTCCACCGGCACTGGAGAGACTCGCGGCAATGATTCCGGTTTTTTCGCGTCGGCAAGCACCAGCGGAGAGTCCTTTTCAGAGGAACGATTGATCGGTAAAGCGGCGGCTGTAGTCTGTTGAGGCGGTTCCGGTCTCTTCACTTCGGTAAACTTCGGCAAAGGATTGGACGCTACTACAAATGGATCAGCCGGTAATGCGGCAGCAGGTATCGGTTGGCGTACACTCGGTGTCTGTGGTTCGATTCGCTTCACTTCGGCAAATTTTGCAGGATCGTTTGCGATCATCAGGAACGGATCAGCAGGCATGTGGGCGACGGCTGTAGGTTCGGATAATGGCTGGATACGCGGTTCAATGTTTTTCACCTCGGTAAACCTCGGCGATGGGATGGCATCTGCGATCACTTGTGCCGGTCGGGCGGGAGCAATGGCTACTCTTGCCGGTTCCCGTGTCGGTTCCGGGATGTGTGCCGGGATTTGTGGTTGTACATCCCGCACCTCGGCGAACCTCGGTGAATCATTGACGATCAACGGGAAAGGATCAGTAGGGGCAACGGCAAGCATTGTCGGTTCCTGCATAACTGCCGTAGGCAGGGACTCCAATGAGGGCGACTCGGCAGGGACAACGGTCGGAACTGTGTACACCGGATTTGCCAGTGCCGTTTGTGGAGAAACTGAATCGTTGTCCACTCCTTTGGAGATAACCTGTGGTAATCTCACAACCGAGCGTGCAACTTGTTGCGGGGTCTCATTCTGCTCTAGCGGTCGAACCGCTACGACGATGGGTTTTTCCGGGGGCTTCGGATCGTTCTTGGCAAGACCGAATCCAAGCACTTCCGGTGCATTTGCCGAACTAAACCGGCGGTCGCTTTGGATGATTTTTGCATATCCCGATTCCGGCGCTACCGCTACGGACTGTTTTGTGCCCAATTCTGGAGGCGAGGACTGTGTTTCCGTCCGCGGTACATCACGCCGGACAACCACGGCGGCGGGAGATTGCAGTACATCAACCTCGCGCACGGGTAAAGGTTTCGACACGCGGACAATCGTTCCGTTTGGTTGAGGGGATTGCCGCAATTCTGTGTTTTTCGAGCCGGAATCAGGTTGCCCTTTGGCGGTGTTTTGGTCGATGCGGGCAATCTCTTTACCTCCCACTGCGGAGTAGGAAGGCAAGGGTGCAAGAATGGATACATTGGCAGCGGAGTCGGGTAAACCGGTGTCGCCGAAGTGAATCGTGCGAAGCGGATTGCCGACATTGCTAACGTTTTTATTTCCCTGTTCTTTGCGTTCAGCGGGTTTAGTCTCGCTGGACGGTAGCGGGATCGTAGGCAATACCCGAATCGGAGCATTGGATATTGGAGAATGCGGAGGTTGAGAGGGGGAGACCGCATTTTCACCCGGTCTGGACATCCTGATGAAACCCGGTGCAGGCGAATGATTTTCTTGAGTTGATATTCCTGGTTCTACGGCTTGTATCGGAGCGAACGGGTCATGGGTGCTGTTTTGAACCACGGGCTGGCTGACCGGCAACGTTTCTGAGTAATTCGGCAGTGTCCGTACAGATGTCGGCGAAAAGGCGGAAACGGTGGTCGGCGGTTCTAATTTGCGAACAGGGGACATTGCAGGCGGTTGTGGGCGCACCATTCCCGAGAAAGGATCAACCGGCGACGGCTGTGGGCGTACCAATTCTGCGAAAGGATCAATCGGCGGCGGAGAAGACCGCGGTAGCGGGGTTGTCGCAGGAGCAGGATCAATTACGGTTTCTTCTGATGAACTTGTCGCTGTCTGTCCGGGAGCCGGGCTGACCGGTGCCGGTATGAAGGGTATCAGAGTTACCGGCGTACTGGGTTGCTGTTGTTGTGCTCCAATGATTTCACGGATTTTCGAGTCGACGATTTCTTGCCGATTACGTTCAATGACTTCGGGAGGGGTCCGAGGTAAACGCTGATTAGTATCAATAGTCGGACCTGTCTGAATTTCGGATGATGCCTTCTTTTCAGCGTCTTTTGCCTTCTGGTCGGCTAATTCTGCCCGGCGAACGTCCCCCTGGGCACGATAAATTTTGGCAAGTTCACGGTATGCCACGGACTCACCAACGGCTAATTTCAGATAACGCAGTCCTTCGGTTTGGCGATCAGACCGTTGGGAGGCAATGATGGTTCCAAGATTGAAAAGGATTTTTGGATTGTTCGGGTCGGCATCCAAGGCTTCCTTGAGAAGTTTTTCCGCTTCCCCATAGTCCTTGCGGTCCGCATGGAGTTGAGCGAAATCACACAGAATCGAAGCGTTTTTGGGGTCGAGTTTAAGGGCACTCCGAAATAGGTTGGCACTTTCAGAAAATTTTCTGTTTCTGGCTCGGATCACGGCAAGGCGGTGCAGTGCCGCTGCTTCCATTTTTGGTAAGCGGTGCGATTGTGCGAGTTCCCGGCACTCTTCGTAGCGAAGTTCGGCTTCGATGGAATCTTTCTGTAATTCGGCTGTAGCAGCGGCGGAGAGAAGGTTTTCACATTCCCTGAGTTTGCGCAAGTCTTGGGCGCATACCGCACCGGCAAGGAGAACCGACATCACCGTAACAACGGCGATTCGATGTCCAATAGAAAAGAAAGGAATGGCTCTTTTTGCGTCCTGCATTGAACGATCCTTCAGCCGAAAACTGTGCTGTTTTTTGAGGGAACGCCCCCCTTGTCGATACCATCGGCACAACATTATTGAATTGTCCATCTTTTTAGCCGAATCTGTTATATCTTACAGATATTCGGATTCTAACGATTATGCCGATTGCATCAATTTTTCAGAAAATTCGGAAAATTTGGGGAATTTCCTCCAAACTTCTTCCGATATATTCCATAGCGTTTGTGGACAAGTATTCCTCCCCATTTTTGTATATTTCAGCATGTCTGCTATTGATTCTTTTTTTTCTGGGACATCGACGGGTACATCGATTTCTGCTATTTCAGACAGGTTCAATGAGTTAACGATGGGCGACTTTATCAAAATGATGGTTGCCGAACTCGAAAACCAGGACCCGATGGATCCCATGAGCAATACGGAAATGCTTTCCCAAATTAGCCAAATCCGGTCCATTACCTCAAATGACCAGTTATCTGCCAGCATTGAAGCACTGACATTAGGTCAGGCGCTCTCGACTGCCTCCGGTTTGATTGGCAAAACCGTTACCGGAGTGAACACGTTAAACGAGCCGGTAACGGGCAAGGTGGACAAAGTAACGATTGAGGACGGCGAAGCAAAACTGTTTGTAGGTTCCTCTATTATCAATGTCGGAAATGTAACGGCAATCGAATAGCATACTTCGTAGTCATGGAGATTTTACAGTGTTCGTACAGCGTATTTCGTTGACAATTTGGTATGTTGTCCTCGGTTCCCTTGCCGCTGCGCAGTCCCTTTCCCTTAATGAAGAGGGACCGATGCCGAAGTCAGGAACCGTTGCCCGAAATACGCCGCTATTAACCTCTTTGGGACAAGAAATCGTTCCCGATGGAGTGCATGCGGAATATCCAAGACCGACCCTCGCACGTCCTGCGTGGCTTAATCTCAATGGTTACTGGGATTGGAAAGACGGGAAAGAAAGTCAAGCGGGATTTAACCGCCGCATTCTCGTTCCCTTTCCTGTCGAATCGACACTATCGGGAGTCACTCAACATACGGAGCGGTGCATCTACCGGCGAACATTCACGATCCCACAGAACTGGAGGGACGATGACATTATTTTGCTCCATTTTGGTGCTGTTGATTGGGAGGCAAGCATTTTCGTCAATGGGCAGCAGGTCGGTACTCATCGAGGCGGTTACGACTCTTTTACCTTTGATATTACGACCTTCATTCGCCGTCATGAGTCGAATGAACTTGTCGTTCATGTGTTTGATCCTTCCCAAAAAGGGGAGCAACCATGCGGGAGGCAGTCCACTACTCCTTCGGGGGTTTATTACACTGCCTCGACCGGTATTTGGCAAACGGTCTGGTTGGAACCAGTGCCGCCGCATCACATCAAATCGCTCCAAATTCATGCAGATTACAATACTGGAAACCTCATTGTGTTGCCCATTCTCAATGCTCCACACAAAGAATTGACGATTGCTGTAGAAACCTTTGACGGTGTAGAATCCATCGGCAAATGTTATGGCGGCAGCGATGATCCGACCATGATGCGGTTTGACAAAGCCAACATAAAAACATGGTCACCGGATTCGCCACACCGGTATTCCCTCCGAGCTCGGTTATTGTACAAGGACTCCGTTGTCGATGAAGTGGAAAGTAATTTTGTGTTCCGAAAAATTGACATTGTAAAAGATGGTAAGGGCTATCCGAGGGTTCATTTGAATGGTAAGCGGCTGTTTCTGATGGGAGTCACCGACCAGGGATACTGGCCCGATGGACTTTACACTGCACCCTCTGAAGAAGCCCAACTGATGGACATTCGTGTTGCCAAATCGCTGGGTTTTAATGTGATTCGAAAATATCAAAAAATCGAACCGGAACGCTGGTACTATTGGTGTGATCGGTTGGGAATTCTCATTTGGCAAGACATGCCGAGCGGCAAGAATGGGTCGCCAGCCTCTCAACAACAGTTCCAAACGGAGTTACAACGAATGATTCTGTCGCGGTTGCAACATCCGTCGATCATGGCGTGGACAATTTTTAATGAAGGAAGGGGACAGCACAACGTCCCTGAATATGTTGACTTAGTACGCCGCCTTGATCGAACTCGGCTGATCAATGGAACAAGTGGTTGGAATGACAGCGGATTGGGGGACTTCAATACTTCCCATAGATTTCCAGGTCCTGAAATGCCAACGGAGGATAAAAACCGGGCGGCAATCATCGGTTTGTTCGGCGGATTGACGTTAGTTCCTGACCCGGAAGACCTTTGGACAGGCGAGGAAGACACTTGGGCGCATCAACATGTTGCGCATTCGGAAAGTCTCGTCAAGCGGTATGAGCAGATGCATGAGGAATTGCGGCGATTGATTCAGACGCAAGGATTAGCCGGTGCATTTTTTCACCAGTTGACAGATGTTGAATCGGAGTGCAACGGTTTTACGCCCTACAGCCGCCGCTTTTTGAAAGTTCCAAAAAAAGAGTTGGAACAGATCAATCGGGAAACAATCCAAATCGGAAGCGAGTGAGAACGATAAATTGCGAAAGTAGATACCCACTTTATAAAATTGCTTGCATCCGTTCTCCCCATGTTCCAAACTGAGCCGATACATGGATTCCGTTGGATTGCCGAACCTGCGGGGATTCGAATTCGGTAGGAACCTTGTTTACGCTACAGGACCCCAGACGAAAACTGCCCTATTTTGAGACAACAGGAATGATTCTCGGCGTGGGAATGCGGGTTCCGCTTAGTCCGCCGTATTTTGCATCGAGGTCCCGGAAGTTGTAGCAAAGAAACTCCCAAAGGTCGCTCGGCGGGTCTTGTTGGAGCCAATACTGCACAAGCCGGTTCACAATTTGATTGTATCGCTTTTGCGAACCGTGCTTATATTGCCGACCGGAAAATCGGCGAATGTCGCCATTGAAAAGCGGATTGACGTGATAAAGTTCATGAACAATCGTATCCAGTTTTTGAGACAGCGGCAACTCGATAAACCGAGGAACATAAAAGTAAAGAATATAGAGATACTCAACGCCGTCGGGTCGGAAATGCCGCTGGACTGTCCAAACTTTTCCTCGGCTATGCTGAAAATGCTCTCCATTTTCAAAGCGGAGAGGTATCGTTGAGGCAAAGATGCCGAAGGGCTCGCTATTTTTCGTCTGCGAAAATCCAACCGCCACTCGACTCATGTCGATGTGCCGCAGTTCCGGTATGCGAAAACACATGTCGCCGCATACCGCCGCAATGGCTGCCGTGTAATCGAAGGTGGAGGATGTTGCCATGAAAATATATTGTACTCTTTCTCATAACTCCGCAACCACCTGCGGAAAGACTGCGACGCTTCGCTTCAAAATACCGTTGATGTGGGCAATCAAAATGCCGTAATTTGTCATCGGCACTTGTTGATCGAGAGCGCATTGAACCCGATATTTCATTTCCCGCTCGTTAAGCATACATCCGCCGCAGTGCACAACCAATTTATACGGCGACAGATCGTCAGGAAACTCTCCCCCCGACGTGAAGGCAAATTGAATTTGCTTGCCCGTGTGTTCCAAAATCCAGCGGGGTAACTTGACCGTTCCAATGTCGTCGCACTGCCGATGGTGCGTGCAACCCTCCGAGATCAATACCGTGTCGCCGTCCGTTAAATGGTCTAACGCTTTTGCTCCTCTCACAGCGGGGAGCAGTGATCCCTTATGCCGGGCAAATAGAATCGAGAACGAGGTCAAAAAAACGTCGTCCGGCACGATGGGCGAAACTTTGCCAAACGCTTGGCTGTCCGTAATGACCAATTTTGGCTTGTGTCCCAGTTTTTTCAGCGTTTCCCGGAGTTCGGTGTCTTTGACTACAACGGCAACGGCATCTGCTTCGAGAATGTCCCTAATCGTTTGCTGTTGCGGCAGGATCAACCGATCCTTTGGGGCGGCACTGTCCAAGGGAATGACGAGAACGACAAAATCACCCGGTTGAATCAAGTCGCTCACGAGCGGGGGGCGTGAGCCCTCCGGTTGCAAAGCGGCAATGCGCTCTTTCAGTTCGTTGATGCCGCTTTTCGTTGCGGCACTGACAAAAATTTCCTCCGACAGAGCGAGGGGAATTTCTGAAAGCAGATCGCTTTTATTCCAAACGACAAGAAAAGGGATATTCTTGGCACGGAAAATGTTGAGCAGTTCCTGATCTGCTTCGGTTTTGCCGACGGTCGCATCGACGATGAGCAGAGCGATGTCCGATTTATTCAAAATCTGTTTCGTTTTGCGGATTCGCAAGTTGCCCAGCGTTCCTTCATCGTCGATGCCGGGCGTGTCGATGACCACGACGGGACCCATCGGCAGAAGTTCCATGGCTTTGGAGACAGGATCGGTCGTTGTGCCTCGTACTTCGGAGACCACGGCAAGGTCTTGTCCGGTAACGGCATTGAGCACGCTCGACTTTCCCGCATTGCGTCTGCCGAAAAAACC
>Ga0082212_10008353_pt1 | contig 13538 bp, 14 predicted proteins | sample TergutNt197P3_FD_71548 | JGI IMG/M metagenome (GOLD analysis project Ga0082212, IMG submission 71548) | Neocapritermes taracua P3 segment gut microbial communities from Petit-Saut dam, French Guiana - Nt197 P3 | ecosystem: Host-associated > Arthropoda: Insects > Digestive system > Gut ... | reverse complement strand
CTTCAAAATCTCGAATGCTATTGTCTGCTTTATCCCAGTTTTCTACGGACACATCTTCAATTGTTTCTAGGTCATCAATTTCTGTAATTGAGCCAAACATTTTATACGAATACGAACTCATTATCGATCCCGCTTGTATAGTCGGAATAGCAAGAAACACAAAAACGAGTACTATTGCTATCGAAATTGTTGATATTATCCCTGCTGATACTAATTTTCTTTTATTCATAATATTCCATATTAACAACTTTTCTTTCATGATAGGAGAAAAATCTGTTTGTTTCAATTCCACGAATAATGCTAGAATTGCTCCCATGATACTGGAAACACTTCCGCTGGGAGACTACCAAGCCAACTGTTATTTATATGCCTCGACCAAAACCAGAAGCGGCTTTGTCATAGACCCGGGTGGCGAGGCATCTGTCATCTTAAGTCGCATTAAGGAACTTTGCCTGAGCATTGAGGCTATTATCCTAACGCATGGTCATCCGGACCACACTGATGCGTTGCTTCAGGTAAAGGCAGGGAGCAATGCGCCAGTATGGGCTCACGAGGATGCCGTCTCCGACCTTAACAACAGGCAGCTATATGCCATGCTAGGTTTTTGTTACAACAGCATCAACCCCGACAGGTTGTTACGTGATGGTGACGTGCTGGGCAACGGTGACGAAAAGCTAAAAGTATTGCACACGCCGGGGCATACGCTTGGATGCATATGCCTGCTGGGCGGTGGCGTTGTATTTACGGGAGACACACTGTTCAACGGAAGCATCGGGCGCACTGATATGCCAGGCGGAAACCCGTATACTATCATGGACAACATCCATTCTAAGTTGATGACACTCACGGATGAAACGGTGGTGTATCCAGGTCATGGACCGTCTTCTACAATCGGCGAAGAGCGTTTAATAAATCCGTTCCTGCGTTAACCTGTGTATTAGAGCACTCTCAAGCTCTGGAGGACTTAGCTTTTCGCAGCGAAGGAGTTACTTTTTGCCAAATGAGGTCGGCTATAGCCTTTCTTGAGAGAGTAGCATCCACCACGAAAAAGCGTCGCGGCTCGGCGCGAGCCAACTGCAAGTAGCCTAGGCGTACCTGCTCGTGAAAAGCCAGTTCCTCCGCCTCAAAGCGATCCTGGCGCCTTTTGTTTTTACGCGCAAGCCCGCACTCAGCCGGCATATCCAGCAGTATTGTCAACTTTGGCTTCAAGCCATCGGTGGACAGTTTATTGAGGGCTTTAATAGTGTCAAAATCCAATCCGCGCCCATAGCCTTGATAGGCAATTGTGGAGTCATAAAACCTGTCGCAAAGGACCACTTCGCTTTTGTTGAGAGCCGGCAATATGACGTCATTACATAACTGGTTGCGCGAGGCACTGAACAGCAACAATTCTCCGGTGGCTGAAAGAGCCAACTCCTTGTGCCATTTCAGCCATTTGGTGATGTTTTCACCCAGAACAGTGCCGCCGGGCTCATGTGTCAAAACAGCCGCAATACCGTATGATAGAAGGCGGCGATACAACTCCTTGCTTTGAAAGCTTTTGCCGCAGCCCTCACAACCCTCAAAAGTGATAAAGAGGCTCATCTAACGCTCGTCCCTATAAATCATAACCCTACGGTGCGGGTCGCGTCCTACGCTTTTTGAGGTAAGCATATTGCGCTCGGCAATAAGATGCTGCAGGCGGCGGATATAAGCCCCCTGCGGGTTCAGTTCCACAGGGTTTTCCCTGTTACTCAGCACCTCACCGGCGGCGTTTGCTGCCTCATTCAAGGCAGCGGCAAGCTGTTCACGGTGCTCTTCGTTTGGCTCAAATTCAGGGTGCGGGATATTAGCCTGCGGATGCATGGTTGCTAACATATGGCGCAGCTGCATAGGCGTGTGCGTGCGCAACACATAAATGGGTATGCCGTGAGATTCGGCATCGCGAATTTTTTGCGGCTTACGGCGGAAATAACTCTTGGAGGTGACCATCAGTCCTGCTGTGCGCAAGTCGTCGGTAATGCAAATTGGCAGCTTCATCTGAGCGGCTTCTTCCTCAAGACGCTGCCTGTTTATGCCGAAAAGATACATACTTGGCCCATCTTTGCGTTTATCGGCAAATCGTTCGCCGGCATCGCCTCTGCCATGTGACGAGCGTGCCGGCTCCTGTTTTTCAACCCGCACCTTGCCGTCCTCCAGCCAGCGCAGTTCCGTTGCTGGCTGCTGTCCGCGCAAACTGTCATCCACCGCCTCAGCAGTCTCAGGATGCACCGCAACCTTATATCTGTCCTGTATTTCCACCACCACACCAAATGTCGGCGGCGACTTGCGCTCCAGAATGGTCTTTTGCGTACCGCGCCGTTTAGCTTCCTCATCCCCCAGTGTAACAGCCTGTATGCCGCCTACAAGGTCTGAAAGAGTGGGGTTAATCATCAGATTCTCCAGCGAGTTGCCGTGTGCTGTGCCGATAAGCTGCACGCCGCGCTCTGCAATTGTGCGCGCTGCCCCAGCCTCAAGTTCCGTACCGATTTCATCGATTATAATAACCTGCGGCATATGGTTTTCCACTGCCTCAATCATGACGGCGTGTTGTTTGTTTGTGGCAGATACCTGCATGCGACGGGCACGCCCGATGGAAGAGTGCGGAATATCTCCGTCTCCGGCGATTTCATTTGATGTATCCACAATGACAACACGCTTATCCATATCATCGGACAGCACGCGAGCAGCCTCGCGCAGCATGGTAGTCTTGCCGATGCCTGGGCGCCCCAGCAACAGCACGCTTTTGCCGGATTGAATGATGTCCTCAATAATCTTCACTGTGCCATGCACCGCACGCCCCACGCGGCAGGTAAGTCCTACAATGCGCCCCTCGCGGTTGCGAATGGCCGAGATGCGATGCAGCGTGCGGGCAATACCGGCGCGGTTATCATCACCAAATCCGGAAATGCGCGACGTGACATAATCAATATCATCTTGAGTAACTTCGCTGTCGCAAAGTGTCACATTGCTCTCAGCGAACCTTGCCTCCGGCTTGCGCCCCAAATCAATGATAATCTCAAGCAGACTGTCGAGGTCGCTATGCGTTGAGAAAGCTGCCTGTATGCCGGGAGGCAACCTTTGCAGCAAAAGCTGAAGTTCAGGATTAATTTGGCTTTCTTCAGTTCCGTTATTTTCCATATGGTAGTTGCACTCTTTAAAAACACCCAAGGTTTCAGTCATTAGTTATAATCCTCAATAGTATAGCAGTATAACCGCTCCGTCAACGACTGCGCCGCAACGCTATGAAAAGGCTCTCTTGCATAATGCATCACACTCTCCAAAATAAAACTGCTCAACCTCACGAGCAGTTTTATTTTGGGCTCAAATGCAGTTTACGATGCAAAGGTAATGCTGATATTTCCGCTCACGGTACTGATATCAAGCGTATTGCCTGCATGATAATTCACATTACCAGCGCCGGCTTTTGTGCCGTTGATAGATACATGTCCGCTCACAACGGCAATGTTGCGGTTGTATTGCTGCTCTGTCCCCCGGGTGGTAAGTTTCACGTTTCCGGATACGGCATGCACCCTTGTGTTACCGCTAAATATCCCGCTTAGGTCAGCTTTGCCGCTGGTAAGATCGGCGTTCAAGCCACCCGACTCCAGATATGACGCGGTGAGGTTGCCCGACACCAGACGAAAGTAAAAGGTGTTGGCTTCGCCGTGCGTTATATGGATTTTTCCACTGGTTGCCGTCATTGATACGTCACCTGCAATAATACTGCCAATAGTCGTGTTGCCAGAGATTTGGTTTACGTGAAAGGTCTTGCATTGCACGGCATCGATATCAATGCGGCCGCTGACACTTTTGATTTCCACGTCATTTAGGCGTGCGCTTTGTGGTATAAAGATGGTTATATACTCCTGCTCAGCGCCAAGAGAAAAACGCATAAAGTCGTGATACCAGCCATCTGGTCTTGTGATTACCAGTGCGCCATTGTCGTATGAGTAATTAAAGCATTGTTCTACCCTGCTGTTGAACTCAAAGCCGTAATCATCTGATTGCACAAATTTAATATCGGCTGACTGAACATCGATGAAAATGTCATAAAACGCATCAAGTTCCCTCTCCTGTACGAGGGTCGTTTCCCCGGAGTACATATGCAGGCCGTTGTTGTCGAAATAAAACCCGTTTACGTTTGCGCCTGCCACAGCGCCGGAAACTGTAAAACATATACCAACGACAGCTAAAATGGCGATGACAATCCAAAAGCGCTTCATTTTGCACCTCTCTTAATTAATAATTTCCCGATCCATTTTTGTAAAGCACGGAAGACAACCTGCCCAAGTTTAATGGACAAACCGGTGATTACAACCCCGATGACAAATGTAAGTATTCCCACGCCAAGATAAAACAGCCCCGTTGCAATCCCCTGTGAAAAAGACCAAAAGCCAATCACGATGGCAAACAAACCAGCTAAGGCAACTGCTACACCCGAAAAGCCGATGGAAATAAATACCATGATTATTGAAAAAACCAGCGCAATGATGCTGATTACGATCGGCAGCGCTATAGGGGAAGCACACAAAGCCAGAATCGTTATAAGTAATACATTGTTCCTTTTGGGCTTTGCTTTTTCCGCGTCATTAACCACATACTCACCGATGATTTTGGATGCCACAGCAGACGGTGAGCCGAGCGCGGCAATGGTCTGACTGTCGTTTTGTGAGCCGGCATCGTTGAAATACTCCTCATAGTAACTCACTGCGCTTTCTATCTCGTCCTGCGGAAGCCGCCTAAGCCTTTTTCTAAGTTCACTGATAAACTCGTTTCTGTTCATGTTACTTTTCTCCATTCGCGCCACTTGTATCACAGGAACGGGCTTGTTTTGTTTGGGGCTCACCGTCCTGATGCAACAAAAACTGCTCTATATTATTTTTATACTGCTGCCAAGCTGTCTCATATTCACGCAAAGCCACAGCGCCCTTTTTAGTCAGCTTGTAATATCTCCTGTTTCTCCCGTCGTATGGCTCGTCATACGACGTGAGCAAATCATCCTTTAAAAGCCTGCGCAGCACGGGATACAACGCTGATTCCGAAATATCCATCCGTGTCTGCATTTTCTGTGTAAGTTCATAGCCATAAGCCGGAGCGTTTGATAATGCACCCAAAACGCAGGCATCAAGCAGAACACCGGCAACAACAAAGCTCATTAGGTTCCTCCTTTCGCATGTGGAATATTAGAAAACTCATCTATTATTCCGTTTGAAATATGGAACATTCTTTCACTTCCGTCAAGCAGCGATGTGTCGTGCGTTGCAAATATAAGGATTTTATCTTCGGTCGCCTTTTTGAGCATTTGCATTACTGACAAGCCTGTTTCATGGTCTAATGATGCGGTGGGCTCATCGGCGAAAATTATACGCGGATTTTTTATCAGGGCACGTGCGATAGCGACGCGCTGGCGCTCTCCTCCTGACAGGCAGGAAGGCTTTTTATGTATATGCTCTTTCAGCCCAAGGTTGTCCAAGATCTCCACGGCTTTCGATTTAACACTGGAGTTGGTGTTTTTTACTGCGAGAGTGACATTCTCCAGCACGGTTAGGTAACCGATAAGGAAATGCTGCTGAAATATAAAGCCAAATTCTTTGTATCGTTTTTCGAGCCTTTCTGATGTCGTATGACACTCAACTCCATCAAATAACACCTTTCCGTCTATTGGTAGCCGTAAAAGAGATAGTAGGTATATCAGAGAACTTTTGCCTGAGCCGGAAGGTCCAGCCAATACAACTCTGTCTCCGTTTTCAATGCATAGATTTAAGTTTTCAAAAATTACCTTTTCTTTCGTACCATCAGGATATATCAGCTTTAGATTTTCTGTTGTTATCGTCATTACTATCTCCCCTCAATTACTGCAACGAGGTCTGTTTTTCTGAAGCGCCATAAAATCGGTAAGGTTGCGCAGGCAAATACCATAACCGGTACAACACATGTGAGAATCAACCCGAATAACGAGTACACCGCCAAAGGCTTGCCTCCAGGTGAAAAAACCAGCATGTCAAGCAAGGACAATAACATCAAAGACATCCCATATCCTATTACTGTGCACATAAGTGATAAGGAAAAGACCTCTTTACAAATTAGACTCATGACGTTGCGTCTGGAATAACCGATTGCAAACAGAATTCCAAACTCACTTTGCCTGTCTGAGTAAGTAATCATGATGATAGCACCTACAGAAACGCTCATGGCAAAAACGACTACAATGAGTACCAATCCTATAATGGATTGGATTCCGGCAAGCTCCTCATTCAGTTCTTTCTGTAAAGTGTTGTAAGTAAACAATCTTGCCTCTGTCTTACCAAACGTCGATAAATCACTGTTCAAAGAATCAATATTTGTTGTCGGAAATACCAAAACGCCGATAGTATGCATAGACATATCCACTCCGGCATCTTCAAGGGCTTCAATGGCATAGGATTTTGTGCCGAAACTTAACATTGGACCGTTTGTCAAACTTCCGACAATCGTATAGCGCCCCATTACCCATTCACGCTCATCCACGACATCGCCGAACTCGTCGCCAACATTTAATCCTTTATTGCGTAAAATATTCTCGTGCAAAACAACCTCGTATTCGTTTTGCTGAGGCAGTCTTCCTTCCTTAAGTTTTAAACCAAAGTCATCAAGAATTTCTTGCAATGGGCATTGGGTAAAGATTACTAAAGCACCAGCATTTCCCATCAGTGAAGTATAAGAGGTGGTCTCAAATGTGATTGGCACTGCTTTCTGTACGCTGTCAAATGAATTGATTTTGGCTACTGTTTCATCGGGTAAGAAGAACTTGCCGTCCGGTGCCATAACAACTGATGCGGTAACAAACGGCTTTACCATTGTGTTTTCGGCGCTTACAAACGCCGAATTTATCAGTGAACAAGTAAACGAAATGGACAGAACAATTAAAAAGAATATACTCACCACCAGAAATGACTTCTTTTTGTTCTCCATGAAGTATTTATTGGCACTTAATGCTTTTAGTTTCATAGGCTTCCATCTACTCTTTCTTCGACATATTTTTAGTTAATTGCTTAAGCAACAATATTATATGACGAATAGTAATATTGTGTCAATAGTTATTGTTTACTTAATTTTTGGGGTATTCAACATGAAGCTGTCTGAAACTAAGGCAACGATGCAGTTTCAATCAGTTGGAAGGCTGGAACAGACAACAATTTAGCTACACCTGCGGCTTTGTAAAACCCACTCACAACTAACAGGATAACAGCGGTTTTTTTGCCGGAACTCCGTTACGGCGGGGATACTGCGCCGGAGTGTTGCGGGACTTGCTTACAACTACCAAACAGCGCGGCTCATTTAATCCGGTTATTGTAACAGGAATAATTCGGTCCGATTGCCCCCCAAGCGCTGAGATGGCGTTGGCTGCAGATTGCAGCTCATCATCAAGAGAGACTTTTTTCTGTGCTATTAGCACTCCGCCTATCTTGCAAAAAGGCAGGGTTAGTTCACTTAGCACCGCCATTTTGGCCAGCCCGCGCGTTAAGACCACATCAAACTGTTCGCGGTACTCTATCATCCGTGCGGCGTCCTCAGAACGGGCGCACAACACATCTACATCGGCAAGGTTCAAATGCCGCACTAAATGGCGCAAAAAATCACACTTTTTGCCGGTGGCTTCCAAAAGGGTTAATTTTATCTGCGGGAAGGCAATTTTCAGCGGTATGCCGGGGAACCCTCCACCGGTGCCAACGTCTAAGAAACGCAAAGCATAGGTGATTGGTTGCGGCAATGCCAACACAACCGACAAAGAATCAACAAAGTGTTTTAGCTGTGCATCTTGGTAATCTGTAATAGCCGTTAGGTTAATTTGGCGATTCCACGCTATTAAATCGTCATAATACGTCTGAAACTGCTCAAGTTGCACTGAGGACAACCTGATATTCAAAGCAATCGCGCCATCAATTAGACTTTGCATAGTGCTGTGTATTATAGCAGGAGTTTCTTTTGCAATTGATATTTATTTGCAGCCATGGCATTATGTTTGACATAATGCACCGAAGTTTTTGAAATGAAATCCAAAAACTATGGCAAAATCATATTTTTGGCTGTAAAATCAAATACCTGCATTAACTTGACGCCGTCCGCACAAGGGTGTGGAGCAGCACAAAAATGTGGTCTGTGTTATAGTGTATGTAAGTCCGCTGGGGGTGCGATAAGCTGAGAGTTCTATTTTAGAACAACCCCTGGAACCTGAACTCGATAATTCGAGCGGAGGCAAGCGGCGGTTTGATAAGCCGGCGCACTGCCGGCTTTAATGCTAATAAAGGAGACAGTATGACACAACTGGAACAGGCAAGGCAGGGAATTATTACTCCGCGTATGCAGGAAGTTGCATGCAAAGAAAGCCTTGACGTTGAATATATCCGGCACGGATTAGAAACAGGCACGATCGTCATACCGGCAAATATGAATCACCCTCATGCCGAAGCACGTGGCGTTGGCAAGGGGCTTTCAACAAAGGTAAATGCCAATATAGGAACGTCTTCGGATTTCATAGACTTGGACACTGAGTTAAACAAGCTTGATATTGCCATACAATCAGGCGCTGATGCTGCAATGGATCTATCCACTGGCGGAGACCTGCCTCACATCCGCCGCACAATACTGCAGCGCTCAACCATACCCATCGGCTCTGTGCCTATCTATCAGGCGGGTGTGCAGGCACTTAAAAATCATGACGCCGTTGTCAAGATGACGGAGGATGAACTCTTCGATGCCATATATGACCACTGCCGCGACGGCATTGATTTTATCACGGTACATTGCGGTGTGACACAGCGGGTCATATCCTTGCTCAAGCAGCAGAAACGCATAACCGATATCGTTTCGCGCGGCGGCGCTTTCCTTATGGGATGGATGCTTTATCATCTGCGCGAAAACCCTCTTTATGAGCATTTTGACCGCTTGCTGGATATTGCCCGTGAGTTTGATGTGACACTGAGCCTTGGCGACGGGTTGCGTCCAGGGTGTGGCGCTGATGCTACCGATCGGGCACAGGTTGAGGAACTGGTGACCTTGGGTGAACTGGTGCAACGCTCACGCGAGGCAGGTGTACAGGTGATGGTAGAAGGTCCGGGACATGTTCCTCTAAAGCAGATTGAAGCCAATATTCTTATGCAAAAACGTCTGTGTCAGGAAGCCCCATTTTATGTGCTCGGACCATTGGTGACTGATATTGCCGCGGGGTATGACCATATTACATCGGCGATTGGCGGTGCTATTGCCGGTGCCGCAGGGGCCGATTTCCTATGCTACGTCACACCGTCAGAACATCTGTCGCTTCCGAATGTTGAAGATGTAAAACAGGGCGTTATGGCATCGCGTATCGCAGCGCATGCCGCAGATGTGGCAAAAGGCGTCGCTGGGGCATCAGAGCGCGACCGCAAAATGTCCATAGCACGAAAGAAACTGGACTGGGAAACACAAGCCAAGCTGGCACTTGACCCTGAAAAAGTACGGCAGGTTCACGAGCAGCACCACACGTCAGGTAAGGCATGCTCAATGTGCGGTGATTTCTGTGCTATGCAACTGGTTTCACAGCATCTCGATATTGATATGCACAAATGCTGACAATCCACATTAAGCCGACAAATGCAAAGACTGCCAGCACTAATCGTTCGGATTAATTTGAAAAGTTAGACATTTATGTCTGGCAACTACTCCAGCAAGCTTTGGGGCGTTGCGGAAATGTGGTTAAACCAATATCTTTTCGGGTTTTCTGACCGACTGTAACAATCGCTCAACTTCCACTTTTATGGCAGGATCTCTAGGCTTTGCCATATCAGCCTTAAAACGCTCAGCTTCTTTGTGAGTATATTCATTGATTTCTTGCGAGGACATACCTTTGCATATCTCATAATGCCACTCTCTGATTTTATGGATGTCCTCAATGGTGAAATCAGGACTGATTTCAGGTTCTGGAATAATATTCATCGTTAAAATCCCTCCTTATAAGCACATATGGAGCGTAAATTAGGACATCTCTAAATCCCTCAAGTGCTGCAATTGCTCTCGCGCCATCAATCGTTTTGACATTGACCATGTGGTTTAGATTCCATGACACGATAATATCGCATCCTGCCATCAACGCAGAGGCAATGTGCCGGCAATCGTTGAAATCACGTTCTGTTAAAACGCCGAATCCAATAAACTTTTTTGCTATCTCTATGGTTCTGTCATCAGGTTCAACCATAGTGTAGGGGATTTTCTCAAGGAAACTCATTACGTAGCTTAATTTAGGCTCCCGACATTTCCTTAATTCAGAGAAAACTATTTCAGACAACACAATATCAAATTCTTCAGCTTGTATTTGTTCCCACAACTGCAAAGTTATTGCCATCCAATCAGGCTTATCTGGTGCATATAGATGGCTAATAACAGAAGTATCAAGGTATAGCTTTTTCTTCACCTAGTTAATATCTCCACCTAACATGTTCGCTTATATTTTCCATACCCTCTAACTATAACGCAAAAATAAACTACTAGCAATGAGCCAAGGAGCGCCGTTATATAGACAACACTTAACTCAATCTGCATATAATGTCACACCGATAGCTTCATCCAAAAATAGTCTAACACTACGGGCGCGCAGCAAAAAAATTACACAGTGATAACGAATAGGCGGAGAACTTTGAAATGAGTTCTCCGCCTATTCGTCATAAATTGCGTATGGTGTTATACCTGAGGCATGAACGACTGCGCCTCTTTTACCTTTTCGGCGGGGTACTCATAGTCCGAGAGATCGCCTAACAAATAGGTGTTATAGGCCGTCATATCGAAGTAGCCATGCCCTGAGTGATTGAAAAGAATGACTTTCTTCTCACCTGTCTCACGGCACTTAATGGCCTCGTCAATTGCGGCGCGGATGGCGTGGTTCGTTTCTGGCGCGCTGATGATGCCCTCTGTGCGCGCAAAGGTTATACCCGCCTCAAAAGTAGCGAGCTGGTTAACCGCCCTAGCCTCAATAATGCCAAGCTTGTGCAGGTGGCTTATTATTGGTGACATGCCATGGTAGCGCAGCCCGCCGGCATGCACCGGAGGTGGCATGAAATGGCTGCCCAGCGTGAACATTTTGGTAATGGGGGCCATACCCGCCTCATCTCCATAGTCATAAGCATAAAGACCTTTGGTAAGTGACGGGCAGGACGACGGCTCAACGGCCAGGACCCGTGTTTTCGTATCCTTGCGGAGTTTGTCATAAACAAAGGGCAGTGCAATGCCGCCGAAGTTTGAGCCTCCGCCGACACAGGCGATGACCACATCAGGATACTCACCGGCCATTTCCATTTGCTTTTGGCATTCCTGCCCGATGATTGTCTGGTGCATCAGGACATGGTTCAGTACGCTGCCAAGCGTGTAATGCGTGTCATCGCGCTGCATGGCGTCCTCAACTGCTTCGCTGATGGCAAGCCCCAAACTTCCCATATTGTTCGGGTCGGCAGCAAGCGCCGCACGGCCTGAGTTGGTATCCGGCGACGGGCTTGGCACGCATGTGGCGCCCCACGTTTCCATCATCATACGGCGGTAAGGCTTCTGGTTATAGCTGACCTTAACCATGTAAACCTTTAACTCAATATCAAAATAGTTGCAGGCCAGTGCCAAAGACGAGCCCCACTGTCCCGCACCGGTTTCGGTGGTGAGGCGTTTGATGCCTTCTTTCATATTGTAGTAAGCCTGCGGTATGGCACTGTTGGGCTTATGCGAACCGGCAGGGCTTACGTCCTCAAGCTTGTAGTATATATGCGCCGGAGTGTCCAGTGCCTGCTCCAAACGGCGCGCACGATAAAGCGGCGACGGACGGAACTGGCGGTAAATCTTTTGAACCTCTTCAGGTATGTCGATGAAACGTTCCTGGCTCACTTCCTGTTTAATCAACTCCATGGCAAACAGAGGCGCAAGGTCGCCCGGTCCGATGACCTGCTTGGTCACAGGGTGTAAATAAGGGGGAAGCGGCACAGGAAGATCCGCTTGAATGTTATACCAACTGGTGGGCATATCCTTTTCCGGTAATATGTACTTAATGCTGTCCATTATTAACTCCTTTTTAAGTTTTATTTAATAGGTTATTCCAAACGGCGTATTTAAATTTTTTCGGCCCCACTGGGCCACATCCCAAATTGCATTTTCATCCTCCTTGGCATAATAAAAAGCCTCCCGCCCGATGAAGGGGCAGGAGGCTTCCTTGCGTTGCCACCCTTCTTGTCTGCCAAAAGGCAGACATCTCATTAGGGTACATCATTTTCACGAGATACCCCGGGGCTTTGTAACGTACCCACCACGGTCAACCCTACTTACACTTCAGGCGACGGCTCCCAAGTCCATTCAACCTTTGCGCTGGCACCGGCTCACACCTAACCCGGCTCTCTGAGCACCGCTTGCAGGCCTACTACTCTTGTTCTTAGCCTTTAAAATATTCAGTTGCACAAACTATAGTGAAATAATTCCGGTTTGTCAAAATTGCACCGTCGCATATCTGGCGCCGTAGCGGCAGGGATAGCAAATAATCCGTCGCGTTTGAAAAACTTATGCGCCGGCACTCTGCTCGGATTCCGTTGCAAGCTGTGAGGTGCATGCCGGACAGCGTGTAGCCTCTATGCTGACCTCGGTTTTGCAATATGGGCAGGTATGGACCGGTGCCGCTGCTGCCTGTTCCTTTTTGTTAAGCGACATGATTTTATTCATGCCTCTTATCATCAGGAAAACGATGAAAGCCAGGATTAAGAAGTTGATTAAACTCGTGATAAATGCACCATATGTGATGGTCGCGCTGAGAACGCTCCAAGAAAGCGTATTGAAGTTGGCACCTACAAATATGCCGATGATTGGAGAAAGAATGTTGTTAGCCAGCGACGTAACAACGCTTTGCAGCGCCCCGCCTATGATGATACCGATTGCCAGCGCCACAAAATTACTCTTTAAGGCGAATTCCTTGAATTCTGTAAAAAACTTTTTCATTGCTGCGACTCCAACTGTTTTAATTTGTTGCCAGAGATATCGTAGTGAAGAGACTGCAAATTTTACTTTGAGGCGGCCCGTAAATCAAATGGCAGAGAAAAAGTGTATGAGGCAAACGATGCTAAAGCTATTATAGGTTTGTATGACTCCCCATCTTATTAGGTTGTATTTAACCTAGCAGCACGGTATGCTGTACTGAAGGAGTTGATGCTTTATGAATGTGAACATTGACAATTTGGTTTCCATATCCGAGGCAAACCAGAATTTCTCAAAGGTCGCCAGAATGGTTGACGAAAAAGGGACTGTGGTTATTCTTAAAAACAATTCCCCGCGTTATGTCTTAGTTGACTACAACTTGTTTCGCCAAAATATTACTGCTGGCGATGCGGACGTTGATGCGGTAGCCTCACGGATACTGTCCAAGCATATCAAGGCATTTGAGGTATTGGCTAAGTGATAATCCTATCTTTACAAGTTACGGCATTTGGTGGAAAATGCCTTTCTGCATCTCAAGCGCTGGAGATGCAGAAAGGCATTTTCCA
>Ga0082212_10008352_pt1 | contig 13541 bp, 12 predicted proteins | sample TergutNt197P3_FD_71548 | JGI IMG/M metagenome (GOLD analysis project Ga0082212, IMG submission 71548) | Neocapritermes taracua P3 segment gut microbial communities from Petit-Saut dam, French Guiana - Nt197 P3 | ecosystem: Host-associated > Arthropoda: Insects > Digestive system > Gut ... | reverse complement strand
ACTGCCAACTTAAAAAACTTAAACTTTTTTGAGCAACTTTGTTGGAAAATGCACTTTTGCACAGTTTTTTGTTTTTTTACCGGTTTTTGTCCCGAAAAAATACCCTGACCATCCGAAAAAATACCCTTGACACATGTAAAAATAACCGCTTCATTTGCACCCGATTTGAAATCATTTGGAAAAACGCCGGAATGAAAGCGAAAAATACGAAAATAATTGGAAATAATAGCGATGCGGAAATAAAATCCCATTTTTTAACCATTGAAACCTCATAAATTCCTCAAACTCTTTATAAAAATCCCATGAAAAACCATGAAACCGCCCCCAAAACACTGCGGATGTACTACTCCTCAAAAGAACTCGCCGCCATGATGGACATGAGTTACAACACCTTTCGCGCGGAACTTCGGCGCAACGCCGCCCTGCACCGCCAACTGACCGCAATGGGCTGGCATAACTACAAACGGCTGTGTAAGGCGCAGGTACTTGAAATTTTCAAAGCGCTGGGCTATCCCGACGGCTACGAATGGTATGAGTGCAAAAAATAAGATAATGTTCATCTTTCTAATTACATTTTCCGCAAGGTTACTGCCGCCATTACGCAAAACCGCTTGGTGTACGCTGGATTTTTCCTCCGTCGGTAAATCTTTTTGGGGAACGTACTGAAATCTTTTATTTATACGGTTTCGTTTTGCTAAATTGAAAATTCTGTGGGTTAAAGAACTGTCCAACCTTTATTTGTTGCAATACTGCGGTCACAATTTGCTATTCCGGGATTGTTTGTTCCAAGATTAACTCTTATGGAAATGATTTTTTTCCCTTCATTATTGTTCAATGTTTCAAACAGAGCGTTCAGCGCAGAATCTGACAATTCATTTGATCCGCAACTCAATTCTGTCAGCGCAGTATTATTACTCAAATCTAAACTTTTTAATTGATTATAGCTGCAATTTAGCATTGTCAATACCGTATTATTGCTCACATCCAAACTTGTTAATATATTATTGGCCTCATGCCAAAATAGAGGTGTAAAGTTGAATACAACTCATATTTATTTTATATTCAATGGTTTAATTAAAATCATATCAAAATCACTTTTCTATCCTATTGATTCCTAAAAACGAGCGTTATTGGTACTGGAAAATTAAGTTAAAAAAAAACTCATATTTTGTCAAAAAAACAGTTTCAAAACTATTTTTATTATCATATTACGAAAAATTATGTATCTTTGGCCTTTTTAGAACTAATAATTTTATTAGGATATGACAATAGGATACGCCCGGGTAAGCACCCAGGATCAAAATTTGGAACGACAAACCGACCAATTACAGCAATTGGGGTGTGAACGTATATTTCAGGAAAAAATAACCGGGACAAAAAAGGAACGCCCCGAATTAGACAAACTTCTTGACCAGTTGAGACCCGGAGACGTCATTATTGTAACAGAGTTGACCAGGTTGAGCAGGTCGATAAAAGACCTGTTTGCTTTGGTTGATACGATACACCAAAAAAACGCCCATTTGAAAAGTCTGAAAGAGCCATGGCTTGACACCACCACTCCACAGGGTAAACTGTTGTTTGCCATTTTTGCAGGCGTCAGCCAGTTTGAAAGAGATCTGATCAGCGAACGAACCAGAGAAGGTCTTTCCAGCGCCAGAGCAAGAGGCAGGAAAGGAGGACGCCCTCCCAAGCCACAAAAAAGTATTGAATTAGCCCTGAAAATGCACAAGGACATGAATTATTCCATATCGGAGATTGTAAAAGCAACCGGATTAAGTAAGTCTACCTTATACCGTTACCTTTATATTCATCGTCAAAGCGTATAAAACAGACCGTATATTCATCTGCGATGACCACATTAGATTTTCTGAAAGACAATGAAATAGAAGTTTTCGATTTTCCGCCCCGTTTCACAGACGAAGAAAGAATCCGTTTCTTTGTTTTGCCGGACGACATTGAAATAAATTTCAGAAAAACAGAGACAAAAATTGGATACATACTGCATGAGGGATATTTTATGTCCAAAAAGAAGTTTTTCCTTCCGGAACACTATCATACTGATGATGTTGAATATGTGAAAAAACTGCTTGGAATAAACAGGGAAATTGAAATCAATAAACATTACCATAGAGACCTGTATAGTATTCACAAAAAAACCATTCTGAATAGAAACGCATACCATTCATTTTCAGATAGTAAATCCTTGTTTGCAAAAGAAACACTTGAATTAGTCAAGACATCTTTAAAACCAAAGGAAATATTTGACGCCCTGCTGAATTTTTTGGAAGAAAAGAGAATAGAAGTGCCAAGGTATTACGTATTTGCAGAAGTAATCACCAAATCGCTCAATCTCTTTGAAAATAATCTGATTAGCATTATTGACCGGACACTGACCACTCATCAAAAAGAAGAACTGGATCAATTCATGAATTTGCCGGTGGACGGCAGTCAAGCCCCATCCGCGTCAAACCCTTACCTGATCACAAACCTGAAAAATGTTGAACAATCGGTAACTCCCGGAAAAATCAAAGAAAGTTTAGACAATTTCCGTCAAATAAAATACCTGCACGACCAACTTTCAGATTTCTTTAAATCCGACATAATATCCAATGAATTAATCAATTATTACGCAATATGGGTATTGAAGGCAGAACATGTGCAGTTTGACTCCATCGTCGAAACCGGACGAAAACGGTTGTACGCCACCTCGTTTATTACCTGGCAGTACAAAATACGGCAGGACTATTTTGTAGATACTTTTCTGCAAACCGTTCAAAAATACTATAACGATGCCGAAAAGTCGGTAATTCAGGAGTTTATAAAAGATGACGTCAAATTCAAAAAACAGGATCAGCCAAGTAAAATCAGGAAAATATTTTCCGAATCCAAAGAGAAACAGAATAATGAGATACGTGAGATCGTATTTTCCAAAACCGAAATCAGTTCCGACGAAAAACTGATACTCATCATGGAGGTTCTTAATAAAGCCGACGCCAACCTTCAAGACGCCATATTGAAAGAATTTGAAGAATTGCAAAATACCGGTATAAAAAGTTTGAAAAACAGGTTGTTTCATGAAGAATTAGAAAAGGGATACAGAAAGTTGCTCAACAGGGTATCCGGAATTTTGCAGATTCTTGATTTTAATCCGCAAAATTCCAATCCTGAAATCTATAAGGCTATTGAGCATTATCAGCAAAATGACACAAAAAATAACAAATCCGAAGTTCCTTTGGAATTTTTGTCCAAAAATGACCGGAACCGGCTGTTTGATAAAGACGGGACGATTAATTATAACCTGTACAGGGTTTTCCTGTTCAAAGCGGTCTTTGACCATATCAAGTCGGGGACATTGAATCTGTTATTTTCAGAAAGATATAAATCCGTGGACGATTATCTGATCCATTCAAAACGGTGGAAAGAGAACAAAAAAGAATTGATTGCCCGCGCCGGTCTTGAGAAATTGGATATTGACCCGCAGCAAAAGATAAACCTTTTAAAAGACATTGTCCACGACCAGTACAAAACTACCAATGAGCATATTACAGACAATCCATACATCCGGTTTAACAAAAAAGGCATTGCTATAGTGTCAACACCCAAAACTTCCGGTTTTCAGGAAGGCGTCATACCCGAATGGATAGGAACAGACCGGTTCATATCCCTTACCAGGATACTGTCCGATATAAGATACTGTACCGATTACATTTCATCATTTACCCATTATAGCATGAAAGGTAGCAAAAGTACGCCCTCCGACGAGTCTTTTTATGCCGCTATTATTGCTTTGGGATGTAATATCGGAATCAGAAGAATGGGGAAAATATCAGACGGGATGAGCGCCGACAGGCTGGAATACATTGTCCGCTGGTTTTACAGCAAAAAAAACATAGATGAAGCCAACCGAAAAATCAACAATCTGATTGACAGCCTTCCATTATCCGGCATTTATCTTGAGCATCAAGGAAAACTCAACACCTCCAGTGACGGGCAAAAGTATGATGTAACGATTCCATCCCTGAATGCTACCCATTCACCAAAATATTTCGGATCGGGAAAAGGCGTGTCCGTGTACAGTTTCATTGATGAAAAAGACAGATTGTTTCACAATAAGATCATCGGTGCATCCGAAAGGGAATCCGGTTTTGTTCTGGACGGGCTTTTCCACAACAGTGAAGATATTACAAGTGACGCCCATTCCACAGATACGCACGGGTACAGTGAGACCGTTTTTGGTATCAGTTACCTGCTGGATGTACAATTTACGCCCAGAATAAAGAATTATCAGGAACAATTACTCTACACATTCAAGGATAAAAGCAGAAAACTTTATGAAAATCAAGCGTATAAAATACTTCCTGCTAAAAACGCATACATCAACGAGGAAATCATCGTGGAACAATGGGATCAGATATTGAGGCTTCTTTGTACCATCAAATTGAAGGAAACCCTGCCTTCCAATATTCTCAAACGGTTAAGTTCATACTCAAAACAAAACCCTTTATACAAGGCAATCAAGGAGGTAGGACGAATCTATAAAACCATATTTTTGTTGAAATACTATGATGAAGTCCTTCTTCGACAGAATATCGAAAAACAACTCAACCGTATTGAGTTATCCCATAATTTTGCCAAAACGGTTTTCTTCGGCAATAATCAGGAATTAAGATACGCAACGAAAGACGAACAGGAAATAGCAGTCGGATGCAGAAAATTGATTCAGGCGGCAATTATCCTTTGGAATTATCTGTTTATTTCCGAAAAATTGTCCCAAATAACCAATCCGGCAGAATTTCAAAAGCAGATAGAACTATTGAAAAATTCTTCCATGATGACTTGGCAACATGTGAACCTGCACGGAAAATATGACTTTGATATTGAAGCTAATACTGCTCCATTTGACCTTGTCGCTGTTAAGTCTTTGAATATAAAATAAATGTGACTTATATTCAACTTTACACCTCTATTTTGGCATGAAGCCAAAATATGGCAAAGTAATATTTTACTTGATAAAAACATTCGTACTATCCGGCTTGAGCCCAAATTGTCGAAAATGGTAAATCTCATCCTTTTCACGTTTTTCTTTTCCGTTTGAACGATACGACATTGTAATATGAAACGTAGTATCGTTCATTATCGCTCCTTCCCTCACATACGTCGGCGCTCCGCCTCCAGATGACGGATACCACATTTCAAACTGGATAGTATTATCAGTGATATGAAATACTCCCCAATCAGTTCTTGACCTTCCATCCACCAACCGGTGGTTAATAATGCGATCTTCTACTTCTTCATAAGACAAGTATCCTCCTCCTCCATAGCGAACAATACCATTTGAATAAAAAAAATATAAATTTAAAAACTCTTCGTTATCATTATTAATTTTTCTATAATAATAACCGTCTATTCTTAATTCATTTCCAAAATAAGGTATTCTTTTCAATGAAAGCTCATCATTTTTAAGCAATTTATCGCAACTTGAAAATAAAATGGAAAAACATAAAATAAAACCAACCATTTTCATAATGTTATTTTTTTAAAAACTTTTTCCCATAATGTGTTACCGCTTCCAAATCCTAAAGACCAGAACCATCTTGGCCTTATGTCCAATACTCGGAACCATTTGGCTTCAGGTATACCATTCTTTTTAGTAAGCATATCATGGGCAAACTGATTCTGGAAAACTTTACGTATTTGTTCCGAGTTTCGCCCTACTCTTATAGTACCGAATCCGAAAGATAAAACCCCCGCACGATATTTATCGGCTGTCCCACCATAGTATGTTTCATGTCCGTCCATTGGGCATTCAGGTTTCCGAAAGCAACGCAAAGCAGCACACTGGCTACACAGTAAAAAATTAATTTTTTAGATTTCATGATGTTTTTTTATTTTTAGATTATTTTTATGTTATTTTTCAATTTTATGATTATTTTCACTCTATATATACAATCGAAAATGAAAAGCGGGTAGGTGCAGGGCAAAAAAAACTTCATCCAAATAAAAATAACCCGTCGGTGGCTGACAGTAATGCGCTCACTCTCATCAGGAAGCGTTAGTAACTTTTTCTTTGATATTTTGCGTTATGTAAAACGTTTTTCCTGCTTTCGGTCAGGGTTATCTCGGCTCATACCACTCATAACCATCAGGGTATCCCAGCACTTTAAAAATTTCAAGTACCTGCGCTTTGCAAAGCCGTTTTCGACACGTAAAACAGGATTGGTAACAACAATAACGGAAAAGTAAAAAATGTAAAGAAATTTGCGTCTGTCTCGAAAGTTCGAATAGAAGGATATAAAATGTCGTTGATGCGGATTTCATTTCTGTTGGAAATAATAACCCTGCACATATCCTCTATCACAGGCAATTCATATTTTACCTGCTCGCCGAAAGGCCTAAAAGTTGAAGCAATCGAAAAAGGCTCCCCATTTAAGGTCAAATGTGTTACTGACCTGTATATCCGGTCTTTATTATTGTGAAACCTGTCGAAACTCAACTCGTTGATAGCCCACAGCCCTATAATGATCGCTATCATTACGCCTAACGACAGGCTGCAAATATTCAGCAAACCAACGGTTTGCTGTTTTCTGAAATTACGGATAAAATTTTTCATCAGTTTAATGTTTTAAATTATTAAAATTACGTTACAACATTCTTTATATTTACGAAGACGAGGCAAAGATAATATTGTTACACAAAAATTGGATTTTTTTTCTTTTTAACAAAAAAATGTTTTACTTCGCGGTAATATTTTATTTAGACGATATGTCAACAAAGACGCGCAACATGATTTCTTTCGATTGGGCGATGAAACGCCTGCTTCGCAACAAAGCCAATTTCGAGGTATTGGAAGGTTTTTTGAGCGAATTGCTCGGACGTAAGATCATCATCAGGAACATAGGCGAAAGTGAAGGTAATCCGTCAGACAAAGACGATAAAACCAACAAAGTGGATATATTTGTTGAAGCCGACGACAGCGAACTGGTCATCATCGAACTTCAATATGACAGTCAAGATGATTTTTTCAAACGGATGCTCTATGGGGTGAGTAAGTCCATTACGGATCATATGGACAAAGGCGACCCGTATTCGGAAGTTCGCAAGGTATATTCGGTGAACATTGTATATTTTGATCTTGGCGAAGGGGACGATTATGTGTATCATGGCGTCACTCATTTTAAGGGGCTTCACACGCAGAATGAGCTGCATCTGACCGTCAAACAGCAGCAAGTATTCTGGAAAAGTTTTATTGGAGATTTGTATCCCGAATATTACATTATCAAGGTACGAGGGTTCAACGATGTAGCAAAAAACACGCTCGACGAATGGATATTTTATCTGAAAAACGACCAGATACGGGATGATTTCACAGCGCAGGGTCTTGACAAGGCACGTGAGTTATTGGCCTACGACAACCTCACCGACGAGGAAAAAAAAGCATATTGGCGCGACATAGAAAACAGACGCAACAGGGATTCCGAAATCGTTACAGCGTTCAGCGACGGTGAAATAAAAGGACGAGCCGAGGGACGATCCGAAGGTGAAGTAATAGGTGAAACAAAAACTTTGGAACGTATAGTGATAGAAGGAAAATCCAACGGTTTTTCGTTAGAACAGATACAATCGTTTACAAAACTCAACATCGAACAGATTATCTGGATTCTAACACGACACGGCTTATTATAGCCCGTTATTCCGTCTTCAGATATTTCACAGGGTTAGCCGTTGCTACTTTCCATGTCTGGTAAACGGTGGTGAGCAGAGTAACCAAAAGTGCGACGACGCCCACTAACAGGAATACCCACGCGCTCAACGGCGTTTTGACCACAAAGCCTTCCAACCATTGGTGCAGGGCGTAATAGGCCACAGGACAGGCAATCGCAAAGGCAATACCCACCCATATTACAAAACTTTTATTGAGCAACACGAAAATATCCTTCAGCGACGCACCGTAAACCTTGCGTATGGCAACCTCTTTCATGCGGCGCTGGGTAGCGTAATATGCCATGGCAAACAGTCCGGCAACGGTGATCATCAGGCTGATCAGCATGGCAAAATTGAATACCTTGCCGGCGTTCATTTCCGAAGTATATAACTGCTGATAGGTTTCGTCCAAAAAATGGTAACTGAACGGATATTCGGCTTCGCGCTCTTTCCATTTCTGCTCGATGAAAGCGATGGCGCGTTGCGGGTCGCCGCTGACTTTGAAGAAAATTCTGGGACTCCACCATTCATCATCTTTCAGTTTGAAATATACCTGAGGGTCAACCTCCTGATGAAGCGATTTGGTATGGGCGTTGCGCACCACTCCCCTGATGGGAAATCTATTATTACCGAAACCGTCCATTTCAATCAATTCACCCACCGGATTTTCATAACCCAGCATCCGCGCGGCGCTTTCGTTGATGACCACTTCGTTCAAATCTTCCGCTTCGAGAAAGAACGGATTCTCCCCGTCAATGATTTTCATATCGAAAAAATCAAAATAATTGGGATGAACCCGGCAACATTCCATGAGAATGGGCTGTTGCGTATTGTCCCACGGCACCCCCTTGAATGACATGCCCTGCGTCCATTCCGTAGGAAGCGCATTTTTTCTGCTTACAGCCGTAATGCTCGGTTCCTGAAGAAATTCTCCTTCCAGCGCCTTGTAATTTTGCGTCCAACTGTCGCGACCATGCACATAAATCACATTCTCTTTATTGAATCCCAAATCGTAAGCAAGGATATAATTCACCTGTTTCTGCATGAACGCCACCACAATCAGCAAAGCGATGGACGCTGCAAATTGCGTAATGACCAAACTTTTTTGCAACAACGACATTTTCTTTCCCTTGAATTTTCCTTTGAGGGTTTCGAGGATATTGAAGCGCGTCATCACCAACGCCGGAAACGAACCGGCCAGCAATACCACCAATACGAATATCGCCGCAAGGAAAACATAAATCTGCGGCGTAGTGAAATCAAGGCTCACGGTTGCTTGCGTGAAATTGTTGAATGTTGGAATAACAGTTGTAGCCAGTATCAGGCCTATCCCGATGGAAAGAAGAACATAACAGGCTGTTTCTGAATAAAATTCGCGCATCAGCCGTAAGTTTTTCGCTCCGACGGTTTTCTTAATGCCTATGGTTTTCGCGCGGATGAAAGAAGTGGATACAAACAGGTTGGCAAAATTAATGCACGAAATAATCAAAATAACCAAAGCCGTCGCAACAAAGACCATGATCAATGATTTGTTGCCTTTGACAATGGGATCGAACATCGTTCCCTGGCTGAAGTGCATATCGCTTAGCGATTCCAAGGTAAAAGTCGCCCCGAAATTCTTAAACATCTCTATCTTCCGGTACGAAAGTTGTGTCAGGGGTTCTTCCAGCGTCTCCGGCGCTACGCCCTCCTGCAACAGTAAAAAAGCCATATAAGCATCCATATTTCCCCAATCCTGTGTAGCCCACCAGCCAAAAAAAGGAAATACTAAATCGGTTTTCAGGCTCGAATTTTTCGGCATATCCTTCATAATCCCGCTTACGGCAAAATCCTGTCCATTAAACCTGATCATCTGCCCCATGGGGTCTTGTCCGGCGAAATATTTCTTTGCCGCCGATTCACTGATCACTACCTTGTCGGGCGAGGAAAGAACCTGATTCGGGTCGCCTGCCTTCAGCGAAAAGGTGAAAAATGTAAAAAAATTTGAGTCGCACATCAAAGTCTCGACGGATTGATACAGCACATTGTCAATGCGTATATCGCCACTATTGTCGTATAAAATCCTGCATATATTCTCTATCGCGGGCAATTCATCTTTGGCTTGCTCGCTAAAGGGACGAAAAGTACCGCTCGATTTAACCGGATTCCCACTCAGGTTGACGTTGAGTATGATCCGGTATATCCTGTCTTTGTTTTTGTGGAAACGGTCGAAACTCAATTCGTTGATTGTCCATAATCCGACGACGACCGCCACCATAATGCCCAGCGAAAGAGTGCATATATTCAGCGCTCCAACGAGTTTTTGTTTCTTAAAGCCAATAATAAAATTCTTCATCAGTTTAACATTTTAGATTTTTATAAATTACGTTCCAATTATGTTTCAAAATAAAGACGGTTCAAAATGAAAATTGTTACACGAGATGTGAAAAAAATGCCAAAAGCTTTTATATCATTCATCCAAATCCTCCAGCACCGGAAATTTACTGCGAAAATCATACATCGCGGCTAAGGAAAGATCAAAAGTAGCCACTGTTTCCTCGTTTTCAGGCAGTCGTCCGATAGTTTCTCCCTTTGGGCCGTATACGATAGAATCGCCTTTGTGCTGTAATCCGTCCCCATCAGTCCCGACACGATTCACGCCGACAACATAACACTGGTTTTCTATGGCCCGCGCCTTCAAAAGCGTTACCCACACATCGCTGCGTACTGTTGGCCAACTGGCTGCACATATCAGCAGGTCGTAAGGATTCGTCCGGCAGTTGCGGCACCATTCAGGGAATCGTAGATCATAACACACAATTGGTTTGATTTTCCATCCGCGCCATTCGAATCGTTTCTGTTCGGCGCCTTCCGTAAAATGCTCCGGCTCGCCCGACAAGGGGAACAAGTGGCGTTTGTCGTAATGCCCCGTATCGCCATCGGGGTTGACCCAATAGAAACGATTGTAAAAATGATCATTCTCTTTTGTGGCTATGCTGCCCGCAATCATCGCGCCGGTCAATCGCGCCTGCTGTTGCATCCAGTTCAACGCGGCGGTAAAATTTTCCGCGCTGCATATTTTTCCGGTATTCATACTAAAACCGGTAGGAAACATTTCGCACAAAACAATCATGTCCGTATTTCCGGCCAACGGTTGAATCATACCGTCCAGCCGCGACAGATTCAGCTGCACCTTCTCCCAGCGCGGAGCATATTGTATTAAACTTATATTCAATTGTTATTTGTTTCAGCCGGCATCATGGTGTACAGTATGGCTTCAAGTTGTCGTACCATTTGCCGTTTGTCTCTGTTGGGATAGAATACAAACCCAAGACCTGTGACGATCATGCCACGATTGACGTCCACGATGGTATGATTAACATAAGGTCCGCCCATAAAACCGTTCTCCAATTGCCAGAGGCCGTTCATCTGTACGCAGTACACACCGTTCTTTTCAAATCTCTTTACCTCCGGAGGAACAGTTGGTTCGTCGGCCATATAGGAACCAACAAGATTTCCGGACACATATTTTCTGGTCATGGCGTTCATTTTGGCTATCAAACTGTCTGGCTCCAATTGACTTGTACGGACGTAAGGTTCTTCCCATATCAATATGCCCCAGTATTTTTCATTTTCCTCACGGATCATCCACACGAAATCTTCCTTTTCATCATTCAGTAGGTAAGGTTTGGGAATAAGTATATCCACCCTGAATTTTTCGTTCACTTTTTCCACAACCGGTTTAGCTACACTTTTCCTGTAATCCTCAATGATAGCGTCCCTGCCTTTGACCAAAAAATGCGCTGTGATCAAATCCTTGTTTTTGTACATGCAGGCAATAACCGAATCAGCCGAAGGCGCGTCAAGATTGTATATCAATTGGTTATTGGTGTACACATTGGTTCTGTATTTCAGATTTGCTCTTTCGTACCCCGGATCAACATTTACAATCAGTATGTTACGGAATTTCTGCATAAATGAAGATAATTCCCTCTGTTGGGAAAGGGTAAACATGGGTTCGGGAGCAGGCAAACCCATCACGGGCTCCGTAAGAAATTGACGGACTGAATCGCCGCAAGCGCCTTTCCACAGGTGGTCGCTCATCACTACCAGCACTTCTCCTGCGCTTCCCACCGCAGGAGGCAATTTATGGGTACTCGTGGTGCACGACACAAAGTAAAAACCGGCCAGCAAACCAATCAGCGGAAAAAATAATTTATTTGTATTCATAGATGATGATATTTTGGATTTAGTTCTGCAAAGTTCGTTTTTTTTTGTTTATTTGCAAAATAAATCTATAAATTTGTACCAAATGAAACATTTCTTTTTCGTATTATCCGTATGTGTCTGCATGACCGTACATGCGCAAAATGCGCCTCTACAACAAAGTTCTCCCACGCTTTACATGCTCGTCGGGACGTATACAAGGGGAACCACAACAGGTATTTACCTGTACCGTTTCAATCAGGAAACCGGCACGGCAGAAGCGGTGAGCGACGCCGAATCGCCTAATGCTTCGTACCTGACGCTTTCGAATGATGAGCGTTATGTATATGCTGTCAACGAAAGTGGCGTGGATGCTGCTTCTGTATCCGCTTTTTCATTCGACAAAGCGGGCGGCAAGTTGACCCGGCTGAATACGCAATCGACCAATGGCGCATCGCCTTGCTACATCAGCGCCGACCATGCGGGTCGTTTTGTGGTAACGGCCAATTACTCGGGCGGCACGGTAAGCGTCCTTCCGCTGAACGCCGATGGCTCGTTACAGCCTTTGGCGAAACTGTTTCAATTCGAGGGAACGGGGCCTGATGCCGGTCGTCAGGAAAAGCCGCACCTTCATTGTGCCGTTTTTTCGCCCGACGGGCAATATCTGTTTGCCGCCGACCTGGGAAGCGATCAACTGCATAAGTTCACGATGGGCAGCACAGCGCCTTTCCTCACACCGGGCAGCCCTGAAGCGTACAAGGTAGAGCCGGGTTCGGGGCCGCGCCACCTGACGTTCCATCCCAACGGACGATTTGCTTATCTGATCAACGAGTTGTCGGGAAAAGTAACGGTTTTCAACTATGCGGACGGTCGTCTTGAACCGGTACAGTATATTGTCGCCGATGAATCCGACGTCAAAGGGAGCGCCGACATCCATGTGTCGCCCGACGGCAGGTTCCTGTACGCATCCAATCGCGCAAACACCAATAATATCGCTATCTTTGCCATCAATGCTGCCGACGGTAAACTCACCCTTGCGGGACATCAACCGACAGGTCGCCATCCGCGCAACTTCATCATCACGCCCAACGGAAAATATCTCTTAGTAGCCAACATGAACGGCAATCAGATACAGATTTTCGAAATCAACAAAGAAACAGGACTTTTGACCGAAGACAGTTCAAAACAGATGAACATTGACCGGCCTGTTTGTATCAAATTTGCGGGGATGAAGTAATGAAGAATATGCCGAAGAATATGCGTTTTAGTACTATCACATATTCAACTTTCGGGAGTTCCTTAACGTATTAAAATTCAATAAAAAAGCAGCAAATAAATTTTGATAAATTACTGATATTTAGTAATTTTGTATCGCATAAAAAAATCAAAACAAAATCAAATGCTGCGATACAAAAATACACTAAATCTGTCCGAACTGCAAAAATATTTCAGTTCGGAAGAAAAAGCGATACAAACTCTCTTTAGAGCAGTACGTTCTTTGAAAATTCACAATAAACTGTTTCAAACAGTTGACAAAGTAAACACGCAATACTTTGGTAAACAAATATTTACTGTTCTGTTACTGTTCCCGCTTTTTGCCGTTAAGGACATTTCCCATTTTGCAAAATCTTCTCTGTATCAACTCTATAAATGCG
>Ga0082212_10008351_pt1 | contig 13541 bp, 12 predicted proteins | sample TergutNt197P3_FD_71548 | JGI IMG/M metagenome (GOLD analysis project Ga0082212, IMG submission 71548) | Neocapritermes taracua P3 segment gut microbial communities from Petit-Saut dam, French Guiana - Nt197 P3 | ecosystem: Host-associated > Arthropoda: Insects > Digestive system > Gut ... | reverse complement strand
GAACCCCAACCCCCGGCCTGGGCGCTTTGGGCCCCAGGGACACCCTCCCCAGCCACGCCAGCCGATTCGTCTAGCTGATAGCGCCAGGTAGACAGCAAGACTTGACCCTTGGGCAGATTGGGCAGTGCAGCCGGTTTGACGTTTGGCGCCGGAGGGCGCCCGGTTGGGGCACCCAGCTGGCGCAACGCTTCATGAGCACTGGACAGTGGACCGATCTTGGTACCGACTTCTAGTTTTTCGCCCAGCCGCTGTAGCACCAAGGCGTCGCTTGGCACGTTGGACACCAGCACCTGCCCAAATGGCCTGAAGCGGCCTTCGAAATTGATGTAAGTACCGGGTTTTTCGGCAGGTGGGGCTACTGGCAGCATGACATCGGCATAAGGGGCCAGCTGACTGCCCTGGACCTGCAAGGCCACCACCTTGGCTGACTCGAAGGCTCGAATTGCCAAGGCTGGGTCAGGCAGATCAGACAGTTCCAGACCGCCCACCAACAGGGTGTCAATCTCGCCGGCGGCCGCTGCCTGCAAAATCCCGGTCAAGGACCTCCCACCGCTTGCCAGCTCAGCCTGGCCGTACAAGCTAGTGGCGGTTTCGGCATCGAGCACAGCCGCCAAATGCCCACCCATCGCTAGGCCAGGTAATAAGCCAGCCTCGAGAGCCGCCCGCTCGCCAGCCCGGCGGGGAATCCAGACCATCCGGGCACCTAGGCGGTCAGCCACCGCTAGGGCCTCTGAATAGGCACCAGGTGAGGTGGCCAGCCGCTCACCGACCACAATGACGCCACCGGACAGGGCTTTGGCGACCTCACCAGCCAGTCCCTTGGCCTTTTGGTCCAGCCCGGCCAGCACCTCAGCCTCGTAGCCAGGCGCGGCTGGCACTAGCTGACCAGCTAGGCGCCGCAGGCCGCGGGAAGCCAGTGGTGCGATCGAGAAAACCTTCTGGCCAGTGGCCATGGCCTGGCGTAGCCGCAGATAGACCACGCCACCTTCTTCTTCCGGCTCAAAACCAACCAGCAGCACGGCCGGGGCAGCGGCTAGATCCTGCATGCCAACCCCTTGGCCGCTCCCGGCCACAAAATGAGCCAAGAACTGGGCTTCTTCAGCCGAATATGGCCTAGCCCTGAAGTCAATGTTGTCTGTCTTTAAGACCTGGCGGGCAAAGACCCCGTAGGCAAAGGCGTCTTCTAAGGTCAAACGGCCGCCTGGCAGCACACCATGACTCTTGGAATGGGCCAAGACATGGGCCGCTTGGGCCAAGGCGTCTGGCCAAGAGGTTTCTTCCAACACACCGTCTTGGCGGCGCATTGGCTGGGTCAGGCGGTCAAGCGACTGCCACTTGTAGCCAAAACGGTCTTTGTCGGTCAGCCACTCTTGGTTCAGCTCTGGGTCGTTGCCAGCCAGGCGCCTTAACACCACGCCTCGGCGGTAGTCCACCCGGATGGCCGATCCAGAAGAATCGTGTTCGGCCACCGAATCGGTTGACACTAGATCAAAGGGGCGGGCCCTGAACTGGTAGTCCTTTGAGGTCAAGGCCCCCACCGGACAAATTTGGATGACGTTGCCGCTGAAGTAGCCAGCAAAGGGCTGGCCATCAACCGCCTGGCCCAGCGGTGGTGCGTCAGGCTCTTGTTCAACCGGCGCCACGCCCAGCACCTCCGGGTCGAAGCGGCCAATCTGCTGCTTAGATCCACGTTTTTGCAGGGCAATGAACGGGTCGCCTGGAATCTGGGCGGCGAATCGGGTGCAGCGTTGGCACAGCACACAGCGCTCACGGTCAAGCAGCAGGGCAGACGTCAAAGCCAGCGGCTTGGGGAAGGTGTTTTTCGGTTCGGCAAAACGGCTGACCGCCCGGCCGGTTGTCCTGGCCTGGTTCTGGAGGGGGCATTCGCCGCCCTTGTCGCAGACCGGGCAATCCAGCGGGTGGTTGATTAGCACCAACTCCATCACCTGGGCTTGCGCCTGGGCTGCCACCTGGCTGGTCAGTTGGGTTTTCACCACCATTCCAGGCGCGCATTCGATGGCGCAGGCTGGCTGCGGTTTGGGGAAAGGCTTCAGCTCTCCCTTAGGACCGGCTGGCGCCGCCACTTCTACCAGGCACTGGCGGCAGGCCGCCACCGGCTCTAGCAGCGGGTGGTCACAGAACCTTGGGATGAAAACCCCAGCCTGTTCAGCCGCGCGGATGATCAGGGTGCCTTTGGGCACCGTCACCCCGGCCCCATCTATTGTCAACGTGACTAGACCTGTTGACTGGCTCACGGTGTCACCACCTCGAATAGGTAAGACTTAGTGGGATCAAGTGGGCAGCGGCCAAGCTCGATGTGTTCCAAGTACTCCTCACGGAAGTACTCCAGCGAACTAGTCAGTGCCGCTGGAGCGCCATCGCCCAACGGGCAGAAGCAGCGCCCCACAATTGAACCAGGCACCTGGTCTAGTACCTCCATGTCTTCGGGACGGCCCTGGCCAGCCTCTATTCGCTCCAACACGGCTGCCAACCAAGAGGTGCCCTCGCGGCAAGGGGTGCACTTGCCGCAGGATTCGTGGGCGTAGAAGTCCATCCAGCGGCTGACCGCCCTGACCACACAGACCGTGTCATCGAAGCACTGCAGTGCCCTTGTCCCTAGTTGGGAACCGGCTTCCGCCACCGCCTCGTAGTCAAGTGGCACATCCAAGTGCTGGTCAGTTAACAATGGGGTGGACGACCCGCCTGGCATCCAGAACTTCAGCTGGTGGCCTTCTCTAACCCCACCGGCTAGTTCGATCAACTGCCGCATGGTGATTCCCAGCGGCGCCTCGTACTGACCAGGCTGGTTAATGTGCCCAGACAGCGAGAAAATCCCCACACCGGTGGATTTGTCACTTCCCATGGCCTTCCACCAATCAGCCCCGCGCCCAACGATCCAAGGCACCGAAGCGATTGATTCGACGTTGTTGACCACCGTGGGCCGGGCGTAGAGCCCTGCCACGGCTGGGAAGGGAGGCTTCAACCTGGGCTGACCGCGCCGCCCCTCCAACGAATCCAGCAGCGCCGTCTCCTCGCCGCAGATGTAAGCCCCCGCCCCGGCGTGCACCGTTACCTCTAGGTCAAAGCCACTGCCCAAGATGTCTTTACCCAAGTAGCCAGCCTCTATAGCTTCAGCCACTGCTTGAAGCAGCCGCCGGTAGACGTGAACCACCTCTCCGCGCAAGTAAATGAACGCGTGGTGGCAGCCGATGGCGTAGCTTGTGATGATCATGCCCTCCAGTAGTTGCTGGGGATCAGCCAGCATCAAGGGCACGTCTTTGCAGGTGCCAGGCTCTGATTCGTCAGCGTTGACCACTAGATAGCGCGGGCCGCCATCGGGCGCAGGCAAGAAAGACCACTTCACGCCGGTGGGGAACCCGGCGCCGCCGCGGCCGCGCAAACCTGAGTCTTTGACCTGGTCCAGTATCTTGGCGGGCGGTTGTTTCAAAGCCTTCTTCAGGGCTGAGTATCCGCCGTTATCTAGATAGGACTGGAGCGTCCAGGACTTCTCATTGCCCCACCTTGAGGTGAGGACAGGTTGCAGTGCAGTCATGGCTTTGCCCCCTTACCGCCCTCGGCTCGCCAGCCAGCGGCTTTAGCTGCCTCCAAGCCGCGCAAGGTTGGCTCTCCGGCGGTTTGACCTTCGCCGGCGTGAGCGTCGGCAAAACCGGCCAGCACCCTGGAGACCTCTTTGAAGGTCTGGACCCGGTCAGCCCCTCGGCTGGGTTGGACTGGTTCACCAGCCCGCAGCGCCTTGGCTACCGTCACCGCCGAATTGGGCGTCTGGTTGTCAAAGAACTCCCAGTTGACCATCATCACCGGGGCGTAGTCACAGGCCGCGTTGCACTCAAGCCTTTCTAGGGTGAACATCCCATCTGGTGTGGTGCCGCCGTCGCCAACCTCTAAGTACTCTGACAGGGTTTGGAAAATGGCGTCACCGCCCATGATGGCGCAGAGCGAGGTGATGCAAACCCCCAAGGTGTACTGGCCGCTGGGTTGGCGCTTGAACTGGCTGTAGAAGGTGGCCACGGCGCTAACCTCAGCCTCGGTTAGGTCCAGTGCCTGGGCGCAAAAGGCTATGCCGTTGGCCGAGACAAAACCGTCAACCGATTGGACCAAATGCAGCAGCGGCAACAACGCACTACGCGGAGAGGGGTAGCGGTCAATCACTTCAGCGGCGTCTTTTTGCAGGTCTTCTAACACTGCTGGGGCAAAACTCATCGGTCAACCCCTCCCATCACCGGGTCGATTGAACTGAGCGCCACCACCACGTCACTGATGGTGCCGCCTTCACACAGCACCCCCATCGACTGCAGGTTGTTGAATGAAGGTTCACGCAAGTGAACGCGATAGGGGCGGGTGCCGCCATCGGACACCAGGTGAACACCATAAACACCTTTGGCATGTTCGATGGCGTTGAAGACTTGACCAGGTGGCACCCTAAAGCCTTCGGTCACCAACTTGAAGTGGTGAATCAGCGACTCCATTGAGCCAACCATGATCTGGGCAACATGCTCAGGGGATTGGCCCTGGCCGTCTGGGCCAATGGCCAACTGGGCTGGCCAGCCCAGCTCCGGTTGGTCAATCATGACCGGGCCTGGTCCTAGCTGCTCTAGCTTGTCGATGCATTGGGCCACTATTTTCATTGACTCGCGCATTTCGTTGGAGCGCACCAGATAGCGGCTGTAAGCATCGGCGCCGTCGGCCGTGCAGACCTCAAAGTCATAGTTTTCATAGCCGCAATAAGGCTGGTCCTTGCGCAGGTCCAGCGGCAGGCCAGTGGCCCTGAGCATGGGTCCGGTGATGCCTAAAGCCATGCAGCCGGCCAGCGACAGGTTGGCTATGCCCTTCATGCGCATTTTCCAGATTGGGTTGGTCATCACCATGTTGTCCCAATCATTCATGCCCCGCACAATCGAGGGGTAAACACCCTTCAGCCATTCCAGTGCCCCTACAGGCAGGTCTTGAGCTACTCCACCGGGCCGGAAATAGACATTGTTCATGCGCTGGCCAGTCACCATCTCAAAGAAGCGCAGGATTTCTTCACGTTCCCTGAAGGCAATGGTCATCAGCGTGGTGCCGCCCAGCTCGTTGCCAGACGAGCCCAGTCCCACCAGATGGGAGGCCACCCGAGCCAACTCCATCATTAGAACCCTGATGACCTGAGCCCGCTCGGGGATTTGGTCAGAAACTCCGGCCAGTTTTTCTACTGCGAAGCAATAAGCCGCTTCATTGTGGATGGAACAGACGTAATCTGCCCGGCTGGCCAAGGCTGACCCTTGGGCCCAGGTGCGATATTCCATGGTTTTTTCAATCCCGGAGTGCAAAAACCCCAGGCCCACCCGGGTTTCGGTGACTATCTCACCATCTAGCTCCAAGATGACGCGCAGCACGCCGTGGGTGGAGGGGTGTTGCGGACCCATGTTGACCACAACTCGTTCTTCCATGCGGCGCGAGATTTCGTGGGCAATCTCTTTCCAGTCGCCACCAATGGCCTGGAAACCGGTATCGTCAACGGTTTCAACCGGTTTGGGAGCGGTCGCTGGGCTAGTCATGAGTAGCTCCTCCTTTGATCGGCTGGAGGCACCGCAGCACCTTTGAACTGGACGTCTATGCCTCCCAAGGGGTAGTCCTTGCGCCCTGGGTGGCCCACCCAGTCAATCGGCATCAAAATCCTGGCCAACGATGGGTGGCCAGAGAACTTCAGACCGTACATGTCGTAGGTCTCGCGTTCATGCCAGTCCTGTGTGGGGTAGACCTTGATCAGCGAAGGCACCACTGGGTCCTCTTCCGGAGCTGTCACCTCCAGGCGGATGATGCGCCTGCCATGGGTGATAGACATTAGGTGGTAGACGGCGTGCAGCTCAGCGCCCTTGTCGTCTGGGTAGTGCACGCCGTTGACACCCAGGGACAACTCAAAGCGCAGGTCAGGGTCGTCTCGCAGAATCTGGGCCACCTCAGGCAAGTGTTGACGCTGAATAAATAAGGTCAGCTCGCCCCGGTCCACCACCACCTTGTCCAGGGCGGACTCAATTCCTTTTTCTGCCAGGACTTCTTCTAGCACGTCTACTGCCTGGTCAAACCAACCGCCATACGGCCTGGGGCTGGCTGCCTGGGCAACCACTGTCCTAGCTAAACCGCCAAAGCCAGAGGTGTCTCCGGCATCGTGCGCGCCAAATGCCCCTTGTGGTTTCATGCCAACAACCCCCTCATCTGGGCCACCGGCTGGGCCTCAAGGGCGGCCTGCTCCACGGCCTTGGCCACCTTGGCGCGGTCCTTGCCCAACGGTTCCTTCTTGATTTGGGCGTGCAGCTCCAAGATGGCGTGGATCAGCATTTCTGGCCTGGGTGGGCAGCCGGGTAGGTAGATGTCGACCGGCACCACATGGTCAACGCCCTGCACAATGGCGTAGTTGTTGAAAATGCCGCCGCTTGAGGCGCATGACCCCATGGAAATGACCCACTTTGGTTCGGCCATTTGGTCGTAGACCTGGCGCACCACCGGCGCCATTTTGTGGGCCATGCGCCCGTTGACCAGCATCAGGTCGGCCTGGCGGGGTGAGGCCCTGAAGACCTCCATGCCGAAGCGCGAAATGTCGAAACGGCCGGTGCCGGCGGCCATCATCTCAATGGAGCAGCAGGCTAGACCCATAGTTACGGGCCAAGTCGAACCGGCTCTGAGCAGGCCAACCAGCCTAGAGACCGTGGTTAAGGCAAAGCCCTGGGGTGCCTTACCTTCAATGCCGTCTGCCATGGGTTGCCTCCTTTCTACTTCCAGTCCAGTCCACCGCGGCGCCATTCATAGATGAATGGCACTGTGATCAGGCCCAAGAAGCCCATCATGGCGATGGCGGCCCAGGGGCCCAACAGGTTGAAGTTGGCCGCCCAGGGGTACAGGAAGACCACCTCTATGTCGAAGATGATGAAGCTCATGGCCACCAGGTAAAAGTGCACCGGGAAGCGGCCACCGGACTGGGGGTGCGGGCTGGGTTCAATGCCGCATTCGTATTCTTCCAGCTTGGCTTTGTTGTGGCGGTGTGGGCCTATCACCCAGCTGGCTCCCAAGCCGCCAATGGCCATCACGCCAGCTACCGCCATCATCACAACTATGGCTAGGTAAGGGTTGTTCACCTTGTTCCTCCACTTCTCAGGCCATCAGCCGGTGCTAGGCGCGCGGCCAGGGCAATCAAACGGTCCATCCAGTCCCCGCCGTGCGGTTCATACATTCCACTGAGCATCTTATTGACCAACCGCATCAAAGTGGGACGTGGCAGGCCATTTTTTGTGCAAAGTTGCATCACTTTGGGGTGCTCAATCAGGGCGACAAAGCCCCGGCCCAAGGTGTAGTATCCGCCGTATTCGGCTAGTAGGCGTTCTGGGTAGGCCCGTAGCGCCAGTTCACGGCGGTTTGGGCGGTTTTGCGCTAGTGCGCTGGTGATGGTCTCTGCGGCTATCCGGGCCGAGACCATGGCGGCGGCAATGCCCTCCCCGGTGAAGGGCGAAACCAACCCGGCGGCATCGCCCAACAACATCAACCCACCGCCGTACAGCGGTTGGCGGTTGAAGGCCATCGGCAAGGCGGCGCCTAGCGGCTGGTCCACTAAGTGTTCTTGGGAGAAACCCCAGCGCTCTTGCAGGGTTGGCAGCCAGCGGTTGAACAGGGCCTTGGCTTCAGCTGGTTTTGCCTTGGTGCCTGAAGTGACTGTGCCAACACCGATGTTCAGATGGTTGCTGGCCTGCACAAAGACCCAGCCATAGCCCGGCATCAAGCCCTGCTCATCACGCAGCTCAAGGTGGGATTCCATCCACGGCAGCCGGTCTTGGCTGATTGGCTGAGGCAGCTTGACTCTTGCTCTGACAGCCGTCCCCATGGGCCGGTTTGTCAGCGGCTGCCGCCCCACCGAGGTGGCCAGGCGGGCGGCCACACCTCCGGCATCGATCACCAGGCGGGCATGGAAGTCTTGGCGGCCTTGCTCAGTTTTGGCTGTCACGCCGACCACCCGGCCCGTTCCTGGGTGACGCTTGGCCTGGGTGACCGTGGTGTTTTCGAATAGCTTGGCACCTCTAGCCTGAGCATGGTTGGCCAGCACTTGGTCAAACCGCTCGCGCGGCAGCGTCAGGCCATAATCAGGCAGCGACTTGACTTTGGGCCAGGGCAGCTCCAAGGTGTGACCACCGCCAAAGACTCTCAGCCCAACGTTCCTCACCCAGCCGCCGTCTTCGGGGGTTGGTACACCTAGCAGCGCAAGCTCTTTGACCGTTCTAGGTGTCAGCCCGCCGCCGCAGGCCTTAGGCCGTGGAAAGCTGGCCTTCTCTAAGACCAGTGTCTCAAGGCCCGCCTCCGCCACCTGGGCCGCGAGGGCCGACCCGGCTGGCCCTGCCCCAACAATCAGTACGTCGGCATCTAGGGGTGACTCCTTTGGCAACTTGCGGCCTTCCAGTGCGGTAGTTGACCTGATCTACATGCGATTCTACAGACACCTGAGCCCAGGTCCACCCCCAACAATCAGCTCAACCCCAGCGGCTTGCGGCATGCGTTTTTGAACTTAGTCCAAGTCTCTAGCCGGTGCTTGGCCTTCTCCAAAAGGTGAACATCAGCCATTTCTCAAGGGCAATCCTCCAAGAGCCACACACCGGCAACATGACACCTGAGTTGTGTCCGGGGCTTTGGTGTCTGAAGTCTCTTCTGGAAAGTGTTCATTTTGCGCCTTGATCTACCCGAACGGCATACCAGTGGGTCTGCTGGTGTGCCACTTCGGTAGTTCCATGCCTTTCAACTACCCAAACGGCATACCAGTGGGTTAGTCGGTGTAACACTTCGGTAGTTTTAGGGCTACTGGTGTAACGTTTGGGTTCGATTTTTCCAGCTGGTGTACCGGTTGGGCTGTCAAATTGGCCTTTTTACTACCCAAACGGCAGACCAGTGTTCTGACAGCTACCCAAACGGCACACCAACAGGTCTTGAACTACCCAAACGGCATACCAATGGAGGCGTCGGTGTAACGTTTCGGTAGTTGTCAGCCAGTCAACTACCCGAACGGCATACCAATGCAGGTGCCGGTGTAACGGTTCGGTAGTGCCATTTGCCAGCTGTATGGGACCATGTGTTTGGCCACATGCATGGGACCGTTTTGCGTGTGTTTCAACCCAGCTGTTTCCCTTTGCTGGTGTCCCGTTTCGGTAGTTGTCAGCCAGTCAACAAACCCAATCGGTTCAGCAGTGGCTTGGTGCGCGGCTTGCGGGACTTGGTTTTGAGCAGCTCGGCTACTTTGGACCTGTCGACCAGCTGGGCCAAGGCCCGTCGCGCCGAGGTCCTGTCAGAAGTGCTACTTTCCTAACCCAAGTGGCGACATCTGTGGGATTGGCAGCCTAAGAGCTTTGGCTTGGCGCGAAAGTGCGGCCAACAGCGTCTGCAGAAATCTAGAAGGGTCTGCCAGATCAGCTCTTGTGGCCACCACCACCTCAATGCCGTTGCGGCGAAGCAGGTCGCGCCGGATGTTGTCCCTGGTGCGCGAATGCTCCCCTTCGTGGACCATGCCGTCGTATTCCGCCACTGTCTGGTACTGCTCAATGAAGCAGTCAACCCGAGCCATGAATTGTCCATCGGCGTCAGTTAGGATCCGGTTGACCTGCGGTTCGGGCAGCCTGGAGGTAACTATCCAACGTCTTACAATGGTCTCCGCGATAGAGTCAGTACCTTGGCGCATATCAGCCAGCGCTGCAAGAGCTCGACTAGTGGGCAGGCCACCACCAGGCTGATTCAAGAACTGTCTAATGGCCCCGAGGCTGGTGATTGGGTTTTGGTAACGCACCAGACCATCGCCTATCTGGACTAACTCTTCATGGGTGGCGTGTCTGGCGACCTCCAGCCAGGCTTCGATGGGCCCAACTAGGTGGAAGCCTCGCATTTCATGGAGGTCTAGGTTTGATAAATCTCGGTACTGATGGATAGCGATATCTTCCCGCCTGCTACGCCGCGTCCCGCGTGGCACTAGCAGGTGAATTCGCTGGTCACTGACCAGTCGGAATGGAAGATGGACTCTCCACAGCTGCAAAGCCGTTGTCCCGCAAACTACTGTCTTGCCTCCAGTAGCCGCCACAGCCGCTTGAACCCGCAGTCCAAGGGTCCCAAATAGTGGGTTCTCTGCCAGCGTGTGCACGCCGCGGATTACCTGGACAAATCCAGGTCCACGCAGTTCTCCAGAGCTCACTCCAAGGTCCAGCCACTGCTTGGTGGTGAGTACGGAATCCGCCGTCGGGTGGCTGTTGGAAAAGATTGGCCGATCCGCCGCCACTTGCGGATTGATGCTCCCGGCCAGGGGAGGTCTGTGAGTAGCTTTCATGTACAAATGACTACCAAAAGACCAAATCTGTCATTTGATAATGGCAGATGGACTGTGGATAACCGCCCAAAAGCGCAGATTTCAGCCTCACCCAGCGAGAAGCCGCAGCATCCATCGGCGGCGCTTGCTCCCTGACCGATGGCGGGTCCTTGGGCGTGGCAACGCCAGTTCGGCAGGGGGATAAGGCATAATGCAGCGCGCGTGGACTGTTCGACCGCGCCCCACAGTTAGAACCGGAGGACCGTGCAGATGCCTAGCCGAATCACCAAAGCGAAACTGTTCACCGCCGCTGGGGCACTGGTAGCCTGCGGCTTGCTGCTGCCAAACGCCGCGCCAATAGTCACACCGGCTGCGGCCGCAGCCTCACCGTGTGGAACAACCCAGGTTTTCATCACCTCTGACATTTCAGGCAATGGCAACGGCGATGTCGTAGAGCTGCGAAATAACGGCGACATTTACCTTTTGCCTGGTAAAGGGACAGGTGCAGTCGAGACTGGCTACCTGATTGGCGCTGGGTTCAGTGACTGGACGCTGTACTTCCCTGGAGACTGGGACGGGGACGGCTACAACGACATGATTGTGATCAACCCCAAGACCGGCATCATGAAACTGCTACCGGGCGACGGCAAGGGCTACTTACAGACGTCTCGCCAGATCGGTAACGGCTGGAAGGGCTACAAGGTCATTCCGGCCGGAGACCTTAACGGTGATGGTTTCCCGGACTTGCTGGCCATCAAAGAAGCCACCGGTGACCTTTACCTTTACGCCGGTGATGGCAAAGGCGGCTTCAAGCATCCTTACCCGAAGGTGGGTTGGGGTTGGAAGGGCTATGACCTCTATGCCGCATCTGATGTGAACCGCGACGGCAACGCCGACATCTTGTCGATTGACGCAAAGGGTGATCTGTACCTCTACGCCGGCAAGGGCAACGGTACCTTCAAGAAGAAGGTGCAGGTCGGCAACGGGTGGCAGGGCTTCAAGTTGGCAGCTGGCGCGGATCTCAATGGCGACTTGATGGCCGACATTGTCTCAGTCTCGGCGGCTGGTATTTTGTACTACTACCAGGCCAAGGGCGGAGGCTTGTTCGCCAAAAAACTTCAGATCGGCACTGGCTTTAGGGCAGACACCAAATGCCCAGACACCAGAAAGTGGTACTACCTCTCGAAAGAGACAGCTGTCGCCAAGTCAGGCTGCCAGGACATCGGCTCCTTGCCGGTCAATGGCCAGTGGTATACCAACTCGGTGGGCCAGACCGGCTGCGCGGCTGATGGCAACAAACGGGTCGGCATCGCCTACAACTTGGGTAAAAACTGCGACCTTTTCCAAGCCACTGTTGGTATTGATGACAGAGCTTCTAGCGGAGTCAACCTGCAAATGAGCGGTGACGTGACGGCTGACGGCACCAAGCTCTGGGAAACCAAAACGCCCATCAAGTTCGGCACCGAAAAAGCGCTGAGCCTAAACATCAAAGGGGTGCTGCGGCTTGAGCTTGGTGCGGCCCGGCTCAACGGGGCCGCTAAAGGCAACAATCAGCTGGTGTTCGGCGACGCCCGGGTGCGCTGTGAGAAGGCGCCTGGCAAGTAGTTGTACCGTGCCGGCGCTTTAGTTTGGGGTCATCTGGCTGGCTAGGATGACCGGCAGTTCCATTCCGTGTTGGTCCAAGATGTCAATAACACTGCCGGTGACTTGCCATTTTTCATCACCCATGGAGCTGATTGTCAGTGATGGGTCGCCGTAGACCACCAGCACGGCCATGTACTGGCTGGGGACGCCGGTGCAAGACATGGTGACCTGGATTTCCGTGTCTGTGGTGACTGGTGGGCCCATAGCCGCATAGCCGCAGGTTCCTGAATATGAGGCGCCAATGGCGAAGCCTTCTGGCTCTGGCTCTGGCTCTTGGGCAGTTGGGGATGGCTCATCGGTAGTTGGGGCCGCTGGCTCATTTTGGGGCTGGTCTGCGTCCACCGCCGGGTCTGCATCGCTGACCAATGGGTCCTGCGGTTCGCTGTTCACTACGGGAGTGGTTGGTTGGGCCGCTGGCGGGTTGGCAGCCGGAGGGTTTTCCTGGCTGCAACCAGCAGTGGCCAAGAGGGCGGCAGCTGCAAAACCAAAGGTCAAGATTGCTAGTTTCGTGAGGTTCGCTGAGGGTCTCATCGGTTTTTCTCCTTGCTGTAACCGACTACAGCCCAATCTATCAGGACAGTGCCTCGAGCATTCAAAGGGGAGCACTCCCCATTGACCTGGTGTTTGGCGTCGGTAGCCTGGCCCGTAGATGACTGATGCACCATGGCTTGGTGGATTGGACCCCTACAACTAGCTGCCATCACCACTAGGCTTTGGGGCAGGCCTGTCCAGGTCAACGACCCACAACAACAGTGAGGAAAGCCGCATGGGTGAGTCCCCAGGTGCCAGCCACCCGAATCCGGAGGGCCATTTACCTCCGCAGCCCGGACGAGAGGTTCCTAGTGGGGCAGGTGACACGATGCCGAAACCGCCGTTGGCAGCAGAGCCTGCGGTTAGTTCGTCGCAGACAGAGCTAAGTCCTTGGGCGCGGCACTTTGTGCCGGCGCCCCCTCCGGGTGGTGTTCTGAGCTCCTCGGAGCAGGCTCCGCCCGTCAGGAAGAGTGTCCATGGGATGCTAGCGGCGCCCCCTCCGGCTCGCGGCTACGGGCAGTCTGACGGCTACGCGCAGCCTGGCGGCTACGCGCAGCCTGGCGGCTATGGACAGTCTGACGGCTACGGCCCGCCGACTCCTGGCTACCCAGCCAGCTATGGGCAACCTGAAGACTACGGGCAGTCTGACCGCTACGGGCAACCTGGAGGCTATGGGCAGTCTGGTAGCTCTGGGCAACCTGAGGACTACGGGCAACCTGGTGGCTACGGGCAGTCTGATAGCTATCGGCGCCCTGAAGGCAATGGCCCACCGACTCCTGGCTACCCAACCAGCTCCGGCTACGGGCAGCCCCCAGGGTTTGGCCCACCCCCCTACCAATATGGGTCGGGGTGGCCACCACCCCCCAAGAAGCGACGGCGGGGATTGATCGCGGCCATTGTGGTGGCGGCGGTTCTGGTGACCGCCGGGGGAGTGACATTTGGTGTGCCTTCCATCCGTGAGAAGGTGCTAGGGCTGTTTGACAAGGAGTCAAAAGAAGCCAACAGCGAAGCCACGCCTGACAAACCTCACACTCCAGAGGTCCAT
>Ga0082212_10008350_pt1 | contig 13543 bp, 9 predicted proteins | sample TergutNt197P3_FD_71548 | JGI IMG/M metagenome (GOLD analysis project Ga0082212, IMG submission 71548) | Neocapritermes taracua P3 segment gut microbial communities from Petit-Saut dam, French Guiana - Nt197 P3 | ecosystem: Host-associated > Arthropoda: Insects > Digestive system > Gut ... | reverse complement strand
GTTTGGATCCTGCAACCGGATCAACAAGGTACCAGTTCTTTCCGGACGGGGTTTCGTAGGTATAGATAAACCTGTCGGAATTTTTGAACCACATGGGGGTTACCGATGTGGAGAAAACCATTTTGCTCACTCTTTTTGAAGAGAAACGAGCGGCTAATTCATAATTAGCAGACGCCGGATAACCCATTGAGATCGGTTGGGCAACAACCGGACTTATCAGCAGCAAAGCGATTGAGGAGAGAAGAATACTTTTTTTCATAGTAAATTGTTTATTATTATTTGGTTCTTGGAAGTTCCCAGATTTCGAGTTCGGAGATTTTTCCGGCGGAGAGATGAAAACGAACAGCGGTGCGAATGGTGTGTATTCCATAGTTGCCTGCTGCGCCCGGATTGATGTGGAGGAGATTGTGTTGCTTGTCGTTGATCACTTTGAGGATGTGGGAGTGCCCGCAAATAAAGAGGTTGGGTTGGTGGCTGCCAATCAGTGAGAGTGCTCTGAGGTCATAACGTCCCGGGTAACCGCCAATATGAACCATCAATACCTTCATTTGCTCTATTTCAAAACATTGCATATATGGATAGACGCTACGTATCCTGTAGTCATCACAATTTCCGTGAACCCCCACCACAGGCTTGAAAACTGCAATAGCATCTGCTGTCTCCATATTTCCAAAATCGCCGACATGCCAAATTTGATCTACCTCAGCAAAGAAGGAGCGAAGAGGGGCGTCAAAAGTGCCGTGGGTATCGGAGAGGAGGCCAACTATCATCAGTTATCATTTGCGGGAGGATCAAGCAAACCAAATCTCTTGAATACAACAGACTTATCCGGTATATCCTTACACATGCTTAACAATTCATCTTTGGGCATCTTTTTGATGTCGAGTACAATATAGCCATCCAAACAGTAGTTAAAGTTGGGATCAACATTAAAGCAAACCAACTTGGTATTGATTTTCAGGTATTTTTTTACCAATGTGGGCAATCGATATTGATTGTTGCTGAGGCGCATCATAAAACGCTCAAACTGCTCAATGCTTCCCATATTGTTGGTCAACAGAACTGCCGGATCTACATGTAGATATTCAGGTGTAAAGGCAGTCCTGGGTCGGATGGTTTCATCAAACTCTCCGGCTGAGTGTTTTGTTTTTAGATAATAAGCAATTAAGCTTCTGTAAAAGACTGGATACCAGGAGCTAATGCTAACAGGTCCCACCAAATAACGGGGGCCTTCGTTCTTGAGCACAACATGCATCAAACCTTTTAACAAAAGCATTAGTGCAAGTGGATCTTTCTGATACTCTACGCACACAAAAGACCTTCCTAACTCAATGGATGACTCAAGGAAGGGAATTGCTTTTTCATCATAGTCAAAGAGGGTGGAGGTATAAAAACCGGTAAGTCCATCCCGTTTCATGATTTCGTGTCCTATTCCCACGCGATAGGCGCCAACCAACCGTTTGTTGCATTTATCCCAAAGAAGGAGGTGTTTATAGGTTTTGTCAAAGGAGTCAATATCAAGCGCCAGGTTGGTTCCCTCTCCAACACTTCGAAATGCCTCTTCTCGTTTGCGCCCCAATTCGAGCATCAGATAGGGGATTTGGGTGTAGTCAACGTAGAAAGCGGTGTAGTTGTTTACGGTAAACAGAGCATGATTACTTTTGCTTAGACGCTCTACCTCTTTGATGATTCGCTTTCGATCGGGAGAAGGGGCAATCGTTTCTGCCCTGATCCCAAATGTTTTAGATGGTTTCTTGGGAGGAATATTGGCTTTTAGGGCATAGACACGAGCACGCAAATAGTCTCCTAACTCTTCGGGCGATGAAAAGAATGATTGCTCGGTGGAAGAGATGGCCCTTCCTATTCGCATGGTAATGGTTTTCCCCACTTTTTTGACCAATTCGGCAGGCAGACGGGCGGTGCGGAAAATGGAATGAAGGGTGCCCAATCGGTGAAAAAGCGTGGAGTTTGTTCCGGCAAAATAGATAGGAACCACCGGAATTTTACTTGCATAAATCATTTTAAGGATGCCTTGGTTCCATGTCTTATCTTCGATATATCCCATCCTATTGTAGGTCGATACCTCTCCGGAAGGAAAAATACCCAACGGAGAACCCTCACTGATGTGGCGCATGGCGTAACGGATACCCGCAAAACTGTTCATTGCTTCCGCCCATGTTTCAAACGGACTTACCGCTATAAAGAATTCAGACAAATTGGGGATCCGCGAAAGCAGAAAATTGGCCATTATTTTGTAATCGGGTCGCACGGAGGCAACGGTGTTGATGAGGATTAAACCATCAATGCCGCCAAAAGGGTGATTTGACACGGTGAAAAAGGGCCCCTCTTTGGGGAAAAACTGTAACTCTTCTGCCATGACATCGCTCGTAACCTGCATCTCTTGAAGTAACGCCTCAATAAAAACACGACCACGGTATTGCGAGACACGGCTGTAAAGATCATTTATTTTGTTGATTTTCAACAGACGCATCAATATAGAAGCGATTAGACTCCCCAAGGGGCCGGGGATCTTAAGTGCTTGTTTCAGGTCTTTGGTTTGAACAATTTGCATAAGCGGATATTAAGGACAAATATAATAGTTTCTACAATATTTACTATTTTTGTTAAAGTTTTTGGCAAAGAAAATTTAAAAATTATAGTAAATAGTGAGGAGTAGATGATGGATTTAAAAAGCGTTGTGGCTGCTTTACCGTCTCAGAGCGGAGTCTATCGGTTTCTAAATAAAAGTGGAACGGTGATCTATGTGGGAAAGGCAAAGAACTTGAAAAAGAGGGTAACGCAATATTTTCAATCGGAGAGGAACAAAGAGACCAAAACGGCGGTAATGGTGAAAAAGATTGCCGCGATTGAGTATACGGTGGTTACTTCCGAAGCAGACGCTTTCCTTTTGGAAAACAACTTGATAAAGGAGTTGCAACCGCGCTATAACATCCTGCTGAAAGACGACAAAACGTTTCCCTGGATATCCATAAAAAATGAACCATTTCCCCGCGTATTCTCTACGCGCCATCATGTAAAGGATGGGTCTAAATATTTTGGTCCTTATACCTCCGCTTCGTTCAAGCATATTTTATTGGATTTAATAACTCAACTTTTTTATCTAAGAACGTGTAATTTAACTATAACTAAAGAGTCTATTGCTTCAGGTAAGCATAAAGTGTGCTTGAAGTATCATTTGAAGAGATGCAAAGCACCTTGTGTTGGAGCACAGACAGAAGAGGAGTATAGCGACCAGATTAGGGCTGTGGAGGCAATATTGTGCGGAAAGAGCCGACAGGTGATTTCATGGATAAGTGAGAAGATGAACAAGGCTGCGGCTGAGTTGCGTTATGAAGATGCGTTATCCTACAAAAAACAGTTATCTCTTTTGGAAAATTATCAGTCAAAGTCAATAATTGTAAACCCGTCTATCTCAAATGTTGATGTGTTTTCAATAATCCGGTATGAGATGGAGAGTTTTGTGAACTATATCCGTGTGGTGGAAGGCTCCATAGTGCAGTCGTACAATATGGAATTAAAGTTGGGAATAGAAGAGTCCAAAGAAGACCAGTTACTCTACGCCATTCGGGAGGCAGGACGACTTGTAGGCTCTCTGGCGCCGGAGATTGTTGTGCCCTTTATGGTGTCGGATGCGGAGTTGTCCCAAAGTCGTTTTCATGTGCCACAACGCGGGGATAAATTGCGCCTTTTGGAGATGAGTCAAATGAACGCCAGGGCGTTTAGAATGGAGAAGATGAAGCGGGTAGAACTCACCGACCCTGACCGTTCGCTCAACCGATTGATGCAGGCGGTTCGGCATGACCTGAGAATGAGCGTGTATCCCCTGCACATAGAGTGTTTTGATAACTCCAGCATTCTGGGGACAAATCCGGTAGCCGCCTGTGTAGTCTTTAAAAAGGGAAAGCCAAGCAAGAAAGATTATCGAAAATTTCACATCAAAACGGTCATCGGCCCCGATGATTACGCCTCCATGCGGGAGGTTTTGTTGCGGAGATACAGCCGCCTTATCGGCGAAGGGGAGCCGCTTCCACAATTGATTGTGGTGGACGGAGGAAAAGGACAATTGGGAATAGCGGTTAAGGCGCTCGAAGATTTGGGATTAACCCAAAAGATTGTAGTAGTGGCGTTAGCAAAGCGTCTCGAAGAGATCTATTTTCCGGGCGATCCGGATCCCCTCTTTTTGGACAAGAACAGCCCAACTTTGCGCCTCCTCATGCAGATGCGTGATGAGGCACATCGTTTTGGCATCACTTTTCACCGCAATCAACGGAACAAACAACTCCTTGAATCGCGCCTGCGTCTCATTCCGGGGATTGGACCCGCCCGCGAAGCAAAACTGTTGCGCAAATATAAAACCATCAAAGGAATACTCGCCTCGCCTGTTGAGGAGTTGGCAAAAGAGGTGGGTATGGCGGCGGCTCAACGGATAGAGGGGCTATCCATATAGCAAATTGATGTACTACAGTTTCTTAGATTGAATTCGCGTTTATTCAGGCACAGGGTCATACCCGCTACCGCCCCAAGGGTGGCAACGCAGGATGCGGCGTGTGGCAAGGTAAAGCCCCTTAAAAGGTCCATGTTTTTGAAGCGCTTCGTAGGCGTAAACCGAGCAACTCGGTTCAAATCTGCACGACTTGGGTAAAAAGGGAGAGATACCATATTGGTAGAGCCTAATCAACCCCAAGAGAGGCAGGAGTGCCCACTTGCGTAACCGCCCGCGAAACACGTGCCAGAAGCGACTCCATTTTATCTGAGAGGATTGAAGTGGGAGTGTGTTCATTTGGTACATATAGACAAAGAAGTTCGATTTGCACACGATGGGTAATTAGTGTTTGATGCAATTTGTTGAAATGTAATCTAAAGGATTCACGAATTTGTCTTTTTATTCGGTTACGACCCACTGCACGCTTGATATTTCTTTTGGGAACCGAAATGATGATTCTACACTCAGGCTGACCCTCCGGTTGAAGGGGATGTATCAGGCAGAAAAGTTTGTAGGGATGGTGGAAGATCACGTTTCCGCTTCGATAGAGCGTGTCAAGAGTTCTGAGCGAAATTTTACGCCACTGTTTTGGAAATCGCGTCATACCATTTTCTCACTCAACCTCCTCAATCGGAGGTGCCACAGAGGTAAAGAGAAAACTCTTTTCCACAAGTTGTCCGTTTATGTTCCTGACAGCACTCCAACGCATTGTCATCTCTTTTGCCGTATCTTTCTCCTTATCTTTCTCGCCTTCAACCTCCGTAATTTCTATCTCCCAACACGCTACGTCGTTTTTTTCAGGAAGACCAAAGATAGGATTGTTCACAAAGGTGATGGTGAGAAAGAAGTCATACACCGTATATCTTCCTCTTTCATCCACTTTCTCCTCCCATCTTCCCTCCTCTTCATCCTCTTCACCTTCAGATTCTTTCTCAAAGAAGATTGCATAGGTCTCGTCAGAATTAAACCTGATTTGAAAAGGAGGCACAGTGGGGTCGCTGCTGTGAGTCATTTCCCACAAGTTTTGGATGGCTTTGGCATTAAGGTTTTTGGAGTTCGTTTTCTTGTACACAATCTCCTGTACATCAGGGAGAAAAGTATTATTTGAACCCCTGTCTTCAACCACCTTTACTCTAAGAATAGTGTCGTTAAACCTCTTAACTTCTTCTTCACGATCAATAGTAACTATCACATTATTAGCTGAATAAGGCCCTATTGTTGTGATAATTTTGCAGTCAACAAAATATACGAAGGAGGCCTCGACAATGTTTCGGCTGTCTCCGTCAAAATCGGCGATGTACCTTATGGTTCGACTGTTCGAACGATCAAAGATGTGAACGTTTTGCAAATTGGTCTCCACAGGTTGTCCATCAAATGTTTGCTCCACCCACACACCGATAATCATATCTCTGTAGCAAGAGAGGTCTTTTGCACAGTTGCTCAATAGCAGAAGGGCGGTTGCAACACCCATGCGAAGGGAAGATTTCATCTATTTAGGCGCCTCTTTATCTAATTTATCTAAATAGATCTCAAGCGCTTTGGTAATGGAGGGTGCTTGGGGAGAGGGCGCCTCAATGGTCGCCTTAAATTTTGCGGCTTTGAGCGCCTTTGCTGTTGCAGGGCCAAAGGTGGCAAACATAAGATCACCCTGTTGAAAGTCTGGGTAGTTTTCCTGTAACGACTTGATGTCCGCAGGGCTGTAGAAGACAAGCATCCCATACTTTGTGAGGTTCAGTTTGCTAAGATCACTGTTCACCGTTCGGTAGAGGATGGCGCGGGTGCTTTTGAGTTTTGCCTTTTCGAAACTCTTAGGAATTTCGGGTTTATAATTATCTGCCAAAGCAAGGAGAAATCGTTCCTCTTTATGTTTGTTCCCAATCACCTCCAGCATAGAGGCAATATCGCCTTTCCCATAAAAGATCTTTCGCTTGCGATAAACGATGTACTTTTGAAGATAGAAGGCAATCGATTCGGAGATGCAAAAATACTTCATCGTTTCGGGAATCGTAACCCGTATCTCTTCGCAAAGTCGGAAAAAGGTGTCTATGGCTGTGCGGGCCGTAAAGACAATGGCAGTGTGATCGAGAATGTTTACTTTTTGCGCCCGAAATTCTTTTGGCGTTAAACTTTCAACGCGGAAAAAGGGGAAAAAGTCGATGGTGACGCCGTACTTTTCACATAGTTCAACATGGGGAGAGGCTCCGTTTGGGTTGGGTTGCGAGATGAGTATAGTTCTGGTTTTCATCCATTAAATAGTTATAAAGACGCTATAAAGTAACGTCAGAGGTGCTATTTCGAGGATGCAAAGATACAAAATATAGAAAAAAACAGAAAAACGAAAGTGAAGAAAGTATTGAAAAGTCCGATACAAAAAGAGGATATAGGATAATAACAAGGCCGTTATACACCAAATACTCAAAAAAGGGACGATTGAAGGCCATGAGAAAAGGGTAACAAAATAGAGAGGAAAGGTGGTGATGGAGGCCAGAATAAAGAAATCGCGAAACCCTTTGGCAATGATTGTAAGCTCATTTTGCTGCCTGATAACCCACCCGATAAAGGCAAAGAGCGCATATTTGGCGCCATAGAAAAGAATAAGAATGAGATAAAAAAGCGGAATGAAGAGCCATCCTAATGGTTGGAACATCCCGATTTCGTATGTTTGAACAAAGAAAAAGGCAACCATCGCAAAATGAAAGATGCTAAAAACAAGCAAAACAAATCGTCCCTGTTCCAAGGAAATATTGTCGTGTGCCTTAACGGTTTGAGAAAAACGGAAACAGCAATGGATGATGGGTACTATGGAACGACTGATATATTTGTACCACAAAAGGAAAAAGAAAATGAATGTGAGACAATAAACGCTTGCGAAAACATCGCTGTGGATGCTCTCGTATATGGAGGCATTTACCCCCAATGGATGCTCAATCACAGCGTTTCCCCACAACTGCCCTCTATCCATCAATTCAACACCATTGTTTTTAGGTTCACAACACATTTGCCGATACTCTTCAATTTGATCTTTTGACCTGATATCCTAAACTTTGTAATATCCCCACTACCTTCTCCCTAAAATCGCCCTGAATCAGAATTTGCCCCTCTTTTACAGATCCGCCCACTCCGCATTTGGTTTTTAACAGTTTTGCCAATTGCTCCAAATCGTCTCCCTTGCCGACAAATTGAGATACCACCGTCACTTGCTTTCCGGCACGATGTCTTCGGTCAATTCCCACCAACAGTTTTTGCTTATCCGCCCTTGGGGTTTCAGGATCGGAATCTATACTATCAGTTTGATAGTCAAAGTCTGGATTTGTTGAATAGACAACCCCAAGACGCTCTTTCCAATCGGATGAAAACATGGTATATTTTTTGTGCAAATATAGGATTTATTTATCTTTGTCGTTTATCTCTTATGTTCATTATCTCACTTACATGGATTCAAAGCGTTTTAAACAGATAGACCTGCTGATAGGAACAGTGGTCTTTATTGTGGCTGCATTTACCTATTTATCAACCATTGAGCCAACAGTAAGTTTTTGGGACTGCGGTGAATTTATTGCCTCTTCCTATAAATTGGAGGTGGGACATCCCCCAGGAAATCCCACGTTTCAAATCATTGCCCGCATCTTTACCCTTTTTGGGAGCAGCGAAAAAGCCGCACTCTTAGTAAATGCCATGAGCGCCTTATGCAGCGCTGCCACCATTCTTTTCCTCTTTTGGAGTATTACCCACTTAGGACGCAGGATATTGGAGCGGAACAAAGAGCAACTCACCTTAGGTAACGCTGTGGCGGTGCTCGGTGCGGGCGTTGTGGGTGCGCTTGCTTATACCTTTTCAGATACTTTCTGGTTTTCGGCGGTGGAGGCAGAGGTGTATGCCATGTCGTCCCTCTTTACTGCGGCGGTCTTTTGGGCGATGCTCAAGTGGGAAGAGGAGGCCGACAAGCCCTACGCCAACAGATGGATTGTGCTCATTGCCTATCTTATGGGACTCTCCATAGGGGTGCATCTGCTCAATTTGTTAACCATTCCCGCATTGGTCTTTGTTTATTACTACAAAAAATATCCATTCAGTTGGAAAGGAGCCGTCTATACCACAATCGTTTCGATTTTGATCCTTGTTGTTGTACTCTTTGGACTCATTCCCTGGGTGCCCAAAATTGCCTTTTGGTTTGATCTTCTCTTTGTAAATGGATTTGGACTGGGATTCAACAGCGGAACGGCGTTCTTTTTTGTGGCATTGATGGCACTCTCTTTTTGGGCGATCTATTACTCCCACAAAAAAGGCAAAGTGTTGTGGAATACTATTTTGCTCTGTTTTACCGTGATTCTCATCGGCTACTCCTCATTTGCCATGATCCTCATCCGCTCCTCAGCCAATACGCCTACCAACGAAAATCAGCCTGATAATCCCTACTCCTTGATGCGGTATCTGGCTCGCGACCAGTATGGAACTAATCCGTTGATATATGGACAGACATTTGCTACGCCCTACTCTTCGGTGGAAGCGCCCACCGTTTATACCAAAACGGACAATAGGTACAAGCGTGTGCCCGGATCGTATGCGGCTGTGTATGACAGTAATTATAAAATGTTTTTTCCGCGTATGTGGAGTTCGTTCTCCAATCATCCTGATTTCTATAAGCAATATACAGGCACTCGCGGGCGCGCGGTACCCGGACAGGCCGACAAAATCCCATCCTTTAGAGATAACATTGCTTTTTTCCTCGATTATCAGATCAACTGGATGTATATCCGTTACTTTATGTGGAATTTTGTGGGCAGACAGAATGATTTTCACGGATCAAGGCCCGACCCGTTACGCGGAAACTGGGAGAGCGGAATTGGCTCCATCGACAGGATGCGCTTGGGCGACCAGCGGGAAGGTCCTGATTATATTGTAAATAACAGAGCAAAGAATCATTTCTACTTTCTTCCCCTGATTTTGGGTCTCATTGGACTCTTTTACCAATATGCTAAAGACAGACAAAATACATGGATTGTATTTCTCCTCTTCTTCCTCACCGGTTTGGCGGTAGTGATCTATCTGAACCAACCCCCCGATCAACCGCGTGAGCGCGATTACGCCTACGCAGGGTCGTTTTACGCCTTTGCTATATGGATTGGTTTGGGCGTGATGAGTGTCTATGATTTTTTGAAAAAGAGAAAGATCAGTGAAGTGGTAAGCGCTTCTGTTGCAGGTGTGCTTTGTCTGATGATACCCATTCAGATGGGGAGTCAGACTTGGGACGACCACGACCGAAGCCATCGCTATACAGTACGGGATTTGGCATATAACTATATGATGAGTTGTGGAGAACAGGCGATTTTGATTACTGTTGGAGACAACGATACTTTTCCACTCTGGTACATTCAGGAGGTTGAAGGAGTGCGTACAGACGTGCGGATTCTCAACACATCGCTGTTGGGAACGGATTGGTATATAGATCAAATGCACTACCAAATGTACGAATCAAAACCGCTGCCTTTCTCTATTCCACGAGAACTCTATGTGGGTGGCGCCAACGACCAGATAGAGATTTATGAACGAATAACTCAACCCATTCCCATTCAATGGGCAATGAATTTTTTCACCGGCCCGGAGGCGCGCGTAAAGTTGTCCAACGGGAGGTCCATCTCCTATATGCCTGTTCGCAAGTTGTTGATTCCCGTAAACAAAGAAAATGCGCTCAAATACGGAATCGTAAATCCCAAACATGAAGATCGCATTTTGGACACTTTGGAAATCACCTTATCTGCAAGAAGGGACTTTATTTCCAAACCTGAAATGATGGTTTTGAGTTTATTGAGCAATTATCAGTGGGACCGTCCCATCCACTTTACCTCAATGGGCGCCGATCTCAGGCTTGACTTGGAGAAATATTTACAATTTGATGGTTTTACCTATAAATTGGTACCCATTTTGACTACCAACGATGCCTTCTCTTCATCTCAGGTTGATACGGATTTGATGTACCACAAGGTGATGCATGTGTATCGTTGGGATAGTTTTTCGGACCCGCGAATTCTTTGGGACTACCAACATCTCCTCACCTTTAATGCAGTCTTTTCTTTGCGGAACATCTTTGTTCAAACGGCGCGTGCATTGCAGGAGGAGGGCAAATATGAGCAGGCCATAGAGGTGCTCGATAAGATGCAGGAGGTGTTAAAACCTGAGATTCATCCATTAAATAGTGAGATGATTCACAGGTTAAATACAATTGCGCTTTTGGATGCAATAGAGATATACATTGTTGCGGGGGCGTTGGAAAAGGCGGAAAAATTGAGCGATACCTTTGTTGAGGAGACCTTTCTGACGTTGTCATTTTTCAGCAATCTCGACGACTATTATGAACATGAGATTCAAACGAATTTTTCTATACTTATCAAGTTGTTGGATGTGATAGAGACATTTAATCAGGAGAAGGCAAATGGGTATGAGGAGAGGATTCAGGAGTGGCTTCAAACGATGCAATAGTGGGCGCCATAGATTTACTCCAACAGCAGGTTGCAGCCGCGCAGTTCGCTGTGGGGAGTACGTCCGAGAATTTCAAAGGGATTCCCAACAAGAGGTACACAGGCATTGCGGGTAAAGGTTTTGCTGCCCGTATCGGTTTCATAACTTATCCCCATATCTTGCGTTTCGATAAAGGAACAGGAGTAGCGGTTTGCCAAATCAATCACGTTGATGCCGCCCTTTTGTCCGAGTGGCAGCAACCTGAAGGGGTCGTGAAAATCCCGTATCAGAACAGCCATCCACGGAGGAGTTGCAAAGAGTTCGCTTCCTTGGGTATATGCTTGTGAAAGAAGTTCCGCCATACCATATTCGGAGGATATATTTGATGTTCCAAGCCTCTCTCCGATTTTTTGATGCAGTTCAGCGCGTGTGATTTCTGCGCCGCGCCCCTTCATACCTCCCGTCTCCACCACCTCCAAATCGGGAAATGAAAGAGCGTAGCGCTCCACAAAGTCGAGCAGGGCAAAGGCAACTCCAAAGAGGAGGGTGCGCCTGCCGCAAGCGTACCGCCCTTTGTTATCTCTGAGTTTGAGGAGTTTATGGTAGAGTTTCTCATGATCATAAAGGTAAAAACCGCTCTCTTCGGCGCCCGATTGCCGCATGAGGCACTCTACCATATAGACCAAAGAAGAGCCTTCCCGCTCAAGATAGGATGGCAGGAGGGCCAAAATTGTGTAATTCTCCGGAGGGGCAAAAAAGAGGCGAAAGGCGCGGGAAAAACTCTGCTCGTACATGGAGAGGTTGGCAACAGGGTGTTTGGAGGGCATCATCCCGGTGGTGGCGCTGCTCAAAAAAGTGTGTTGCGGGGGATTCTCACCACAATAAACAGTGTGGGACTTAAAGAGTTCAATGGGCAAGAAAGGGATTTCGTTAACGGAGGTTACTTCATTAGGATTTATGCCAATCAGGTTGAGATAAGAATGATATACCTCACATTCACGAGATTGAAAATAAAAGGTTTCCAAAGCCAACGCATCGAACTCTTCCCGATTTTTAATCTCAAAGATTGCGTTTATGGAGGGTACGTGTCTCAAAGCGGCTATTTTTGCATCAGTTTTTGATTTATAGATAAAAGGTCTTCAATATGTGACCGGCTTCCGTGCAGTCGAGGCACCTTGTGTTGCCCGCCCAACCGCTTCTTCTGCTCCATCCAAAGGTAAAAACACCCCTTTTCCAAACTGCGTACCTGAAGGCGATTCATGGTGGCGTTGTTGGCTCGCTTGGCTTCGTAATCTGAATTTTGGTTGCATAGCGCACTGTCTAAATCGGAGGCAAAGCGGTCTAAATCATTAGGAGGCGTTTCAAATTCAATAAGCCATTCATGAGCACCCTTTGTTCCCTCGTTCATAAAGATTGGAGCCACAGTAAATTCCGAGACGGTAGCGTGGTTCTTCCCGCAACATTCAACCAACGCTTTTTCTGCATGGGTGATCATCAATTCTTCTCCAAAAACATTGATAAACAATTTTGTACGCCCCGTAATGACAATTTTGTGCGGGAGGAGCGATGTAAAGCGTACCGTATCACCAACAAGGTAGCGCCACAATCCGCCGTTGGTGGAGATCACCATGGCGTAATCGACACCTTTTTGCACACCCTCTACCGTTTCAAAGTGGATGTAATCTCCATCAAGTGCTTCCCGAAGTCGTTTTAACGGAATAAATTCGTAAAAGATGCCGCAGTTGGGAAGCAGCAACATTCCGTTGTCGTGCGGATTGTCCTGCAGCGCAAAAAAACCTTCGGAGGCGTTATAGGTCTCCATATAGTTCATTTCGTGAACAGGAATCAATGTACGGAACTGCTCGCGGTAGGGTTCAATGCTGATTCCTCCGTGCATAAAAAGTTCAAGATGAGGCCATATATCCAAAATAACGCTTTTTCCGGTGTAGTTCAACATTTTGCGTAAAAGTACCAAATTCCAGGAAGGGACGCCGGAGAAGTTGGTAATATTTTGAGAGGCAATGTAGGTGGCCATCTGATCCATTTTCTTCTCAAAATCGTCCTGCAAAACCATTGCCCTTGGCGGGGTCCTGAACCACTCTGCCCATTGGGGAGAGTTAGAGAGCAGAATAGCCGATAAGTCGCCGTAACGGGTATTGCCCCTTCCCATTTCATCAATCGTGCAATTTCCCCCCAGGGTGAGCGATTTTCCGCTAAATAACCTTGATTTGGGATGGTTGTCCAAATAGACGGCAATCACGGTACGCATCCCTTTGTAGTGACATCGATGCAATGAACCGGAAGGCATGGGAATATATTTGCTTTTGGTGTCGCCGGTACCGCTTGACTTGGCAAACCACCGAACAGGTTCATCCCACAATATGTTGGGCTCTCCTTTGCGAATACGCTCAATGTATGGGAGTAAATCTTCGTATTGATGGAGACCAACCTGTTTTTGAAAATCGCGAACCGTGGAGATGGAGTAAAAACTCCGCTCTTTGCCAAAGAGGGTTTGAGCACCGTGCGCCATCAGAGAGTCAAATGTCTTTGTTTGAAATGGACAGGGATCTTTGCAAAACGCCT
>Ga0082212_10008349_pt1 | contig 13544 bp, 10 predicted proteins | sample TergutNt197P3_FD_71548 | JGI IMG/M metagenome (GOLD analysis project Ga0082212, IMG submission 71548) | Neocapritermes taracua P3 segment gut microbial communities from Petit-Saut dam, French Guiana - Nt197 P3 | ecosystem: Host-associated > Arthropoda: Insects > Digestive system > Gut ... | reverse complement strand
AAAATGGCGGGCGGCGGCGATAACCAAATGGAAGAAAGAGGCAGCGGCAGAGTCGAAGAGGTCGAGGTCGAGGAACGGACCGATATGTGGATGGCGACGTACTCCGACATGGTCACCCTCCTTATGACTTTTTTCGTCCTGATGTTCGCCATATCCAGCGTCGACAGCGGTAAAGTGGCGCTCATGTTCGCAGCCTTTTCCAGAGACGGCCTCGACAAAGAAAAATTCGAAGAGATAATGGAAATATACGGGCCGCCGATCGAAGACCCGGAAGCTACTAAAATCCCGCCTCCAGGCCCTGCCCCGACCCCGCCCCCTTCATCTCCGCCCAAGGGTCCCGCTGTTTCAAGGGAAGCTCTCGATTCCTTAGCGGCGCTGATAAGCAGCTTTATAAGGGAAAACAGCCTTGGAGACAGCCTTTCCCTTGTATATAACGGCGACTTCCTGCTGCTGACGCTGACAAACGACGTCTGGTTCAGGTCAGGGAGCGCTGAGATAACGGCAGAGATGCATGAAAGCGCGATGTTGCTGGCGGATCTTATCAACCGGACTCAAAATGAGGACGACCCCTTTGAGATAGTAGTAGCGGGGCATACTGATAACGTTCCCGTGGCGCCCGGCGGACAGTATGAATCAAACTGGGACGTGAGCATGGCCCGCGCCACCAACTTTCTGAAAATCCTGATAATTGACAGTCAGCTTGACCCGGGGCTGTTCTACGCGCGCGGATACGGCGAGGAGCGGCCCATCGCGGACAATGACACGGAGGAAGGCAAGCAGGCGAACCGCCGCGTCGAGGTTATGATCTCGCTGAGGAGAGAACTGGCTATTGATATGCCTGCGGAACACTGATAAGATCATGTTTTATTTGGCTGAATAGTTAAGGTATTAAAATGTGTCAGGAGCATCATCCCCCTGACACATTATCAATGAACAGGGGGGATTGTTATCAGCGTTATTGAACAGAAAATCGGAAACCTGACTTATAAAAGCCCGTTTGTGATCGGTTCGAGCCCTCTGACGGACAATGTCGACTTTATAAAGATGGCTGAGGACAACGGAGCGGGAGCAGTCAGCGTGAAACTCACAATGCTTGTACAGCCAATTCCCGGCCTGAGGAAAATGTATGCCGAAAGAGGCTACTACAACTTCAATCCCAGCGACAAACGCAACTATTTTGAGGAAGGCCTCGAACTGGTGCGAAAAGCAAGGGAAGCCACCGATTTTGTCTTGTGGACAAATATAGCCGGCCCCGGCGAGGATACGGACGGCTGGATCAAACTGGGAAAAGCGATGGAGCAGGCCGGAGCCGACGCGCTGGAACTCAACTTCAACTGCCCGAATATGGGAACGACGCCCGAAGGCGGCGTGGTGGTCGGGTCCGGCGTCGGAAAAAACACGGAACTGTGCTATCTCGTGACAAACGAAGTGAAAAAAGCGGTAAACATCCCGGTATACCCGAAAGTGACCTGCGACGTGCCTGATGTAGTAGCGGTTTTCAAAGCAGTCGAACGCGCGGGTGCGGACGGCATAGTGGTAAACGCCGGTTACACGGGCGCCCCCCCTATCGATATTTACAACGGCGGTAAAATCAAAATAAGAGGTCTGGAGAAATGCAGTTACGGCGGTGCGGTCGGCCACATGAACAAACCGTATTCAAACCGTTTCGTCGGGCTTTGCGCGCAGAATACCGGGCTCACTATCGCGGGCGGCGGCGGCATACAGACCTGGAGCGACGCGGTTGAAAGTATAATGTTCGGTTCGACGCATACTACGGTATGCTCTGTTATTATGACCGAAGGTTTCGGATATCTCAGGAATTTGAACGACGGCCTTGAGCGCTTCATGGATGAAAACGGTTATGCCGGTCTTGCGGATATGCGGGGCCTGGCGCTGAACTATATCTGCGAGACCAGGGAACTCCATCAGTTCAATATCAAAGCCCCGCCCTCGTTCGATCACGAAAAATGCGTAGGATGCGGAAGCTGCGAAAAGATAGGAAGCTGCGGCGCGATAGAGATAAAGGGCAAAAAGGCTTTCCTGATCTCTGAGGAAGCCTGCCAGAGGTGCTCTCTTTGCGCCGCGCTCTGCCCGAAGGGCGCGATCAGTTTCACAGGGGGTCAGGGTATATAATGGGAATGACTATCAGCGAGAAAATACTTGCGCGCGCTTCCGGGGCGGAGCGCGTCAAACCCGGAGATATAGTGAACGCGAAGATCGATTATGCCATGGTGCCGGACGGCTCATGCGCGCTGCTCAGCAGCGATTTCAGAAAACTCGGCGCTCCGGTGTGGGATAAGGACAAAGCCGTCGTTGTGATCGACCATGCCGCGCCGCCCTGTACCGTAGGATACGCGAAGTGGATCCCCGAAACGATAAGATTCGTCGAGGATTTCGATATTACGCACTTTTATAATATGCAGGGCGTCGCGCACCAGATAATGCCGGAGGAAGGTTTTGTGAAACCGGGAGCGCTGATAGTCGGCGCGGATTCGCATACTACGACTTACGGCGCGCTCGGGGCTTTTACGACCGGCATCGGCGCGACCGATATGATCTGGGTCCTCGCGACAGGTGAACTTTGGCTCAGAGTACCGGAAACTGTCCGCGTCGAGGTAAACGGAACGCTTCCGCCGCTTGTCATGGGCAAAGATATTATTCTGAAACTTCTTGAAATGATCGGTATCAGCGGGGCTACTTACAAGGCGCTTGAGTTCGGCGGCAGCGCGATACGCAGCCTGAGCGTTGACGGAAGGCTGACGATCTGCAATATGGCGGTCGAGACGGGCGCCAAAAACGGCATCATCGAAACTGATGAAAACACGATGGCATATCTCGACGGGCGTGTGAAAGACGGCTTTTCCTCTCTGACCAGCGACGCCGACTGCGTTTATGCCAAAACTATAGACATAAACGCGGATGAACTCGTGCCCATGGTCGCCCTGCCTCATAATCCCGGGAATGTCGTACCGGTGACCGAAGCCGCGGGAAAAAAGATAGACCAGGTACTTCTCGGCTCATGCACGAGCGGGCGCATGGAGGACTATTATGTTGCGGCGGAGATCCTGAAGGGCAAAAAGCTCCCGCGCCACATGCGCTGCCTCGTGATACCAGCCTCCGCAAAAATAGCGCGGCAGCTTAATAAAGAGGGTTTGACGGATATTTTCTATGAGACCGGCTGTATAGTCTCAAATTCCCAGTGCGGCCCCTGCGGAGGCATGCAAATGGGGTTTATCGACGCGGGCGAGGCGTGTATGGGAACTCATAACCGTAACTTCCGCGGCCGCATGGGGAACCCCGACGGCGAGATCTATCTCGGCTCCCCCGCTACAGCCGCCGCCTGCGCGGTGACAGGTTGTATAACCGACCCCCGGACGATCACATAGACTGGAGACGTACTATGAGTTTTATTGAAGCTAAAGCGCTCGCCAAGTTTGGAGATAACATCAGCACGGATGATATGACGTCCGGAAAATACCTCGACTCGTTTGAACCCGCCGCGCTGGGGCGTATTTGTTTTCGCGACCTCGACCCCGACTTCCCGCAGAAGATGGCGCCGGGAGGCTTTCTCATAGGCAGTATGAATTTCGGCTGCGGTTCAAGCCGCGAAACGGCTCCTATAGCGCTGAAAGCGTGCAATGTAAAGGGTATACTGGCCGGCGAATACGGCCGCATATTCTACAGGAACTGTATCAACATCGGTATACCGCTGATGGAATGCCCGGACTATGACAAAATCGACGTCGGGGACAGTTTGAAGATCGATTATAAGACGGGCGTCGTGGAAAACCTCACGAAAAACGAAACGTATCAGTCGACGCCTATTCCGGAGTTTCTTATGGAGAGTATTGAAGCCGGCGGCTTGCTTGAAGTCTTGAACAAAAGGCTCAAAGGCGGTTAGCGAGCGGCCGGTATAGCGGACTTTGCACCCGGAAGATAAAATAAACGTCTTCCCCGCCGGTCCGTAATAACAGTACAGTGAAAGGAAAACCCTAAGAATGAAATACCCTGCGAAAGAACCGGAAATCAGGCTCGGCCGGCTGCGGACTCAAATGGAAAAATCCGGGTTGGACGCTTTAGTCGTCTACAGCCCTCAGTGGAAAGTCGAGTACGTACACTATACGGCGAATTTCCGTGTGCTCGGTAAAGACTCCGCGATGCTCCTCCCTCTTAACGGAGACCCGACGCTTTATTTGTCACAGCCCTGGGACGTCCCGAGGGCGGCCGCGGAGAGCTGGGTAACGAAAATTACCGCAGCGCCCGTCGATATGATGGGCATAGTCGGCGAAGACGCGTCAAAATGCGGAAAGAATATAGGCGTTGCCGGCTATGAACTTATGAGCGGCGCGTCATATGACATGCTGACCGCAAAACTGACCGGCAAAAACATCATAAACAGTTTCACGCTCCTGGACAAATGCGCCCTGACAAAGACGGACTGGGAACTTGAGATCATACGCAAGTGCGCGGGCCTCGCCGACGACGCGTATAACGCGCTGCTTAACACTATGCACGCCGGGATGTACGAATACGAGGCGGTCGCTGAAATGGAATACGCCATGAGGGCAGGCGGCGCGGACGATGATTTTCAAATGATAGGAATGGGCGCCAGACTGCCCAGCATGAATCTCGCGACGGAGAACCGTCTGAAAATGGGGGACCTGGTCGAGGCTGAGATAACCCCCATGATAGGCTCAATAACCTACGCCACCCAGTTGTGTAAAACAGTTAAGATGGGGCCGGCCTCAGACCTGGAAAAAGAAAAATTCGGCCTTCTGACCGAAGCGCTCGAGTATGCCCTTTCAAAAATGAAAGCCGGTATCCGGGCCGCAGACGCCTGCATATGGCAAAATGAGATCATCGGAGGCGCGGGATATGAGGAATACTGCCATCCGCCGCACATGCGGTCCAGAGGGCACAGTTTCGGGCTTGGCGCTATCGACCTCAATGAAAACAATAGTTTGATCCTGGAGCCGGGCATGATCATGGTGGTGCATCCAAACCAGCTCATACCGGAATGCGGGTATCTTGTGCTGGGCGAGACGATAATAATCACGCAAACCGGTGTAGAACGCTTGAGTAAGATCCCCTCAAAGCTGTTCGAAGTTTTACCAAACGTTTAGGGGGGGCAGACAGATATGAGTTTTCAGAATTTGACCGTACTCTGCCACGGGCGTACTATAAACGACGACTTCGTCTTTCCGGAACAGGAATGGAACGCGCGCGCCGCAAAGGCCCGCGAACTTATAGAAAAGGACGACCTCGACGGGCTTTTGATTTTTGCGGAAAGCGCCCTTACGAGAGGCAGCATCTGCTATCTTTCAAACTATCACCAGTTTCTTACATGGGGCAGTTCCATGCTGATTTTTCCCAGGGCCGGCAAACCCAAACTAGTGATGACGATAGCGCCGCGCGATCTGACTTTTATTCAGAAGGCTATGCCGCCGATCGCCGAATACATCCCCGTCGGCCTGAACCTTACTTCAAACGAACATGTGAGCACATCCGCGATCGGTTATATGCGCGAAAACGGACTGATAGAGGGCAGGCGCTGGGGAACTGTCAATCTCGGCAGTATGCCGAAAGCGGCTGTCGATCCCTGGCTCAGCGTCTATCCGGGCGGTTTGCCCGATTTCACCGCGGAATTCGGGCGTATACGCTCGGTAAAAAGTTCCGGCGAGATACATGCGCTGTCAGCCGGGTCGATGATAGCGAAAACCGCGGTATATGACTATCTCAGACTCGCAAAACCCGGCGCTAACGAAATGAAACTGGCGGCGGACGCCGACAGGCAGGCGCGCCTCCGGGGCTGCGAGTCGGTAAACCTTCTGACTTACTCCGGCAAGGACGATACGACTATGCTCAGAGTCCCGTGGGACAGGGATTTCGAAGACGGCGATACCGTGTCGGCTTTTATGAACGTATCATACCTCCGTTATTACGGGGTTTTCGGCGCCACTGCGGTGATCGGCGGAAAAACCGCCGTTCAGGAATCTTTATTTGAGGCTGCCGATGAACTTTTCGCGGCAAAAATCGGGGAAATGCGGCAGGGATATGTCACGACAGGCTATCAGGAAGGGCACTGCGACAAGTGCGGCGCTGATCATTATACAGTCGTAAACGGGGTCGGAATGGATTTGAGCGACTACCCGGACGCGCCCGGGGAAAGGGCTGAAGTTCTCGAAAACATGACGTTTACAGTCAGCCTTTCGGTAAAAAAGAAAGGCGCGGGGTCTGTGTTTATCTCCCGCAATCTGCTCGTGACAAAAGACGGGATATTCCCGCTGAGCGGTTTTGGCGGATGAGTTATAAGAAAATGGAGGATTAACTACATGGGGCATACTGCATCTGAAAAGATCCTGGCGAAACACGCGGGAGTCAAAGAGGTATTTCCCGGCGAAATAGTAACATGCGACGTCGACCTTGTTTTCGGACACAGTCCGTGGATAAATATGCCGGTGCTCGACGAGGTCGGGGGCGTCAAACGCGTGTTCGACGGAGAAAAAGTGGCGCTGGCGCTCGGCCACCACGTCTGCCTGCCTTCCGATGAAAGATACGCGCAGGATCTGGTCATCACCCGCGAGTTCGCCAAAAAATACGGGATACGCTACAATTACGATATGGGTACGGGAAACGGACATATCATCATGGTAGAACGCGGACACGTGTTCCCCGGCGGTCTTTTTGTCGGCGGGGACTCCCACTGCACTATGTACGGCTGCGTCGGCGGTTTCGGCTCGGCTCTTTCGTACGAATACCCCGAGGCCCTTCTTTCCGGCAGATCATGGTTCAAAGTCCCGCAGACTGTGCGGGTCGCTATGGAGGGCGACACTGCGAAAGGCGTCTGCGCCCGGGACGTTGTTCAGTATTTGATGGGCGACGTCGTCGGCTCCGACGGGGCTCTGTGGCGTACGATAGATTTCTCCGGTTCGTATACGCACAGGCTGAGCGTATACCAGAGGATGATTTTCACGCTGATGGCCGCTGAGATGGGAGCGGTCACAGGCTATGTGGAACCCGATGAGATCACGCTTGATTTCATCCGCAACCGCGCGAAATTCCCGTATGAAGTCGTCCTTAACGACCCCGATTGTGAATACGAGCAGCTGTGGGACGTGGACGTGAGTAAAATAGAACCGATGATCGGTTATCCGCCCAGGCCCAGTAACTCAAAAACGGTATGCGAAGTCGAGGCCGAGGATATCAGAATCAATCAGGCTTTCCTCGGCGGCTGCACAGGCTCATCGGCGGAAGATTTCCGTATGGCAGCGGAAGTCCTTAAAGGACGCAGCATCCACCCGGACGTGCGCCTGATCGTCGTACCCGGAACAAGGGAGATCATGACTGAAATGCGCAGGGAAGGCCTGACGGAGTTTTTTGAAGATATCGGCGCGATCATCACCCCTCCCTACTGCGGCCCGTGTCAGATGGTATGCATGGGCCATATGGGGGACGGTGAAGTCATGATCGGGACGCACCCGCGTAACCAGGCCGGGCGGGCGGGTACAGCAAACGTCCTCACTTACCTCGCGTCTCCGTATACGGTAGCCGCGTCCGCCGTAACGGGAAAGATAGTCGATCCCAGACGGTTCCTGTAAACGCAAAACCATCGGTGCTGTTTCGGACCTTGCGCTCACCGGTACTGAACAGACGACTGTATTTTAGGAGAATGATATGGAAACTATAGTAAAAGGGAAAGCCTGGACATTCGGAGATAATATAAACGCCGAAAGCATAATGCGTACAGGTTCCGACTGGGACGCTTCACTCGCGGCGGAAACCTGCCTCAAATTCTACGACCCGGAGTTCGCGAAAAACGTGCAAAACGGCGACGTGATCGTCGCAGGCAGAAATTTCGGCAATTCCTCGTCAAGGCCCGCAGGCCAGGTCTTGCAGTACCTTGGCGTATCATGCGTCGTTTGCGAAAGCTGCGCCAGGATATTCTTCCGGAACACCTGGAACATAGGCTTGCCTATTCTGGAATGCAAGGGGATCACGGAAATGATCAACAGGGGCGACGAAGTCCGGGTTGATATCATGACCGGAAAAGTTGAAAACCTGACGTCGGGCGCGGAAATCCAGGCCGACAGGCCGGTCGAGCTACTCATACAGCGATGGCAGCACGGCGGCATGGTCGGGTGGATAAAAGCCCACAGGGAAGACTATCCCGGCCTCAGCTGATTCTTATTCAGGAGACGACATTATGGCAGCTTTAAGCGGTGAAAAAATATATGCTGAGAAAAAAGCCCGGATACTGACGGCAATAGCGACGGGAGAGCCCGATAAAGTTCCGAACGCGCTTCGCATCGGTTCGTACGCTTTCCGGCATACGGAAGGTTTTTCCATGGCTGACAGTATGGTGAACTATGACGAAGCGTGCCGGCTGACGTGCGAATTTTACATGCGGCACCCTTCTATTGACGCGGCGACAGTCACCAACGCGATCCCTTCCGCGAAAGTCATGGAACATCTGGGCCTTAAAACAGCCCGCTGGCCGGGAGACGCGAAAGGGCTGGACGATGAAAACACGTACCAGTTCATCGAGTACCCGACTTTGCTGGAAGATGAATATGACGAACTGACAGACGACCCTGCCGGATTTCTGGTAAGAAAATTCCTGCCCAGGACTATGGAGATTTTTGAACCCTTTGAGTCGCTCGACTTTATGTCGCTGCTGGGGAACGCGTCCGTGCAGTTTCTGGCTTCGCCGGACCGCATCCCCGTCTACAGGCGCCTTCTTGCGGCAGCGCAGGAAAATGAACTGCTGCAAAACGCTCAGCGTAAATATAACGGGGCGCTGCGCGACGGCGGGTTTTACTCAATAAACGGAAAGGGGTCCGCGACGGCTTTCGATATGCTTGCCGATCGTCTGAGAGGGACGTTCGGGATGATGCCCGATCTGGTACTCCAGCGCGACGACGTCAAGAGGACGCTGGACAGGTTCGTCAGTATCCATATCGCGGGCTCGCTTCAGACAGATATGACCGGGGAGCCAGCATACGCATGGGTTTTCCTGCACAAAGGCTTTGATAACTTTATCAGCGAACGTGATTACGGCGAGTTGTACTGGCCGTACCTGAGGCAGTGGATCATGGCGCTGATCGAAAACGGTATCACGCCGGTCGTGTATACGGAAGGGTCATATACCACGCGCCTGAAATTTTTAAAAGACGTCCCGCCCGGCAAGGTCATTTACCATTTCGAAGAGGTCGACGTGAAAGCCGCAAAAAAGGAGCTTGACGGCACGGCCTGCATAATGGGCGCTTTCCCGGCAAATGCCGTTGTATACGGAACTCCGCAGAAAATAGACGGGATGGTAAAAGAGGCCCTCGACATTCTGGCTCCGGGAGGCGGCTATATATTTGCCACCGGCTATCCGATCGAAGAATGCCCGGTCGCGAATATGGAAGCTCTACTGGAAGCTGTCGAGAAGTACGGGAAGTACTGAGTAATGCAGAATACAGAATGTTTTTAGGGGGTGGCGCGGAGATAAACTGGCATTCACGCATCGCGAGGTATTTTTTTCGTAACGCACGGCAAATCAAACTCAAAAGTAACTCAAAGAATTATTAGGAGGATTTATCATGAAAAAAACTGCGCTTATCGTAGCACTCGTCATCGTACTCTGCCTGGCCGCGACTGCTTGCGGCGGTAACAACAATACTCCCGCGCCGCCCGCTTCAGGCGGAACAAGCACTGCTCCCGCCCCGGCTCCGTCCGCCGCCGCGCCTGCTTCTCAGGCCCCGGCTTCTCAGGCCCCGGCTCCGTCCGCCGCGCCCGCTCCCGCTCCGGCGCCCGCTCCCGCTCCCGCCGCGCCCGCCGGTCCCGTTGATCTGTCAACGCTCACGCTTCAAAGAGACATAGCATATTCGACAAACCCTGTAGGTTCCGGCAACTACACATTCGCCGCGGCGCACGCCTCGATCTGGAATGATATATTGGGGATCAACGTCACGGTCGTTCCGGAATCCGGCGCCGACGGAATAATCTACGCCCTTGACGGCGACGCCGACCTGGGCATAGTCAACGGATATTACGGAAAAGAATACTGGCTTGACGGCGCGGACGACAGCTACAACTATATAAGAGTGCTGCTGGTCGGCGAACCGCTGTGCTTCAGTTTCATCGTCAACGAAGCTTCCGGGATCAAAACTATTGACGACCTCAGAGGTAAACGCGTGACATATCAGGGCCTTTCCCAATCGCACACGCTTATGGCGGTATCGATCCTCGAGGCCTACGGCATCACTGAAAGCGATATTACTCCCCTGCCGATGAGTTCATCCAACGCGGGTCTTGAAGACCTGGCGGAAGGCAGGACCGACGCGGTCATCGCCTCGATCGCGGGCGCGAAAATGGATGAACTTGCGGCAAAGATCACGCCGTACGTCATAGAGTTCAACGACATGGATAAAGCAAAACTTATCATGGATCTGTCCAACAGCCTTCTTGTCCCCGCAAAGATCCACAACGCCGTACCCGGGACATATTCGGGCGCGAACCTTCTGGCTTCCGTCAATGAGATACTCTGCCGCGTTGAGATCGACGACGACACCGCTTATGCCCTGACTCGCGTAAATCTTGAAAATACGGAAGCGCTTACAGCCATACACCCGGATCTCCAGTACTGGAACACGGAAGTGGCGGTCGACATCTACAGCGCGTACTACCCGTATCACGCGGGCGCCATAAGGTACTACAAAGAAGCCGGACTCTGGACGGCTGAAGCTGAAAACTGGAACAACGCTCTTCTCGCTCAGTACGGACAGAGCAAATAGAACTTCGCCCGACGTCAAAGCATATGAGCCCTGACAAAACTTTGGAGGTATCGTATTGAGTAACAATGATAACAATGATCCTATAAAAGCCGATAACCTCAACGCAGAAACGGACTCAAGCATCGATACGGAACCCTCCGCGCCGGAAGGCGCGGGGGGGCCCGATGCCGGAGCAGCGACGCTCAAAGAGACTAAACCGGCTGTCGCAAAACGCCGCGTTATCTTTATAATAGCGTCTTTGCTGCCTATTTTTTCACTCGGTCAGCAGATTTTCTTCAGATATATCGGTATCTTCCTGTACACGGAACAGTTTGTAATGATTTTCATCGGCGTCGCGTTTTTCCTGCTTTTCATGACAATGCCGGCCCGAAAAAAAGACGCCGGGAAGTGGATGCCGTGGGACGTGATACCGGCGCTTCTTTCCCTCGCGTTCTGCCTTTATGTCGCAATCAACTGGGAGACGATATACTACATGCCTGCGTCAAGGACGACGACTTTCCAGATCGTTGGCGGCATTGTCGTATTTCTGTTAACTTTAGAGGCGTGCCGCAGGTCGGTCGGATGGCCGATGATAGGGGTCGTCCTTTTGTTTCTGGCGTACACTTTCTTTGGCAACTACCTCACCGGGCCGCTGAGGGCGCCTTCATTCACCCTGACGAAGATAGTCCACTCACTGTTTCTCACGACCAGCGGATTCTTCGGCAAAACAACAGAGATAGCGGCTACCGTCGTCATCGCGTTTACTTTGTTCGGGACGTTTCTGTCCGCTACTAAAGCGGGGACATTTTTCTACAACCTTTCGAGGGCCCTTGTCGGTACCGTACGCGGCGGCGGGGCTAAAGTAGCGATAATCTGTTCCGCCTTCTTCGCCACAATGACCGGCGAACCGATCAGCAACTGCGGGATCGTAGGCCCGCTGACGCTTCCTCTGATGAAAAGGCTCAAGTACGACGGGGTCTTTTCCGGAGCTACCGTCGCCACCGCGTCGTGCGGAAGTATGATCACGCCGCCGGTAATGGCCGCGATCGCTTTCATTATGGGCGAGATCACCGGGTTCGGATATACGGCGATCTGCATTGCCGCTATCATACCGGCGATCCTTTACTATCTGTCTGTCTTTATGCAGGTGGACTTCTATGCCGCGAAGAAAAACTATCAGGCTATCGAAAAGAAAGACGTGCCAAAAATGTCGGCCGTATTCAAGGAGGGCTGGCACTATCTGATACCGCTGCTCTTTCTGATCTATTGGCTGCTGATAGCCAGGCGTACGCCGGCAACAGCCGTGTACTACGCGACGGGCATTATGATCCCGGTCGCGCTAATCAAGAAGGACGACAGAAAATTCTTTCTGCAGAGGGTCAAGAACGTGTTTTCCGGATGCGGCCACGGGATGATAATAACATCGTGCCTTTGCGCTGCCGCCGGAATAATCATGGGCCTCGTCACCGTTACAGGTTTTGGCCTTAAACTCTCCGCGGCGCTCGGTACTCTTGCCGGCGGGAACATGCTGCTTCTGGCTATCCTGTCCGCCGTGTGTATTTACATCATGGGCATGGGCATGCCGCCGCTTGTCAGCTACCTCATGCTTGCCATACTCGTCGCCCCCTCAATGGTAAACATGGGCGTCGATCTGATGGCGGCGCACTTTTTCATTCTTTACATGTCGATATCCGCTTTCATAACCCCGCCGGTCGCAGTGGCAGGTTACGTGTGCGGCCAGATGGTCGGCGAGTCCGGCGCGAAGGTATGTTTCAAGGCTATGCGGCTGGGGATAGTCTGCTATCTTATACCGTTTGTCAGTATATTTTCGCCCTCTCTCCTGCTCCGGGGAACTCCGTCCGACGTTGCGCTCAGCACAGTCACAGCCATAATCGGGGTGATTTTCCTGTCGTCCGGCCTCGAGGGGTTTTTCTTCAAAAATGTCAACAATATTTTCAGGATCCTTTTGATCGCGGGGGGTCTCCTGCTGTTTATCCCCGGTATTCTCACAGACGTCATTGGTTTTGTCCTTGGGATAGTGCCTCTGGTCGACCAGATACTCTTCCGCGTAAAGAGCAAGGATCATCTAAAACCCGCATAAGTATACAAATACTAATGTCACAGGTAACTACTCAGTACCTTGCGCCCGGAATCGGAAGCAAAACAAATGTCTTCCTTACCGGCACTGAATAGTCACCTGTGACAAAGTCTTTTCATCCTGCGCGGGACGTCGGGGACGCCGTCCCCTGCAACGCTGTCTCCGTAACCCCCGTCCCTTAATTCCTAACTCCTCATTCCTAATTCCTAATTCCTAATTCCTAACTCCTCATTCCTAATTCCTAATTCCTAATTCCTAATTCCAGGCCTAGTTCAAAATAGCTTCTTCGGTCCCGACGTCGAACAGGTGCATCTTGTTCATGTTGAGGCCGACTTTTATCTTGTCTCCGTGCCTCGACGTAGAGGTCGGCGCCACGCGGGCGGTCATGTTGGCTTCGCCGTAAACAAGATAGAGATATACCTCGCTGCCCATCTGCTCGCTGACCTCGACGGCAGTGTCGATGACCGAACCCGGATTTGCGGCAAGGAACGCCTCGTCGTCATATATGTTTTCCGGGCGTATCCCGAATTTCACTGTTTTACCAACGTACTCCTTCAGCGCATCGGTGACCTTGGCGGCCGGGACGTCGAGACGGTGGTGGTTCAGATCGAGGAAATACCCGTTGCTGTCGCTGCCCAGCGTCGCATCCAGAAAATTCATCTGGGGGCTGCCGATAAAGCCCGCCACAA
>Ga0082212_10008348_pt1 | contig 13547 bp, 12 predicted proteins | sample TergutNt197P3_FD_71548 | JGI IMG/M metagenome (GOLD analysis project Ga0082212, IMG submission 71548) | Neocapritermes taracua P3 segment gut microbial communities from Petit-Saut dam, French Guiana - Nt197 P3 | ecosystem: Host-associated > Arthropoda: Insects > Digestive system > Gut ... | reverse complement strand
AATACTAAGTCCGCCCCGGCCCGGGCCGCCATCTCCGCGCGCGCGAATTTCGTCAAGACCGGGACGTCCCCGCGCTGGACGGCGTGGCCGCTGATCACCGCGATAACACAAGCGTCCGGCCCCAGCAGCTCCTTCGTCCGCGCGATATGATACGCGTGCCCGCCGTGCAGCGGGTTATATTCCGCGATGATCCCGGCTACGTTCATCGGGCTACGAAAACGGGTTTTCCAATGTACCCGGCTTGCGGTACATCAGGGCGGAAATCAAGCTGGTCGCCGGGACGATGACGATCAGCCCGATGCTTCCGGCCATGGCGCGCAGCACCTCGGTGGCCAGCAGCTCCCAACTGATCATGTACCCGAACTGGCCCATATCCATCGCCATCAGCATCACCAGATGCAGCGAGCCGCCGGCATAGGCCAGCACAAGGGTGTTGGTCATGGTCCCCATCATATCGCGCCCGATCTTCATGCCGGAACGCACAAGCTCCAGGCCGTTCAGGCCGCCCTTTTTATACAGCTCCTCCAGCGCGGAGGCCAGCGACACCGCCACGTCCATCGCCGCGCCCAGCGCGCCGATCAGGATGGCCGCGAACATCAGGCCGTTCATGTTGACCTGTTCCATGCCCGGCATCTGCGTCAGGCGGATGGCCTCGTTGTCCACAAGCCCGGTCAGGCGCATCGCCCCCTGCATGATCACCGTCAGGATACCGCTGGTCGCCACGCCGGCCAAAATCCCCAGCAAGGAGGAGAAGGTTTTTACGCCAAACCCGCCGATGATCAGCAGCGTGGCGGCCGTCACAAGCGCGCAGACCAGTAACGCCGCGCCGATGGGGCTTCCGCCGCCCTGCACCATCGGGATAAAAACAAACGCCAGCCCCAAGCAGGTGACGATCAGCGCCACCAGCGAGCGGAAGCCTTTCATGCCGCCCATAAAGCACAGCACGACGGCAAACAGCGCGACGATGAACGCCACGCCCCATGTGCGGTTATAATCGGCAAACTCGCCCAGCGGCCCGGTTTCATCCAGGGCGGGCTGGATGTATATCCGGCTGCCCGCGCGCAGCGGCGCGGTGCGGTAGCCCATAAATGTATATTCCTCTAAGCGTCCGGGGACTTGCCGCCCCCTCATCGGGCCTTGGGTGATCTCGGCGGTGAACAGCGTGGTATGGACCTCGGTTCCCTCTTCCTGCGTCCATTCGTCAAGGTCGATCGAAACCACCTTGGCCGCGACGGCGCGCTGATCCTCCACGGCCTGCTGCCACAGCTCCTCCGGGTCAGGCGTCTCGGCGGCCTCCGCGCACGAGGAAAGCAGGGCCAACAAAACCGCCAGCAGGCACAGGATATATAAACGCCTTCGGCGCACCTTGTCCATCAGAACGTCTCCCCCAAGCGGGCCCCGGCTTGCGCCGGTCGCGCCGCTGTGATAAAATCTCTCGTGATTATAGCACAAACGCCCACGTCTTTGCAAGGTGAGATGAAATATATGGAACCCGAAAATCGCGCGAAGCCGGAAATCCTGGCCCCGGCTGGCGGGCCGGAGCATCTGCGCGCGGCGGTGTATGCCGGGGCGGACGCGGTTTACGTTGGTCTGCGCGACTTTTCCGCCCGGCGCAACGCGGTCAATTTCAGCTCCGGGGAGCTGCGCGAAGCCATCCGCTTCTGCCATGGCTTCGGCGTGCGCGTATACGCCGCGCTGAACATCCTGATCCGCGACGCGGAGTTTCCCAAGGTGCGTACCATTCTTGAGGAGTTGGCGCAGATGGGCCCCGACGCGCTGATCGTGCAGGACGTGGGCATGGCCCGTTACATCCGGGCGATGCTGCCGGATGTGCCGCTGCACGCGTCCACGCAGATGTCCATACACTCTCTGGAGGGCGCGCGCTTCTGCGCCGATCTGGGCTTTCAGCGCGTGGTGATCGCGCGCGAGTGTGACCGCCGGACGCTGGAGGCCATCACCGCCGCCTTGCCCTGCGGGATCGAGGCGTTTGTCCACGGCGCGCTGTGCGTCAGCGTGTCCGGCCAATGCACGCTGTCCGCGATGATCGGCGGGCGCAGCGGCAACCGCGGCCTGTGCGCCCAGCCCTGCCGTCTGAATTTTTCAGGCACGCACCATTACGCACTGTCGCTGAAAGACCTGAGCCTTGTGCGGGAGCTGCCGGAGTTTTGGCGCATGGGCGTGCAGGCCGTAAAGATCGAGGGCCGCATGAAACGCCCGGAGTACGTCGCCGCCGCCGTGACCGCCTGCCGCGCGGTCTTAGCGGGGCGGGAGCCGGACTTGGAAACCCTGCGCGGTGTGTTCTCGCGCCAAGGCTTTACGCAGGGCTACTATACCGCCTCCCACGCGCAGATGCGGGGCACGCGCACCGCCGGGGATGCGCGCGACACCGCCGCCGTACTGCCCGCGCTGGCGGCCCTGTATGAAAAACCCGCGCGGCGTATCCCGATCCATATGAGCTTTACGCTGGCCCCCGGCCAGCCCGCTTCCCTGCGCGCAGCGGACGGACTTGATGCGGTATCCGTGTCCGGCCCCGTGCCGGAGACGGCGCGGACAAGCCCGACCGGCGAAGAGGCCGTGTCGCGCTTGCTGACGCGGCTGGGCGGCACGCCTTTTGAGCCGGGGACGCTGGAAATCGACGTCACTCCCGGCTTGCTTCTGCCCGCCGCGCAGATCAACGCGATGCGCCGCGAGGCGTGCGCGCTTCTGCTGGAGGCGCGTATCCGGCGCAGCACCCTTAGTTACGCCGTCCAACCCGTCCCGAACCCTGACCCGGTGAATATCCTTGATTACGCAACCCCGCTCCGCGTACACTGCCGGACAGGGGAGCAGGCGGCCGCGATACTGGACTATGCCGAATGCACCGAGGGTGCGCTGCCTGTCGGCGCGTTGGACGCCGTGCCGGACGCGCATATGCACCGCGTTCTGGTCGAAGCCCCCCGCTTTACCTCCAACGAGGACGCCTTAATACACACGCTAGCCGCGCTCCGTGAGCGGGGTTTCGCGCGCCTGCTGTGCCAAAACCCGGCCCATGTCCGCATAGGCCGGGCTTTGGGCTTTGAACTGCATGGCGGCTTTGGGCTGAATGTTTTTAACAGCGAAACCGCGGCGGCGTATGCCGGGCTGGGGCTTGCCAGCCTGACGGCTTCGTTTGAGCTGAAAGCGCCGGAACTCCGCGCGGTGCGCTCTCCGGCCCCTTTGGGGCTGGTCGCCTATGGGCGCCTGCCGCTGATGCTGCTGCGCCGATGCCCGTTTGATGAATTATGTGACAACTGCCCCGGAGAATTGACCGACCGCACGGGCCGCCGCTTCCCCGTGCTGTGCCATGGGGATCACCGGGAACTGCTGAACGCCGACACGCTCTGGCTGGCCGACCGCCAAGGGCCCGGCGCGTTCCGTTCGCTGTACCTGTACAAGGAAACCCCCGAGCAGGCGCGCTCCGTTGTGCGCGCCTATCTCGAGGGTCACCCCCCGCCGCCGGAGGGGTTTACGCGGGGGCTGTACCGGCGCGGCGTGGAATAAACCTAAAACGCCGCCCCGTTGTGGAGCATATTGACCGCTTCGGTGATGCGTTCCTGCGCTTCGTCGCCGGTCGCGCCGCCTTGGACATAGTGGACAAGCCTGTCGCGCTCCTCGGGCGTCATCTTCCAAAAACGCTCGGAGGCCTGCGTATCCTGCGCCAGGCGCATCCCCAGCCCCAGCGGCATCCCTTCCCATTTCAGATTATTTTTACTCATGATCGTTTCCTCCCATCGGTTCGATGCCCATAGTATCCTACCAAGCGCGGAAAACTATCAATGTTTATTTCCCGCTTGACATCGCCTTGGTATTCTGTTATCCTATTATTAAACCGTCGGTCGGTCTAATAAAGGGAGGCATTATCGAATGAAAAACACAGAACGGACGGAAGCCCGCAAAAACGAAATCCTCGACGTCGCGGAACGCCTTTTCATGGAAAAGGGGTATGAGGATACGACCGTCAACGACATATTGAACGTTTCCGGCATTGCCAAAGGCTCGCTGTACTACCACTATAAATCCAAAGAGGATGTGCTGGACGGCATCATCAGGCGCATGACAGAGCAGCTTGTGGCCGCGGCCAAGGCCGTGGCGGACGACCCGGCGCTTACCGTCCATGAAAAAATGCTCCGCATCATCCCGTCGGTGAATATCGCGGACTCACCGAACGAACGGATGATACAGGAGCTGCACCGCCCTTCCAACGCGCTGCTGCACCAAAAGAGCATCGCCCAAACCCTCAACGCCGTCGCGCCAATCATCGCAAGCGTAGTCGAACAAGGGATAGGGGAGGGCGTTTACCACACGAAATACCCGCTGGAAACGGTGGAAATCCTTCTGGTAGCCGGGCAGTTCATCTTTGACGAGGGGATTTTCCAATGGACGCCGGAAGAAGCGGCGGCCAGAATGACCGCCTTTATCCGCGTCACGGAAACCGCGCTGGGCGCGCAGCCGGGCAGTTTTCAATTTTTAGCGGGAGGTCAAGCAAATGGAAAATAAGTTGTTTACAAGGGATTTCAGTTTGATGGTGGTCGGGCAGATCGTCTCCGTCCTCGGCTCCGCCGTGCTGCGCTTCGCGCTGAACCTGTACGTTCTGGACGTTACCGGGCGGGCGGATATTTTTGGCCTGCTGATCGCGGTATCGGCCATCCCGGCCATCCTGTTTACACCGCTCGGCGGCGCGATTGCCGACCGTTTCAACCGCCGGAACCTGATGGTCATTTTTGACTTTTCCAGCAGCGCGGTCGTGCTGGTACTGATCCTTCTGCTGGGGACAGGACACGCGCCTGTCGCCGTCATCGGCGTGATCCTCGCGCTGCTGTCCGTAATCAGCTCCATGTACCAGCCCGCCGTACAGGCCAGCGTCCCGGTCTTGGTCAGCGGGGAGCGGTTAGCGTCCGGCAACGGCATCGTGACCGGCGTGGGCGCGCTGTCCGGCCTGCTCGGTCCGGTCCTCGGCGGGGTATTGTACGGGGTCGTCGGCCTGAACGCTTTGGTGATCGCAAGCTGTGTGATGTTCTTCCTGTCGGCGGCCATGGAGATTTTCATCCGTATTCCGTTTGCGAAACAGGCGCGGGATCAACACCTTATCCCCACCATCATAGAAGACTTGAAGCTGGGGCTGCGCTATGTGACCCGGGAAAAACCGGCGATCCGCAAGATCATCACACTGGCCGCGGCCCTCAATCTACTGATGTCGCCGTTTTTCATCGTCGGTATCCCCTATATCCTGCGCATCACGCTGGACAGCAGCGAGGGGATGTACGGCCTCGGCATGGGGCTGATGCAGTTCAGCACCATCCTGGGCGCGGTCCTGACCGGGGTAATCACCAAGAAATTGGTTTTGTCCGACCTCTACAAGGTTTTGATCGTCATTACGGCCGTTATGCTGCCGATGGCGTTCGCGGTCACGCCGATGATCCTTGCGGCGGGATACTGGCCGTCATTTATCCTGTTGATGGGTTTCAACGCGATCGTCACGGTCTTGGTCACGGCCATCAACATTTTCGCCATCACATCGGTCCAAAAGGTGACGCCGAACGAAATGCTGGGCAAGGTCATGGCGATCATCATGGCGGTGGCGCAATGCGCCGCCCCGCTGGGCATGGCGCTGTACGGCGTCGCTTTCGAGCAATTCAGCGCGGCGGTATACATACCTGTTTTGTGCGCCTGCTTCTTCACGGCTGTCATTGCGTTTATGGCGAAAAAACTGCTGAGGGAATCGGAGATGTAACGATAAAAGGCAGGCTCCCCGTCCATTGGGGAGCCTGCGCTTTCATCCGTTTTCCCTATTTCCCCGCCAAGGCGCGTTCCAGCCATATCACGGCGACGTCCATGGCGTTGTACAGGCCGACCTTCTCGGCCTTTTTGACCACCCGGTCTTTGCTCTTCAAATCGGGGTCGGTCAGTTGAAGCTGCACGGAAACCTTGGTGGCGACCTCGATATCTTCCTTGGCCGCGGTTTCCAGCACCTGCATCATAATGATGTATTTTTGCGACATGGAGCCGTAATAGATCAGGTTGTCCTTGCGCATCAAGGGGTGGCCCTTGTACATCAGCTCTTTTTTCTTTTTTGCGGGCTTTGCGGCCGGTTTCGCGGCTTTCGGGGCCGGTTTTTCCGCCGGAGGCTGCTTTGCTTTCTCAGCCGATGGTTCGGCTTTTTTCACCGGCTTATCGGCCTTTTTCGGCGCCGCCGGTTTCGCTGTCTTTTCAACCGCTTCGGATGCTTCCGGTTTTGCGGCTTTTTCAGCCGTTTTCGCTGTTTTCGCCGTTGCCATCGCGCGCTCACCCTTTCATCAGGAGGCCATTCTATCAAGAGTATACCCATTTGTCAAGTTCCGCTTTCCGTGCTATACTGAAAGCGACCCCAAAAATCCGAAAGAAGGCGCCTGTATGTCACTCACGCTCACGCTCTTGTTTTCAGATGCCTGCGTCCTCCAGCGCGGCGCGGAGATCACGGTCCGCGGCACGGCGCAGCCGGACGTTCCCGTCACGCTGGAGTTTCTGAACCGGCGCTATGAGGCCCGCGCGGACGCGTCCGGGGCCTGGGCGGTCACACTGCCGCCGCATACCGCCGGGGGGCCGTTTACGATGACTGTCGCGGCCGGCGGCGAGACGCTGACGCTGTATGAAATCTGCGTCGGCGATGTCTGGCTCTGCGGCGGGCAGTCCAACATGGAGCTGCCCATCCAGCGCGTCAAAAACCGCTTTCCCGGTGAGCTGTTCGCCGAAAACTCCGAAATACGGCAGTTCTATGTCCCGCAGGAGACGGACTTCCAAGGGCCCCGCGCCGCCCTGAACGCCGGGCATTGGAAGCCGCTGTCCCCCGCCACCGTCAGGGAATTCACCGCCGCGGGGTATTTCTTCGCCAAGCGCATCCACGCAAACCAGCATGTGCCCATCGGACTGATCCACGCCGCCGCCGGCGGCACGCCGATCCAAGCGTGGATGCGCCGCGAGTTACTGGAAGCGCATCCTGAAATGCTGACCGTCGCCGACCGCTACCGCGACGACCCCGGCCTGCCGGAGCGCATCCAGCGCGCCGACCAGCAGCGGATGGACGCGTTTTTCGCCGCGCTGGACGCGCGGGACGAAGGGCTGAACGGCGGCTGGTACGCCAAGGACTTCCCCGACACCGCGTGGCCCGAGCGCCGGCTATGCGACCCGTGGACGGAAGCGGAGGGCCTGACCGAGCCAGGCGCGGCATGGTTCCGCAAGACCGTGCCCGTGCCGCCGGACACGCGCGGCAAGCCCGCCAAGCTCTTTTTGGGCTGTATCGTCGACGCCGACACCGCCTATATCAACGGCGCGCGCGTCGGCACGACGGGATACCGCTACCCGCCCCGCGAGTATGATTTCACCATGCCCGACGCCGATACCGTCACGGTCGCCGTGCGCGTGTCGTTCCATGAGAACCCGGGCAGTTTTATCCCCGATAAGCCGTACCGTATCACCTGCGCGGACCAAGTGATTGACCTTTCGGGCCTGTGGAAATTCAAGCGCGGCGCGGCTTGCGAACGCTTAGAGCCGCAGACCTTTATCAACCGCGCCGCGACCGGGCTGTACAACGCCATGATCGCGCCTTTGCACGGATTTCCGGTCATGGGCGTCCTATTTTATCAGGGTGAATCCAACACGAATGACCCCGAGGGGTACGGAGAGCTGTTCAAGGCGATGATCGCGGACTGGCGCAGGCAGTGGAAGCAGCCTCAAATGCCGTTCCTGTATGTCCAGCTTGCCAACTACAAAACGCCCGACGGCTTTGCCGAGGGCTGGGCCATTCTGCGCGACGAGCAGCGCGGGGCTCTGAGCCTGCCCGCCACGGAAATGGCCGTGACCCTTGACGCGGGCGAGGAGAACGACCTGCACCCCACCGACAAAAAAACCGTCGGCGAGCGTCTGGCCCTGGCCGCCGAACGCGTCGCCTACGGTTTGGATACGGTGTCCTCCGGCCCCCTGCCGCAGCGCGCCGAGCGTAAAGGCGACCGCCTTGCCGTCTATTTCTCCGGCCTGGGCTCGGGCCTTGTGGCGCGCGGCCCGGGGACCGTCCCCTGCGAGCTGCCCGGCTTTGAAATCGCCGGACAGGACGGCGTTTGGCATCCCGCCAACGCTGAGATCGAGGGGGATCATGTCATTTTGTCGTCGCCGGCCGTCCCCGCGCCCATTTCCGTCCGGTACGCCTGGAGCGACGCGCCTAAGGCCGGCCTGTATAACGCCGAGGGCCTGCCCTGCGGGACGTTCAGGATTTTATAGTTTCAGTTCGCTTGTCTGGATGACGTCCGCGAACACGTCCTGCAGCGACGCCATAAATGTTTTATGCACCGTTTCGGCCGGAATGGTTTCTTCACCGTAACGCAAGTCCAGTGTCGCGCAAGCGTCGTCTAAGACAACAACAGAAAGCCCGAAATCCTGACAGGCCCTGACCGTCGTATCCACGCACATATGGCTCATCATCCCGCAGACCACAACGTCGGTGATCTTGTTTTCCTGTATCCATTCCGCAAGCTTTGTGCCTAAAAAGCTGCTTGGCATATGCTTGACGACATGGAACTCGTTTGGCAGCGGCGTTAATCTTGGATGGATCTGCGCCCCATGCGTTCCCGGCAGAAAGAAGGTATCATCCGGCTCGTTGATATGCTGGATATGGATCACGGGATGATTGTTTTCCCGGAACAGCGTCAACACCTTCTCAATGTTAGCCAAAGCCTCCGACGCCTTGTGAAGCGGCAATGCCCCGCCCTCAAAATAATCATTCTGAACATCCACGATAATGAGCGCGCGTTTCAAAAGAACCCTCTCCTCATGTCTTGATTTTTGGCGTTAGCCGCCGCAATACCTCGTCCCGCCCGTACAGTAGGTTCAACGCTTCCAGCAGCGCGTTGGCGGTCAAATGCCCGGGCAGGTCCAGCGCTTTTTGCAGTTCGGCGCGGCGGGACGCGCTGTCGGGGCGGCCCGACAAGCCCCACTCATAGAGGTCGGCCTTCGTGACCGGGTTGGCTTGCGCACCGCGCGGCGTGTTGCCGTCAAGAGATACCCCGGCGTTGCGCAGCGCGTCTAGGATCACACTCGCTGGCATCGCCTCGACCCCCAGCTTGCCTTCGGCGCTGGGGGCGCTTTTGCGCCGTTCCTTGCCGGGGCGGTCGGGGATATAAGCGTGGAGCGTGCCGGACGGCAGCACGCCCCGCAGGTGGTTGCGGATCACAAACCCCGCGCCGTCGCTGTCGGTCAGCACGACCACGCCGCGCGTTTCCGCCAGTTTCCTCAGCAGGGCTTTCAGCTCCGTGTCCTTGAACACGCGGAAGCCGCCGGTTTCGATCACCGTGGCGTCGACGGCTTGCAGCACCGCGCTTTTATCATGGCGTCCCTCGACGAGGATGACCTCCCGGACGCGGGGGCGGGGCGTTTGGCTCACGGCGCGCCGGAAGTATGGAACATTTCCGCCAGCAGAAGCTCCAGCGCGCGTTCGCGGCCCGCGCCGCCTTTCAGCGTCAAATCCGCCTGATAGCACGCGCCCATCGCGTGGCGCAGCCACGGCAGGCTGAGCCTCCGCGCGGACTCCATCGTGATCCGGGCTTGGTACGAGGTGCGCATCCCGCACATCGACGCCAGCATGTCGGCGTTTTTTCGCGCGTCTGATAATAACCGCGCGGCGTACAGGTTCAATATCTGTCTGGTGATCACGGCAAGGATGCTGACGGGCTGTTCGTCCCCGGCGGCCTCGATGTCGCGCAGCAGACGGGCGGCTTTTTGGGGCTGGTTGGCGGCGATGGCGTTGGTCAGGGCATAGACGCCGGCCTCGGTCGTGGGGATCACGACCCGGTCGATGTCCTCCTTCGTGAGGTACGGCGCGTCGGTGGAGCAGACAAGCTTGCGCAGCTCCGCCAGCAGGTTTTGCATATCCGCGCCGCAGAGGAACACAAGGTACTCCGCCTCCCTGTGCCCCAGCTCCTTGCCGCCGGCTTCGGCGTGCTTGCGCGCCCACGCGATCAGACGGTCCTCTTTTTGCGGCGCGAATTCCACAGTAAGGCCGTTTTGCTTTACAGCCTGGGCCAGCTTGGTGCGCGCGTCGCATTTATAGGCCAGCGTGTCGTAGTGAAAGACCAGGCACACGCTGTCCGGCAGGTCGGTCAAGAGCCCCTGCAAGCGCGCGGCCACATCGGCCCCGGCGGCAAACAGCGGGTAATCTATGACCAGGACCATTTTGCGCTCGCTCATCATCGGCACGCTCTCCACCGCGTCGCGGAGCGCGGCAAAGTCCAGCCCCGCACCGTCCAGCGCCTCGAAATTGAACGCCTCGAACTCCGGCGCGACAAGGGCGGTCTTCAGCGCCTTGACATAATGCTCGCGCATATAGCTCTCCGGGCCGTGGAACACGTAGAGCTTCCCGATCTGTCCCGCTTTAAGCTGGGCCTGCAAAGCTTTTAAGCTGTCTTCCATCCAATTCATCCTCTCTGCCGGGGGACCCGGAGCGTTATGTTACCTTGCTCCCTGGTTATGTAGACCTCCGCGCCGAAGGCTTCAAACCGTTCCAAAACCTCCGGGGACGGATGCCCGAAATTGTTGCGTCCGGCGGACACCACCACCGCCTTGGGCTGCAAGGCTTCCAGCCATTCCTCGCCGGAGGAGGTCTTTGATCCGTGATGCCCGGCCAGCAAAACGCCGTGCGTGGGAAACTCCGCGACCCGCAGCAGCCAGCGTTCGGAGGGCGCGTCCAAGTCTCCGGTCGTGATGAACGACGTGTCCCCGTACTGGACGATCACCGCCATGCACTGCTCGTTGGCCCCCGGCATCCAGTCGGCGACCAGCAAACTGATCGTTGCCGCGCCAAGGCTGAGGGTCTGCGTCCCGGTCACGGGGGTATAGTCAAACGGCGGCGGATCATCTTCGATCTCTTGTGTCTGCGGCAATAGCGTCTGCCCGACCGGCATCAGCGTCAGCAGGTCGGGCACGCCGCCCACATGGTCCTGATGCGCGTGGGTCAGAAGCAGATAGTCGATTTGCGTTTCGGCGACGCCGCGCAGATGGCGCGCGGCGATCCTCGCGGGGTTTTGCAGATTGCCGCCGCAGTCGATGACCGCCGTCTCGCCCCGCGAGCGCACGACGACGCACTGGCCCTGCCCGACGTCCAGCACCGTGACCGTCAGCGCGTACCTCGCCTCGCGCCAAAGCGTCAGCCCGGTCACCAGTAGCAGCGCGGCGGCGGCATAGGCGGCGGGCAGCTTCCACGTTTTGCGCAGGAACCCGGCCAAGATACACGCGTAGAGAAACAGCAGCCACGCGACCCACAGCACATCGGACGTGTACAGCGCGGCAAACGGGACGCGCGCGAGCCGTTCAATGGCCCACAGATACGCCGTCAGCAGCCATCGGGCCGGATACGCGATCACATAGGCCGCGGGCCACCAGACAAACGCCAAAGCCAGCGCCAGAAACGCCAACAGAAACAGCAAATTGATTGCCCATAACAGCAGGACGTTGACCAGCGGCCCGATTAGCGACACGCCGCCAAACGCGGCCACCGCGACCGGCGTCGAGAACACTAGCGGCGCCAGCGACGCCGAACATGCCGAGGAAACGGTCCGTTTTGCCGTTTCGGGCAAGCGTTTCAGGGGTTTCGAGTTCATAAAAAACCGCGCCAGCGGCCCGGAAAATAAAATCAGGCCCAGCACCGCGGCAAAGGAGAGCTGGAAACCCACGTCTTGGATCGCGTAGGGGTTAGCCAGCAAAATCACCGCCGCCGCCAAAGCCAGAGCGCGCAGTGAACTGTACTGCCGCCCCAGCAGCGGCGCAAGCAGGAAGCAGGCGAACATCAGCGCGGCCCGGACAGCCGAGGCGGGAAAGCCGATGATTGCCGTATAGAGGAAAATCAGCGGCAAACAAACAGCCGCGGCCCATCCGCGGCGGCGGATCATCAGCATCAGGAACCCGGCCAGCATCGAAATATGCAGGCCCGACACAGCGGCGACGTGGCTCATGCCGGTGCGGAACAGGTCCTCGCGCAAGTCCTCGCCGAACTGGGACTTATCGCCCGTCAGCAGCCCGCGCAGAAACGCGGCCTGCTCCGGGGGAAATAAGCCGTCGATCTGCCCACGCAGCGCCTCCGCCCATTGCGCGGGCTTGTAGCGCAAGGGGATAGCCTTTACAGGCGTGACGCTCACCGGCTCACGCTGGGAGGCGGTCAGGTGCTTTCCGTAGGCATACCCGGCCTTGATCCGAAACGCGCCGGTCACAGCATCGCCCGGTTTCAGCGCGGCAAGGTCATAATCGCTCTCGCGGTACGCGTCAAAGTATACGGTGGCGCTGGCCCCCAACACGCGCCCGTCCGCCATGTACCCATACGCGCTGCGGCGCGGATAGCCGGTGATGGTGATCTCCGCGCCGACGGTCTGCCCGTCGGCGGCATAAGCGTCACGCAAGAACATCCGGGTATACGCAAACCGCCAGCCCGCATAGAGCAGGCAGGCCAGCGCCAGAAGCAAAGCAATCCGCTTATAGTTTGCCTTCAACTCTGTCAGCCTAGTTTTACCGAAAGCAGGCGCTGACCCAAAATGTGGAAATGCAGGTGCGGCACGGTCTGCATGGCGATGTCGCCGCAGTTGGTTGCGACGCGGAAACCGGGCTCCAGGCCCCATTCCGTTTGTTTTTCAGCGATCACGGCGAAGATATGGCCCACGTCGGCGGCGCGTTCAGGGTGCTGCGCCAGCGACGCCACGGATTCCAAATGCGGTTCGCCTTTCAGGATCGCCAGCGCGTGGAACGGCGCTTGTGGGGCGATGTCTTTGAACACGAGCATGATGTCGTCCTCGTAGAGCTTGGTTGAGGGGATGTTTCCCTCGACGATGTTACAAAACAGGCAGTCCATGGTTGGGCCTCCTTACAGGTATTCGCTGATGTTTTCGAGCGCGCGTTTGACCAGCGCCGGGTCTTTGCCGCCGCCCATGGCGGAGTCCGGCTTGCCGCCGCCGGAGCCGCCGCAGGCCGCCGAGACCGCCTTGACCAGGTTGCCCGCGTGCGCCCCGTTAGCCAGGGCCTGTTTGCCGCAAACGGCCAGCAGCGTGACCTTGTCCTCGCCGACCCCGGCCAGGACCGCCACCACATTCGGGTTTTTGTCGCGCAGATAGTCGCCCATCTCGCGCAGCGCGCCCGCGTCCCAGGCGTCGGAAACTCCGGTCATGACCGAAAACTGTTTGACCTCACGCGCGGAGGCCAGCAGCGCGTCGGCGTCGGCGCGCACGAGCTTGGCCTTATACCCCGCCAGCTCCTTGCGGTTATCCTTGGCTTGGGTGAGCGCGGCATCCAGCTTGGTTTCCAGTTCCGCCGGGGTGGTTTTCAGCAGTTCCGACGCCCGCAGAAGCGCGCGCTGGGCGGCGTCCAGCTGCTCCAGCACCGCAAGCCCCGTGTGCGCCTCGATGCGCCGTACGCCGGAGGCGACCGACGTCTCGCCCCGGAACCAGAACGCCCCGGCCTTGGCCGTGTTGTCTAGGTGTGTGCCGCCGCACAGTTCAAACGAATAGCCGCCCATTTTCACCGTG
>Ga0082212_10008347_pt1 | contig 13547 bp, 8 predicted proteins | sample TergutNt197P3_FD_71548 | JGI IMG/M metagenome (GOLD analysis project Ga0082212, IMG submission 71548) | Neocapritermes taracua P3 segment gut microbial communities from Petit-Saut dam, French Guiana - Nt197 P3 | ecosystem: Host-associated > Arthropoda: Insects > Digestive system > Gut ... | reverse complement strand
CGCTTCCACCCCTGCCAGTACGTGGGATTTCATGATCTCAAACTCATCCGACGTTAGCTTTGCAGGTTTGCCAAGGATCAAGTCGCTGATGGTAATTTTTCCCACGTCGTGGAGTTGGGCGGACTGCAAGAAATAATCCAGATTCCACTGCGCGATCTGCTCTTTGTAGTCCAGACCGCTATTGCATACCCCGTCGACCAGGATGCGCATATAGCGGTATGTCCTGGAGACGTGCCCCCCCGTAGGGTTATCCCGAAACTCCACTAAGTCGCCAATGGTGGAGAGGATGACGCTTTGCAGCTCCATGATCTCTTCTGTCTTCTCCGAGACCATGGTCGTAAGATTGTCTGCATACTCCTGCAGTGCTGACTGACTTGCTTGCAGATCCAATGTCCGCCGCCGGATCAAAAGCTGATTCTCGATACGTTTAAGGAGCAGCGGGGCTGAGAATGGCTTCGTAATGTAGTCCACTGCCCCCAGGTCAAAGCCCTCCCTTTCGCTGGACTCGTCATTCTTCGCGGTGACAAAGATGACGGGGATATCGGCGAAACGGCTATCCTTTTTCAGCATCTTCATGGCTTCATAACCGTTCACTTCCGGCATCTCGATATCCAGCAGAATCAAGTCAGGGACCACATTCTCCAGTATCTCGAACAGCTTATGCGCGGATAACGCAGGATACACTTCATAGAAAGCCTTGAGGATATTCCTGCCCTGATCCAAATTGGACATCACATCGTCCACAAAGATGATCTTGCTCCGATTCTTGCTCATCTATCTCTCCTTGTACGCCCCGCCCCACCTTGCTACTCTGTCAGCCTGGCGATGATCTCCTTGAAATTCATCCGCTTAACATTGTCTTTGATCCAATTTGCCAAGCCTTCGTCAGAGTCGTATTCATACTGTTCAAGCTCCGCCACAGCTTCGTCGACGCCGTCCATGTCATATACTTCGCATGCGCGAATGAGCCGGTAGAGCGTCTCGATATCGGGCCTGCGCTTCTTCGGCTTCGGGTTTGCCCTATCAATGCTGGCCAGCATGTCTTCCAGGTCATGGATCAGCTTACGGACCGCGAAGAGGAAAGATTCGTTATGGGTCGAGACAAAATCGTACTCACCGGCTTTTGCTGCCAATTCCAGTTTCTCCGCCGTATCACCGATCATATCCGCAAAGATCCCGTGGCTGGAGCCTTTAATCCCGTGGGCGATCATACTATATGCCGGGAGCGTATCTAAGCTGACGCTTTCCATCTGATCCAGCAGAGGCTTGGTGTTCTCGCAATAGGAGCGTAATACCTGCATGTAGATCTCTTCATCGCCGCCAAACCGCTCCACGCCCATGGCGATATCCAGCCCTGTATATAGCTTATTGACCAGCCTGCGGTCCAGGCCGCTCCTCCTGGTGGAGATGCTGCGCCTCTCCGCCTGCAGATCTAACTCATGCTGCTCCGTCCCCCGCCGCTCTGCGCCCCGGCGCTCTGTACCTTGCCGCTCCGTGCCCTGCTGCCCTGCGCCTTGCTGCCCTGCGCCTTGCTGCCCTGCGCCTTGCTGCTCTGCGCCCTGCTGCCCAGCGCCTTGCTGCCCTGCGCCTTGCTGCCCTGCGCCCTGCTGCCCTGCGCCTTGCTGCCCTGCGCCCTGCTGCCCAGCGCCCTGCTGCCCTGCGCCCTGCTGCCCTGCGCCTTGCTGCCCAGCGCCCTGCTGCCCTGCGCCTTGCTGCCCAGCACCCTGCTGCCCTGCGCCTTCCGCCGCTTCGGCCTCTCTCTCCATAACCTCGTCCCGGATCCATTGATGGATCGTCTCATCCAGGCGCGCCATATCAATAGGTTTCAGCAGGAAAGCCTGGAACCCGCTCCGAAGAAGCATCTCTTCATTGCCGGAGACAGCATTCGCCGTGAAAGCGATCATTGGGATATTCTGGGCATACTCCGTGCCGATCTCCCTGATCCGGATCATCGCTTCTATGCCGTCCATGCCCGGCATCATTTGATCCATAAAGATCGCGTTATATCGCACCCTTTCTGACCGGATCGCTTCCACTGCCTGCAGCCCGCCGGTGACGCAATCCACCTGCATGCCATATGGCGTCATCATGCCCTTGGCTACATCCAGATTGGTAATGTTGTCGTCTACGATCAGCACGCGGGCATAAGGCAGGCTAATGCGCTGTATCCGCATGTCCTGATATCGCAGGTCGGAAAAGCCAAAACGCTTCAGGCTTTCCACCACATCCCGCCCTATCCTCGCGTCAGACACATACGCTTGCCGGAGCCTGACGCTAAACACGCTGCCCAGCCCATACTCGCTTTCCACGCCCACAGAGCCATCCATCAGCTCAGCGAGCTTCTTGGTGATGGGCAATCCCAGTCCCGTCCCTTCGATCTCCCTGTTCCTCTCCGGATCCATCTGCGAATAGTCCGAAAACAGATGGCCCATATTCTCTTCGCGAATGCCAATGCCCGTATCCCGGACCTTGAGGGAAAGCCATATCCTGTCCGCATCTTCATCGCAGCGGATGCTAAGCTCCACCTCGCCCTCTTCGGTATACTTGATCGCATTGGAAAGCAGATTATTCATGATCTGCCTGATCCGCAGCTCATCGCCGATTAGGCTGACATACATGTCCTCGCTCACGTCAAGGATGAACCGAATGGGTTTATCGCCGATCCGGATGATGTTTTGCGTCACACAGTCGTTGATCAGGCTGGGCACATCATACGCAGTCGGGGTCAGATCCAGTTTTCCGGCTTCGATCTTGGAGATATCCAGGATATCGTTGACCGTATTGAGCAATGTGGCGCCGGAGCTGTATATCTTCTCCAGATTCGCCCGTACCCCCGCATGGATACTGTCGTCTTCCAGGCTCAGCCCGGACAAACCGATGACTGCGTTCAGCGGCGTGCGCATCTCATGGCTCATCTTCGCCAAGAATTCACTTTTAGCGTTATTTGCCCTCTGGGCGTCAAGTAGCGCCGCCTCCAGCTGTAATGAGGCGTCGTTGATCTGCGTCATAAACCTATTATGCTCACGAAGATCCCTGGTATACCCTGCCAGGACGTCCTCTCCTGCGTAGACGACGCGCATCAGGGTGATCTCCGTCGGGATAGGCTCCCCGTCCGAGGCCTGGTGCATCCATTCCAGGACACAGCCGCCTTCTGCAAATGCTTTCTTTAGTACCTCGTTGGTCTTCTCCACAGAGTGCCGCCCATCAGGCTGGTACTCCGGCGAAAAGGAGAAATAGTGTGCAAGGACTTGCTCCTTGTCTTGCGCTTTAAATAGCTTGACCGCCGCTTCGTTGATTTCGATAATCCTGTACTCCTTATTCCACAATCGGCACGCCAAGGGCATAGCGTCAAGCAGAAGCCGCATACGCTCGTGTTCGCCCTGCTGGCTCGCCGCCTGCTCACGAATCGTATGGTAAGGCTTCACAACGATCCCCGACAAGAATGCCGACAGCGCCGCCCCCACGACCACAAAAAGAAGCGCAGAAGTAACGAGCCCATGCCGTACTGCGGCTTCAGGGCTTTCTATGCGCACTGTCTCGTGAAGATTCTGCGAAGTATAGTACAGGCTTGAGAAGAAGCTCCCCCCCGCAGCAACCATCACAACAAGGAGTATGATCAAAAATGCCTTCCACCGCATGGACATCAGGCTCACCTCTGCCTGTCGTTGGGAAATGTGCGGCGCCCAAAATGTAGAGGCTCCGTAGCACACAATCCTTGCGGCTATTATATCATGGATTTCTACCTTTTTCTCATGATTTAAGGAAGCTTAATCATAATAGTGTTCAATTATTACTCAAATTTTCTTCATTGAATGCCATAAGCGGGCATTTTTAGCCCCGTAACGGCGACATGGTTCATCCTATTATGCATCCGCGCCTGCCTCGCTCAGTCCGCAGCCTGCGCCCCTTCCAGCACAAAGCCTGCGCCCGCGCCCTCAATCATCTTCTGTTCTTTGATCATCCGGTTAAGCCCTCTGATCTCGTGAAGGAGGAATCCGCCTGTCAGCGCCGTTGAGAGGAAGTCGGATACGGGGCCGGAGTACAGGATACCGTTGAAGCCGAAGTACTGGGGCAGGATCAGTACGCAGGGGATCAGGATCAGCACCTGCCGGGACAAGGTCAGCAAGGTAGACGTGATCGGCTTCCCAATGTATTGGAAATACGCCGAGCCTGACTGCTGTACGCCGACGATACAGACGAACATCCGAAATACGATGAGTATCTGCGTACCGATGGCAACCAGCTCCGGATCGCCGTTGAAGAAAGAGAGGATCTGCGCGGGGAAGAACCTGGTCACCAGCCAGCCCAGCGTAGCAAAAGCGGTTGCGATCCCCAGGGAGCATAGCAGCGCCTCTTTCACTCTGTCGTATTTCTTTGCGCCGATGTTGTACCCGACGATGGGTTGCACGCCTTGATTCATGCCAAAGATTGGCTGGTTGATCAGGTTATTGATGCTATTGGAGACGCCCCAGGCCGAGATGGAGATGTCCCCGCCGTAGGCGCCCAGGGTCCTGTTCATGGTCACGGAGAGCATGCTATTGGTGACAGACATCAGGAAATTCGGCAGACCCAGCTGCATGATGTAAAGCATCCTGTCGATGCGCACGCGCATATGCCGCCATTTCAGCCCTACCGCCCGGTCTTTATTTGTCAGGAAGGATAGCATCCATATGCTGGAAGCCAGCTGTCCGCATAGGGTCCCGAAGGCGGCGCCCCGGATTCCCAGATGGAAGACAAAGAGAAAGGTGGGCGTAAAGATCACATTCATCGTGGTGCTCAGCAGCATAGTGATCATCGCTCTGCTGGGGTAGCCTTCTATACGCATCATGGGGTTGAGCGAGGTAAAGTTGCCGATCAGCATGCCAAATAGGGTGATGTTCAAGTACTGTTTTGCCAGGGGCAGGATCGCTTCGCTGGCGCCAAAGGCGACTAGCAGGGGCTCCATGAACATATGGCCCACAATGCAGTTGATCAGCGCGAAAATCCAGGTGAAGGTCACACCCGTACCCAGCAGCGCCCTGGCGCCTTCCCTGTCCCCCTTGCCCAAGCTGATGGCTACAGCAGCTGCCGCGCCTTGTCCCATGAGGGAATTCAGGGATCCCTGGATCATGGTGATCGGGTTGCAGATGGCGATGGCGGCGATACCCAGGGAGCCCACGGACCGGCCGATAAAGGACATGTTGATCAGGTTATACGATGTGGACACGATCTGCGCTACGATGGACGGCAAGGAGTACTTGAAAATCAGCTTGATCACGCTGTCTGTGCCGAATTGCTCCGTCTTGTCCTTCGGCTGGGCCTTCCCGTCTGGCTGCAGCGCTGCTTCGTCCTGCTGCAATGTTGCGTCAGCAAGACGTCTGTCCTTCTCCTCCGGCGATTGCCCTGCCATGCCTTGCGTTTGTTCGTTATCCGCCATATGCCATGTGCCTCCTTTGAAATGCATAATGTGGCTATGCACAATCTTGTCCATCGTTCGTTCTGTGCCGGCAAGCTAAGCGCTTGCTGCCTTTTCTCCCTCTTCCCGCATCAAGCGATTCAGCCGCTTGACCTCGAACCACAAGAACCCGCCTGTCAACGCCGAAGAAAGCAAATCGGATACCGGCCCGCTATACAGAATCCCATTGAACTGGAAGAACCGGGGCAGGATCAGGACGCAGGGCATCAAGATAAGCACTTGGCGGGATAAGGAAAGGAATATGGAAATATTTGGCTTTCCTGTGTATTGGAAATAGGTCGCGCCCACTTGCTGGATCCCCACAATAAAGATGAGCATACGAAATACCACCAGCATCCTGCTCCCAAGGGCGACTAATGTGGGGTCTGTGTTGAAGAAAGCGATGATCGGCTCCGGAAAGAGCAGGATCACCAGCCAGCTCACAAGGGAGAAGACCGTCGCCACGCTTAAGGCATAGATCAATGTCTGCTTGACCCTTTGGTACAGGCCTGCGCCGATATTGTACCCCACAATCGGCTGGATCGCCTGATTGAGGCCAAAGATCGGCTGGGAGACCACGCTATTGATATTATTGGTGATGCCCCAGGCAGAAATGGCGATATCGCCCCCGTAAGTCCCCAGGCTTCTGTTCATCACCACGGACAGCAAGCTCTGGGTGATTTGCATGATAAAGGACGGCAATCCCAGCTGCAGGACGAAGGAGATGATATTCATCTTGATCCTAAGATACTTCCATTCCAACCGGAGAACCCGCTTCTTATTCACCATAAAGAGCAGAATCCACAGGGACGAGCCGAATTGGGAGCAGAGGGTTCCCAATGCCGCGCCTTTGATCCCTAAGTTGAACACGAAAAGGAACAGGGGCGTAAAGATGAAGTTCAGCCCGGACATGAGCAGCATGGTGAGCATCGCCTGCTTGGGGAAGCCTTCGATGCGCAGGATCGGGTTCATCGCGCCTAAGCTAAAGATCATACCGCACAGGTAGACGAGGAAATAGTCCCGGGCATAAGGCATAATCGCCTCGCTGGCGCCGAAAGACCGCAAAAGCCCCTCGGCAAAGGAAAAGCCCAGGATCGTGTTGACCACGGCAACCAATAAGGTCGCGGCGATGGAACAGCCCAGTATCGCTTTGGCGTTGTCCCGCTCCCCTTTCCCCAGAGAGATGGATACTGCCGCCGCACAGCCATTGCCGATCAGTTGGCCAATGGATCCCTGGATCATGGTGATGGGGGCGCAAATGGCAATCGCCGCAATGCCCAATGCCCCGATGCTGCGGCCAACGAAAGCCATGTTGATCAGGTTAAACATGGTCGAGCTTAGCATCGCCACAATTGACGGGCCCGAGTAGCGCAGCATCAGCCGCCCCACAGGCTCCTCGGCAAACTGTGTCGTGCGGTCTACCGCCGATTCTGCCTCTGCAGCCTCGTTCAAATGCTCTGTCGCTTCACCTGCATACGCGACCGACTTTGTTGTACTCTCGGCGCCTTCGTCTGCATCCTGCACTTGCGCGCCTATTGCTTGCGCCGTATCGCCCCTGCGATCCGTAGCTTCGTCCATAAACCCTGTCCTCCTGCCTTCATCCCACGATATAAGTCACGGGTATTCCCGATTCGTCCAAATAGAATACCCGGGCGCTAGATGATCCTGGAGCAGCAACTTCCCGCTAGGGTCACAAAACACCCGGGTCATTGTACACTGTGTCATACAGTACACAACTATATACTAAGTCACAAGTTTAGGCAAGATAAAAACATGAATGCTACCTTACAAAAGCCTCGGGTCGAAAAGAACCACACGCTGTTTCGCGACATTGTGCCGAAAGGAAAGCCTCTTAACGGCAAGTCTCCCTACGAGGTCTTCACTTTCACATAATATGAGAACATCGCCAGACTCTTTGGCATCATCCCTGTCCTGGCTGATGACGTGATCCAATCGCCAAAACTACTCAACCGTTGTATTTACTCCGCTAATACTTGGAAGAATATTTCCCACACATAATTCAACTTCAAGTGGAAATAAATTTCCTTGCATACTTGAATAAAAAACTGTACCTTGTATACTTTTCTTACATCGGTAGCGTTAATTATTTATGGACGCTACAGGGATTGTAAGACGAACTGGACACGATTGAACTGTTTGAAGCACCAGGACACGGTCGTGTGCTGGGTGAGATTACGGACAAGCAGAAAAACTGTACCGATCCTTGGGTGTGGAGGAGGCAATTGACATGATAAACTTATCGCAAGAACTACTCGAGTCCATTGAACAGTGTTAATGATCATGAGACAGCTAAAAAACCCGCTCTGTTTGGTCATTGTATTTCTTTCTCTCATAATCCTGCTCATTGTGTTACTCACACAAACCAGAATTATGGCACATACAGAGTTTATGATTAACGACTCGGATGATGCTGTAGAACTGTCCGTTCTGGATATAATTCCACCTAATGAGGAGTGTGAGTTCTTATTGGGATTAGGTGGATTCATTGAGGAGATTAAGCCTGGGCATTATCAAATTGTTCTTCAAGGTGGTCTGGTAAGCTCAGCATCGATTGCATATGATAGATATGACATAATTAAAGATGTGTCATGGCATGCTGATTTTGAGATTAAGTAATCGAAGAAGCTGTCCTCCAACGCCTATTTCAGCTTCGTGGTGACGATGGAATCTGCGCTTCCGACCCCGGCCCATTCGTAGGGCAGACCCACGGGCACAGCGATCTCGCCCCCCGGCGCTATGGTCGTTGATCTGCTTGATGTGCCCTTCGCCATCCCTTAGAACGTATTCTCCTTATTCCGCAGGGGTCTGCGCAGCAGTGTCCTCAGCTGTCTCAGCCGCGAATATTGAAGCGTCGTCCGGCGCACCCAAAGCCGCCTGGGCTTCCTGCTCCTTGATGAGCCTGTTGTAGCGTTTGACTTCAAAGAAGAGGAAGGTTCCGGTGATCAGGGAGGAGAGGCCGTCCGCAACAGGGCCGGCGTACAGGATGCCGGTGAACCCAAAATACCTGGGCAGGATGAGTACGGCTGGGATCAGGATGAAGATCTGTCTGGACAAGGTAAGCAGGGCAGCCGTCATGCCTTTGCCGCTATTCTGGAAGAAAGCCGCGCCCACTTGCTGTGTACCCACGACCATGATCAGCATCCTGAAAGTAATGAGGATACTGGACCCGACGCCAATGAGCTCCTCATTGTCCGTGAAAATATGCATCAGCTGCACAGGGAATAGTCTGGTGATCAGCCATCCCAACGTAGCAAAAAAAGTTGCGACCGCAAGGGCTTTAAACAGCGCTTCCTTGACCCTGTGGTAGTTCTTCGCCCCCACATTGTAGCCGATGATAGGCTGTGTGCCTTGATTCAGGCCAAAGATCGGCTGCTGGACAAAGCCGTTGATGTTGTTGCATATGCCCCATGCAGACAAAGCCATATCGCCGCCGTATGAGGTAAGCGACCGATTCATGGTCACGGACAGCATGCTCTGGGTCACATTCATGAGACAGTTTGGCAGGCCCAGTTTGGCCATCTCCAGAAAATAGCTGAAGTTGAACCGGGCGTGTTTCCACTTGAGCCCAATCACCCGGTCTTTGTTCAGTAAGAAAGACATCATCCAGATCGCGCTTGCTACTTGACCGCATAGTGTCCCCAAAGCAGCGCCCCGTATCCCCAGCTTGAAGACGAATAGGAACAGCGGCGTCGCTATGCTATTGACCGCTGCGCTCACCAACATGGTTCCCATCGCCCGCCCGGGGTAGCCCTCGATCCGCATCAAAGGGTTTAGTCCGGTAAAAAAGCCGATGAGCATGCCAAAAAGCGAGATTGTCAGATACTCGGAAGCCATAGGCACAAGCGCCGGGCTGGCGCCGAAGGCGGTTACAAGCTGTACCTTAAACATCTGCGCGATAAAGACGTTGATCAGGGCGATGGTGAAGCTGAAAGTCACCGAACAGCCCACCAGCCCCCTGGCGATTTCCTTGTCACCCTTCCCGACCCGGATGGCTACCGCCGCCGCGCAGCCGTTACCCACCAGCTGGTTGAAGGCGCCCTGGATCGAGCTGATCGGCCCGCCGATGGCGATGGCGGCTATACCCATGGGTCCCACTGCCCGGGAGATAAAGATCGTGTTGATGAGATGGTAAGACGTATTCACCGTAGAAGCTACCATCGCCGGCAAGGAAAATTTTAACATGAGCTTGAGGATATTCTCTGTCCCGAATTGTTCCGTCATGTCGGCGTTTCGTGTTCGTGCAGGTTTACCCATTCATTATTGACCCCTTCCGTTGCGAATATGCGCTGCCTGCCCGCTAGGATCCGCGCCCCCTACTCAATCAATAGGCCATCCCAAATAGGCAGGAAGAGCCTAACCGGGACAGCCAACCAAATAGCCGGGCATATGCCTGAGCAAGATTCAGCATCCAAGGGATAGCGTATACCAATTCCCGTCGTTCGTCAATAAGTAAAGTAGGGAGCAAGCATAGCCTTACTCAATCACAAAATCCACCGACCAATACACATTGCTTTGCATGACAGCGGGGATAATCAACGTATATTGCCCCGGCTTGACCTTGCCGAGGAGAACGTCGAAGCGCAAAACGCGCTCCCCCTCCGTATAGGGGGGGAGCATGTTCCTGACAGCCAGGCTTGCCGAACCTGGATTATGCCGAAGTAAGGAAAGTCCTATCCGTTGACGTCTATACAGCTTGAAGTCTTCAGAATAGGTGTACATGTTGTCCGTTTCATTATTCAGCCAGATACGAACCCCAGCACTCGACGCCTCGATCACAGAGAGCTTGACTGGATCGTTATCGCTTATGGACAAATACTTAGTGAAGGCCCTGTTCACATTTATCGTATAGATGGCATAGGACAGCAAAGCGGTACATAGGCAAAGCGCGCCTATAAAATATGGATTGCGTAATAACGGCTTACGATTATTTCCTCTTTCGTCATGTTGCATGAAACTCTAATCCCATTATTTAATATATCACTGCATTTTTTAGGAGATTTGTCATTCCCGCTGGTTCTGTTCTCATACCAGCCGTCAGATGAAAGGCGAAGGGATGGATGCACCGGCAAACCAAACAAAAGCGCACCGCGACCCCGGAGGATCGCCCGTGCGCCCTTGCGTTTTTATCCGTTCTATTTCCCCGGCGCAAGCGCCACCACCCGGCTATTGGTCGTCACGCCCTCCGCGTCGGTATAGGCAATATAGGCATAATACTGCTTGCCGTTGGTCAGCCCACGAATGTGCGCCCCTGCGGCATTGAAGTTCACGTTGGCGTAGGGGCTGAACGTGCCGGCCTTCCCCGTATCCGACAGGTATACCGTATAACCTTTCCCATTGGCCGAACGGATGGGGAAACTCACGCTGGCTTGGCCGTTGCCCCCGGAGACGCCGGTGACGGCGATATCCGTATCGTCCGCAAAGATCACAGCCACCCTCTCCATGAAGGCGCCGCAACGCAGATGCACCGTCATGGTCACGGAGCCTTGCATGCTGCCGTCGAAGTCGGACTCGCCCCCCAGTAGGACAGCTGCGTCGGACAAGGCATAATCATATCCGGCTGTGAAGCCTTCGGCTGCAAGGAACGCTTCGACAGCCGCCAAGAATCCGTCCGCGTCCTGGATATCCTCCAGGGCAACGCCGGTGATCTCCCCGCTCAGGGCGCCGGTGATCGCATCCAGCACATCCTCCGGAGATACAACCTCCCCATCGGCAGGTATGCCTGTATCCACCAGATAGGGGATCAGAAATACTTCCGACCTACGGGAATCAAAGGCTGCCCCCCAGCCGAATACCAATCGCTCGAAGCATTCCAGGTAATAGCCGTCCTGGTTGTGGTCCGTTGTATCATAGGGGTCCGCCAGGATCAACACATCGTCCGGGGTATCCTCCGTACCCATATCGTCATATCCGACGATCACTTGCCAATGCCCGCCCCATTCATCCCAGCCGATGAGGATCGGGTAGCCCAGCCCCAGGTAGTAGGGGATCAGCCCGTCGTCCGCCAAGCCGTCTTCCAGATAATGCGCTTCGCCCTCTCCGTCGATGAGGGCGCCCCGGTTGGTCAGGTCGTCTGTGGTCAGGTAAGCCCACTTCCGCAAGGTATCCCAGCCATTGGCTGCGGCGATCCCGTTTAGGTAGTCCTTATCCCTGTTCAAGCTATCGAAGACATGCTTCATATCGTCCAGCGTGGTGGCGCCGGCGCGTGTGCGGCCTTCGCCCCGGAGCCTGGCCAGGTTGATCTCCGTCAGCCTGCCGTCAAGCAGCTCATCGAAGTCCAGCTCGTATTCTTCTGCTACCGCCAGGATTTCCTCATCGCTGTACAGATTGACCAGCGCGGGCAGATCCGGGTTGGCGCCGTACCACTCCATAGCCATGAGCGCCGAGGTCAAGCCGCAGGTCCATTCCGTCGTCTGTTGCTGAGTCATAAAGCCTTCCAGCATGACCAGCTCCCCGCCGCTCGCCGGGCTCTCGCCGCTTTCCCACCCGAAATAATCATAGTGGGCATAATAAGGCGATACATTCACATACGCATTGGGTACGCGCTCATAACCGCCTGTCGCCGCCCCGGCAAGGCCATTATCGCCGCGCCAGGCAGTGTTGGGATAGTATTTCTCCAGGTCCAGGGCGGTGCGCCCGTAAGGCAGCTTCATCCCGTCGCCCTCATCTCCGTCATAACCTTCTTTATACGCGGTAATCCCATCGCCGTCCACCGCTTTGTTGGACCAGTTCTCCGGCACGGCGGCAACGAATATGCCATGACGGAAATCCGGGTCAAAGCCTGCGCTCCAGTCATAGACAAAGCGCTCCAGGGACTGGACATTGTAGCCGTCATTGTTGTGGTCGGTGGAATCATAGGGGTCTGCCAGGATCAGCACATGGTCCTTCGTATCCTCCGATCCCATATCGTCATAGCCGATAATCGCCTGCCAATGCCCGCCGAAACTGTTCCACCCAATGAGGATGGGGATGCCTTTTTCCAGCAGCTCCCTAAAGAGCGAGCCGTCCATCAGCTCGTCTACAGACATGAGATCCATCTTCTCCCCTGCCTGCCGGGAGATATCGTATTCCTTGACAATATCGTAGCTGGACAGGATTTTCCACTTGCCCCAGACGCCCTTGCCCTGGTCATACAGCGCGTTCAGGTTCTCGAAGATATTGATCATCTGCTGCAGGTTCGTGGCGCCCCCCTGAGCCGGTTTTTGCCGCAGGGCCGCCAGATCCTCTTCATTTAAATCGCCCCGGAGGCCGAACCAGTCCATGACCATCACGGCGGAGGTAGGCCCGCAAGCCCAGCCCGTAGCCTGCTGGGTCGTCCGGAAGCCGGTCAGCATGGTCAGGGTATCGCTTGACGTCGCGCTGTAGTAGTCGTGCAGCGGCCAATAAGAGCTGCCGTCCAGATCGGCGTAACCCAGGAGGTTGCCGTAGTCCTCCAGGGCGCCCCCGGCGCCGTAGCCTTCCAGAAGCCTCCCGCCGAAGGGGATGCGCCACTCCTGGGCGCCGGAGAAAGCGCCGCCGTCGTCAAATTCGTCCATATCCCAATACATATCGCCGTCCCAGTAAGTTTTGCTGTCTTTCCAGGATACGATCAGCAGGCCGTCCGCCGTCCCGTCGCCGGAGACGTCCCATATCTCCACAAAATTGCCTGCGATGCTCTTCGCCGACGCTGCCGCCGGCTTGAATTCGCCCGCAGCAGCGTCCCAAAGGAAAGCAGAGCAGTTTTCGCTCACCTGGTAATTGTTCACGATACCGTCGCGGAAGGAGCCGGCCAGCGTAAACGGCTTCAGAAGCTTTCCCTCATGTATCTCGTCGATGGAATATGCGCCCGCGGCGCTCAGCGCCGGCGTCAGGGAAAGGAATAAGGTCAGTGCCAGCATAACGGACAGTATTTTTTTCACTTCATGAACCCCCCTTTGTTTTCAGTATGTAATGAAAGAAATTATACCCCATCGTCTCCGCTTTGTATAGCGGCAGTTTGACGGAGCGTCTGTCAATACAAGTGATTTTTCTTTACTGCGCCGTCTGTTTATGATATGTTCGTTCTTGACGATTTGTTCCAGCATATGTGATTTGAGTGATAGACAGTCCGAACGGA
>Ga0082212_10008346_pt1 | contig 13548 bp, 9 predicted proteins | sample TergutNt197P3_FD_71548 | JGI IMG/M metagenome (GOLD analysis project Ga0082212, IMG submission 71548) | Neocapritermes taracua P3 segment gut microbial communities from Petit-Saut dam, French Guiana - Nt197 P3 | ecosystem: Host-associated > Arthropoda: Insects > Digestive system > Gut ... | reverse complement strand
ACAAAATCTGTACCTTATTCAGCCAAAGCGACTGTAATAATGTATTGGAATCCGATGCAGCCAAACTTTTCGGCATTTTCGGATGGAGCGAAATCGGCATGGGCTACTTTGTAGCCAATACCATTATTCTGCTATTCCTGCCACAGTTGATTTACTGGTTGGTAATTGTTAACATCCTTGCCCTCCCCTATACTATTTGGAGTGTATGGTATCAAAAAGTCAAAGCCCGCCAATGGTGTCCGCTTTGCCTGATCGTACAAGTCTTATTATGGACCATATTTATCATCAACCTTCTATTCGGCCATATTCACCAACTCGTCATTGCGGGCTTTGACCCGCAATCCCCTTTGACATTGTGGGATAGTACAGTAATTCAATTGATAATCGTCGCCTGCACCTACGCCATCCCCATACTCACACTCAACCTCTTACTCCCCAAACTATCCGAAGGAAAGCAAGTAGCCCGGCTCCGTCAGGAAATCAACAGCATCAAAGCCAACGAAGACGTATTCAAAACGCTATTAATGCAACAACCATTTTATGAGGTCAGTAATTACGATTCACAGATTATCTTCGGCAATCCTGACGCCAAATTAAGAATATCCATCCTGACCAATCCTTTCTGTAATCCCTGCGCCAAAATGCACGCAAGAGTTGAAAATCTGCTGAAAGAAACCAAAGGAAACGTGTGTATTCAATATATCTTCTCCTCTTTCAACGAGAGTTTAGAATATGCCAACCGATATATGATTGCCACATATCTAAATCCCCCTCTTTCGATTGCTGAGCATAGTCGAAGCAATGAGGGGCAAGGGGAGGAGGCCCTCCTTCATATCCCCCTTCGGAGGAGGCAGGGGGAGGTAGCATGGCAGCTATTTTCCGACTGGTTCTCCGGAGGCAAAGCACTGAAAGAATCTTTTTTCAAAGATTTACACTTAGATATGAGTAATCCTGCAATTGAGGAAGAATTTCAAAAACACGAAGCATGGAAAGAGCAAACGCAGTTACGGGCTACGCCAACGATTTTAGTCAACGGCTACAAACTGCCCGACAACTACAAAATCGAAGACTTGCGTTATTTTACAGAATTTGATTTCGAAGTTAAATAATCTCTGTATGGTTTGTTGGGTACAGGGAGCAATAATCGGCCAATTATTGTAAAACACAACAAGTGTGAGTTTTATATTTTTTTATTTATTTAAATTAATTTTCATTATGAGTAAAATTTCATTGGATTTAGTTAAAATTCTTCTGACAACGGAAGAAATGAAGAAAGTAACTGGAGGTTCAAGTGGAGGTAATGAATGTTGGCATCGATGTTATACATTAGGAGAACCTCAACCCACTTTTACTTGGTATGGTAATTGCTATGATGCATATCATCAATGTACTCAACAAGGATATATTGTGTCATGTGGTTGTAATGGTTAACAGTGTGTTATTGAAGTAAGTATGAATAAGAGGTAAAGAGGTATACTCTTGCCTCTTGTTTTACTTTTTGACATTAAGCATAAATCCACATTCAATTAATTTACCAACAACAAAATTATCTGATTTAAATCTTCTTGAATTTCTGAAACGCTTTTTATAATTTTGTCGTGAAATATTTATATAATCAAATTTCTTAATGATATGGCACAGCATAAAAAAAATATAAACATTTTTTGGTTTATTTCGTTAACTATTTCATTGTTAGCAGGCTGTTCGCAGAATCATCTTTCGACAGATGGTTTGCCGGTTATTGATGTGACGAAAAGCTATCCTGAAAAGGATTTCAGGTTGACTGATATAGCCGATATCACGTATGTGCATTTGGATTCCAAACACGATGATTTTCTTTACAGAGGCTCTATCCGGTATATCACTGAAAACACCTTGGTTGTCAATGATGCAGTAACCAACAGTTTTCTGTTTTTTTCAAAAGACGGCGCTCCCAAATCATTCTTTAACCGTTTTGGTAATGGCCCTGAAGAATATTGGGGAATGGGGGGGGTGATTGTTTATGATGAAGAAACTGATGAGGTATTTATCGGTAATTTAGACATGAATAGTATTCAGGTATATTCATCCGAAGGTGAATACAGGAGAAAATTACCTTTGCCGCATGGCGTTATGCTGAGTCAAATGGACTTTTTTGACAGTCAATCATTAATTGTGTATGATGATGGCAGACGGCTTTATAAGGCGCAACCCAAATCACCGGAAGATAATATGGATTATCTGACTCACACCATTGATTCGTCTTTTTTTCTTATCTCTAAAGCAGACGGGCAAGTGGATTATTTACAAATATCAGCCTCTCAAAATGATCTGTCTTTTAAATCTTCTTCAGGAAATCCTATGTTGTTATACTATACAAACATAGTGAAACATACAGAAGGCGTTTTGTTATGTAATCCTGAAACTGATACCGTTTTTCTATACAACAAAAATAAAGAATTAACACCGGTAATTTGTAAAATCCCTTTAGTTGACAAAACAGACCCTAAAATCATATTAAATAATTGCATTGATATTGACACATATCAATTTATAGAAATTCAAATTGTAAGTTACAATGATTTGAGTGGTAAAAATAACAAATATTTTCTAAGGGATAAAAAGACCGGAGAAATATTTCGACAAAAAATAGTGATACCTGATTATAAGGGAAAAGAAATCATGATAAGTCCGAAATACACTAAAATGTTCCCTGAAAACATTACCCACATTGAATTGGACTTGATTGAATTGAAACAGGCCTACCGTGAAAACAAGTTAAGCGGAAAGTTAAATGAATTGGTTGCCACTCTCAATGAAGATGAAGACAATAATGTGTTTATGCTGGTACACTTTAAATCATAGTTTAAAATTTTAAATTACTTTTGTCCTATGAAAAAAATAATTATCTACTGTTTTCTGTTCTCTCATACGTTGTTGATTGGCGGACAGGATATTAGAACGATAATTATTGACGCACAAGAGGCCCGTCCAATTAATTTGTCTGAAATTTTTGAAAATGTTACTCCCATCGTATTGGAAAAACAAACGAGTATACAAAATATATTTTTTACAAACGAATATCTGTTTGTTGCAGCAATAGGCTCTGTTATACAATATGATTTGTCAGGAAAGTATGTTCGGACAATAGACTGTGGCGGTTATGTTACGAATAATATAGGAGGTGATAAAGATAAAAAAGAAATATTTGTGCCTGTTGGTGATAAGATACGGTCATATAATTATTCAGGGATGATGAAAAAGGAGTACTCCTTAAAATCTTCAAGTATTTATTGCCTCTATCACAATGACGTTCTTTGGGTATTATTAGAGGATTTTCAATCTGATAGCAGTATCATTTATTCGATATGTAAAGTTAATCCGGTTACCGGTCAAGCAACAGCGCTTCCTTTTGAAAAGAAAGTAGAGCCGATTCAGCTCGAAAATGGATCGTTGGTATCAATAGGCACAATAGGCGGGCTTTCTCTTCATAATGACGAAGTAGTAGTTTCTTTTGCTTTTGAAAAGGCATTATATAAAATTCAACAAGATAGAATAATTCCTTTTATTCAATGGGATGTCAGCCCACCTGCAGGAAATGCTGATGTAAATTCATTGAAAGCTAACGGTTACACAGGAGATCATTTATTTATCAATTATCGTCGTGACGACCAATTTTATATTTATATAGAAAACATCAAAACCGGAAAGACATATAATGTGAGCAATTTAATTGATGATGTCTTTCATACAAATAGAGCGTGTAATATTCGTTTTATGCATCAAGGATACTACTATTTTATCAAAGAAAGAAGCGATATCAAAGGAAATAGTATAGGAAATATACCTTTAAAAAACGGTCCTGTAATATTTATTGTAAAATCAAAATAAGTAACAGAAATGAAAAAGTATCATTGTTTTCTGCTGATAACAAGCATCCTGCTTTTCTCTTGCAAAGAAGATAAGAAGAACAGCAACCTAATGGAAATTCCGGTTGATATTGAACAAAGCCTCTCATTTCCTTTATCAGAGATAGTGGAGGAGATAACAGCAATTGAATTGGAACTTACGGATGAGAGCCTGATAAATCCCGACATAATGAATTTAAAACGCATTTTAATATGTGCAAATCATGTGATTGTTGCAGAGAGAGACAAAATACTTGTTTTCGGGATGGATGGAAAATTTATTCGCTCCATTGGTTCTAAAGGACAGGGACCGGGTGAATATACAAGTATCAAGAATTTGGCTATAGACGAAAACAATAAGCGTTTGTTCGTTAACGCCATTTCAAAAATCATTTGTTATGATCTGGATGGAAATTACTTAAACGAATCCTCTAATATTCAACAAGTTGGATCACGAATCGATATAAATCATATAAATGGCACTTTATTTCTTATTGTAGAACAGGTAGGGAAAAAGGACTCAAAGGGACTGTTTAATCATTCGGTATTGTATCGGCTGAATGATGATCTTCAAATCATGGACAGCTGTACGATCCGGAATTCATATTTTGAACGGCCGATTATGTATACTCATTTTTATGAAGATTTTTTATTGTATTGTAATACAATGGCTTATTTGTACTTTTCTGAGATATATTTCAATATGTGTAATCCTGCAGAAACGGTTTTAAGGGACACGCTGTATCGTATTGAGGATAATAAACTAATTCCCGAGTTGAAAATGAAATTTAAAAATAACGGTATTGATATGTATGGAAATAAATTCATTCATTTGTTTAATATGTACCGAAGCTCACGATATGTTTTTGCCATATATCATAATGAAAACAACAAAAATGATTATCGTTTTTGTTATGATACAAAAACCGGAAAAGGATATAACATGCAGGATGGATTTATCGATGATATAAAAAAGATAGAAAAACGGGTAGATATCCGTCCGTTCAATACAAATTCCGATATGTTTTATTATTGGCATACCCATATAAAACCGGACGACCGCGAAGAGCCGAATCCGACGCTATATATAGGCAAATTGAAGAAATAGACATTTACTTAGCCGCTAATTGATACGCTTTCCCCGATTTCAACGCTATTTTTTGGGTTTTGCCGTTGTATTTGACTTGTATGGTGCAGTCGTTGGCGGCAAGGAGTGTGGCGGCTGTTAATTGGTTGTTGTCCCATTGCATATCTATAGTGATATTGCCGCGTGCTTTTAGTCCCTTGACTTCGCCTTTGTCCCATGCTTGCGGCAAGGCAGGTAGAAGTACGATCCGATTGTCTTGATGGCTTTGAATCAGCATTTCGGCAATGCCGGCTGTGAAACCGAAATTAGCGTCGATCTGAAAGGGAGGGTGGTCGGTAAACAGATTGAATAATACACGTTCACGTTCCAGTTCAACTGCCTTTTTCCATGCGGCATCGCCATTGCCCAAGCGGGCATAAAAATTGATCAGCCATGCCTTGCTCCAGCCCGGTGAACTGCCTTGTCCTTGCCGGGCATATTCCTGACGGCGCTCGACGGTTTTTATGGCGGCATCGAAAAGTGTTTTGTTATCCGGTGTAATTTCCGAACCGGGAAACAGACCGAAAAGTTGAGACATGTGCCGGTGACCGGGTTCTACTTCTTCGTAGTCCTCAATCCATTCCTGAATAATTCCATAGCGATGGCTTACCTTAGTAGGCGGCAAATCCCTGATAACCGCTTGAAGTCTTGCCGCATATCGTTTATCGTCACCCAACAGGTTAACAGCTTTGATACAGGCATTAAACAGTTGCCTGATAAGTTGAATATCTTTCGTAGCGCCATACGTCAACATATAAGTTTCGCCGTTGGGCAGCCGGTATCTGTTTTCGGGCGAATTGGATGGCGCCGTAACCCATTGGCCGTTTTTATCCCTGACAATAAAATTCAAAACAAAGTCAGCTGCTTCTTTCATCACAGGCCAAGATTCGCGCAGATAATTCAGGTCTTTTGTAAACAGGTAGTGCTCCCATTGATGCAATACCAACCAGGAAGCAGCCATCGGATAAGTTCCCCAGCCTACTCCATCGGTAATAGCCGTGCGCCCGAATACATCGGTCAGATGGTTCATGGTCCAGCCTGTCGAATTGTACGTTTTTTCAGCTGTAACACGTCCGGGTACACGAAGCGCATCAATCAGGTTGTTCAACGGGATAAATGTTTCGGAAAGGTTGCATACTTCTGCCGGCCAGTAGTTCATCTGTATGTTGATATTGGTATGAAAGTCGGAATTCCATGGCGCATCAAACTCCTGATTCCAAACGCCTTGCAGATTAGCCGGTAAAATGCCCGGCCGACGGGATGAACCCATCAGTAAATATCGGCCATACTGAAACAGCAACGTTGTAAAACTTTTGTCGTCGGATCCGTTTTTGAGGGCTTCTAAACGCTTGTCGGTTGGCAGAGTTGCGTTGGTATCGTTAAACAAGTTGAATGATACACGGTTGAACATCGCAGCATGATCGGTAATATGCGCTGCTTTCACCGTTTCAAAAGCGACATTATTCATCCGCGATAGTGTCGTTGCACATTTTTGAACAGGGTCAATATTTCGGTCGAAATTTAGTATGGACATATTATAGTCGGTGGCAGCGGTAAGGTAAAAAACGGCTTCATCGGCGTTTTCCACATAGAGTGAATTATTTACGGCCGTCAAGGTGCCACCTTTATTGTATCCGACGACACGGGCGGCAAACTTCATATACATCCCTGCAGGCGACGAATTGCTTCTTGGCAGATCAACGATTTGTCCCTTTAAAGTGAGTTCATTGTTGCCTGTTACACTGACGGTTGCATCTTGTTTTCGTGTAAGTGACAGTTTAAAAGTCAGTTTGCCTGCCTGTTCAGATTTTATCCTTACCACCATGACATCATTGACTGCCGAAGCAAATACTTCCTGCGTATGCCTGATTCCATCGAGCACAAAGGAGGAAGTAGCGATTCCGGATTCAAGGTCCAACCGACGTTGATAGTCGGGGTATGTATCCCGTCTTCCGGCAGGTGTGCCCGCATAGTTGATAATTATATCGCCCACAGGCTGATACGATCTGATTCTGAGCGGATCGCTTACCAAGGATTCTTCAGCAAGTGCAGCAGCTTTGGCGATTTCACCGTCGAGCAGCAGTTGTTGAATGGTCTTCAACGACGAACGTGCGTCGGCGTCGGATTGTGTCTGACAGCCTGCCCATAAACTTTCTTCGTTAAGCTGGATTGTTTCGTTCGGAAAAGCGCCATACACCATAGCGCCCAGCCGTCCGTTACCGACAGGAAGCGCTTCGTTCCAGTTTCTTGCAGGCTGTTCGTACCATAGTAGGTGGGAAATGGGTACTTGCGCAATGGCTATCGACAATAAACAGGCATAGAGGGAGCTAATAATTAATTTTTTCATTTTTATTCGGTTGAAATTTTTTAATTGCGAACAAAATTAGGAAAAAAATATTAGGTGGACAAAATTCAATATTTTATTTGTTGTGTTGAAAAAAGTACATTGTATTGCATAGTATTTTAAAAAATGTTATTACTTTTGCAAAAAAAATCATTATATTTGTAACAAAAAAACAAAAAAAACGTCTAAATATATTGAGGTAATAAGTGAAAGAAATGATAATGATCAATGTTTATTGGTTAGTAGAGACGAAAAATCTTTCACCAAATTATAATTTAGTTTTTTAAATAAAATATTCAGTTATTTACAATTAATGTAATATTCAATGATGATTCAACTAAGAGGAATTAATAAAACGTACGATAACGGAACGCCTTTACACGTACTGAAAGGCATCGACTTGGATATTGAAAAAGGCGAAATGGTTTCCGTCATGGGCGCTTCGGGATCAGGGAAAAGTACTTTGTTGAACATATTAGGTATTTTAGATACATACGATACGGGAACGTATCATCTTGGCGATGAACTGATTCAGGACTTGAGTGAAAGTGTTGCCGCCGAATATCGCAACCGGATGATTGGTTTTATCTTTCAGTCTTTTAATCTGATCACATTCAAAAATGCAATGGAAAATGTGGCGCTTCCGCTTTATTATCAGGGCGTATCAAGAAAGAAGCGCAATATAATTGCCACGGAATACTTAGATAAAGTCGGTTTGAAGGAATGGGCCGACCACATGCCCAACGAATTGTCGGGCGGTCAGAAGCAACGTGTAGCCATTGCACGGGCATTGATTGCCAATCCGCAGATTATTTTGGCCGACGAACCTACCGGTGCATTAGACAGTACGACGACAGTCGAAGTAATGAATCTGCTTCGGGAAGTGAATCAAACAGGTATGACGATCATCATCGTAACCCACGAACCAACCGTATCCGATGCGACAGACAGGATCATACGGATCAAAGACGGATTAATAGAAACAACAGCCTGATTCAAAGATATGTTTGAATTTGACAACCTCTACGAAATTTGGGGTACCGTAAAAAAGAATAAACTGCGTACCTTTCTAACAGGATTCGCTATTGCGTGGGGTATCTTTATGCTGATTGTTTTGCTGGCTTCGGGCAATGGATTGCGCAACGGTATCGCCTATAATTTCAAGTTTATGGCAGATAACACGGTTTTTTGCTATACCCGCTATACCACAAAACCGTATAAAGGGTATCAGCCTAACCGGCGAATCTATTTTACCAATGACGACCTGATTGCCATTAAAAGGGAACATCCGGAGGTGGATCTGATTTCAGCCACATTCTACCGGAGCGATACGCTGGCTTACAACAGGGAATTTATGGTTGGCGACGTACAGGCTGTCCATCCCGATTATGCATCCATTATCTATACGCCTTTGGAATCGGGCCGATTTATCAACGAATTGGATATCACGGAAAAAAGAAAAGTGATTGTGTTGCCTCCCCGCATGGTGGAAGTCCTGTTTCGCGATTCGGTCAAACCATTAGGCCAATTTATCAGATTGGGGAATCTGATGTTTAAGGTAGTAGGCGTGCTTGAAGAACTGAACAACAACGATTCGCCCACTGCCATTATCCCTTTTACGACCGGACAATCACTCTATGAGGGAGGAAATCGTTTTTACAGAATGAATTTTACGGTAAAAGGTATCAATACAGAGGCAGAAAGCGATGCTTTCGAGCAACGTTTCAGAGAACGCATGGCGCGCCGTCATCAATTCGACCCAACCGACCTGAATCCGTTGGGTATCTATAATACGGGAAATGAGTTTCGGATGTGGCAGGGAATGAATAACGGTATTGCACTGTTTATATGGATTATAGGAATCGGAACACTGATGGCGGGGATCGTAGGTGTGAGTAATATTATGTTGATTTCCGTACGCGAACGCACCAAGGAATTTGGAATCCGCAAAGCCATTGGCGCCAAACCTTCGTCTATATTGCGATTGATTATTGTGGAATCAGTGCTTGTAACAGCCGTTTTCGGTTATATCGGTATGGTATCGGGCATCGGACTGACCGAATTGATAAACTATGGAATGGAAATGGCGGGCGTCAATGCCGGAAACAGCATGGAAGACACCACCGTTTTCCATAACCCGACCGTTGACATGGGTACGGCGCTTGCTGCTACCGCTGTTTTGGTGATCGCAGGCGTGCTTGCAGGTTATTTCCCTGCCCGAAAAGCCGTCAAAATCTCGGCGGTGGATGCGATGAGAATGGAGTAAAACAATTATGAATAACTGAGTAACTGAATAATTGAATGGTAGGGGCGTAGGGGCGTAAGGCTTACGCCCAATTAAAAATTAAGAATTAAAAGATTTTTTCTAAAAACTGAAAACTGAAAACTAATGACTTTTCTATTTGATATAGACCGATGGGTTGAAGTATGGGTAACCATTACGCGCAACAAAATACGCAGCCTGATGACTTGTTTCGGGGTATTTTGGGGTATCCTGATGCTCGTCATCTTATTAGGTTCAGGCACAGGTATGAGAAACGGCATCTTTAGCAACTTCAGCGGCTTTGCAACCAATTCCGCATTTTTTATTACCGACCGTACAAGCGAACCGTACAAAGGATTTAACAAAGGGCGTTATTGGAATATGCGAAACCGCGACATAGAAAGTATTATTAATAATGTACCCGCGATACAGGATATTTCACCTCTTATAATGGGCGGTCAGAGTGATAAAAATGTGGTGTACGGACAACAGACAGGCTCGTATTTTGTAAAAGGAGTAACGCCCGGATATTTCAATATAGACATGCAGGAAGTACATTACGGACGCTTATTGAATGAAATCGACATGCTGGAAAAAAGAAAAGTATGTCTGATAGGATCAAGAATAAATGAGGCGTTTTTTCGAAACGACGATCCATGCGGAAAATATATTCGGGTAAACGGGACTTATTACCAGATCGTTGGCGTTGTTAAGCAACGTGCAAGTAATCTTACGATTGGCGGACGAGGCGAAGAATCTGTTTTTCTCCCGTTTGTCACAATGCAACAAATACAAAATCAGGGAGATAAAATCAATTTTATCGGCATTAGCGTAAAACAGGAATTTCAGATGGAACAAGTGATTGATGAAATAACCACTATCCTGAAAACGCAAAATGAAATATCCCCTACCGACCCTCAGGCTGTAATGGTCATTAACTTAGCTAAACAGTTCGGTACTTTCAATATGTTATTTATCGGCATCGACATATTGGTATGGATTGTGGGAATAGGAACCCTGCTTGCAGGAATCATCGGGGTTAGTAATATCATGATGGTAACGATTAAGGAACGAACGAAGGAAATCGGTGTACGCCGTGCCTTGGGTGCGAAACCTTCCAACATCATCTCACAGGTGATGAGTGAAAGTGTGTTACTAACCTCTTTGGCCGGTTTGTTGGGACTGACACTCGGCGTTTTTCTGCTGGATGTGCTCAATAATTTGTTAATGGCGCAACCTTCAACACAGGAAGTAACGTTTTTCCAGAACCCTGAAATAAGTATTCAGGTAGCTGTCGCCGCAACAATTATCATCATCATCAGCGGCCTCCTCGCCGGCTTGATCCCCGCCTGGAGAGCCTTGCAAATCAAAGCAATAGATGCAATCAGAGAAGAGTAGGGGCAACCCTTGCGGTCGCCCAATTAAGAATTAGGAACTAAGAGTTATGAATTAAAAATACCGAAACCGTCCCCCATCGACCAATATCGATTTTAATCGACTAAATTCGACTTAAATCGACCTCGGTCGACCACCCAACAACAGACTAAATTAAATTATTAAAATAATGAAAAAGAAAGGAATCTTCAAAAAAATCATGCGTATAATCCTGCTTGCTGTGGTAGGATTGGCAGTAATCGGCACCTTTTACTTCTTGTGGAAAAAGGCGCAACCGGTGATTACCCAATACGAAATTGTAACACCCGAACAGGGAACAGTCGAAACGAAAGCCGTTGCCGCAGGCAATGTTGAACCGCGCTACGAAATATTAATCAAGCCCCAGATTTCGGGTATCATCGCCACATTGTCTAAAGAAGCAGGCCAGATGATTACTTCGGGCGAAATCATTGCAACTATCAAGGTGATTCCGGAGATGGTGCAACTCAACAGCGCCGAATCGCGCGTAAAATTGGCTGAAATAACCCTCAAACAGGTTGAAGAAACATTTAATCGCGACGAAGCGCTCCACAAACAAGGCGTCATTTCCAACGAAGACTTTAATGTATCGAACGCCAACCATCTGAAAGCGAGAGAAGAATTGACCAATGCACAAAGCGCTTTGGAAATCATACGCGACGGTATTGCCAAAAATTCCAATATGTCGAGTACGACGCAGATACGGAGCACCATTACAGGTATGATACTTGATATTCCCGTCAAAGTGGGTAACTCTGTCATTCAGAGCAACAACTTCAACGAAGGCACGACAATTGCCTCTGTTGCCAATATGAAAGACATGATATTCAGAGGGACAGTCGATGAAACGGAGATAGGCCGAATCCGCGAAGGCATGCCGATTACACTGACGATTGGCGCCATAGAAAACGAAAAGTTTGACGCCACATTGGAATATGTATCGCCCAAAGGCGTAGAAAAAAGCGGCTCGATTCAGTTTGAAATAAAAGCGGCAATCGATATACCCGACAGCGCATTTATCCGCGCTGGATACAGCGCCAATGCCGAAATTGTATTGAAAAGAGCAGTCGATGTATTGACCATTCCCGAAAGCACAGTCGAATTTCATGGTGACTCAACCTTCGTTCAGATCGTAAAACAGGAAACGCCGACACAAATTTTCGAGAAACACCCAATCAAAATCGGCCTGAGCGACGGCATCAGCATTGAAATCATAGAAGGCCTGACCGCCGCTGACAAAATTCGTGGCGCAGCAATCGACCCGAAAAAAAATTGACAATTGATAATTGACAATTGATAATGCAAGACAACCATTAAACTACAAAAATTATGAACCGATTACTTTCTTTATATGTTATGAACCGATTTCTATCAATTTACATCGCATTATCGTTGCTCTGCAGCAGCATAGTAGCCCAAACCGCCCCCAAGCAATGGACGCTCGAAGAGTGTATCCACTATGCCATTGCCAACAATATCAACCTCAAACAACGCGAGCAGGAAGAAGAATCCCGAAAGATAGAGCTGAATACAAGCCAAAACAGTCGGCTGCCCAACCTGAACGCATCGGTCAATCAGAACTTCGGCTTTGGACGCTCAACGTCGCGTGAAGGCGTGATTGAAGACCGCAACTCTTCGAGTTCGACATTCAATCTCGGACTGAATCTGCCCGTGTTCGATGGATTCAGGATAACGAACACCATCGCCGTTCGTAAATTGAATCTGATGGCTGCCACTGAGGCATTAAACAAGGCCAAAGAGGAAATTGCAATAGGCGTAGCCTCTTATTTTTTACAGGCGCTCTATAATAAGGAAATATTAAATATTGCAGCATTACAGGTCAATCTGACCAAAGAACAGGTAACGCGCACGGAAGCCTTAGTGGATGCCGGACGGGTACCGATGTCGCAACTCTATGATATCAAAGCGCAATTGGCCAAAGATGAGGTAACGCTTACGGAAGCCGGCAATAATGTCAGCTTAGCATTATTGGACTTGGTACAGGCGTTGGAACTCGAACGTCTTGCTGAAGATTTTGATATTGTCCAACCTGATATGGATAACGCCATAGCTGACAATATGGGTAATGTGATGCTTCCCGACTTTATCTATGATAATGCCGTAGGCTTTAAGCCACAGATCAAAGAGCAGGAATACCTGTTGGAAAGCCGCAGAAAGATGTTGAAAGTGGCGCAAGCCGACTATTATCCGCAACTAAACCTGAATGCATCTTACAGTAATGGCTATTATCGCTATTTTGGTCTCAAGGGATATACAGCCATCTCTTTCAGCGATCAATTGAGTCAAAATGCGCAAAAAGGCATTGGGCTAAGCCTGAATATACCGATTTTCAACCGTTTTGGCATCCGCAACAATGCACGCCAAGCGCGAGTAGGTATTATCGCTCAGGAATTGACGATGGAAAACAGTAAAAAAGCGCTTTACAAAGAAATTCAGCAAGCATGGTTTAATGCCACTGCCGCACAGGAAAAATACAAGGCATCGGAAAAATCTG
>Ga0082212_10008345_pt1 | contig 13548 bp, 13 predicted proteins | sample TergutNt197P3_FD_71548 | JGI IMG/M metagenome (GOLD analysis project Ga0082212, IMG submission 71548) | Neocapritermes taracua P3 segment gut microbial communities from Petit-Saut dam, French Guiana - Nt197 P3 | ecosystem: Host-associated > Arthropoda: Insects > Digestive system > Gut ... | reverse complement strand
AAAAGGCGGCCGACCCCAGAAGCCCAACTTAAAGTCGGAGTTAAAGTCCAAGCAAAAGTCCAAGCGAAAGCAACCAGAACCATATAGAGATATATATTCTTCACTACGTTCAGAATCTATATCTCCCCCTGAAAGTTCTTACGAACTTTCAGCCCCCCAGCGAGCAAAATCACCAACCACCAAAAAATTCACACCGCCAACGGCCGAAGAAGTCCGTGCCTATTGCGCCGAGCGCAACAACGGCATTGACGCAAACGACTTCATCGACCACTACGCGGCGCGCGGCTGGCACTATAACGGCAACCTAGCAATGAAAGACTGGCGCGCCGCCGTTCGCACCTGGGAAAAACGAAACTTTCCCCGCACGCCGGCCGTTGGCAGTCCCCCGATTTCCCGAGTATTGAAATCCGCCGTCCAAACGGCAGTAATCCTGGAGCAACGCGAAAAGGAGCGCGAAAACAATGAAAGCATCCGAGTTTAACAAAATTATCGCCAAATTTGCGCTGGTTATGGGGATACAGCAAGACATAACCCCTGAATATTGTGAAGTTATGACGGAAGCGCTTAACCAAGTCGGAATTGACGCGAATCAGTGCAAGGAAATCCTGGGGCGGATGTCGCGCGACCTGGAATACAAGCATTACAACCGCCTGCCAGCACTGCCAGAGTTCCGGCAATACCACGCGGCAAGCAATCCGCAGATTGGCGAGATGAGCCACCGCGCGGAGCTGCTGGCCTGGGTATCCATGTATTGCGATACAAACGCATATTTTCCTATGGAGCAATTCAATGAGTTTGCAACAAAGCGCGACTGGCTAGCGATTGCCGCGGCTGGCGGACTGGACGGCATTTACCGCGCAGCGAACAGCAAATACAGCAATTTGGCGAGTCAATGCAAAAAGCTGGGCGAGATTTGGGACAGCATAAGCACGGAAGACAAAGTGTTGGTAAAAATCGGCATTATGAAACCTGGCGGCATGCTGACAATGCACGACCTTTTCAAGCAAATCACAGGAGCGAAATAATGGCGAAAGAAAGCGCGATTTTCATCGCACCTCAAATCAGCACAGATAGCGCATTGCGGATTATCGGGCAAAAGCTGGAAGCGATGCGCGCCGCCGCGCCGCTGGGGCGCGGGGATCGCGGCCAGCAGCGGGGCGTCGGGCTGGAGCACGGTGCACTTCAGTTCCTCGCCGATGAACTTCTCGATTTCGGGGATGGTGAAGGACTCGTCCTCGTCCGCGAAGGAGATGGCCGTGCCGCTCTGCCCGGCGCGGCCGGTGCGGCCGATGCGGTGGACGTAGTCCTCGGGCGCGTAGGGGAAGTCGAAGTTGATGACGAAGCCGATGTCGTCCACGTGCAGGCCGCGGCCGGCGACGTCGGTGGCGATGACGAGGCGGACCTTGCCCTCGCGGAAGTCCTCCAGCACGCGCAGGCGGCGGTTCTGGTTGACGTCGCCGCTGAGGGTCTCGCACGCGATGCCGCGCCGCGAGAGGCTGTGCGCGACATCCTCGGTGGTGGACTTGCGGTTGCAGAAGACGAGGATGCGCGAGTCGGGGAACTGCTGGATGTGGTTGTAGAGGACGGTGAACTTCTCGTTGCTCGTCACGACATAGACGATCTGCTTGATGGTGTCGGTGGGGACCTGGTCGCTCTCGACCTCGATGCGCACGGGGGCCTCCATCCACTGCGCGGCCAGGCGCATCACGTCGTCGCCCAGCGTGGCGCTGTAGAGCATGGTGCAGCGCTTGTCCTTCGGCGGCAGGCGGTGGATGATGGAGCGCACGTCGGGGATGAAGCCCATGTCCAACATGCGGTCGGCCTCGTCGATGACCAGCGTGTCCACCTTCGAGAGGTCCACCACGCGCGAGCGCACGAAGTCGAGCAGCCGCCCCGGCGTCGCGACCAGCAGGTCAACGGGCGCGTCCTGCACCTCGCGCCGCTGGCGGTCGTAGTCCATGCCGCCGTACACCGCGAGGGAGCGCAGGCCACAGTATTTGCCGAGCGCGTCCGCGTCCTTGCAGATCTGGATGACCAGTTCGCGCGTCGGCGCGATGACCAGCGCGCGCGGCGCGCCGCCCTGCTGCTGCCGCGCCTCCGGCGAGCGCAGGTAGCGCGTGAGGATGGCCACGAGGAACGCGGCGGTCTTGCCCGTCCCGGTCTGCGCGCGGCCGGCGACGTTCTTCCCGGCCAGCGCGTGCTCCAGGCTCATCTGCTGGATCGGCGTGCAATACTGGAAGTTCATGTCCGCCACCGCGTGGAGGATCTCCAGCGGCAGGTCGAAGTCATGGAAGCGTTTCTTGCCCTCGGCCTCGGGGACCTGATACTGCGCGAGGTCCCACGCGGCGTGCTCCGTGCGGCGGCGCTCGACCTCCGCGCCCTCGACCGCGCCGCCGGGGCGGTGCTCGCCCGCGGCGGTGTTGACGGGTGCGGGGCCGCGGCCGTCGCGGCCGCCGCCCCTGCCGCCTCTGCCGCCCCTGCGGCGGTCGGGACGGTCCGAGCGCTCCGGGCGCGCGATCGAGCGGCCGCCGCCATGAGGCGCGGGCGCGTGGCCGCCGCCCTGCGGCGAGGGCGCCTGCGGCTGGCGCGGGGCCTTCTCGTGCGGCGGCTGGGCCTGCTGCGCGGGCGCTTGGCCCTGCTGCTCGTGACGGGGCTTGCGGGGGCCTTTGTGCGCGTCGCCCGCCGGGCGGGGCTTGCCGGATGCGTCGCCGCCGCGGGCAGGGTGGCGGCCGCCGCCGCGCTGCGGGCGCGCCGCCCAGTCCTTGCCCTGCTTGGGGCCGGGGTTTGCGCCGCGGCCCTGCTGGGGGCGGGCGTCTTTCTTGGCGGGCGCGGCCTTCGCGCCCTTTCCGGCGGGCGCCTTGCTGAGCAGCCGGTCGGCCAGTTTCTTCAAAAATGTCAATGGCATAATCGTATTTACCTATGCGAAAAAAACAAAGATACGGGCAACCCGGAATTGGGCGCCCGCATATTCGACAGGATGTGAAGCGTGAACCGATTAACGCTTCGAGAACTGGAAGCGTTTGCGGGCGCCGGGCTGGCCGGGCTTTTTACGCTCCTTCATGCGTGCGTCGCGCGTCAGGCAGCCGGCCTTCTTCAAGACCTCGCGCAGGCTCGCGTCCGCCGCGATGAGCGCGCGGGAGAGCCCGTGGCGGATCGCGCCGGACTGGCCGCTGATGCCGCCGCCCTTGGCGGACACGAACACGTCATACTTCCCCTCGAGCCCGGTCAGCACGAGCGGCTGGCCCAGGTACTGACGCAACGCGTCGCTGTGGATGTAGTTCTCAATCTCGACGTCGTTGACCTTCCACAGGCCCGTGCCAGGGAACAGGCGCACGCGCGCCACCGCCGTCTTCCGGCGGCCGGTCCCTGCTGCAATCTCTTTCACCATATTTTACCTCTTGATCGTGTCTGCGTTAAAACGCCGCGGCGACAGGCTTCTGCGCCTGATGCGGGTGCTCCGCGCCGCGATACACCTTGATGCGGCCCAACATCCAGTGGCCGATGTTATTCTTCGGCAGCATCCCCCAGACCGCCTCCTTGATCACGCGGTCGGGGTGCTTCTCCAGCATGGTCTCTGCGGAGAACCGTTTCAGGCCGCCGCGCCAGCCGGAATAGCGCTGGTACTCCTTCTGCTCCAGTTTGCGGCCCGTGAGGCGGACTTTCTCCGCGTTGACCACAATCACAAAATCCCCGGTGTCCACACTGGGGGTAAACGTCGGGCTAGTCTTACCGCGCAACGCGTTCGCGATATTCACTGCAAGCCGCCCGAGCGGCTTGTCCGTCGCGTCCACCAACTGCCAGTTGCGGTTCTCTCCCGGATCCTTCGGAATAAACGTCTTCATCATTTCAACCTGTCTTGCCTCTTTTCCAATAAGAAAAACGGATATATTACCTTAACCGCTGGCGGATGTCAATAGCCATCCGTGAAAAAATTAGGAATTAGGAATGGCCGGGAGCGCAAGGCCTCCGCCTTGCCATTCCTGTGTCCCCTAAGTCCCTTCCATTTTCCCAATCGCTTGCCGCTGCGTGGCGCGGACGGGGATGTCGAAGGTGAGGGTGCGGCGTCTGACCTTGGCGCGGAGTTGCCATGTGATGGAGGGGTTGCGGCCGGGGTCGGTGGCGGCGGGCTGGCCGGGCGGGATGGCGAAGCGGATGGGAACGGTGGTGGTCATGCCGTCGGTGACGGCGAGCACGGTGGCGTCGTTTTCCCAGAGGGTCTCGGTGGATGTGGAGGTGTCGCCGTCGCTGTCGCTGGTATGGCAACGCCGCTGGCAGCGGAGGGTGACGGTGATTTCGCCTTCGACGGGCTTGGGGATGTGGAGGGCGGCGGAGAGGGTGTCGCCGAGGGCGGGGGGGCGCGGGAGGTCGAGGCGCGCACCGCTGAAGGCCTTGCGGTAGGCGCGCTGGTAAAGGAACACGACGGTGAGGATGGCGGCCGGGAGCAGGATGGGGTACACCTGCCATGGCCACGGCGTGAAGTGGATGAGTTTGGAGAACAGGAAGGCGGTGTAGGTGAGCGTGAGCGCGGCGGGGAGGGCGAAGGTGCGCAGGGGGGTGAGGCGGAGGGGGATGCGGAGCGCGTCGGGGTCGGCGGCCGGTTTGAGGAAGGACAGGAAGGGTGCGAGCATGAGCCAGAGGCCCGCAGCGGGGAAGGTGAACGTGAAGAGGTGGGCGGACAGCAGCATCTCGAAGCGGGGGGTGCGGTCGATGATGGCGTCGGCGGGATTGGCGGGGTTGACCCAGCAGGTGACGGGCTCGTTTGCGTCGAAGAGGGGCTTGTAGCGGTTGTAGTTCCTGTGGTGGTAGTCCGAAATGTTGTCTGAGACACCGAACGCCGTGAAGCGGTCGGAGGTGTGGGGCTGGCCGTTGACCTCGTATTGATAGCACATCCTGATGCTGTAGGTCGTGCCATCGGAGTCGTCGTGCCGTTCGAGTTCGAGGTCGAGGATTCGGGCGGGGGTCTCGACCCATGCGCGGGCGCGGTCGAGCAGGGTGAAGGGGCGGATGACCAAGAGGTATGTTGTCGCGCAACCCACGAGGAAGAATGCCAACCCGAGAAAGAATAGAAAGAAGATGGCGCCGTAGGGGCGTTTGTTTTTTTCAGGGGCGCTCATGGCGGGGCTGGAGAGGCGGGGTTGGCGCGGACGGGGATGTCGAAGGCGAGGGTGCGGCGGTTGACCTTGGCGCGGAGTTGCCAGGTGACGGAGGGGTTGGCGGCGGGGTCGGTGGCGGCGGGCTGGTCGGGCGGGATGGCGAAGCGGACGGGAACGGTAGTGGTCATGCCGTCGGTGACGGCGAACACGGTGGCGACGGTCTCCCAGAGGGTGGTGGTGCTGACGTGGCGGTGCTTGCCGGAGCCGGTGGTGACTTGCTTCTGGCAGCGGAGGGTGACGGTGAGTTCGCCTTCGACGGGGCGCGGGATGTGGACGCTGCCCGAGAGGGTGTCGCCGACGGTGGCGGCGGCGGCCATGTCGAGGCGCGCGCCGCCGAAGGCCTTGCCGTATGCGTAGCGGTTCAGGGCGAGGGCGCAGAGGATGGCGGCCGGGAGCGCGATGAGGTAGGTGTGCCACGGCCACGGCATGAAGGGGAGGAGTTTCCAGAAGAGGAAGGCCGTGTAGGCGAGGGTGGCGGCGGCGAGGCCCGCGAGGACGTAGAGCGGCGTGACCTTCAGGGGGATTGAGCGGGCGCCGGGGTCATGCGCGGCGCGGCGCGAGGCGAGCGCGCCCAGCATAATCCCGAGGCCGGCGAGGCCGAAGGTTAACGAGAAGAGGCTCGAGAACGCCACCATCTCGAAACGCGGGGCGCGGTCGATGACGGCCTCGGACGGGTCGGCGGGGTTGACCCAGCAGGTGACAGGTTCCTTGGACGTGACGAAGGGTTTGTAGCGGCGGTAGTTTTCGCGGTGGTAGTTCGCGCTGTCGGAGCCGCTGTAGAAGGAGAAACGCTCGGAGGTGTGGGTCTGGCCGCTGAACTCATATTGATAGAGTATGTCGAGGCTGTAGGTGGTGCCGCCTTTGCGGGCGCGGTGACGGCGGAGGTCGATCTCTTGGATGACGGCCGGGGTCTCCGCCCATGCGCGGGCGCGGTCGAGCAGGATGAGGGGGCGGATGCCCATGAAGGACGTTATCCCGCCCCCGGCGGCGAAGAAGAGCAGGCCGAAGAGGAAGAGGGAATGCCAGGCAGGTCGGTTGGGTTTTTCAAGCGCATCACGTTGTGTATAACTCATCGTCACCCCAGTTTTGCGGATTGTTGGAAATGTACTCGCGCACGCCGCACAACCCGTCGTCGCCACGGATGATGCTGTCGTAAAACCGATCCTGCCATGCGAAGTCAATCTGGTGTTCAGCGGCATAACGCTTCAGCGACGATTTGAACCCCCGGATGACAGCACCCAGATTTCGCGACTGCCGCCCGAACGCACTCGGTTGCCACGGCGCGTCGTCTTTATCAAAAAGCAATATCCCGTGGACATGGTTGGGCATAACCACAAACCGGTCTAAAACCACAAACGGGAAATGATTGGGGATGTCCAGCCAGAACGCCTCCGCGATTTCGCCGATTTTCGTTTTCCTCACGATACGGGGTAATAGTGTGTCTCGTGGAGACGGCATTGGAGGAGACGGCATTGGGGGAGACGGATAATCATCCGTCTCTACATTTGCGGCGATATGTTCGGATAGCGCATTTCGTAGAGACGGATGATTATCCGTCTCCACATTTGCGGCGATATGTTCGGGTGGCGCATTTCGTAGAGACGGATGATTATCCGTCTCCACATCCGTCTCCACCCCCGTTCCGTTCTCGATTTTCCCGAAATAACATTTCCGGTCTTTTGTGCAGATCGTGACAAAATACCAGCGGTTGGCACCATAGTCGAAACCCTGCAACCGACACGTCGGTATTCGGTATTTATTTTGGAATTTGTCCATTGCGGTTGGCGCGTGTGGGTTGGGGAGACGGATAATCACCTGTGTGGAGACGGATAATCATCCGTCTCTACATTCGCGGCGGTATGTTCAGATGGCGTGTTTCGCGGAGACGGATAATCATCCGTCTCTACATCTGCGGCGGTATGTTCAGATGGCGTGTTTCGCGGAGACGGATAATCATCCGTCTCTACATCTGCGGCGGTATGTTCAGATGGCGCATTTCGTAGAGACGGATGATTATCCGTCTCCACACCCGTCTCCGCATCCGTGATCATGAACGATCGAGGCATGGGACTCCTTCCTCCTTCCGGTCAGCACCGCACCAGCGTGTATTTGCTGGTGCCGATGTTCATGCGCTCGGCGTGGGCGATGGCGGTGCGCCAGTTGGTGTTGGGGTGGAGGGCGCAGAAATGGTCCTTGTGCGGGGCGCTCTCGGTGAGCATGGTGCCGGGCAGGGGCGCGGCGGCGCAGCACAGGTCGGCGCACGCCTGGTCGAGCGCGACGGGGTCGGCGCTGGCGAGCATGCCGAGGTTGGGGATGACGGGCGCGTCGTTCATGTCGTGGCAGTCGCACTCGGGCGACACGTCGCAGATGAGGCTGATGTGGAAGTGCGGGCGGCCGCGCAGGACGGCGGCCGTGTACTCGGCCATCTTGGCGTTCATGATCTCGATGGACTCGTCGTAGCCGGGGCGGATGGCGTCCTTGGGGCAATGCCCCATGCAGCGGCCGCACCCGGCGCACACGGCGGGGTCGATGTGCGCGACGCGCTTGGTGACGGCGGCCTTCGCGGCGGGCTGGCCGACGGCGACCGCGCCGTGCGCGCAGCATTTGACGCACACGCCGCACCCGATGCAGGCGGCGGCGTTGACCTTGGGCTTGCCGGCGGCGTGCATCTCCATCTTGCCCGCGCGCGAGCCACAGCCCATGCCGATGTTCTTGAGCGCGCCGCCGAAGCCCGTCATCTCGTGGCCCTTGAAGTGGTTGAGGCTCACGAAGATGTCCGCGTCCATGATGGCGCGGCCGATCTTGGCCTCCTTGACGTGGTGGCCGTCCGGGAGCGGCACGTTCACGTCGTCCACGCCCTTCAGGCCGTCGCCGATGAGGACGTGGCAGCCGGTGGAGAAGGGGGTGAAGCCGTTCGCGTAGGCGGCGTCGAGGTGGTCGAGCGCGTTCTTGCGGCCGCCCACGTAGAGCGTGTTGCAGTCGGTGAGGAAGGCCTTGCCGCCGTGCGCCGTGATGAAGTCCACGACGGCCTTGGCGTAGTTGGGGCGCAGGAACGCGAGGTTGCCCGGCTCGCCGAAATGGATTTTGATCGCGGTGTACTTGCCCTCGAACGGCAGCCCGCCCATGCCCGCGGCCTTGATGAGGCGCTGGAGTTTCTGAAGCAGGTTCTCGGAGTAAGTCGCACGGAAATCCGTGAAGTAAACGTTCGCAGTGTCGCTCATAGCATCTTCCTGTGTCTGAGAAATGGGTTCGTAAAGAGATTTATTATGGGGCGAGAGGGTGGTGATTTTCAAGCGCAAAGTGCGGAAATAATGTGGAGCGTGAGCGTGGAGAGTGGAGAGTGGAGTGTGGAGAGTGGAGTGTGGAGTGGGGGCTACGGGACAGCGGATGGCGGGACGGCGGATGGCGGGGCTACGGTTAGGGACGAGGGGACACCCGGTCAAAAGCTGTAGTTCCGTCGTCCGTAGTCCCCGCGCAACTTCCTGATTTTCAAACACCGCGCTTGCGCAGAGGCTTCGGGTATGACATACTAATCGCTTTCGGGAGTTTTCGGATTTATGGATAGGATTGATTTGACGTGGACGCATTTCCTGTTCCCGCCTGTGAACCGGGAGGGGATACGTTTTGTGCTGGCGGCGGGGGGCGTGGCGCTCCTGCTCCATTCGCTGTTCATCTGGCTGGGGCATCCGCTGGTGGCGCTGCTGTTCTGGGTGCTCCCGGTCGGCGTCTATTATTTCTTCCGCGACCCCGAGCGCGTGCCGCCGCTGGACGCGGACGCGGTGGTGAGCCCGGCGGACGGGACGGTCTGCCGCATCTCGCAGGAGCCCATCCCGGAGCAGCTGGGGCTGGACCCCTGCCCGATCGTCTGGCGCGTGAGCGTGTTCATGAGCGTGTTCAACGTGCACGTCAACCGTATGCCCGCGGAGGGCATCATCACGAAGACGCACTACGTCCCGGGCGAGACCCTCAACGCCTCGCTCGACAAGGCCAGCGAGGCGAACGAGCGCCAGCTCTACCTCATGGCCGCGGCCAACGGCCAGCAGATCGCGTTCGTGCAGATCGCGGGGCTGGTGGCGCGGCGCATCGTGAGCCTCGCGCAGGAGGGGCAGCGCCTCGCCCGCGCGGAGCGCTTCGGCCTCATCCGCTTCGGGAGCCGCGTGGACGTGTATCTGCCGCAGGGCGTGGAGCCGGCCGTGCGCGTCGGGCAGACGATGGTGGCGGGGGAGACCGTCATCGCGCGCCTGACACAGCCTACGGAGCCGCGCGCATGAGCCGGTTCAGGATACGCAAACGCAAGCCGAAGCCGCACGCGCGGCGGGAGATCCCCGTCCGCGCGATGGTGCCGAACCTCATCACGATGGCGGCGGCGGCCAGCGGCATCACGTCCATCCGCTTCAGCTGCCAGGGGCAGTGGCGCTACGCGGTCGTCGCGATCCTCATCGCGTGTTTCCTCGACGGCATCGACGGCCGCATGGCGCGTCTTCTGAAAGTGTCGTCGCGGCTCGGCGCGGAGCTCGACTCGCTGGCGGACTTCGTGAACTTCGGCGTGGCGCCGGCGCTGTTCGCGTACTTCTGGATCATGGAGGCGGTGCCGAAGGGCAGCCTGCTGTATCCCGTGCGCGGGATGTTCTGGGCGTTCGCGCTGTTCTACGCCATGTGCGGCGCGTTCCGCCTCGCGCGGTTCAACATCATGGTTGACAGCGACGACTCCGCGCAGCCCTACTGGAAGCATTTCTTCGTGGGCCTGCCCTCGCCCGGCGCGGCGGGGCTGGTGCTGACCCCGGCCATCTGGGAGCTCCACACGGACTGGGACGTCTTCCAGTCGCCGTGGGTGGGCAGCTTCATGCTCCTGTTCTGCGGCACGCTGATGGCCAGCCGCGTGCCGACGCTCTCCATCAAAAAGATGCGCGTCCCCCAGCGCCTGCAGCTGCCCCTGACGCTCTTCGTCGCGTTCGTCATCGGGATGCTGGTGGCGCACTCGTGGCTGACGCTCGGCGTCATCGGCATCTTCTACCTGCTGTCCGTGCCGGTCTGCGTGACGGCGTTCATCCGCGCCCGCGCCGCGCACCGCAGGCGGGCTTCTTGCGCCCCGGCGCCGGCCGCGGAAAACAAGGCCTAGGCCGCAACCCGAAACGAAACACCGAGCCCACACAAGGAGCCTTATGCAGAACCCGCCGCCCCCGTCACTGCTCCCCCGGCAAAGCCGCCTCTCGAGCATCCGCAACCGCATCTTCGCGGGCATCCTGTTCGTCACGCCCGTGATGGCGACGATCTGGATCTTCAACTCCCTGCTCAACCTCGCCACGGCGTGGTTCCCGAAGCGGCACTTCCCGGAGATCAACATGCTGGGCGGGTACCTGCTCAAGCTGCTCGTCCTGCTGGTGATCGTCCTGCTCCTGTACATCATCGGGCTGATCTCCTTCTACCTCGGCAAGCGCCTCACGCGCTTCATCGACAGCCTCTTCGCCAGCATCCCCCTCATCAGCACCATCTACAAATTCCTGAAGCAGTTCCGCGACTGGATCGAGAACCGCAGCGAGTCCATGTTCGACTCCGTCGTCCTCATCCGCTACCCGCACCCCGGCTGCTACACCATCGGCCTGATGACCGCCGGCACCGCGCCCGTCATCGCCGACCACATCCGCGACGAGAACGGCCAGCCCCTGGAGTGCATCAACGTCTTCATCTCCACCACCCCCAACCCCACCACCGGCTTCTACCTGATTTACCCGAAGCGCGACGTCGTCTTCCTCGACATGGACGTGAACACCGCCCTCAACCTCATCATCTCCGCCGGCGCGATCATGACCGAAAAAGCAGGGAGAGAAATAGCAAGTAATAGGTAAAAGGTAATAGGTAATAAGTAATAGGTAATAAGTGCGAACCAACTCCCAACTTCTAACCCCGCACTCCCAACTCCGCACTCCGAACTTCTAACTCCGAACTTCCCCATGCCCCCCTACCATAAGACCGAGGCCATCGCGCTGCAGATCCGCCCGTGGTCCAAGACCTCGCACATCGTCACGTGGCTGACCCCGGGCCACGGGTGCGTCGTGACCTCCGTCAAGGGCGCGTGCCGCCCCAAGAGCGCGTTCCTCGGCCAGTACGACCTCTTCTACACCTGCGAGCTGCTCTTCTACCCCCGCGAGCGCAACGGCATCCACGCCATCCGCGAGTGCGCGCCCCTCAACCGCCGCGACGCCCTGCGCGAGGACTGGCGCGCCGCCGCCGCCGCCGCGTACCTCGCCGACCTCACCGCCCGCGCCGCGCCCCCCCGCCAGCCGCACCCCGACATCTTCGCCTCCCTCGCCGCCGCCCTCGACACCCTTGCGTCCGTCCCGGCGCCCGCCGCTTGCGGCAATGTCATCCTGCGCTACGAGATGCGCCTCCTCCACCACCTCGGCCTCCTGCCCGACCTGACCCTCTGCCCGGAATGCCACGCCGCGCCCGCCGAGTGGCACCGCTTCTCCCTGCCCGCCGGACGCATCCTCTGCGCCCACCTTGCGGCGCCCCGGCCCGGCGAGGCGGTCATCTCCCTCCACCGCGCCGTTCAGGAGCGCTTCCTCGCGCTTCGTGGCGAGGCGCTGCCCCGCCTCCCCGGCGCCCCCCCCCCCGAAAAGAAAAATGATGCCGAGGCAAAAGTTTCGCTTGGATTATCCCGATTTTTTGGTATATTCATTTCTTTTCATCTCGACGTGCCGGCGACCGTTCGCCGTGTCGCGATGGAGATGATGGATGACACAAAACGCACGGTTGATGCGTCAGAGGAGACCTGAGACTATGAAATGTTTGCCGTTATGTTGCGCCGCGCTGGCGTTCACGTTCGCCCTCACACCCGGCTGCAAGAAGCAGGAAGGGAAAGGCCCCACAGGGGACCCTAACGAGGTGGTGGCCTCCGTTGACGGCGTGAAGTACCTGCGCAAAGAAATGGACGAGATTACCGAGCGCGTGCTGAAAGTCCAGAATGTCCCTGAAGAACAGATGGAAGAGATGCGTGATCGTATCGAGCGCCAGCTCATCGTCAACTTCGTCCAAAAGGCCGTCCTCCTCAACGAGGTGAAGAAAGAGGGCATCACGCTCACAGAGGAAGATCGCCAGAAAGGCATCGCACGTTTAGAGGAGCAGGTTAAAGAGAGAGGAGTAGCGGATTCATCGGAAGCCTATTTCAAGGCTCATCCGCTCGGCGAAGAGATTGCCCGCAAGGAATTTGCGGACAATATGTTGTTCGAGAAACTGCTGCAGGTGAAGCTGGTTGATCCTGTCGAGGTTGAGGACGCCGAAGTCGATGCGCTCTTCGACTCCATCAAGGCGCAGAACGCCGCCGCCGAAGAGGCCAACAAGAACCTGGAGGGCAAAGAGGCCAAGCTCGCCAAGATTCAGGACATCAAGAAGAAGCTCGCCGACGGCGCGAACTTCGCCGAGCTCGCCAAGGAGCACTCGGCCTGCCAGAGCAAAGAGCGCGGCGGCGACCTCGGCGCCTTCCAGCGCGGCATGATGGTGAAGGAGTTTGAGGACGCAGCCTTCACGCAGGAAATCGGCAAGGTCGGCGAAATCGTCGAGACCAAATTCGGCTACCACCTGATTCTCGTCACCGAGAGGAACGCGGCGACAGAGGCGACGGACGACACCCCGGCGACGCCCGAGACCGCCACCGCTTCGCACATCCTTCTGGCGTTCGATCGGGAGCAGCGCATTCAGCCTATCCCGTCTGCGGATGATGTTCGTAATTATATCAAGCAGCAGAAAGCCCAGCCTTTGGTTCAAGACTATGTCCAAGGTCTGCGAGACAAAGCCAAGATTGAGTCCATCATCCCGATTGAATAGACGGGGCGGCTTCGTTGGTTTCGAGTTTTAAAAGCGCACGGCATACGCCGTGCGCTTTTTGCGAGTTTTCGCCATATATGGAGGGCGAGCGTCCCCGCGAGCCGCAGAAGCATATCTATCGTCATTTAAGCCGCAATGTGCCTAACGGCTTCCTGCCCCATTGGCCACACGCCGCGCCAATGGGGTCCCCTGTCTCGCCCTCCATCGTGAGATCTGTGTTTTACTGGACATGTGTGACAACATCAGGTTAAATAACTATAAAAGCCCGAAGCTCGAAACTTCCCCTTGACAATCGAGCGGAAGATATAAGATGATAAATGAAATGGGTAAGAACTCTATGCTGTTGAAATATGTTATGCTTGCGGTGGCGTGTGCGGGCGCGTTGGCGGTGGCGGCGGATGATGTCGTCATCAATGAGGTGTTGTCGTCGAGCGCGGGCGCGTTGCTGGATGAGGACGGGGATGCGTCGGATTGGGTCGAGTTGCTGAACCGCGGGGGGCAGGGGGTGTCGCTGGCGGGGTGGGGGCTGTCGGACCGCGTGGGCAATCCCATGAAGTGGGTGATGCCGGAT
>Ga0082212_10008344_pt1 | contig 13550 bp, 8 predicted proteins | sample TergutNt197P3_FD_71548 | JGI IMG/M metagenome (GOLD analysis project Ga0082212, IMG submission 71548) | Neocapritermes taracua P3 segment gut microbial communities from Petit-Saut dam, French Guiana - Nt197 P3 | ecosystem: Host-associated > Arthropoda: Insects > Digestive system > Gut ... | reverse complement strand
CCTGCCGGATTTGGGGACTACGGGACTACGGACTACGGGACTACGATTGAGGGGGACACGGGGACGGGGGGACGGGCGGCTCGCGAGGACGCTCGCCCTCCATGTGCCGGGAGCGCAGGGCTTCCGCCCTGCATCGTGAAATCTGTATTTTACAGGGCACTAGCCCACCTAACCGCCCAGTGTCGCATATCCCATTTTGTAAAGCGGCGTCTGAAAAAATCAACGCGGGTGGTCTTTGAATCGAGGCGGCGGTTTTAGACGCAAAAAACACGGCAGGCCGTGAGACCTGCCGTGCTCTTTTTGACTGCCGAACGCCTTACCCGATCGTCGCGAGGATGGAGCCGTTGTTGACCTTGTCGCCGGGCTGGACGGCGATGCTGAGGACGGTGCCGTTGGCCGGGGACTTGATGGGGATCTCCATCTTCATGGACTCCATGACGAGGATGTCTTCGCCGGACTTGACGGCGGATCCGGTGTCGCGGAGGATGCGCAGGATGACGCCGGGGAGGGTCGCCTTGACGGGCTGGCCTTCGGCGGCGGCAGGCGCGGGCGCGGCTGCGGCGGGCGCCGCGGGTGCGGCGGCGGCGGGCGCGGCTACGGCCGGTGCCGCAGGTGCGGCGGCGGGCGCATATCCGGGCGGCGGCGGCGCGTACCCATACGGCGGCGGCGCGTAGGCCGGGGCGTATGCGACGGGCGCGGCGCCCGTGCCGTCCTGGATGGAGAAGAAGTATTCCTTGCCGTTGATGACGGCCTGGAGCACGACCCCGCCGCAGGGCGCTTTATCGTTGACCGTGACGCTGCTCCCGCCGGCCTTGGGCGCGGCGGCGGCGGCGGGTTCGGCGCCCTCCGCCTTCTTCTCGTTCTTGCGCACGCCGATGGGGGCCTTCTTGGGGTCCTTGAGGAAGAGGATGCCCTTGTCCTCGCAGCAGGAGGCGATGAAGACGTTCTCGTCGGTGATGGGCAGGCCGGCGTCGGCGAGGGCCTTCTCGGCGGCCTTGCGCCCCTTCTTGGGGTCGGCGTCGTCCACTTCCAAGGCGGTCTTGGTGGTGGGCTCGAGCTTCAGCTGCTCGGATGCGATCTTCACGATGGCGGGGTCTGGCGCGACGGGGGTCTTGCCGAAGTAGCCCAGGACCATGCGGCCGTAGCCGGGGGCGATCTTCTTCCATTTCCCGAAGGCCATGTTGTTGAAGGCCTGCTGCACGTAGAACTGCGAGACGGGCGTGACGGACGTGCCGTAGCCGCCGCAGCGCACCGCGTCGAACATCTCGGCGATGAGGTCGTCGTAGCGGTCGAGCATGTTGTTGTCGCGGAGCATCTGGGTGTTGGCGGTGAGCGCGCCGCCGGGCATGGGCGACCAGATGATGGAGGGGTCAACGGCGAGGGCCTCGGGCGGGAGCATGTAGTCGGCCATGCAGTCGCGGAAGACCTGCTCGGCCTTGCGGATCTTGTCCACGTCGATGCCGAGGTCGAAGTCCGTGCCGCGCAGGGCGTGCCACATGGTGATGATGTCGGGCTGGCAGGTGCCGCCGGAGACGGGGGTCATGGAGAGGTCGATGCCGTCGGCGCCGGCCTCGAGCGCGGCCTTGTAGCACAGCACCGCGATTCCAGCGGTCTCGTGGGTGTGGTACTGGATGTGGGTTCCGGCGGGCAGGAGCTTGCGGGCGCGCCTGACGGTCTCGTAGGCGACGGCCGGGGTGGCCGTGCCGGAGGCGTCCTTGAAGCACACGCGGTCAAAGGGGATGTTGGCGTCGAGGATGCCTTTGAGGCGGCTCTCGTAGAACTCGGGCGTGTGCGCGCCGCCGCTCTCCAGCCCCGGGGGCAGGCCCATGAGGGTCACGACGACCTCATGCTTCAGCCCTGCGTCGTGGATGCACTGGCCGGACCATTTGAGGTTCTCGACGTCGTTGAGCGCGTCGAAGTTGCGGATGGAGCTCATGCCGTGCTTCTTGAAGAGCTGGGCGTGGAGCTTGATCATGTCGGAGGGCTGGGACGTCAGGCCCACGACGTTCACGCCGCGCGAGAGCGTCTGCAGGTCCGCGTTCGGCGCGGCCTTGCGGAACTGGTCCATCACGTCGAAGGCGTCCTCCTGCGAGTAAAAGTAGCACGACTGGAAGCGTGCGCCGCCGCCCGCCTCGAACCAGCGGATGCCGGCGTCATACGCCGCCATGACGGCCGGCATGAAATCCTTCGCGAACACACGTGCGCCGTACACGGACTGGAAACCGTCGCGGAATGCGGTGCACATGAACTTGACTTGTTTCTTCGACATTGTGAACTCCTTCTTTGTGATTTACTGTACTGTGAGATTGTTGTTACGCGGGCGCGCCGTAGTGCTCGCCGAAACGTTTGAGGACGCCCTCCCGAGATGCGGTGCCGCACTCGCCGATGAACTGGACCGTGATGGAGGAGACGAGGTTGCCGACCAGCGCCGCCTCCTCTGCCGTCGCCCCTGCGCACAGCGACGACACGATGCCGGACGTGCAGGCGTCGCCCGCGCCCACGGTGTCAACCGGCCCTGTGTCCGGCGGTGCGGGGATGAGCGCCGCCTCGCCGTCGTCGCGCAGCGCCAGGACCCCGCGCTTCCCGCACGTCACGAACGCGCGCCGCCCCGTGAGCTTCGCGAGCTCCGTCAGGCATGCCTTCACCACGTCAAGCTCTTGCTTGGTCTCCGCCAAGTCCGGCCGCACGATGCGCACCGCCTCCAGGTCATTGCACTTGACGATGATGTTGCGGAACTTGTCGATGAACGCGCGCGAGTCCGCATAGACGATGAGATTCGGGTAAGCGTCCGCCACCTTCGCCAGCTCTTCGCGGACGCGGCCGGTGATCACGCCGTGGTTCGCGTCGTCGATCTGGTCGAGCGCGATGATCGCGTCCACCTGCGGCGCGACAGCCCAGAGGTTCTGGACGACCTGCGCCTCGAGCTCCGCCGGGGTGACGCCCTTGTTCTTGAAATCGAGGCGGTTGGACTCCGTCTCCACGCCGTTCGCGAGGAACATCGGCTTCGTGTAGGTCGGGGTCATGACGCATGTACTGCGGATGAGGTAATCGGTATTCACGCGCTTGGCGTGGAGGTCGCGCAAAAGCTCGAAGCCCTCGCCGTCATCACCGATGAAGCCGACCGCGTAGAGCTCCCCGATGTCCAGCGCGGACAGGTTCGACGTCACCGTGCCGGCCGCGCCCGCGAAGATGCGCTTGCCGACGACCTGATACGCGGTCAGCTTCGTCTCCACCGAAACATCGTCGAGACTGCGGTCGATGGTCAGCCACTTGTCAAGAAAGTAATCGCCAATGACCGCGACCTTGATTCGCGGGAAGCCGTCCAAAATATGCTTTATGCGTTGTTCAGTCATTTGACCTGTCTTCCTTTAACCACAATAGACACAATAGGATACACAATGGACACGATAGCCCTTGTGTCTATTGTGAAATCTATTGTGTCTATTGTGGTTAAAAAAATCATACAACCCCTTTGCATCACGCCACGAAAAGAAACTCCATCAACGCGCCCGTCTCCGTGTAGTCGGGGATGATGATGTCCGCGCCCGAGCGCGTCAGGCGCTCGCGCTTCCACTCGTCGAGGCCCCAGCGCCTCACCTCGTCCGTCGCCACGCCGCACGCGAAGCCGCCCACGGACTTCACGTTTTCGATTTCGACGTAGCCGTCCCCGAAGCCCAGCAGCTCGCTCCCGTGCAAATCATTCTCGCGGATGATGCGCTCGATGACCATCTTCTTCGAGAACGTCTTGTAATCCGTCTGCGCCCCATAGACGTGCTTGCCGAAATACCCGTCCACGCCCAGCAGCGCGGCCTCCTGCTTCACATACACCTCATCCGTCCCGCTCGCGAGGTACAGGCGCACCCCCCGCGCCGCCAGCGCGTCCAGCAGATCGAACGACCCCGGCACAACGTGGTCAACAGGCCTCTGCGTCCCGTCCGTCAGCCCCGCGATGCGGTCTTCGATTTTGACGCTCAGGCGGCGGTGGTACTCATCCTTGTACGCCTGCGGATCGCGCGGCGTGCCGCCGAAACGCGCCACCTCCTCCGCAAGGCGGATGCACTGGTAAATCGTCTGCTTCCCCGTCAGCACATAGATGAAGTCACGCGCGAACGCCTCCATCTCCTCGCGGCACTTCCCCTTGCCCTGCGGCGTGTTGAGAAGCTCCTCCGTGAAGTACGGGATCATGATCTGCTGCCAGCCCTCGCGGATGAGGCTGATGGTCCCGTCGAAATCGAACACGGCGTGTTTGAAAGCCCCCCGAGGTGCATCGGGGTTCACGGTTTCGATTGACCATTTAAACCTGTCGCGCGTCACATTAAAAAATCCCTAGTGATACTAAAAAGAGCAATTCATTATGAAGGATTCAGGCATTTAAGTCAAGCCTTAACAGCAGGAAAATTCCAGTTTTCTAGAATCCGAAAAGGATGGTGTTCGTTTTGGATTTGTGGTTTAATAACATGGTTTCTCAGAGAGAAAGGACACATCATGGCTATCGACCTGAAAGCTGCGTACAAGACGATTATGGATGACCACTTCACGCCCGAGATGGAGATCGCGTTCATCGACGGCGGGACACGCCAGACCCTGCGCTACCAGAAGGTGGCGTGGGTCATCGACGGCGAGGAGAAGGGCTTGCGCTATGGCGAGAACCCCGGTCAGGAGGCCGCGCTCTACAAGCTCGTGAACGGCAACCTCGCGCTGGGCGAGGTCACCGCGCTCGCGCCCGGCAACTACCTCGCCTCCGCACCCGAGCTGCTCCAGTCCGGCAAGCACCCCGGTAAGACCAACCTCACCGACGCGGACAACGCGCTCAACATCCTGCGCTACCTCGATGGCTCGCCCTGCGCGGTCATCGTCAAGCACAACAACCCGTGCGGCGTGGCGAAGGCGGCGACGCTGGCGGAGGCGTATTCCCGCGCCAACCGCGCCGACCGCCTCGCGGCGTTCGGCGGGTGCATCGCGCTCAACCGCGAGGTGGACGTGGAGACCGCGACGCTCATCGCGGAGGCATACGCGGAGGTCGTCGTCGCGCCCGAGTTCGCGCCGGGGGTGATGGACATCTTTGCCGCGAAGAAGAACCTGCGCGTCATGCGCATCAACAACATGGCGAACCTGACGCGCTTCGTCGCGCAGCGCGTGGTGGACTTCAAGTCGCTCATCGACGGCGGCATCGTCGCGCAGTGGTCGTTCGTCCCCGAGGCGCGCACCGCCGCGCAGCTCATCCCCGCCGAGTGCGTGACGAAGGACGGCACGGCGCACACCATCAAACGGTTGCCCACGCCGCAGGAATACGACGACCTCATCTTCGGGTGGCTCGTCGAGGCGGGCGTGACCAGCAACTCCGTGCTGTACGTGAAGGACGGCGCGACGGTCGGCATCGGCACGGGCGAGCAGGACCGCGTGGGCGTCGCCGAAATCGCGCGCGACAAGGCCTACCGCAAGCTCGCCGACTGGCTTGCGTGGGAGCGCCACGCCACGCCCTACAACGACCTCGCGCTGAAATTCGGCGGGCAGGGTAGGGGGCTCATGGCGGAGATCGACGAAGAGGTCAAGGCGCGGCGCGGCGGGCTGCCCGGTTGCAGCATGGTGTCCGACGCCTTCTTCCCCTTCCGCGACGGCGCAGAGGTCGGCATCCGCGAAGGCATCACCGCCATCGTCCAGCCCGGCGGCGCCATCCGCGACTGGGACATCATCGACTGCTGCAACGACGCGGGCATCGCGATGGTCTTCACCGGCCAGCGCAGCTTCCGCCACTGAAACGGGTTACAAGTCCCAGCCTTCGCGGCGGGGGCATTTGATGAAGGCGTTGGCGGCGTCGTTGTTGGTGACGCGCATGGCGGCCTCGTCCCAGATGATGCGGCCGTCCACGCGCTTGGCGACGTTGCCGAGCATGGTGAACTCGGTGAGGCGCGCGGAGTAGTCGAAGTCCGCGCAGGTCTTGCCGCCACTGATGATGGCGTTGAGCCAGTTGCCCTCGATGCCGCCCTTGGGGCGCTCCAACGTCTGCGGCGGGCGGCCCGCGGCCGTGCGCGCGGCCTCGGGGATGATGTACGGGCTGCCGCCGTACACGCCGGCGATGATCTTGCCCTTCGTGCCGTGGAAGATGATGCCGCCCTCGCCGGGGAGCTTCTGGTCGTCGGGCAGACCCTGCGGGCGCGGCGGGCGCGTGCCTTCGTACCACGTGACCTTCATGGCCTTCTGCCCGTTCGCCTCGGGGACGCGGAAGGTGATGATGGCGGAGACGGGGTGCGTGTCGGGGTTGAGGTCGCTGGAGGTCGCGTCAATCTCCGTGGGCATACGGCAGCCCAGCACCGAGAACACGGAGTCGAGCGTGTGCGCGCCGCGGTCGCCCATCATGCCGTTGCCAAAGTCCCACCACGGGCGCCAGCAGCCGGGGTGGTAGCAGCGGTGAAACGCGCGGTCGGCGGCCGGGCCGAGGAACAAGTCCCACGCCAGCCCCTCCGGCACGGGCTGGCCCTCAGCGGGCTTGCGGCCGAGCGGGGAGCTCCAGTAGGCGTGACCCCATGGATAGTAGGAGAGGTCGCACCATGCGTCGATGTCCATAAGATCGCCGATGGCCCCCGCCGCGATCCATTCCTGAATCACATAGAGCCCGTTGTCGCAACGGCCTTGGATACCCATCTGCGTCGGCACCTTCGTCTCCTTGGCGATGCGCATGAGCTCGCGGCACTCGAAGATGTCGTGGCACAGCGGCTTCTGCACGAACACCGCCTTGCCCGCCTTCATCGCGGCGGCGGCGATGACCGCGTGGGTGTGGTCGGGCGTCGCGACGAGCACACCGTCCAAATCCTTCTCCTGCGCGAGCATCTCGCGGAAGTCCACATAGAACTTCGCGTCGGGATATTTGTCGCGGGTGCCTTTGGAGTGGCGCGGGTCCACGTCGCAGAGCGCCGCCACGCGGTGGCCGTGGTTCGCGACCGCGCCGAGGTTCCCCCCGCCCATGCCGCCGATGCCCACGCCCGCGATGTTCAGCTTGCCGTTCGCGCCCGGCTTGCCGTCCTGCCCGAAAATGCTGCGCGGAAGCACAGAGACCGTTGCTGCGGTCGCCAAGAAATGACGGCGAGAAATACTTGTCTTCATAAAAACCCCTTTCGTAAGATGTGCTGATACAATAACACACTTGACAGGAAGTGGCAATTACGAATTATGGAAATGTGATAAAGGGGGGAAACCCCGCCGCACTCCAGGGTGAGACAGGAGGACCCCATTGGCGCGGTGTGCGATCAATGGTGCAGGAAGTCGCAATGTGCCTGACGGCTCGCGAGGACGCTCGCCCTCCATCGTGCCGGGAGCGCAGGGCTTCCGCCCTGCATCGTGAAATCTGTATTTTGCAGGACACTCGCGGCAGTCAGAAATTCCCTTGAAGGGGCGCATGCATCCTGTCCTCCTTTATGCTTTACACCGCGGGCAGGTGTAGGGTATCATAATGGGTTTTATGGAGGTGTTGTGCTTATGCTGAAGATGATGGTATTGCAGGGCGGGGATGCGTTCCCGAAATTCCGTTTGGATGCGTTGAGGGAGATGGCCGGGGGCGCGGTCGAGGCGCGGTTCGTGTATCTGCTGGAGACGGAGGATGCGCTGGACGCGGGGGCGATGGCGCGGGTGTGCGCGTTGCTGGGCGCGTCGGAGGAGGCGGTCGCGGAGGGTGGCTTTTTCGTGCTGCCGCGCAGGGGGACGGTCTCGCCGTGGTCGTCGAAGGCGGGGGAGTTTCTGCGGGGGTGCGGCGTGGAGGGCGTCGTGCGCGTGGAGCGGGGAATCCATTATTCAATATCCAATATCCAACATCCAACACCCAATAATCAAGTGGAAGCCTCTGCGCGTTGCGGCAATCCGTTGGACGGTGGCTGTCCCGTGCTGAACGTTGGGTGTTTGCATGACCGGATGCGGGAGGGGGTTTATACGGGCCTCGCTGATTTCTTCGCGTGTCTGCCGCCGCAGCCGGGGCGGTCGTTCGATGTGCTGGGGCGCGGGGCCGTGGCGCTGGAGGAGGCGAACCGCGACATGAGCCTGGCGCTGAGCGATGAGGAGGTGCGTTATCTCTTCGCGAGTTACACGGCGGCGGGGCGCAACCCGACGGATACGGAACTGGTGATGTTCGGGCAGGTGAACTCGGAGCATTGCCGCCACAAGATTTTCAACGCGGAGTGGGTCATCGACGGGAAGCGTGAGGAGATGTCGCTCTTCCAGATGATCAAGAACACCCACGCGTGTCACCCGGAGGGGACGCTGTCGGCGTACAAGGACAACTCGGGCGTGGCGGAGGGGGCGCAGGCGCGGATGCTCCTCGTGGACCCCGTGACGCGGGCGTATGCGTTCGAGTTGGATCAGGTGGACATCCTGATGAAGGCGGAGACGCACAACCACCCGTCGGCGGTGTCGCCGTATCCGGGGGGGGCGACGGGCGTGGGCGGCGAGATCCGCGATGAGGCGGCCACCGGCACGGGCGCGGGGAGCAAGGCGGGGTTGGCGGGGGTGATGGTCTCGAACCTGAACGTGCCGGGTTTCAGGATGCCGTGGGAGAAGGATTTCGCGGAGTTCCCGGGGCGGCTGACGCCGTCGCTGGGGGTCGCGCTGGAGGGCGCGGCGGGTTGCGCGGCGTACGGCAATGAGTCGGGGCGCCCGACGATCTGCGGGTTCCTGCGGACGTATGAGGAGGAGGTCGCGGGGCGTTACCGTGGCTATCACAAGCCGATCCTGCTGGCGGGGGGCATGGGCAACATCCGCCGCCGCAACGTGCAGAAGAAGGAGGTCGTGCCGGGCGCGCTGGTGGTGCAGTTGGGCGGGCCGGCGATGCGTATCGGGCTGGGCGGCGGCGCGGCGTCGTCGCTGGAGACGAGCAGCAGCGGCGAGTCGCTGGATTTCGATTCGGTGCAGCGCGGCAACGCGGAGATTCAGCGCCGCTGCCAGGGGGTCATCGATGCGTGTGTCGCGCTGGGCGACGCGAACCCGATTTTGAGCATTCACGACGTGGGCGCGGGCGGGCTGTCGAACGCGTGTCCTGAACTCATCGAGAGGACGGGCGCGACGTTCCAGTTGCGCGACATCCCCAACGCGGACAGGTCGCTCAGCCCGATGGAGATTTGGTGCTGCGAGGCGCAGGAGCGTTATGTGCTGGTGATTCTCCCGAAAGACCGCGCGATGTTCGAGACGCTTTGCGCGCGCGAGCGTTGCCCCGTGGCGTTCATCGGCGTGGCGCGGGACGACCGTCGGCTGGTGCTGGAGGATTCGCATTTCGGCGACCGCCCCATCGACATGGACATCGGCGTGCTGCTCGGCAAGCCGCCGCGCATGGTGCGCGACGTGAAGCACGCGGCGGAGGCGACGCAGGCGCTGGACCTCGCGGGCGTCACGCCGGAGGATGCGCTGTTGCGCGTGTTGCGCCTCCCGGCGGTCGCGGACAAGACGTTCCTCGCCGCTGGCGCGGATCGCACGGTGACGGGGCTGGTGAGCCGCGACCCGATGGTGGGGCGGTACCAGTTGCCGATGGCGGACTGCGCGGTGACGGCCACGGGCTACCAGTCCACCACAGGCGAGGCGATGGCCATGGGCGAGCGCACGTTGGTCGCGCTGCTCGACGGGCCCGCCTCGGGGCGCATGGCCGTGGCGGAGGCGCTGGCGAACATCGCGGCGGCGGACGTGGGGCCCATCGGCAACGTCAAACTCTCCGCCAACTGGATGTGCGCGTGCGGCGAGGCCGGCGAGGACGCGAAACTCTTCGACACCGTCCGCGCCGTCGGCATGGACTTCTGCCCGCGGGTCGGCGTGGCCATCCCGGTGGGCAAGGACTCGCTCTCGATGCGCACCGTGTGGCAGGACAGCGCGGGCGCGTCGCATCGGCAGGTCGCGCCGCTGAGCCTCGTCGTCAGCGCGTTCGCCCCCGTGCGCGACGTGCGCAAGACCCTCACCCCCGACCTCAAGCCCGGCAGCAGCACGCTCCTGCTCCTCGACCTCGGCCAAGGGCGCAACCGCCTCGGCGCGAGCGCGCTCGCGCAGGTCTATAATCAGGTCGGCGAATGCCCGCCGGACGCGGACGACCCCGCGCTGGTGCGGGCGTTCTTCGACGCGGTGCAGGAACTCGTCGCGCAGGGCCTGCTGCTCGCGTACCACGACCGCTCCGACGGCGGCGTGGCCGTGACGCTCGCCGAGATGGCCATGGCCGGCGGCCGCGGCGCGTCCGTCGAACTGCCCGGCGCGGACGCGTTCGGCGCACTCTTCAGCGAAGAGCCCGGCGCCATCGTGCAGGTCGCCAACGAGAACCTCGACGCCGTCATGCAGGTGCTGGCGAAACACGGCCTGGCCAAGGCCCCGCTGTGCGTCGCCATCGGCCATCCCACGGATGACCCCGTCGTGAAAATCAAGGCCGCGGGCAACGCCGTCATCGACATGACCCTGCGCCAGTTGCGCCGCGCATGGTCGGAGTTGTCGTACCGCATACGCACGCTCCGCGACAACCCCGCCTGCGCCGCGCAGGAGTACGACAACGCCCTCGACGAGCAAGACCCCGGCATGACCTTCAAGGTCACGTTCGACCCCGACGAGGCCGCCCCCATCCAGGTGAGCCAGCGCCCCCGCGTCGCCATCCTGCGCGAGCAGGGCATGAGCGGCTACGCCGAGATGGGCGCCGCCTTCACCCTCGCCGGGTTCGAGGCCGCCGACGTCCACATGACCGACCTGCTCGAAGGCCGCGTTGACCTTGCCGACGCGCAGGGGCTGGCCGCGGGCGGCGGCTTCTCCTACGGCGACGTGCTGGGCGCGGGCCTCGGTTGGGCGCAAGGCATCCTGAGCGATGCGCGGCTCGCCGAGATGTTCAAACGCTTCTTCGAGCGCCCCGACACCTTCACGCTCGGCGTGAACAACGGCTGCCAGATGCTCTCGCAACTGAAAGGCCTCATCCCCGGCGCGGCGCACTGGCCCGCGTTCCGCCGCAACGCCTCCGAGCAGTTCGAGGCGCGGTACACGACCGTCGAGGTTCTGGACTCGCCCTCCGTGCTGCTGCGCGGCATGGCCGGTTCGCGCCTCCCGATCGCCGTCGCGCACAGCGAGGGCTTCGCGGAGGGCGGGCAGGGCGCTGTCGCGGCGCTGCGCTTCGTGGACGGCCGCGGCGAGGCGACCGAGCGTTACCCGTGGAACCCCAACGGCTCCAAAGGCGGCCAGACGGGCTTCACCTCCGGCGACGGCCGCGCCACCATCCTCATGCCCCACCCCGAGCGCGGCTTCCGCGCCGTGCAGCTGTCCTACAAACCCGCCGGCCTCTTCACCCGCGAGGCCGGGCCGTGGATGCGGATGTTCCGCAACGCCTACGCCTTCGTGGCGCGGTGAGGCGGCGCCCGCCTTTCCCATCCGCCGATTCGGGCCAGCCCACGCTGGTTCGGATCGGTGGTTCCGTTTGCCCCTCCGTTGCCATCAGAAACTGAGCGCTCGTGAAATCTTATCCTTGTTTTGCCCGAGGGGAACGGCTAAAATATCGCCTTTATTTTGCAAGAGATTTTTCGGTCGGAAAGGAGTGTCCCGTGGAGCAGGAGATTGATGTGGCGTATGTGGCGGGGCTGGCGCAGGTCGCGCTGGAGCCGGGGGAGTCTGCGCGGTTGCAGGGGGAGCTGGAGGGGCTTCTCCAGTATGTCGGGAAAATCGGCGAGGCGGATGTGTCCGGCGTGGAGCCGACGGTCTGCGGGCTGGCGGCGGCGGTGAGCGCGTTCCGCGAGGATACGGTCGAGAACCCTGACGTGCGGGAGCACGCGCTGGGCATCGCGCCGGAGCGCAACGGGCTTGAGTTCAGGCTGCCGAAAATCGTGGAGGATGCGTAGGCCATGGATATTGCAGGGATGACGCTTGCCGTTCAGGATGTGGTCAGCATTGCGGGGCAGCCGCTTTGGGGCGGCCTGAAAATGCTGGAGGGGTATGTCGCCCCGTTCGACGCGACGGTGGTTGCGCGTCTGCGCCGGGCGGGCGCGGTTGTCGTGAGGGGCGGGGCCCTGCCGGCGGTCGGGGTGGACTCGGGGGGCGAGACGCGGCGGTCGGCGGCGGCTGGCGGGTGCGTGGGGCTGAGGCCGTCTTACGGGCGGGTGTCGCGTTATGGCGTGGCGGCGTATGTGTCGTCGATGGACGCGGCGGGGCCGCTCGCGGGTACGGTTGAGGAGGCGGCGACGCTGTTGCGGGTGATGGCGGGGCATGACCCGCTGGACGGCATGACGGCGGATGTGCCGGTGCCGGATTATTGCGCGGCGTTGCGCGGCGGTTTCAAGGGCCTGCGCGTCGGGGTGCCGAGGGAGTATTTCGCGAAGGGCGCGGATGACGTGCGCCAAGCGATCGAGGGCTGCGCGAGGGCGGGCGCGGAGGTCGTGGAGGTGTCCCTGCCGCACACGGGGTATGCGGCGGCGGCGTATTGCGTCATCGCGGCGGCGGAGGCCTCGACGAATCTGGCGCGGTTCGACGGGGTGCGCTACGGTCACCGCACAAAGGAGCAGGTGGGGTCGGTCGCGGACTTGTTCGCGAAGAGCCGCGGCGAGGGGTTTGGCGATAAGGTGAAGCGCGACATCATCCTCGGGACGTACCTGCTGAGCAAGGCGTGTTACGAGAAGTATTTTGTTCAGGCGCAGAAGGTGCGGACGCTCATCCGCAGGGATTTCGAGGAGGCGTTCAAGGTGTGCGATGTGATGATGATGCCCGTGTCTGCGGGGGGAATGGGGAATGAGGAATTAGGGATCGGGAATCTGGAGGAAGGGGAGTTCACCGCGCCCGCGAGCTTGGCGGGCATCTGCGCGTTGGCGATGCCGTGCGGCGCGGGGGGCCTGCAGGTGCTGGGGCCGGCGTTCGGCGAGGGGAATGTCTTGCGGGCGGCGTATGCGTATGAGCAGGAGGTGCGCGCATGAGCAAGTATCTGACAACCATCGGGCTGGAGACGCACGTGCATCTCAAGACCGCGAGCAAGCTGTGGTGCGGGTGCAGCACGGCGTTCGGCGCGGAGCCGAACCTGAACGCTTGCGCGGGGTGCCTCGGCTACCCGGGGACGCTGCCCGTGGTGAACCGCGAGGCCGTGCGGCTGGCCGTCACGGCGGGGATGATGCTGGGGTGCGAGATCAGCCGCCGCAGCACGTTCGACCGCAAGAGTTATTTCTACCCCGACATCTCCAAGAACTACCAGATCACGCAGGGGCAGAACCCCATCTGCGTCGGCGGCGGCGTGGACATCCAGACGACGGGCGGCCCCAAGCGCATCCGCATCCACCACATCCACATGGAGGAGGACGCGGCGAAGATTAACCACTACGCGCGGTTCAGCGGCGTGGACTTCAACCGTGGCTGTATGCCGCTCATCGAGATCGTCACCGAGCCGGACATCTCCTCGCCCGACGAGGCGATGGCGTACCTCCAGGCGTTGCGCCAGATACTCGTGTACGCGAACGTCAGCGACTGCAACCTCGAGGAAGGCAAGATGCGCTCCGACATCAACGTCAGCATCCGACCCGAGGGCCAGGAGAAGCTCGGCACGCGCGTCGAGATCAAGAACATGAACACCTTCAAGGGCATCT
>Ga0082212_10008343_pt1 | contig 13550 bp, 12 predicted proteins | sample TergutNt197P3_FD_71548 | JGI IMG/M metagenome (GOLD analysis project Ga0082212, IMG submission 71548) | Neocapritermes taracua P3 segment gut microbial communities from Petit-Saut dam, French Guiana - Nt197 P3 | ecosystem: Host-associated > Arthropoda: Insects > Digestive system > Gut ... | reverse complement strand
CGAAATCCACTTGCGCCACACAAAAAATTGATTTTATCGCCGAAATCCGTATAATTGAAGCTGTTTTTTGAAAAAACTGCGGTATGGTAGGCAGAGCTACCGCCTACCATACACCCGTATTAAGTATTAACGGTCGAATTTTGTTGATGTGTGGCATTCGTATCATATTAACAACAGATTTTAACTATTTTTTTTAGGATATCCAATAACCAACCTCGCCCCTCTGTTTTCTTCTTTTCCCTTAAACATTGTTACGATCATATATATATAGCCCTCGTCAGCATATCCTATAGGTCTTGGGACAATGAAAAAGTCTTTCAATTCTTCTTTATTCCATATCTTTCCTCCATCTTCGCTCCAAACATAACTTGAATAAGGCGTATTATATACTTCTGTAAAATAGAAATCCCCATATGTTGTTATATAATACCCATCAGGCAAAGGAATATATTCACCTTTATCTATATAACAAATACCAACCTTATAACTCTCCCTTTCTTTTCCGAAATAATATGCTACCAGTCTGCTTGTTTTTTTATCTTTTTTAATATAAATCAACTTCATATCCTGAGGTATTGGTAAACTATTTACTAGTCTTTTTTTTCCATCTTCCAAATCAAATTGGTATAATTGATCATTGTTTTCTATATATAACAAAGAATGATCTGAATTGAGAATACATATTTTTTCAGGATCCAAATCGAATTTTATCCAAGTTTTTCCACCATCCTTTGTATATCTGTATTCATAAACAAATTCTCCTGCTTTTTTTACAGAAAAGACAGCAATTCCTGTTTTTTGAGAATAAAAATCTATATATGACAGATTTACTTCGTCTAAATGTGTGATTTTTTCCCAAGTTTCACCCCAATCTTTCGAGTGGAAAAGTGTAGAAATGTTTTTTCTCTCTTCCCCAGCAAAGTTACTGCTTTGTAGAACTACAAATAAACCTTCCTCTGCAAAACACCCCTCAGTTATTGTCCCTCTACCCAAAGTTGTTTTATGAAAAGTAGCGCCAAAATCCACACTTCTGTATATTATGGAACTAGCACTATTAGGATTTTCCGCGCTATTATCTCCCAATAGAAAAAAGATATCTTTACTATAGTTAATTATCTGGCTAAATTTATACCTACTTATAGCATCAGAATATGCATCAAAAGGCGTTTCTCCTGGTATTTTGTTAAAATCTATTATCTTCCATTCCATTTTTAATCCCTCATTGGTTTGACATGAAGCCATACTTATCGTTATAGCAAATATAGGTATATAGGCTATTATTTTATTTAAAAATTTCATTCCAGTAACGTTACGGATAGGAACTATAATAGCTGCGTTTTCCTTTCCGGTCTCCGATAATATACATTATGTCAACTTTTCGGTTTGGAATCCACTTACGCCACACAAAAAATTGATTTTATAGCCGAAATCCGTATAATGAAAGCTGTTTTTTGAAAAAACTGCGGTAGGACAGGCAGAACTTCCGCCTACCCTATGCGGATATCGAAAATGCGCGTCCACGGATTTTTACAGGGCGCTTGGTAAAATAACCTGCGGTTTTTGAACATGGAACTGGAAATTCTGGAAGACGCAGAACGGTGATGAAGCAAATAACTTAAGGGCATTGTAATGGCGAACAAAATCTCAATCCGCTTTTTCGACGACAAGGAGGTTCGTGCCGTTTGGGACGACGAGAAATCCAGGTGGCGGTTCTCCGCTGTTGATATCGTCGGTGTGTTAAGCCAGAGCGCGGATTCGAGAAATTACTGGTATGTCCTGAAAAACCGCCTAAAAAAAACCGGAAGCGAAGTCCTTACAAATTGTAAGGGGTTCAAACTCATGGCGCCGGACGGCAAGCGCAGATTAACCGATTGCCTGGACAACGAGGGTGTAATTTTTCTTGCCAAAGAGTTTCCTGGCAAGAAAGCAAACCGCTTTATCGAATGGTTTACATACAGCGACGAAACGATTGACGGCAAGAGTAAGTCAAAGGCTTACGCCCTCTTTGACAGCTCACTGCTCGGCACAATAGAAGTCGGCACGGTCAGGGGATTGCAACAGATTCACGGTTATCTGTTCGGCGGGCTTTATGACTTTGCGGGGCAAATCAGAACGCTCAATATCGCAAAGGGCGGCTTCCAATTCGCTATGGCGCGTTATTTGCCCGAAACGCTGAGAAGCATTGAGGAAATGCCGGAAAGCACTTTTGACGAAATCGCAGATAAATACGCCGAAATGAATGTTGCCCACCCCTTTATGGAAGGCAACGGCAGAAGCACACGCATTTGGCTTGACCTGATGCTTAAAAAGAACCTGATGCTGTGCGTCGATTGGAGCAGCGTCAACAAAAAACACTATCTGGACGCTATGAAAAAGAGCGTTGTAAATCCCGCGCCGATAAAAGCTCTATTGAAGCCGGCATTGACAAACAAGATAAACGACCGCGATATGTTTATGAAAGGCGTGGATTACTCCTACTATTACGAGCAGGAAGATGATGTTGCGGGAGGTGACGGCTAAGGAAACGCTGATTAATTGCCTGAGCATACAGGGCGTAGCACGCTACGCCCCTACACATTGCGCGGCGCTCGTAACCTCAACATATTTCTATATATGTCTCGGTTACTGCGCTCCGTGCGCCTTGCGCTTCATCTCGCGCAGACAATTAATCAACATTTCCCTTGCGACACACAAAAAATTGATTTTATCGCCGAAATCCGTATAATTGAAGCTGTTTTTTGAAAAAACTGCGGTAGGGTAGGCAAGGCTTCCGCCTAACCCTGCACCATATTAACGCAGGGTCTATTAGCGACGGTTGGGCTTGACCGGAACGGCACGGGTTCAATCAATTGTCGGTACATTCGTAACCGTACCGTAGTACCGCAGGAGCTATTGGTGGCGGACGGCTCGGCAGTCCAATACAATCCAATATTTTCCTTATCGCCCACGCGGACGGTTTTCTGACCGGCGCGAGCGCCACTCAGCACACGCCCCGCGACTGCCGCGCCGTAAAGTTCTGTGAGAAATGGCTGGTCGTTGTGTTCTTCATCCCCGGGCTATACCTTGCCGCAACATCAGTTTTTCAACACGCCGCGCTATATGCCCGGCTACTCGCCCAACCTCCGCAAGTGTAGGGCAGAGTCAATACCCATTGGCGGGTTGGAACTTCGGGCAGTACGCGATCAACCAGATGCGCGGCGGTATCGGCCATGCGGCAGTTCATCACCCGCATTAGTATCTTCCGATCTCGTAGGCATAATCAGTGTTTCCTTTAGTCTTTGGGAGCCTTTATGCTTGGATCGGAGATGAATCTCTTTAGAGCGGATCCAAAATTCCGGCTGTCCCGCTCCCTGCGGGCGTCTTCCACCGCTCTGTCCAGTTCAAGCTTTCGCGACTTGCTCATTCCGCCTTTTTGAATGAATGCCGCAACCTGATGCAATTCCTGCCAGTCGAACCAGTTGCCGTGCTTACGACAGCAATCAATAATGATCCCCGAGCATTTGGCAAAATTTTTGGGAGTCATGATTACTCCGCATTCGGGACAGCGGATATACGCGCGCCTGGATTTTTCCGCGACGGCAGCCTTTGCGTCGGGAAATTTATAGCCTTGCTCAAGGGTTTGCCTTTCAATACGGTCACAGACAAGCTGAAAACTGTCATGATCCATCCAAAGCCCGCCGCATTGCGGGCAGGCGTAAAGCGGATGATCGTAGCCTGCCTGGATTTCGAGCGTGCTATCGCAGGCGGGGCATTTGATGTTGTTTTTTATTTCCGCGCCGCGTTGCGATTCCGCAACGGATGCCCCGCATTGCGGACAGTGATTCATATTGATGCTGACAGCGCTGAAACATGCGGCGCAAACGCGCGTGTATAGCGAAGAACCGCAATATGCGCAGGCGTGGCTGTTCACGGCGGCCGCCGCTCCGCAATTAGGGCAATTAAAAGCAGTAATTTTGTGCGAATCCAGATTTTCCATTTTTTGTGTCTATACGGTACGGCTGCGGATGAAAAAAGCAGCTTATCCGCCCTATGGAAACGCTGATTAATTGCCTGAGCGGGCGAATCGCTGCGTTGCGCGGTGCTCGTAACCTCAAAATATTTCTATATATGTCTCGGTTACTGCGCTCCGTGCGCCTTGCGCTTCATCCCATCCCGCTCAGACAATTAATCAGCATTTCCCTATAAGTTTTGTTCCCGTTCGCGGTATAACCGTTCGAACTCTCTTTCGTTTTCAATGAAAACGTCGACCAGCGCGGGGTCAAAATGTGTTCCGCTATGGCTTTTTATAGTTTCGACGGCCTCCTGGTGCGTCAGCCTTTTCCTGTGCGGCCTGTCGCTCATAAGCGCGTCGTATACATCGACTATCGCCATTATCCTCCCCTGAAGCGGGATGCCTCTGCCTTTGAGCCCCAGCGGGTATCCCGAGCCATCCCATTTTTCGTGATGGCTGCTTATTAACGCTTCGGCGTGGAACAAAAGGCTCCCGTTATTTATACGTTCGCGTATTTTTTGTATTATTTTAACGCCAAAATCAGTGTGGCTTTTTATCTTTTCAAATTCTTCATCCGATAGTTTGCCGGTTTTGTTTAGTATATGGTCCCTTACCGATATTTCCCCCGCGTCGTGTAATTGCGCCGACGCAAAGAAGATATCCATATCCCATGCCGACACTTCGTCTTTGTAAAATTCGTGTTCTAAAAGAGCGTCCGTCAGTATTTTTATATAACTCTGCATATTTTCAGTATGTCCGGCGGCTTTGCCGGCGCGAATATCGACGATATCCGCGATCATTTTTTGCGTTACGTATAAATTATCGACATGTAAAATACTGTCAAAAGCATTGATATAATATCTGCGGCTGATTGCGACATCCCTGAATTCCCGCTCATGTTCAAGAAAAACTGCATTCAGTAAAGGTTCAAAATGCGTACCTGTGCCGTTTTTGATTATTTCTATCGCTTTGTTATGTGTCAAAGCTTCCTTATATGGACGGCTGTTAGTCAGCGCGTCATATACGTCTACTATTGACATAAGCCTTCCCTGCAACGGGATATCCATCCCCTTAAGTCCATAAGGGTAGCCTGTGCCGTCCCATTTTTCATGATGGCTTATTGCCAGGGTTTTAGCATATTGTAAAAATACGTTTTCTTTCGTAATCGATTCTATTTTTTTTATAATGTCCATACCCAATATGGAATGCTTTCTCATTTCTTCGGATTCATAGTCGGTAAGCAGGCCTGTTTTCATCAAAATGTCGTCTTTTATCGCTATTTTACCGACGTCGTGCAACTGCGACGACATAATAAAAAGCTCGATATCCCATGCCGATATTTCATCGGTATAAATATTGTGTTTCAATAAAAAATCCAGAAACAGACTTAAATAGTTTTGTGTTCTTTCAATATGGCCTCCCGTCACGCTGTCGCGGCATTCGACGAGTTCGGCTATTGTATGCAGTATAGCGCTTTGCAATTCGAATACGGTTTTGTTTTTCTCGGTGATTTCATTTTCCAGGTCGTGGGTGTATTTCATAAATTCTCGCTTAAGCCTGCCCAAAATAATATGAACATTCACCCGTTTTAAAAGCGGTTCCCATGTGAAGGGCTTTTTTACATAATCTACCGCTCCCAGATCAAAACCTCTAACCTCGCTATTTGAATCGCATTTGCCGTCCAATAAGATGATAGGGGTATGCTCGGTGCTTTTTGTGCTTTGTATTGTCTTTATAACGGCATGATCGCCCATATCCGATATTTCACTGTCCAGAAGTATAATATCAGGCGTTATTGTTTCAATGACTTGAAACAATTCTTTGCCGGTCGAAACGGTAAGTAAATCGTATTTGTCTGAAATACCTGCCTTTTCGGATGCCGTATTTATATTATCATTTGTAACCATTACTATGGTTTCACGGTTGTTACGCAAAAAACATACCTCCATGCGACGGTTAAAACACCCGGTTACAATTATTTCCCTTAATCGCGACGTCTCCCCAGTTGTTTGCGGTAGATTTCCCGTATGGCTTTCAATTCCATGTCGTAGCGGCCATCCCTGAAATCGGGAAACGTCCATTCAAAAGGCTGATAACGCCCGCCCCGGTAACGGGCGGTCATATCCGCCCAGACGCCGTCGCCAAGATAGATTTTCTGCCCCGCCCCCTTGAAGCTGGCCAATACGATTTTATTCAGGTCAAGGTATCCGGCATCGAGATTAACCATCCGTCCGTTTTCCCCGGCGGATTTATCTTCAATATCGTTGGCAACGCGCTTGGCTTCGCCAAGATGTTCCGGGGGAAACAATTCCTGAAACGAAATCAGACGCCGCCGGAGATTTTTTCCCATTTCCGGCTCGTAATAATCGGTCAGATCGAAAAGATGGTCAGTACCGGCGTAATCAATTTCACCCCACACGGATTCCATAAACCGCAATGCTGTTTGCATCGTGTCTTCCCGTGCGTAGAGCACCGCTGCAAACAGTTTTACGGGGTCAGCGTTACAGGGCCGCGCCATTGCAGGATGGTTTCCTTTTTCATTCATGCCCGTTTGCCGGGGCATTATGGTGAACGCTTCTGGAATCTATGTACTCCAGTAATATTTGTTTTAATATAGTAACAACTGGGACAGCTAGAAACATTCCTGTAACTCCAAAATACGCTCCGCCCGCGATTACCGAGAATATTACCAGCAACGGGTTTATTTTTAAGGTTTTCCCCATTATTTTAGGTTCGATGAAGTTACCGTCCAATTGTTGAAAAATTATTAATGGAATCAGAATTGTAATTGCTTTGGTAATCCCGCCCGTGAGTAATGCTATGACAATTACGAACGCGACTGCCACCAACGACCCCAGATATGGTATAAAATTGGCTATTCCGCAGATCATCCCAAGTAAAAAGGCGTATTTTACGTTGAAAATCAGCAGTATTGATGTAACAACCACCGTGTTTATCACGCTATCGATACTTTTACCCAATATAAATGCAAAAATAACCTTGTTAATCTGACGCAGGTATTTTTTTAACTGGTTTTGAACTTTTTCTTTAAAAACTACATTGGATAATTTGCTGAAGAAATTGAATATGTTTTCCCGATCCAGCAATATGTACAATGAAACAATCATGCTTAAAACAAACTTGAAAACTCCGCTGGTAAAAACCATGATGCTTTTGCCCAGTTGTTCAAGTCTGTTCGGGTCTAATAAATGATAAAAATTTGACATGTCGAAATTGTTCAAAATGACATTGTCAGGAAATTTATCCATAATGTATTTATAATAACCTGGAACGCTGCCCGCGAATTCAATCAGGCTTTTAATCAATATCGGTATAATAAAAGTCATTATTAACGCAATTATCAGTATTAACGCCGAATATACTGAAAAAACGCTTAATTTTCTCGCTCTTTTTACGATAAAATTCCTTATGGATTTTTTATACAGCTTTTCCAGTCTTTCACAGGGAATGTATAAAAAATAAACAATAAGTATTCCCAATAAAAAAGGCGAGAGTAATCTTAAAAAGCCGCTTATCCACTCTGTAATTTCGCTGAAATTATCCAGAGTTTTATAAAAAACTATCGCGAACACAGCGAATATAAAAGCAGGCATCCATTTTAGCCACTGATTGTTATCATATAAATGCACAGATTCCTCCCCGCCTGCCCCGGAATATATCATGTATGCCTGCGTAGCCTGCATGCTTGCAGGCGCTCACCGCGAGCGATTTGCGCCAACACCCGCAGAGTATGTCAACCGTTTTGCGGTACAAGGCCGGCAAAAGCCCCATAAAATATCCGGGCTAAAGATTACTGACCATTAACGATGCTTGTCAATGGATAAGGAGATTAATGTTATGGCAACTTTCGGCTACGCCCGCATTTCGAGCGCCGACCAGAACGAAATGCGGGCAGTTGGCCGCCATGAGCGAACAGGGCATACCGCCAGAGCGTATATTCGTTGACAAACAGTCCGGCAAGGATTTTGAACGCTTTGCCTGGAAATCGTTGATAGAAAACCTGAGGCCGGCGGGAGATCTGCTATACATAAAAAGCATAGACCGTATCGGGCGCAACTATGATGAACTGCTGCGCCAGTGGCGCGTCATTACAAAAGAACTCTGCGTGGACACCGTCGCCCAGGTAATTAATCAGCGTTTCCTTATTCGGGTTTGTAAAGAAAGCCTGCGCCTGGTTACCGGATGCTTTGCAACTCTTCCGACATGCCCCGTTCGTAAGTGCTCCATCCGGAGTTTATCCCATATGGGGCGCGATGAAATATCGCTTCGATGCGGCGGATATTCTCGCCTTCGATCTTGAACAGTTCGGCCATCTGCCATGTCCAGTTGATCTGATCATGATCGAAAAAAACGAAAGCAAAGGAAATCCCTCTTTCACGGTCAACCGCAACGAAACGGCGGTCGCGTATGCGTGAGACGATGGGGCCGTAGGTTGCCATATTTTCTCTGCAATGTCCCGGGCGAAGAGCGCCGTCGCGGTCAAGGCCGCATGAATTCATGCCATTTTCAAAACGTACGGAGTCATCGGTAAAAGGATAATAGCCTTTGCCATCATTTCTCTGCAAAGCGTCAAAATAATAGTTGCCTATCCTGACAAGATCTTCGCGGGTATGCCGCCTGCCTTCGGGTATCACTTCGGCGAACATCGGGTGCGGCGCGCCCATACTTTCGACGGCCTCGCCTGTCGGAGGAAACCCGCCGCCGGCCGGCTTGGCTGCCGCGCCGCCGGTTAAGCTCTGTTCGGGCCGGATGGCGAGCTGCTCGACCTCGGTAATCAGGCCGTTTGCTATTTTCAGGCGAATCGCAACGGCAACGGTTGTCGACTCGGCCGGACTCGCGGTTCTATTTCGCGCGTTTTCCTTTACCGTTCCAAGAAAGGCTACCTGTTGGGTTTCGATGTCGGGAACATAGAATTTGTATGCTCCTTTCCCTGACATGCCGTACCAGAGACCTTCTTTCCCCAGAGGCAGTTGTATTCCGTTTTCCGTGAACCTGCAATCTCTGGCAAACAGAGATGGATTGACATTTTTCGCCAGCATGGCGTCCAGATACCGGTCGATGTAATTCTCCAGACAGGCGCGGTCGCACGCGGGCTTGACCACGGGCGGTTGAGCCATGGCCGGAACCGCCAAAGATAGAAAAATTCCAAATACAATCAGTTTCATTCGCATCACGTTCCTCCTTGCGGGATAGAAATTTAAAACCAGTGAACACAATTACAATCTTATCAGAAACTGGACTATCCCCATTTTATTTATTTAAGACGCATGCTATCCCATGTCGACGCCCTGTCATTCCGAACGCAGGAAATCGATGATATTCTGAAACCGTACGCCGTTATGGTCAGTGATATATGTTTTGTCCATGGAGAGGACATATTTCTCGTAATTGTCGCCTATAGCCATGAGTGCCGCGAATTTGCGTGATTTTACGCTTTCGTCCATAATACTCGGCATGATCTGATAATACTTTCTGGCATCCTGCCGGATGGCGAGAAAATCCACTTCGCTGCCGTGCCACTTGCCTGTAAATACCTGATACCCCCGGCGCAGCAGCTCAAAATACACGACGGTTTCCAGGGCATTTACCAGATTGACGTCCGAGTATCCCATCAACGCGTTGCGGATGCCTGTGTCGGCGATATAAAATTTTGACAGGGTTTTCGACTGCTCTTCGCCTGCTATGTCAAAGCGGTTTGCCTGATAGACGATGTACGCCTTTTCCAGTGTGTTGATGTATGAATTAACGGTGGATGATCTTATTTTTTCGCCTTTTGCGTGCGCGCTCAGGAATCCGCTGATTTTGTTTGGTGAGATGATATTGCCGGTATTGCCAATGATATAACGAACGATTTTTTCCAGCAGAGCGATATCACTCCCGCTCCGCGTCACGATATCCTTGATAACGACCGTATTGTAAATCCCAAGCAGGAAATCGTTGACCGTTGTATCTTGTTGAGGAAGCGTTGGCACGGTAGGCAAAGATCCATATTTTAAATACTGGCGGAATTTGTCATCGACGCTCCAATCGGACGGCAGGTGATTGAAAAGCAGGAATTCCTTAAAAGACAGCGGCAGCATCTTTATCTCGACATAACGCCCGGAAAGCAGCGTCGATATGTCGGATGACAACAGGTATGCGTTCGATCCGGTGATGTAAATATCCACATCTATATCGGATTCCGCGCTCAAGCCGGCGACGGCTTTTTCCCAGTGAACCGCCTGCTGGATTTCATCCAGGAATAAGTAGTATTTTCCGCCGCGAATTTTTTCTCGAACCAGGCTGTACAACTGCCGGTAATCGCGTATATCGTCATAAGCCATCAACTCAAAATTGATGTCTATTATACGATCATCCGCGACGCCGTTTTTAAGCAGATACTGCTTGAACAATTGCAAAAGCGTGGATTTGCCGCAGCGCCGGATGCCCGTGACGACCTTGATCAGTTTGTTGTCCTTAAACGCCTTCAGGCGTTCCATGTATTGTTTTCGCTGTATCATTTCATAACTTAACGTGAAACATCGATAAAGAGAGCTTCAAGGGCGATCTGGCGGTTCACATTATAGCGCATATCCATTTTCAGTTTGCCCATTGCCTCAATGGCGCGGATAAGAAGAGAGTGCCGCGTCTTTTTGCGCAGATCCTGTAATTTTTCGATGATATCGCGCTGGCCGACCCGATCATCCGCAATGTCTGAATAGTAAATATCCCGCAAAAGCGCCGATACCGATTCAATCCATGTCCGAAAAACATCCTTGTTCTTTTTATCTTTCGTAATACCTTCGGCAATAGAGCTTGCGCCTTTAAATGATCCCCGGCATAAAAGCAGCGTGACGAATTCGAGCGCGGATTCACGCGCCTCTCGATATTCCGCCGTGTTGAATTCCAACGCGGCGCCCAGACTGCCGTCGCAGAGTGCCGCGGCTAAAATAGCGTCCTCGGCGGACTTTCCTTCATTTTGCGTCAGATGGCGAACTATCTGCTCAGAGGGAATTTCACCGAAAGGAAGAACGCGGGCGCGCGAACGGATGGTTTCGAGCAGCATGTATGGATTTGCCGCGATCAAAATCATGACCGTCCGGCTTGGCGGCTCTTCCAGGGTTTTGAGCAGGCTGTTCTGGGCCTCGGCGCGCATCTGGTCGGCGGGATCAAGGATCACCACGCGATAGCGCGCTTCAAGCGGTTGAAAGGCCGTTTCGGCGATGATATCCCTGATCTGATCGATACTGATGGCTGTCTTCTTTTCCGGTTCGATCAGGCGTATGTCAGGATGCCGCCGGTTGCGTCCCTGGCAGACCGGGCAGACGCCGCAAGCGGCGTCCGCGCCTTTGACGCACTCCTTGTGGCGGCTTTCGACGTAGGCCATAATGCGCCGGCAGACGGCGCACTGTCCGCAGGCATTGCCGTTGTGCGGTGTCAGGCAGTTCAGCGCCCGGGCGGTCAAAAGCGCAAGCGTGCATTTTCCAACGCCGGCCGGTCCGGCGAAAATCATGGCGTGCGGCAGGCGGTCCTGTTCGATCGCCTTTTTCAGGATATTTACAGCGCGGTGATTGCCTACGAAGTTATCCATAAATCCATTGATCGATCAAAACGGTAATTCGCTCGAAAACCGCGTCGGGAGCTTCCGCCGCCGGAATGACGCATATTCTTTGCGGGTATGCCTGGGCAAGTTCCAGGTATGCCTGTCTGACCCGTGCGTGAAAAGAAACGGCCTCATCTTCAAAACGCCCTTCGGCCGAAGCGGCCGGATCAAGCGAATTACGCCGTCTTGCGCGCGAAAGCCCGACTTCCGGGTCAAGATCCAGCAGGATCGTCTTTTCCGGTTCAATGACGCCCAAAAGCCGTGATACTTCTTCTATTGATTCCATGGCGATGCCTCGCGCCGCGCCCTGATACGCGCGTGTGGCATCCTGGTACCTGTCGCAAAGCACGATCTCGCCGCTAGCGAGCGCCGGTTCTATTACTTCTTTCAGATGCTGATGCCTGTCCGCCAGGTATAGAAGCAGTTCGCTCCAGGGTTCGCGCGCCGCGCCGTCGGGCCGCAACAATATCTCGCGGAGCGACCGTCCGAAATCAGTGCCGCCGGGCTCGCGCGTCATAAGGCATGAGCGGCCTTTTTTTCGCAGGTATTCACATGTGCGGGCGATCTGCAAACTTTTTCCGGCGCCTTCGATTCCTTCAAACGTAATGAACATCGAATATTTATTACCTGACATAAAATGAAGCTTAAAAAATAACAAAGTCGGGCGCGCAACTCAACCATGCGGCGGGGAGCGGGTTATGATATTATTATTTTTTTGCGGAAAAGGAGAAAGAAAATGACAGTCAGCAAAGATATGAAAATTATAGATATTCTTGAATTGGACAGAGGAACGGCGAACATCTTCCTGCAGCATGGCATGCATTGTCTTGGATGTAAACTGGCAAGCGGCGAATCGCTTGAGGATGCATGTATGGCGCATGCCATTGACGCGGATGCGCTTGTTGGCGAATTGAACGCGCATATTACGGCGGCAGGGGCATAGCGCGCTCGCGCGAAATTATCTTTAACGGACCGGCCGGTTTTTATTAAATGCCTGGAACTCATACGTCGCCCCGACGACGATTCCCGATTTCGGTTCGTAATGCCTGAGTCCCGCTACGGCTCCAATATCCCATAAGATTGCGCCCGTGCGCAGTTGAATTCCCGCTAGGAACCGGGAGTTATTCTCGTTGCCGAGACTGCGGCGTTCCGGGCCTTCGCGCCCGCTGATTTCGGCAAAAAGATTCAGCCTGTGATTTACCGGCGTGACGATGGCGACGCCGTAAGTCAGGAGATCGGCCTGTTGACCGGCGGTAACCGGCGAACCTAAAATAGCGAACCCTAAATCTCCAAGCACCCTCGCACGTCCGATGTTTTTTCCAAAAAGCAAATCGGCGTAAAACGCGGTCTCGTCATTGGCCAGACCGCGCGCCTGGTTGGCGTTCGGCAGCTCAACCGCGAATTTGAACGCTATTGCCGGCCTGCGTTTTTTTTCTCCGACAAGTTTCAATTTGGTTCCCAGCGTAAGATTTCCCACCGAGCGTGTGGAATCGCCGGAAATATCAGGCGCCACAACCGGATCCGTCCGTTTGGAAATGGAGAGAACCTCCTGGAAAACGCCCGAAATCTGAAATTCGGCGTATTCACCGACTCCGACGCCGATGGCGGCGGTTCCGCGCGTCAAATCGCCCTCAAGTCCTGAAAGCGCGTAGCGCTGCCGCTGAAGGAATTCCGCGCCGATTTCCATACGCACCCATCCCACAGGCAGGAGGGAAGCATCGTCCGTTTTCAGCGGACGATGCTGGCCGTAAACCATTCCAGGAAGAGCCAGGCAGCATATAAGTAAAATTCGTATTTTCATTTTGATATGTCCGGATAAATAATACCGGAATATCGTCCATTTTGAAATGGCGTTGACATGGGACCGCGGGCGTCCTCGCCGGCGTGACATGGGATAGCATGCGTCCCGCATGCGTCTTAATAAATACAATGGGCGCGATTTATCGCGCCCGTCAA
>Ga0082212_10008342_pt1 | contig 13551 bp, 8 predicted proteins | sample TergutNt197P3_FD_71548 | JGI IMG/M metagenome (GOLD analysis project Ga0082212, IMG submission 71548) | Neocapritermes taracua P3 segment gut microbial communities from Petit-Saut dam, French Guiana - Nt197 P3 | ecosystem: Host-associated > Arthropoda: Insects > Digestive system > Gut ... | reverse complement strand
GGCATCTGACTGAACGGCATCGATCAAAGCACTGGCTGTAAAGACATAGTTGCCCATTGAGGCCATGACTGAACTCGGGTCGTCTGCCAGGCCAACGGCGTCGGTTGGCTTTTCCCGGAACTGGGTGATGAGGCTTGATTTACCGAAGTCAGCCTCAAGCACGCCAAACTGGTCTGCCATTTCGATTGGTTGCCGAATACCGGCCACCGTTAGGGCCGCGCCCGAAGCGATGTGGTGACTGACCATGGCAGCGAAGTCCATGCGGTAAACGTGGTCAGCTCCTACTACCACCACAATGTCTGGCCTTTCATCATCAACCAGGTTGAGCGATTGGTAGATGGCGTCAGCTGAGCCCAAGAACCAGTTCTTACCCTTGCGCTGCTGGGCTGGGACTGGGGCAACGTATTGATGCAGCAGGGAGGACAGGTGCCAGGTCTGGGCAATGTGGCGGTCAAGCGAGTGGGACTTGTACTGGGTCAGCACCACAATCCGGTGGTAGCCCGAGTTGACTAGGTTGGACAAGGGGAAATCAATCAGGCGGTAGATGCCGCCAAAGGGCACAGCCGGTTTGGCCCGGTCGCGCGTCAGGGGCATAAGGCGCTTGCCTTCGCCACCAGCCAGGACAATGGAGAGAACTTTGGGCATAGCCATGTGACTAACTTACCCAATGCGGCCAGAAACGGAATGCTGGTGCAGCGGTGTCTTGCAGCTTGATCCTTGGCCGATTGGGGTGTTGCCTGCCCGTAGGTGCTACTTGGCGGTGGCTTTGAAGTGCGCTAATGGGGTAACGGCTGCTGCGTCGGCTGGCTGGCGAAGTTCAAGCACCACTGGAAGGAGCTTGCCCTTGAAGGTGGTCTCAGCATTGGTGATGGTCTGGAGTACCTCTTCCGGCAGAGCCAAATCGAGCAAGTCTTCCCGATGACGAGCGGCGAAATAGAACGTGATAGTGGCGTAGCCCTCCCACACTGCCAACCAGGCCAGGTTCTTTTTGCCCATGAGGGCTTTGCACAGCCAGCCGCCGTCCCGGTAGTGATTCCACTCCAAAACCAGATTGTGGTCAGGGCCGGTCAGAAGTTCTTCCAGCTGTTGCCACGCGGCGAAAGACGAGCCAAGGGCGTCTTCGATCAGTTGATTGTTTGGCCGCAACAGAGGGTCGGTCAGTATGGGGGCTGGTCCTTTTGCCATCTATCCAGCCTAATGGAGCAACCGGCACCATTGGGGTTGGCCCAGCGCGCAAACCTCAACCCCCCAAGGGGTTTGCGCTTGGCCAACCCCAGCGGCGGTAGATGTGCTGGTTTTGGGAGCCTGCCAGACGATTCAGAAATTGGCCTCAGACAGTAATTTTGTTCGGCGTGGCGAAGCGAAACAGCACTAGGCTGTTAGCTGTGTCTAGCCAAAAGAGAATCCGGGTCGATCTGCTGACCCGTGAGTATCCACCACATGTCTACGGCGGTGCCGGAGTGCACGTCACCGAACTAGCTAAGGTACTGCGCCAGCACATAGATGTGCGGGTGCAGGCCTTTGACGGCCCACGGAAAGAACCGGGAGTGACCGGCTATGAAGCACCGCCGGCCGAGCAGCTGAGCAACTCAGTGCTGTCCACTTTTGCGGTGGACCTGCACATGGCAGCCGGAGCCGCCGGGGCAGACCTGGTGCATTCGCACACTTGGTACGCCAACCTCGGTGGCCATTTGGCCGGATTGCTCTACGACGTGCCGCATGTCTTGACCGCCCATTCACTGGAACCTCTCAGGCCTTGGAAGGCTGAACAACTCGGTGGCGGTTATGCCCTTTCCAGTTGGGCCGAACGCACGGCTTACGCCGGGGCAGCCGGCGTGATTGCCGTTTCGGCTGGCATGAAGCAAGACATACTCAGGGCCTACCCATTCGTTGACGAAGCTAAGGTCCATGTGGTGCACAACGGCATTGATTTGGATGTCTGGAAACCAGTGATAGACAACCAGTCCCTCCAAACAGTCCGCGACCTGGGCATTGATCCAGACCGCCGCACAGTTGTGTTTGTTGGCCGGATCACAGAGCAAAAGGGCCTGCCCTATTTCCTCAAGGCAGTCAGGAGTCTGGAGCCTGCCGTCCAGGTGGTGTTGTGTGCCGGCGCTCCAGACACCCCAAGGCTGGCAAACGAGGTACGCCAAATGGTGCAGGAACTTGGTGAGGTGAGGGACGGCATCGTCTGGCTGGAAAAGATGCTGCCGCAACCGCAACTGGACGCTGTGCTGTCAAACGCCGACCTGTTTGTTTGCCCGTCAATCTACGAACCGTTGGGGATAGTCAACCTGGAGGCCATGGCCTGTGGCCTGCCGGTTGTGGGCACTGCCACTGGCGGCATTCCGGAAGTGGTGCAAGACGGCGTGACCGGTTGGTTAGTGCCGATTGAGCAGGTCCAGGACGGCACCGGCCGCCCGCTGGACCCACAAAAATTTGTCGCCGACCTGGCTGCGACGCTCAATCAAGCCATTTCGGACCCAGAACGCCTAAAGCTGGCCGGCCAGGCGGCTCGCCAGCGCTGCGTGGACTTTTTCGCTTGGCAAGCCATTGCCCAGCAGACCTTGGCGGTCTACCACAAAGTCCTTGCCGATGGCTGAGGCTATTGCCTTTGAGCAGGTCAGCGTCCGGCGCGGGCCAAAAATGATCTTGGACAGGGTCGATTGGCAGGTGGCTGAGGGTCAGCAGTGGGTAATTTTGGGGCCAAACGGCGCCGGCAAGACCACTGCCGTCCAGATTGCCGCCACTAGGCTGCACCCAACCAGCGGTGTGGCCAGAGTGCTGGGTGAACGCCTGGGGCGGGTTGATGTCTTTGAGCTGCGCGGTCGGATTGGGTTGGCTTCTTCGGCTCTGGCCGGCCGCATACCCGGGTCAGAGATAGTGCGCAACGCCGTCATGACGGCGGCGTATGGCCTGACCGGCCGTTGGCGCGAAACCTATGCTGTAGAAGATCTAGAGCGAGCCAACCAGATGTTGAGCCTTTTCGGTGTGATTGGGCTGGCTGACAGGAGCTTTGGCACGCTCTCAGAAGGTGAAAAGAAAAGGGTCCAGCTAGCTCGGTCCATGATGAGTGACCCGGAGTTGTTGCTGCTGGATGAACCGGCCGCCGGTTTGGACCTGGGCGGCAGGGAGCGACTGCTGCACCAATTGACCACCCTGGCAACTATGCCCGGCGCCCCGCTGATGGTGCTGGTGACCCACCATTTAGAAGAAGTTCCAGCCGGGTTTACCCATGCTGCTCTGATGCGGGGCGGGCAAATCACTGCCCAGGGACCCATTAGCCAGGTCCTCACCAGCCGGGCCGTATCGCAGGCTTTTGGTTTGGATGTGACCGTGCGCCATGAGGCGGGGCGCTATTGGGCTACGGCCGGTGCCTCGCCTTTTTTGCCCGATGCCGGTTACCATGGCTTGGACAACGGCTGGCGGTTTGGACCGGCGAGCAGTACGGGCAGATTGGAGTAAACCATGTCTTGGCAGTGGCTTTGGTGGCTTTGCGGGGCATTGGCCTTGGGTGCCATTGAGATGATGGCGCTTGAGTTCACTTTTCTGATGTTGGCCGGTGGAGCTCTCGCCGCCACGGTTGGCGCCTTGTTCGGATTGCCTTGGTGGGCTAACGGCATCGTTTTTGCCTGTGTCAGTTTGCTTATGCTGGTGACAGTGCGGCCAATCATGCTGAGCCGGTTCGGACCCAAAGGGGGCGGGGCGCCGGTCACTGGCACCGACGCCTTGGTGGGCCGGTTGGCTGAGGCTGTAACCAGGATCGACAAAAACGGTGGACGGGCTAAGATCGGGGGAGAGGTCTGGACCTCGCGCCTGGACGGAGGCGGCCAGGTGGCACCGGGCACTCGCTTGAAAGTGACTCAGATTGATGGGGCCACAGCTGTGGTTCAACCAGTCCAACCAGACAATCAATAGACAAATCAGCTAAGCAGAAAGGCCAGGGTTGTGCCTGATTCAGCTACCGAAGTAGACGTAGGGACAATTGTTCTAATAGTAGTGATCGCAGTGGTAGCGATCTTTGTTCTAGTGACCATCAAGAAGGCTGTCCGGATTGTGCCGCAGACCCAAGCTCAGCTGGTGGAGCGGCTGGGTCGGTACAACCGCACCATGAACGCTGGCATCCATTTACTGATGCCGTTCATTGACCGCGTCCGTGCGGCGGTTGATCTGCGGGAGCAGGTGGTCTCGTTCCCACCCCAACCGGTGATTACCTCTGACAACCTAGTGGTGTCAATCGACACAGTGATCTACTTCCAGGTCACCAACCCAGTGGCGGCGGTGTACGAGATTGCTAACTACATCACCGGCATCGAACAACTCACTGTCACCACGCTACGTAACGTGATTGGCTCGATGGATCTGGAACAGACTTTGACCAGCCGCGACCAGATCAACGGCCAGCTGCGTGGCGTTCTGGACGAGGCCACCGGACGCTGGGGGATTCGCGTCAACCGGGTGGAGCTGAAGGCGATTGACCCGCCGGTTTCTGTGCAGGACTCGATGGAGAAACAAATGCGGGCCGAGCGTGACCGCCGAGCCGTCATCTTGACAGCTGAAGGTCACAAGCAGTCGCAAATTTTGACGGCTGAAGGTGAAAAACAAGCCGCCATTTTGCGGGCTGAAGGCAATGCTCAGAGTGCAATTTTGCGGGCTGAGGGCGAATCGCGGGCCATTTTGCAGGTCTTTTCGGCCATTCACGACGGCAACGCCGATCCGAAGCTGCTGGCATATCAGTACCTTCAGATGCTGCCACAGATCGCCAGAGGTGAAGCCAACAAGCTGTGGATTGTGCCGGCTGAATTCTCGGCTGCTCTGGAAGGTATGGGCCAGGCCTTTGGTGGATTGCGGCCCCAGGGCGGGCCTGCCTCTTCATCCTCAGAAGAAGGCGGCACCCCGGCCGCTAAGGCTCTGCGGTCAATGGCCTTTGACCGAGTCAAACTGGAGGACCCAACAGCGGCCTTGCAGCAAGCCAGGGGAGCGGCTGACCAAGCCACTTCAGATGCCACCAAGGCTGGCACTGGTAGCGGTGCGCCGTTCAGGCCCGAGGCTGAGGCGGGTCAAGCGCCATCCATGCCGGGTTCCCCCGATTAGCCGCTCAGCGGCCAGTAGCAGCTGAAAAGCTTACGAGGGGGCTGGTTTGCCACGGAAGACCTGAATTAGCCTCAATAATCCAGGTTCTGAGGCGGGAGGCTGTACCGCTAGCGGCAAACCAGCCCCCTCGTGCCCCTACCCACAGTGACTGGAGGAAAATGTGCTGAACCGCCTGCTGCGGCAGTACTTGCGGCCCTACTACGGTGCCATTGGCATAATCTTGGTGCTGCAAACCATCCAGGCATTGTCAAACCTGTTTTTGCCTTCACTTAACGCGGACATTATTGACAACGGTGTGACCAAAGGAGACACCAGCTACATCCTGAATCTGGGCGGCGTGATGCTAGGGGTATCGCTTGGCCAGGTGCTTTGCGCGCTAGGGGCCGTCTACTTAGGGGCCAGGACGGCTATGTCCTTGGGTCGTGATGTCCGCCAGGCTCAGTTCGATGCCGTACAGCGGTTTTCTGCTAGAGAGATGGCCAAACTCGGCACACCATCGTTGATTACTAGGGCCACCAACGACGTTCAGCAAATCCAAATGTTGGTTCTGATGACCTTGGTGATGCTGATCAGCGCGCCCATCACCATGGTGGGTGGAGTGGTGATGGCTCTGCGCCATGATGTGCCTTTGTCTGGGTTGTTGCTGGTCATCATGCCGGTACTAGGTGTGTTTCTGGCGCTGGTCCTAAAGCGCATGACTCCTTTGTTCCGGCGCATGCAGCAAACCATTGACAAAGTCAACCGGGTGCTGCGCGAACAAATCACCGGCATCCGGGTGATCAGGGCCTTTGTGCGCGATTCGTTTGAACGTGAGCGGTTCGATGGGGTCAATCTTGAACTAATGGGGTTGCAGCGCTCGGTTGGCTACATGTTCTCTTTGTTCTTCCCCTTCATCACCTTGTTGATGAACCTAACGTCTGTGGCTGTGATCTGGTTTGGCGGTCACCGCATTGCCAGCGGCGGCATGGAAGTCGGTTCGCTGACGGCCTTCATTACGTATCTGATGCAAATCATGATGTCGGTGATGATGGCCTCAATGATGTTCTTCTTTGTGCCCAGGGCAGAGGTTTCGGCTGAACGAATCCTAGGTGTGCTTGGTACCCAGACTTCGGTTTGCGAAGCGCCCGATGCCGTAACTGAGCTTACCCAGCCAGGCACAGTTGAGTTTCGGGAGGCTGGGTTTCGCTATCCCGGGGCTAGCGAGCCGGTATTGCATCAGGTTTCCTTTGTGGCCCGGGAGGGCCAGACAACTGCCGTCATTGGGGCTACCGGCTCGGGTAAATCGACTCTGGTCAACCTGATTCCAAGACTGTTTGATGCCACGGCTGGCGCAGTGCTGGTTGGTGGAGTAGACGTCAAGGAGCTGTCTTTGCAGACCTTGTGGGCCGGTATTGGACTGGTGCCGCAAAAGCCATTCTTGTTCAGCGGTACGGTTGGCTCGAACGTGCGCTGGGGCAATCCTCAGGCTAGTGATGAAGCGGTCTGGCAGGCTCTTGAGATTGCTCAAGCGGCTGAGTTTGTTCGGGAAAACCCCGATGGTTTAGAGATGGAGATTGCTCAGGGCGGCACCAACATCTCTGGCGGCCAGCGCCAGCGTCTAGCCATTGCACGGGCCCTGGTGCGGCAACCAGATCTCTACATTTTTGACGATTCGTTCAGCGCCTTGGACTTCACTACTGACGCCAGGCTCAGGGCCGCACTGAAACCGGTCACTGAGCATTCCACGGTGCTGATTGTGGCCCAGCGAGTAGGCACAATCATGGACGCCGACCAAATAGTGGTGCTTGACGCCGGACGGGTGATTGGTCAAGGCAAACACGGCGAGCTACTCGATTCGTGCCCCACCTACCGTGAGATTGTCGAATCCCAGATGAGCCTGGAAGAAGCGGCATGAGCGGCCAGGACAGTGCGGCTGGCCGGATCAAGGGCGGCGGCCCCGGTGCGGCCGGTGCTACCGCAGCAGTGGCTAAAGCCCAAGCCAAGACAAAACCAACGACGAGTGGACTACCGACCCGTGGACCGGCATCGGGCGGACGGAGGCGTGGCCCCATGGGTGGGGGCGGCTTCCGTGGGGGTATGCCGGCTGAGAAATCTCTCCATTTCAAAGCCTCTGGTCTGCGTTTCTTGAAGCAACTTGGGCCTGAGGTCTGGCGTTTGGTGGCGGCAGTGGTTCTAACGATCGGTTCGGTGGCGCTGTCGGTGGTTGGTCCGAAACTGCTGGGGCGGGCCACCAACCAGGTTTTCAGTGGATTCATTGGGCGAATGATGGGGCGGCAGTTGGAAGCAGCTGGAGCTCTGCAACCGGGCCAGACCATGGCCAAAGACCAAGTGCTTGATTTGCTGCAGAAGGCTTCCGAGACCGGACAGCCCAAGGTCAGCGACAACCTGCTGGAGATGCTTCAGTCAATGGATTTCACCGCTGGGGTTGGGATTGACTTCAACGCCGTTGGCTCTATTTTGCTGTGGGTGTTGGCGGTCTACCTTGGTTCCGCTCTGATGGGTTACGCCCAGGGGATTTTGACCACCCAGATAATCCAGCGCACGCTGTACCGCATTCGCAGCCAGGTCGAGGCCAAGCTAGGTAGGCTGCCGCTGAAGTACTTCGACTCACAGCCAACTGGCGAGGTTTTGTCAAGAGTCAGCAACGACGTAGACAATATGGGCCAGACCCTGCAGCAGACCATGACGCAACTAATCTTTGCCGTTTTCACGCTGATCGGTGTATTTGTCATGATGCTGACCATTTCAGGTTGGCTGACTTTGGTGATGCTAGTTTCGGTGCCGCTAGCGGGGATTGTGACGGCTCTGATAGCTAAACGCTCCCAACCGCAGTTCGTCAAACAGTGGGCCTCCACTGGTGAATTGAACTCCCACGTGGAGGAAATGTACACCGGCCACGAACTAGTCAAGGTATTTGGCCGCCAAGAAGAGGCCGCCACCGAGTTTTCCCGACGCAACGAGGCTCTGTACGGTTCGTCGTTCAAGGCTCAAGCCATATCGATGATGATTCAGCCGGTCATGATGTTCATCTCCAACTTGGCCTATGTGGCGGTGGCCGTGCTTGGGGCGCTGCGAGTGGCTTCTGGAACCATGTCCTTGGGTGATGTCCAGGCCTTCATCCAATACTCACGCCAGTTCTCCCAGCCGGTGGGGCAGATCGCCTCCATGATGAACCTGCTGCAATCAGGCGTGGCGTCAGCAGAACGTGTTTTTGAGTTGCTCGATGCCGAAGAACAGTCACCTGAACCTAGCGCACCGGCCAGTCCCAAAGACCTGCGCGGCCGGGTTGAGTTTTGTCATGTGGCCTTCAGCTACAGTGCAGATGCGCCGTTGATAACCGACTTGTCTCTGGTGGCTGAACCTGGTCAAACCGTAGCCATTGTGGGGCCCACCGGGGCAGGGAAGACCACCCTAGTCAACCTGCTTGAGCGCTTCTATGAGATCCAAGGTGGAGCGATCACGCTAGACGGAGTGGACATCTCGTCAATGGACCGTGAGCAGCTCCGCTCCGCCATGGGCATGGTGCTGCAAGACACTTGGCTGTTCAACGGCACCATCTGGGAGAACATCAAGTTCGGCAACTTGGCGGCCAGCGATCAACAAATCATCGAAGCTGCCACTGCCTCTTACGTGGACCGGTTTGTCCATCACCTGCCAGATGACTACCAAACCCAGATTGATGAGGAAGCCTCGAACATCTCTGCGGGGGAGAAACAGCTGCTCACCATTGCCAGAGCGTTTTTGGCTGATCCGGCCATCTTGATTCTTGACGAGGCCACCAGCTCAGTCGACACCCGTACTGAAGTACTGGTACAAAAGGCCATGAGCAAGCTGCGGCGCGGACGTACCTCTTTTGTGATTGCCCACCGCCTGTCAACCATTCGAGATGCTGATCTGATTGTGGTGATGGAGCACGGCGACATTGTGGAGCAAGGTAGCCATCAATCCTTGCTGGCGGCCAAAGGCGCCTACTACCGGCTCTACCAATCGCAGTTCGCCGCTGCCACCACCGAACTGGACTGACCAAAGCCTCACGGTTCAGGTCCCTGTGCCAGGATCATGAAGAATTGAAAGGCGCAATTGCCAATTACGGCTGCAGCGTTCTCCCGAGTTGTGTCATTTGGGGGTTGACTTGGGTCATTTTGGGCTGTTGCAGCGCTGTGACCTGTGATGATGCTTGGGTTTAGTGCCCGAAAAAGGCACTAGGATTCGAGTGTGGCTTGGGTGCGTAGAGTGCGAACCACGTCTGGAGCGACGGCGGTGCAGATTGCCGAGTCAGTCGACGGTGTGCGTCGTATCGTTCGACATGTGGGGTCAGCGCATGACGTTACTGAACTCAATTTACTGATCGCTAGGGCGCATGAACTGTTAGCGGATGACACTCAGGGTTCGCTTGACCTTGGTCTTTACATTGGTCAGCCAGTTCAGTCACTAATGGAGTCTCCACCTGCACAAGGCACACTTGTGCCAGCCAAGCCGCGCCGGGTCCGTAAGCGGTTGGTGGCACCGCCGCGTGTGGTGCGCACGGCCTCGCAGTTGCTTTACAACGTGATGGCTGAGGTTTACGACACTTTAGGGTTCAGCGTCTTAGGCGACGAGCACTTCAAAGAGTTGGTGATCGCCAAGATCGTTGAGCCAACTTCCCTGGTCGATGTTGACCGGGTACTGGCGGGCATGGGTAAAGTCGCTGCGAGCTTGTCCACCAGGAACCGCACCTTGAAGGCTGCCTACAACGGCAAGTACCGCGATCTGCTAGCCGAAACCTGTTTCCGTCACGCATCTAAGCACGGTGACGTTTCGCTTTGTCTTTATGATGTGACGAGTTTGAGGACCCACGCTGAGCAGGAAGATGCCGCTGGTCTGCGTAAACAGGGCTATTCCAAGGATCGGTCGGTTGATCCTCAGGTCGTCATCGGGCTTTTAGTGGACCGCAGTGGATTCCCGCTGGAGATCGGCTGCTTCGAGGGCAACACAGCTGAGACCAAGACAATCTTGCCTGTGATCCGTGCCTTCCAAACCCGGCACGGCATTGAAGAGATGGTGATCGTCTGTGACGCAGGGATGCTCTCAGGTACTAACCTGCGCGAACTGGACGACGCCGGGTTCAACTTCATCGTCGGTTCCAAACAGACCACTGCACCACTGGACCTGGTCTCCCACTACCGATGGCACGGCGACTACTTCACCGACGGTCAAACGATCGACACCATCACACCCAAGCATCGCGGTTCGAAGTCAACCAATAACCCGTGCGAAAAGGCCGAACCGCGATGGACTGACGAAGACCACCCGACATCATGGCGGGCGGTGTGGGCCTACTCAGCTAAACGGTTTAGGCGTGACAACACCACCTTGAATAAGCAAGAGGAGCGCGCCCGCGCCATCGCCGCTGGGCTGGCCAAAGCTAAGAACGCCCGTTTCGTTGTTACTACCGGAACCAAACCCAAGGTCAACGAGACATCCCTGGCCAGAGCCCGAAAAGTGGCCGGTCTTAAGGGTTATGTCACCAACATTCCAGCCACCCTCATGCCAGCTGCCGAGATCATCAACAGCTACCGGGACCTCTGGAGAGTGGAGCAGTCCTTTAGGATCTTCAAATCCGACCTGGCCGCCTCACCATTCTTTGCCCGCAAACGCCATTCAATCGAGGCGCACATGACAATCGCGTTCACCGCCCTGGCTGTAGCGCGCACCATCCAGGCCCGTTCTGGAAAGACCATCAAGAAGGTACTCCGTGAACTTCAACCACTACGAACAGCCTTGATCAGGATTAACGGCACCATCCAAACCCTCGAACCTGAAATCCCGCCAGCCGCCACCGCCCTAATCGAAGCAATCACCTCAAGGCACTAGGGCAAATGACACAACTCGGGAACTAGCCGAAAAAGGTCCGCAAAAACTCCCGCAACCCAAGACATCACCACAGGTCACAAGCCCAGACTCCAAGAAACCACTAACCCGTGATAAAAGTCGGGGGCCGACCTCTCCCCCGGTGGCCTCACGGACATCGATCCGACTGGGGCTAGCCACCTTGGCTGCCAACGCCTTGTCTTTCGGTCTTGGCCAGGTGATTTTCTAGCGTTTGCTCAGGTATGCGGTACATGGCTAACCCATCGTCAACCTGCGCCATCGCCGACCGATAGGTCTTTTACTGCGTTGTCAATCGTGTCACTGAGCCTGCTTTCTGGCGGCAGGACGAAGAATGAATCAATAGCGGCGTTGTCCACACAGGAGAAAGCCTGGCCCACAAATCTGACTAGGTTGAACTGGCGACAAGCACAATAGAACCGCTTGGAGCCGTGAAGCGGTATGGGTTTGGGGTTGACCAAACTCGGGTCCCGTACTAGTAATCACCGCCCAGACCTTCAGACCATGACGATAACCCAACTATTAGTTGCTCGACGGTGAATGGTTCGTAGGTAAGTAGAGTACTGGTGATCTCAAACCGCTTTGGGAGGCTACCAGCCGGTGTCGATCTGGACCTTCTTAGCGAAAGCGCCTTGGCCTTTAGCGGGATAGAAGTACAAGACGCCCTTCGAATCGACACCGACAATGTCAGCGTAGCCGTCACCGTTCAAGTCGGCACCGGCCGCTAGGGTGTAACCCTTCCAACCGTTACCAACCTGAATCTTCTTAGCGAACGTGCCATCACCTCTACCGGCATAGAAGAACAAGTTCCCGGCACCATCGATGCTTAAAATGTCTGCCTTTCCGTCATTGTTCACATCACCAGCGGCATACAGCTCGAAGCCCTTCCAGCCGTAACCGACCTTCGGATAGGGATACTTGAACCCGCCCTTACCATTACCGGCATATAAGAACAAGTCACCAGTGGAATTATTGATAGCCAGCAGATCAACGAAACCGTCACCATTCAGATCACCAGACGGGACAACCCTGAAGTCCTGCCAACCCTGACCGATCTGCATCGGAGCACCAATGCTGCCCTTACCGGAGCCCGCATACAGGTACATCTTGCCCGAAGCCTTATCAACCGTGATCACGTCATTCGTGCCGTTGTTATCCCAGTCACCTGGTGCGTAAACCGTCAGAGTACAGAAACTACCGGTAGTACCAATCTGAGTCCTGGCACCAAGAGCGCCAGTAGCTGAAGACGGATAACGCCACAACGTGCCGTTAGCGTCAACCTTGAGCACGTCACCGAACTTAGCGCCAGCCAACGATGGCGACAACACGACCTGCACCGGGCAAGTGTCCGGAACTACCTGGACTGGGGCTACCGGCCCTTGCGCGGCTGAAACCACCGGGCCGGCCGCGCCAGGCACGTTCAACTGCACCGACAACCTGGCCCCAAGGTCAGCCTCAGTCAGTTTGTAGGTCTTGGCTGTAGCCCCGGCTATTGCCACCCCGTTACGCAACCATTGGTAGGTGGTACCAGCCGCAGCCAGAGTTGTGGTAGCCGTTAGGGTTTGACCAACCTGAAGCTTGCCAGAAACAGTAACCTTGACCGGCTGTGGCTTTGTCACGCTGATCTTGGCATTAGCTGTCTTGGCGCCATCAGCAGTTGTCACGGTAATAGTTGCAGTACCCACACTTATGCCAGTCACAAACCCACTGGTGCTAATAGTCGCCACATTATTGTCACTGGATGCCCAGGTAACGGCCTTGTAAGACGCGTCGGACGGCAGCACTTTAGCTGTCAACGCCGAAGACATACCCACTTCGACGCTCAGCGACGCTGGCGTGATTGTCACACCGCTAACCCGCTGGGTCACCGTAACCAAACACGTTGCCGTGTAACCGCCATCAACCGTGGTCACAGTGATAATTGCCTCACCGCCTCCCACAGCAGTCACATGACCAGTATCGTTAACCGTAGCCGTTTTAGTGTTGTTAGAAGACCATGTCAGGGCCTTGTTCGAGGCGTCAGACGGCGACACTGTTGCCTTGAGTTGGGCCGTCATTCCGGCTAAGAAGCTGGCCGAAGTCACCGAAAGTGTCACTCCGCTAACGCGCCTAGTCACCGTTACTGAACAAGTCGCTGTTTTACCACTATCGAGGGTTTCTACTGAAATCACGGCTGTTCCAGGACCCTTGGCGGTTACTAGTCCGCTTTGGCTGACTGTTGCTACACTATTGTCACTAGAACGCCAAAACACCGCCTTGTTGGAAGCATTAGCTGGCACTATTTCGGCAGTTACTGACGCGGTATCGCCTTCGTCCAAATCTAACGTGACAGGCAAAACAGTCGCTCCGCTAACCGGCGTGCAGGTCTCAACATAAGACAAGTTCACGTTGAAATAACAAACACTGTTTGCGCCAATCACTTTACTCGGTGCAGATACCATATCAATGTAATAACCGATACCGAGCTGTGCATAACCGTCAGCACCTAACCCCCACACCGAACCGTCCTGAAGAATAACGATGCTGTGATCCGCCCAATATGAGCTATTTTCAGGGAACGCACCACTGGCAACAACTGCTGTGGCTGGC
>Ga0082212_10008341_pt1 | contig 13553 bp, 12 predicted proteins | sample TergutNt197P3_FD_71548 | JGI IMG/M metagenome (GOLD analysis project Ga0082212, IMG submission 71548) | Neocapritermes taracua P3 segment gut microbial communities from Petit-Saut dam, French Guiana - Nt197 P3 | ecosystem: Host-associated > Arthropoda: Insects > Digestive system > Gut ... | reverse complement strand
GCGTCCATTGAAGGGGCCGGCTCGGTTTCCGTCTCGCCGATCGGCATACTCGACCGGCTAAGGGAACGTGGAAACAAATTTTCCGCACCCGGCGCTGAGCTTACGGAAACGGGCGCAACACGCAAAGACGTACTGCTGGTAAGTAGTAACGCGGTCACTCTGGACGGAAAATTCGTCAACGTCGATGGCATGGGCAACCGCGTCACCGGCATGATCTACGGTGTCGGCCGGGTTATTCTGCTGATCGGCGCGAACAAAATCGTCCGGAACGTTTCGGAAGCACTTGAACGCGTGCAAAAAGTCATCGCGCCCTATCATTCGAAATGTCTCGGAATGAAGGCCCCCTGCGCAGCGACGGAAACCTGCGCCGATTGTGACAGCCCTATGCGCATCTGTAACATTACGACGATAATTTCGAAGCGTCCCCCATCCGTCGATTTTTCCGTTATCATCTCAAAAGAAGATCTCGGACTCGGATGGGATCCTTATTGGCCGGGAGAACGTATCGAAAAAATCAAGGCAAACTATCGCGCCGAAATAGAAAAATTTCTGGCGACGATGCCGAAGAGAAGCTAGTGGCCGGGAAGTATAAAACATATGAGTAATCTCATTGGACGCGCCGCCGGTGCGCCATGGCGTTTCATCCTGCGGGCACTGCTGGAAGTCCAGTTATACGCAAAATTGAGCGCGCGGGCGATAGCCAATATTTTTACCCGCCCGTTTTATTTCCATGAAACCATTCTACAGATGGATCGCATTGGTGTCGGTTCGATCGTCATAGTTACCCTGACGGGATTTTTTACCGGCGCCGTACTGGCAATCCAGTCCGAAGGAGTGCTGCGCCGCTACGGCGCCGTCAGCATGACGGGACAACTCGTTGCGCTTACGCTCATACGTGAACTTGGGCCGGTACTTTCGGCGCTCATGTTGTCGGGAAGAATAGGCGCCGGTATCGCTTCCGAACTTGGCTCAATGGTCGTTTCGGAGCAGATCAGCGCCATGCGCGCGCTCGGCACCGACCCGGTACGAAGGCTTGTAACTCCACGCCTTGTCGCAATGCTTATAATGCTGCCGATTCTGACCCTGGTCTGCAACGCTGTTGGAATGATGGGGGGCTGGCTCATAGCGCACACCAAATTGCTTATAAGTTCAAATCAATTCTGGTCGGACGCCAAGAACTCGCTTCATTTTTCAGATTTTGTGGGAACGATGGTAAAACCTTTAGTATTCGGTTTTATCATCGCAATGACGGGCTGCTATGCCGGGTTACGAACCGAAGGCGGAACGGAAGGCGTGGGAAAGTCCACGACGCAGGCGGTTGTCAGTTCGTCAATTATCGTCATAATCGCCGATTTTTTTCTGAACAATTTGCTTATTTATTTTTCGCCCATGATGAACGGGTAACCTTTTATATGGAGTGCGGCAGCTTGCAGTCGCTTTGTTTAAGGGAGTTTGCTCCCGCCTGGAATAGAATCGGTACGAAATATCCGGGTTAGGCTTACATCACTCGTGGTTTATTTTTAGATGAGAACAAGCTCCCTTTATGAAAGCGGTAGCAAGCTGCCGCACTCCATAAAAAATGATTGGATTTCGCAACACACACAAATCATTCGGCTCGATACGAAATATCCGGGTTGGGCTTACATCATTCGTGGTTTATTTTTAGACGGGAGCAAGCTCCCTTTATGAAAGCGGTAGCAAGCTGCCGCACTCCATAAAAAATGATTGAATTTCGCAACGTACACAAATCATTCGGCGATGAAGTGATACTGAAAAATGTCAGTTTCCGTATTGATCCCGGTGAAACAAAAATCATTCTGGGGGCGAGCGGTTCGGGAAAATCGACGATTTTAAAGCTGATTCTTGGATTAATTCGTCCGGAAGATGGTGAAATACTTGTTGACGGGCAGGATATAACGGTTCTTAGCGAACAGGATCTTGTTGCAGTAAGGCGTAATATCGGCATGGTTTTTCAGGAAGGCGCGCTTTTTGATTCGCTAAGCGTACGTGAAAACGTCGGATACCGCCTTTATGAAGACGGCAGGGCGGACGAAAACGCAATCGAAAAGGCGGTGCTGCGCGAACTAAGCTTCGTGGGTCTTGAAGACGCCATCGATAAAATGCCAGCGCAGCTTTCCGGCGGGATGAAACGCAGGGTTGGAATCGCCCGCGCTCTGCTTGGATCGCCGCGCCTGGTGTTGTACGACGAACCGACCGCGGGGCTTGATCCGGTTACCAAGCGGACTCTTCTGGATCTTATGATACGGCTGCGCGATCTAGAGGGAGTAACGAGCATTTTTGTCACGCACGATCTGCACGCCGCATCCATTATGGCAAATGAATACGCCGAGACTGAAGAAAACGGAAACGTACGGTTTTTACCCGCGACGTATCCCGCCCGCATGGCTAACAATAAATATATCATGCTGCACGAGGGTATTGTCTGTTTTGAAGGCGATTATCGGGAACTGATGAAATCGGAAAACCCGTTTGTCAAAAAATTCGTAAGTTAGTGACAAGTGACAAATACGGGCTGTTTACTCGCCACTCGCCACTAAAAAAGGAGAGAATATGCCGCAGAAAAAGCAAGTCCGCGTGGCTGAACTAAAATTGGGAATATTCATTGCCGCCGTGGTGATTCTGTTCCTGGTATTGATTCTGCAGCAAAGCTGGGGACTTAATTTCTTTTCCAGTTCCGAACATATCGTCACCTATCTTACTGACGTCGGCGGTTTAAAGTCCGGCGCGCCGGTCTGGCTCGCGGGGATCGAAATCGGAAGGGTTCGTTCAGTATCGATAATCAAACCTGAAGACTACGAAGGTAATGCGCCAATCTACAGGCGTATTGAAGAAACTATCGGACGTATAGAGCCTCTGGAGGCGATGCCGGAACGTTCCGCAGAAAATGAAAGAGCGCTCCGTGACCTGTACGATGACGTACGCGGACTCAAACAACGTCTTCGTATGGTCGAAATACTGCTCGATGTCAAGAAGGAATACATAGATCGCATCGGCCGCGATTCTGAAGTCAGCATAGAATCCAAGGGACTGATAGGAGATTCCTTCATCGATATTTCTCCAGGCGCAACCGGAATCAAACCGCTGCTCAAGGGCGATTATTACATCATCGAAAGCGTACAAAGTCCGGGATTCCGGGAAATTATGACGGGTGCGAACGATGTCGTGGCCAATTTTGGGGTGCTTTCCGAACATTTTAAAAACCTCACCCAAAGGATTACCTCTGATACTATAAGTGGTGGAATTATCAATATTATCGATGATGCACAAAAGACGGTCGGACAGGCCAGCAGGACTTTCTCGCAGGCGACTTCCCTGCTTACGGCCATGCAGCAGGGAGACGGAACCGTCGGTAAATTTGTATCCGATCCAACGCTCTATAATCGGCTGGTCGAATCCCTGGAAAAATTCAACTCGCTGGCTGAAGACATTCAGAAGGGTGACGGTACGCTTGGGAAATTTATCAACGATCCTTCGCTTTTTGAATCGGCAGCCGGCACGCTGCAAAAAACCGAAGCCATCATGGCACGAATTGAAAAGGGCGAGGGAACGCTCGGCAAGCTCACAACGGATGAAGCCCTGTACGAACGTACCACGGCGGCGCTTGATAGTTTCGCGTCATTGACGGAAGAAATCAACAGGGGCGAAGGAACGCTCGGCAAGATACTGAAAGATCCAAGCCTGTATAACAATCTTGATCAATCTACGTCGGAAATCACCAAACTTCTTTATGATATCCGAAAAGATCCGAAGAAATTCCTGACCATCAGATTTAAACTGTTCTAGTTAAAGAAGCCGGTTGAGAGGCGACGAATTTAGAACCACGAATGGACACGAATTTACACGAATAAGGAGAAACGATATGTGTATTACGAAACAAACTGTATTTGCACTATGCGGGATACTCCTCCTTACGGCGTCCACCGTCTCTGCCGCGCCCCCTGCGAAATTCGCAGAAGTTGAAGGCATAACGGAATACCGCCTCGATAACGGCTTGCGGGTACTTCTCTTCCCCGATCAGTCGAAACAAACCGTTCTCGTAAACGTGACCTATTTGGTCGGTTCGCGCCATGAAAACTACGGTGAAACCGGCATGGCGCATCTTCTGGAACATCTGATGTTCAAAGGGACGAAGAACATTCCGGATATAGGCAAGGAATTCAACGGACGCGGAATGGATTGGAACGGTTCGACAACCCCGGATCGCACCAATTACTACGAAAAATTTCAGACTAATGACGAAAACCTTGAGTGGGCGCTGATGATGGAGGCAGACCGTATGGTGGCCGCTAATGTGGCCAAAGAAGACCTGGACACGGAAATGACTGTTGTGCGCAGCGAATACGAAATGGGAGAGAACTCACCCTACAACGTACTGCTTAAGCGCCTGCTGAGCATCGCATACGACTGGCATAATTACAGCAACTCCACCATCGGCAATCGTTCCGATATTGAGAACGTCGAAATCGAAAATCTGCGTGCCTTCTACCGCACATACTACCAGCCTGACAACGCGGTATTGACGGTGGCGGGAAAGTTCGATCCGGAAAAGACGCTGCAGCTTATTGACAAATATTTTGGAGCGATACCAAAACCAACGCGCCAATTGCCGAGACTCTGGACTGTTGAACCTACACAGGACGGCGAACGCAGCTTCGTCGTGCGCCGCGTCGGAAATGTGCAGTATCTGGTATTGGCATACAAGACGCCGGCGCAGTTGCATCCGGACGCCGGCACTCTCAATCTTGCGAATTTCGTTTTGGCGGATATCCCATCCGGACGTCTGCATAAAGCGCTTGTGGAAACCGGCAAGGCGGTTCAGGTATCGGGTGGAAACATCGGTGGGATGGATGGTTCACTGCATGTATTTCTGGTGGCCATAAAGCAGGGCGAGCAAATCGAGCCGGTACGTGATGAATTGATCAGGATTGTCGAGGAGTTTACCGACAACCCACCGACCGAAGATGAAATGGAACGTGCCCGGCTTAATTTCGCCAACTCCGCGGAACGTATGATGAACAACCATGAAAACATAGGGTTGTCACTCTCTGAATTCATCGCGCTGGGCGACTGGCGCTTGTTCTTCCTCCAACGTGATCAGTTCCGGAATATCACTGCCGCACAGGTAAATGACGCCACGGCGGCCTATTTTCGCCGCGACAACCGCACGGTGGGAATGTTCCTGCACGAAGACAATCCACGGCGCGCCGAAATTCCGGCGGCGGCAAGCGCGGCGGAACAGTTGAAAAACTACCAGCCTAAACAGGCTGCGGCGGAAGTAGAGGATTTTGATCCAAGCCCGAATAATATCGAACGGCGGGTGAAACGCCTTGAGATCGGCGGCATGAAAATCGCACTGCTGCCGAAAAAGACACGCGGCGAGATGGTATATTTCGCGATGAATCTGCCCTTCGGCAATGTTGAAACCCTATTCGGACAGAGTTATGCGGCATCAATGACAAGTTCACTATTGATGCGCGGTACAAGCCGCTATTCACGCGAGCAGTTAAGTGACGAATTTTCCAAACTGAAAATAAGCGGCGGCCCAAATAACTTTCAGACCACTCGACCGAATATTGGAGCGGCCATACGTCTTGCCGCGCACGTACTGCGCGAACCGTCTTTCCCGGCAAATGAATTCGATCAGTTGAAAAAACTGATGCTAACCTCCTACGAAATGGCGTTGTCCGACCCTGCTACAAGGGCCGCCGAAGCGCTGGCGCGGCATTTTAATATCTATCCCAAGGGCGATCCGCGCTATTCCGGAACGATTCAGGAAACTTTGGACGGCATCACGGCCACTACGTTGGAGGATGTCAGGCGCTTCCATAAAACTTTCTACGCGGCAAACCGCGCGATGTTCGCCGTTGTGGGCGATTTTGATGAAAACGAAGTTCTAAAAGCCATTGAATCGTCTTTTGGCGACTGGCGAAACAATGCTCCATGGGAACGCATCATAAGTGATTACCGCGACATCAAGGCTGAAAACATCACGATCGAAACACCGGACAAGGAAAATGCCGTCCTTGCCGCCCGTATAAATCTTAATGCCAATCAGAACGATCCCGACTATGCGGCACTGTATCTTGCGGACTATATACTTGGTTCGGGAGTGGGCGTGGATTCCCGGCTTATGGGACGCATCAGGGAGAAAGAAGGCTTGAGCTACTCAGTGGGTTCGTCGGCGGGAGGGCCGGTATTCGGACGCGCGGGCAGTTGGAATATGCAGGCTATCGCCGCGCCCCAGAACATCGCAAAGGTCGAGGCTGCGCTGCGTGAGGAGTTGGATAAAGCGCTCAAAGACGGTTTCACCGCCGCGGAAGTTGCCAAGGCAAAGTCTGAATGGCAGCAGAATTTCGCGCAGATACGCATACAGGATGAGCAGCTTGTAAGCCGTCTGCTTGCACATCTGGATAACGGTCGAACGCTTCTCACCTGGGACAAGGCTTTTGAAGAACTTATGCTCGCGCTCACGCCGGAAGATATGCTTGCAGCGCTGCGCAAACACATCGACACGTCGAAGCTGACCATTGTCAAAGCCGGCGATTTCAGCAAAGTCGCACAGTAAATTGATCGCCCCGAGTCCCGCTAGTCGGTCATAAGTCGAGCGCGTTTTGTCAGAAGATCGCCACGCTGTCAATACGGTACGTGTACGATTAGATCGTACACGTACCTGTGTAAAGCGATAGGTTGGCGTTGCCTCGCCTTAACGCCAATTTTCTTTCAGAAAACCTTTGAATAATACAGCCTTATGAACTGTACTTGTTCATTCGTGGTTCTTTTTTAACTCAAAAAAGCTACTTCCATTCGTCGATCAAAATTCCCCTGGTAAACCTGAAATCGGTTAAAAACCAGGTGGTTTGTATGTCCCCGCCGGTAACTATGACGTTAATGGCTTTGGGATTCGTAAAGGGCTTGATCAGCGCATTACGCGGCATCGTTCTCCACTTTGCGAAAGGCTCCAGGCCCTGAAGCCCGAGCGGCTCGTTTGCCGTGGCGTTCACGCCGTTCCCCCAATAGGAGCCGACAGTGACTTCGGCATTATTAGACAGCCATTGGCCCAATTCAGCCTTTGTCTTAAAACCATGTACGTCTTTCATAAGACGGGCCACGGTCGGATCCATAATGATCGTCGCAGCCGGACTAGCCAGGGCTTTCATATAATCCGCAATCAGCATGTGCGGCCCGTAAGGGAACTGCGACTCGCCGACGCTGGAGATATACGTCCAGCCCATGCCTATGCTGACGACATTGTCCGTAGGCTTGTAACCCAACGATACACTTAGAGAATCCCAGCCAGGAGGCAGCAATTCCTCGTTTTCCGCGACGGTCATGTTGTTGTACTGGAGAGCGCTTCCAAGCGTGGAATAGGCGCCGCCCTTAACCCGGACGTCTCCCAGCATCTTGCCGGCAAGCGTGAAGCTTCTTCCTATAACCGAATTGGCTTCTCCCATGGGACTCATGACGGCCATGCCTGAATGCATGCCGATTTCTTTACGGACAGGCCCGTTTACAACGATCATGTTTGCCGCTGAACTTGTCGAGTTGCCTAAACCGCTTGACTGTGTAAGCGTCGCAAGGATAGTCGGGAAAAATTCAGGTTTTGCGCCTGCCATGACCGCAAAGACCGCCGCTTTTTCCACGGTCATTTCACGCGAACCTGATCTGCCCACCACTTCATCTGGCTTGCGGCTTGTCGCTCTAAGCATTTCAGCCACTCGCTCCTCGGTGGGAAGCATGATCACATTGAAATCGGTCCACTCGTTGTCTTTGAACAACCGGTGCAGATTGGCCTCGGTATCAGGTTTGAGCAGTCTCGGTTCAGGTTCCCCTCCGGGAGGCGTGCCCGCCATCAATTCTTCTTCGGAGAGAGGTTTTGTAAACGCATCGACAATCGACTGCATCAAGGGTTTACCCGTCAACGGATCATTTCCCTCGATATAACTTTTGTGTACAGCTCTGGGCTGCCCCGCAATGGGGAACGGAATCGCGACAGACCTGATGGGCATGCCGTTGGAGTATTTAAGCAGATAATCTTTGTAGGGCGCAACGTTGGATCCGGAAGCGGCTACCGTGGGTACTTTACATTCAAGTTCGATGTCTCTTGCAAGTCGGTTCACGACCGACACGCAGCCATGTCAACCGGAAATCCCGATGACAACACCGTCAATCTTTTTATCTACTATTTCCTTTAAAAACCCCTTGTCGTACGACATCCAGCCGGGGCCCTTATGTATTACCACCTTGGTTGAAGGCATGTTTCGGGCGAACCAGTCCTTCATCTCTTCGTACACGCTATTGGCGGCTTCCGGGCCTCCCCATTGCGTGTCATACAGGTAAATCGTTTTTCCTTCCAGCGTATCAAGCCGCGCTGTAAGCGGAACACGTTCCGCTAGATTGGCGGTCATTGCTGGATTCAACACGGTAATCAACCGCCCGCCGTCTGACTGACATGCCGTCGTTCCAATCACGATCAGAATGACAAACATTGCAAAAACGCTTCCAAACAATATTTTTCGTTTCATTTATTCCTCCGAATACGGGTATCAGGTAATCTGCGGTTTGAAATCATCATCACATAATTCAGTTTCCTGCATATCGTCCTTTTATGTCAAGCGTTTCCTTCGGGAATTCCATAGGTACACGGCATACCGCACTGGCATTTCCCGCAACCGTAGTAAGGTTCCTCTTTTTGCCTGATGTCAAATAGATACGGATCGCAAATGTCGTGGTCTTTCAATCGCTCTACCGATATAGCTTTGGACGGACATGCACGAACGCACGCGCCACACTTCGTGCAGTATTCCAGCAGATCCGTATATGGCCGCGGAGTCGGTGCAAGCGCAAGCGTGGTAATAATGCTCATGAACCGCCCTGCTATGCCGCGCTCGGTAATCATTCCACGAGACAGCCCGAATGTTCCTAGGCCCGCCGCAAACGCGATGTGGCGTTCCGACCAGTTGGAGGTATAAAGCGATTCGGGATAACCTGCAAATTTCATAAAAATCTTCATTCGCGGGTCAAGCGTGGGAATGACGATTTCATGACCATAGTAGCGAATTTTATCGGCAAGCGCCGAAACCATCTTGTTGGACGACGCCTGCCCTTCTATGCGTCCGTGCAGCCAGGCTTCAGACGGCCAGTTTCCGCCGATGTTTTCTTCCGTAATCCAGCGCGCGAACGGCGAGAAGAAAGAAATAACGGATTTCGCTCCCGGTAGCCATTGTTCAGGGGGCATAATATCGATATTAGCCTCTTTATTTGCTTTGAGCGAAGCAATGATCGCATCATCCACCGCCGCAACGCCGTAAATGACGCCATCATGAATCTTTCGACCTGCGTATTCGGGCTTTTTTGCGATATCCGTCGCTATCCTGTTGCTTGCGTCATTTTCCTGGAATTCTAAAATAAATTTCACCATTTCCTCTGTGTTCATCGCTTTACTCCCGTAGTTTTCCTGTAGGGGCGACCGCCACCGATCGCCCGCAACGGCATTTGCGGTATCTTTAATCCTGCATGCCCGATCATTTTGTATTAATATTACGCTCATGACAATTCGAATCTCGCTTGTGCATTTTCTAAATTCCGCGCCCCTTGGCTGGGGATTCCTACATGGCCCGTTTAAAGAAGGCTTCGAGGTGATTCCTTCCGCTCCTTCGGTCTGCGCCGACCAACTGGCTAAAGGAGAAGCGGATATCGGTCTGATTCCAAGCGTTGAGTACCAGCGTATTCCAAACCTCGCCATTATTCCCGGAATATCCATCTCTTCTTTCGAAAAAATTCGAAGTCTTCTTCTGATAAAACCTAAGGGTAAGAAAGAAATTCGTTCCGTCGCTCTCGATACCAGCTCGCGGACAACGGCGGCGCTTACGAAGATTCTGCTTTTTGAAACAAGAGGGCTTAGGCCTGAATTCGTACCGCATTCGCCGGACCTTGATGTAATGCTTGATCGCTGCGACGCTGCGCTTCTGATCGGCGACGCGGCTTTACAGGTCAATCCGGATGATTACGACACGATTGATCTTGTAGAGGAATGGAACAGCCGGTGGAAAAAGCCTTTTGTATGCGCGGTCTGGGCCTGTCGCAAGGGCGTCGGTCTACCGCAGGATATTATTAAAATTTTTCACTCTGCAAAAGAATGGGGATTGCAAAATATTCCTGAAATAGCCGCTAGTTACGCAAAACAACTAAACCTTTCCATTAAATTTCTTGAAGATTATCTTAAATACAATATCAACTTCGATCTGGGCCCGGAACACATTGAAGGATTGCGTGAATTTCACAGTCTGGCCGAAAAACACGGCCTTATTTCAACTCTCCGTTCCCTGGAATTTATTTCGTAGTACGCGGTTGAAACCACGAATGAACAAGACTGCAACTTAGGGAAACACTGATTAATTGTTTGCGCGGGCGAATCGCTGCGCTACGCGGTGCTCGTAACCTCAACATATATCTATATATGATTCGGTTCCTGCGCTCCGTGCGCCTTGCGCTTCATCCCGCACAAGCAATTAATCAGCGCTTCCTTAGTGTTCATTCGTGGTTCAAAACCCCGTTGTCTCTCAATCAGGTTTTGCAATTGGCGCGCAAGCGGCGGCGTTTGACAATGAAAGTGGTAATGCACACGCCTATAATCGCTCCTATTGTGTCGATACCGACATCCATTACCGACGGAGATCGTCCCGGTGTAAACGACTGGTGATATTCATCCGACGCGGCATATGCAATTGAGAGGCACAGGGAAAGAAGGGCGGAACGGGCCACGCTTTTATTGCCGCCGTACGCCGCCAGAAAACAGGCCGTCGCAAGAAGGGCATAGCCGATCACATGGCCACCTTTTTTTACGATGAGGTCGATACCTTCGAATCGCGGCACCTCGCTTGCGGGCATTGATGAGGCGATAAAAATTAGAATCATAATCGTTACTGCAGGAAGCCATCGCAGAATCGGTCTTTTCACACTGCATCCTTTAAAGTAGATTGTCCACAAACCACACATTATGCAAGTTTTTGCGAAACTATTCCATTGTTCACCTGTAAAAAATTCTTGATGGAATATCCTGACCTGTAATGTATAATTTTTACCGTTTCCCTGTGGAGGCGCTGAGGAAATGTTGGAATGTCGATAATCATCGCTTCAATAGAATTTGATGTATTTTCGTTTGCGGGAGGATAGTACAACATGAATTACAGATCGTTGCTGCTTTGTCTGAGTATTTTCGTCGTGGTTTTAGCCGGTTGTTCATCATCAAAATTGGCGGAAGCCGAAGCCGCCCGGTTAGCGGCCGAACAGGCGCTGGCTGAACAACAGGCTGAGGCCGCACAACAACAGGCTGAGGCCGCACAACAAACCCTGGCCGCCGCTGAAGCAGCCAAAGAAGCAGCCGAAAAGGCTCTGGCTGAAGCCAAACGGACCAATTCAGCACAGCAGGCTAAAGCAGCCGCCGACGCAAAGGCAAAGGCCGACGCCGATCATGCGAAAGCTCTTGAAGAGGCTAGACAAACCGGCGCGGCAAGGGCAAGGGCCGAAGCTGAAAAGGCTGTGGCTGCCAGAGAAGCGGCCGCTGCAAGGCAAGCCAAGGCTGACGCCAGGCAACAGGCCAAGACGCAGACCGTTACTTTAGCCGCGGGAACTCCAATAGAAGTGATTACATCTTCCGAGCTTTCCACCAAGGAGAGCAAGACCGGCGATGCATTTACCGTAGTGCTTAATAAAGATATTACGGACGGCGGACGAGTGGTCGCGCAGCGCGGCTCGATTGTCCGAGGCGTATTTACGGAATCAGATCCCGGTGGACGCGTTAAAGGCGTCGCCTTAATGTCTGTGGCGCTTACCAGCATTACGCTTGCCGGCGGAAATGAGGTTTCCATAAGAACCAATGATCATACCGTGGAAGCCGCTTCTTCCACCGGCAAAGATGTTCGCAATGCCGCAATTACCACAGGCATCGGCGCGGCTATCGGCGCGATTGCCGGCGGCGGCAGAGGCGCAGCTATCGGGGCTGGAGCGGGTGCCGCGGCAGGCACCGGCGTGGCGCTGGCTACGCATGGCAACCCGGCTGTGATTGCGCCCGAAACTCCAATTACATTCAATCTGTCCACTCCAGTAAGCGTTACAGTGCAGGACGACAACCGTCGGCGATAAAAAATAAATATATCAGGCTGCTGAAATAATTATAAAATTAGAGGTTTTGCAATTATTTCACAGCCTGATATATTACTGTAATGAAACGTTCGGGATTCGCCGATCTGCCCTTACATTACGGTCGAGTGCCGCCCTGGCTCGCCGAACGCATGGCAAAGCTTGGCTCGGCCATCGTCGAATCGATTCTCATTCAGTACGGCCGATCTGAATTCCTTTCACGTGTCGCCGATCCGTTCTGGTTTCAGGCTCTTGGAGCCGTCATGGGCATGGATTGGCACTCATCCGGCATCACCACTTCCGTCATGAGCGCTCTCAAGCGAGGCCTCGCGCCCCGCGCGGATGAATTGGGAATCTATATCTGCGGAGGGCGCGGCAAAAGTTCTCGAAATACGCCCGACGAACTTCGCAGGGTCGCCGACCGCAGGTCGCTGGACGGCGATGCGCTGGTTGAAACCAGCCGCCTGACGGCCCGTATCGATAACAACGCGATTGCCGACGGTTTTCAAATTTATCTGCACACTTTTATAATAAGTGCACAGGGCGAGTGGACGGTCGTGCAGCAAGGAATGAACGAAGCCGGCGGTCTGGCCCGCCGCTATCACTGGCATTCGGCTTCGGTTCGTGATTTTACCAGCGCTCCTCATACGGGCATCGTCGGGGAATCACAGGGCGTGATAATGAACCTTGTCGATGCGGCCGCCGACGGCGCGCAAAAGGCCATGCTTTCCATCGTCAAGGAAAACCCGGATTTCACGTTACGTGAAATGAACCGCCTTCTAATGCCGCGGCATCATGAAGTCCGCGCCGAAAATGTTGATCTGAAACGGCTGGGCGCCGTACTGGCTCTGGCTTATGAACGGGATTTTCGTGATTTCGCTTCGCTGCTGCTACTGGAGAAACTCGGGCCGCGCACTTTGCAGTCGCTGGCGCTTGTCGCCGAAGTCGTACACGGCGTCCCCGTACGGTTTTCCGACCCGGCCCGTTTTTCCTTCGCCCTGGGTGGGAAAGACAGGCATCCCTTCCCTGTTCCGCTAAAAACCTACGACGAGTCCATCGCCGTTCTGCGAAAATCGCTGGATTCGGCAAGGATGGGAAACACGGAAAAACTGGAAGGTTTTCGCCGACTTGAGAATTTCACGCGCCGGATTGAAGAAAGATGCGATTCGCGCGCCGACTTCGCCAAAACCGTTGCTCACGAATTCGCAATTTCCAAAAGATACGGTGGCCGCAGCGTTTTTGACGACGTAAAAACCACCGCAAAGAAAAAGCGGCAACCCCTCACCCAAAGCCCTCACAAACAACTGAGACTTTTTAATTTATAAGCGTGTTAGGAAAGCGATGATTAATTGTATGCGCGGGATGAAGCGCAAGGCGCACGGAGCGCAGGAACC
>Ga0082212_10008340_pt1 | contig 13554 bp, 15 predicted proteins | sample TergutNt197P3_FD_71548 | JGI IMG/M metagenome (GOLD analysis project Ga0082212, IMG submission 71548) | Neocapritermes taracua P3 segment gut microbial communities from Petit-Saut dam, French Guiana - Nt197 P3 | ecosystem: Host-associated > Arthropoda: Insects > Digestive system > Gut ... | reverse complement strand
CGCCACGCGCAGTCCGTGCTGCCGCCTTTCCTGCCATCGCCTGTCACACAGCCGCCTGTCGCCCTCTTCCATGTTGAGCATGACTGTCTCCCTTCAGAGCTGCGCCGTCAATTTCGCTCTTGCCGCTCCTGCCTGTCGCGGCGCGGCTGTTCGCGGCGTTCCTGCTCCTGGCGCTGCGGTTCACGGCGATCCTGCTCGCGGCGTTGTTCATAACGCTGTTGGCCGCGGCGTTCCTGCTCAAAATGTTGCTGCTCGCGGCGCTCTTGGCGCTGTTGCCCGGATCGCGTCTGATCGCGTTCCTGTTCCTGGCGCTGCTGCGTGGGCCGCTGCTGATCATGGCGCTGTTGACTGCGGGTTTCCTGTTCCTGGCGCTGTGGTTCACGGCGCTGCTGCTCGTGGCGCGCTTTATCGCGCTCCCACTGGGCGCGCAATTCCTGTTCGCGGCGCAGGCGCTCGGTTTCCCGTTTTTCCCATGCCAGGCGTTCGCGTTCCAGTTGCAGGCGTTCGCTTTGCACCGCCAGACGTTCACGCTCCAGCATCTGGCTTCGTTCGTAGTCGTAACGATCCCACTGGGCTTGCCTGTAGGCCGGATACGTATCGTAATAGCGATCCTCGTAAGGGGAGGAATAGTGGTTTCTTGAGGCGCAGCCGGGCAATGCCAGAACTGCCGCCAAGCATACGGCGACAGCGGCGATATGGAATCTGGACATGACTCTCCTCCGGGTATGGTTACAAATAGCCCCACGCCGTGAAAAACACAAGGCGTCGCAGCCCGTCGCGGTCAGAGCATGTATGGGCCTTAAGCCCGGCAAGAAGGCAGTCCGCTTCAGATCGGAAAATCCTTGTTCTGCAATCCTTCGTAATAGTTCCCGCGTTCCGCCGTGAATTGCACGACGACAAAATCGGGGTCGAGCGGCCCCTGTGGATAATACATCGTCATGAAGTCCTGCCAAAGCGATCGCCGCAAGTCATCGTCCCAGGACAGCTCGGCCATGCCCGACAACATCACGCCCCGGCAGACCATCGGGCTTGCATCGGCTGCGAACTCGTAGCTGTACAGGCAGGCGCGGGCATCGCGCCGCAACGCCTCTGTCCTGCGCGCCGAGGTGTTGCTGCAGAACCAGAACCGGCGCAGGGCGTCGTTCCGCATTTTCACCATCGCCTTGATCTCCGGCGTGCCGCCCGCGCCAACGGTGCCCAGCATCATGACGCGCGGGTTGCGTTCCACCAGGGCCAGAGCCAGTTGCTTCGCTTCACTGTCTGTCATGCCGTCTCCTCAGGTCTGGGGCTGTTCGCTGTTCCCGCAAGAGCAACTGCCCAGCAGGTGTTGATATGTCTCTAAAACTTCCTGGCTGCCAAGCCTGTACCACATGGTAATGTCTTCCTGGGTCATGGGCTTTTCCGAGCGCAACTGTTGCAATGTCGCCAGCAGGTACCCGGCGCAGACGGAAAATCCGGCGAGCGTGGCGGCGCTGCTGCGCGTGGAAAGTTTCAAAAGAACGTCCTGAACCGGGGTGTCAGCCACGGAAAAGTTCAAAAGTTCCTGCGTAAGATTTTTCAAGTCGTCCTTTTTCATTGCAAGTCTCCTGGTTAAGGTGCCGAGTATACAGCCGAGTCAGGTATCGCCCGCAGTCCCCCTCAATTTCCCCGTGCTTCGCCTGCTTTTCACAGCGATTTTGCGTAGCTTTTCTGCCGGGGCATTGCAAGCCGTTTTTGGGCGCGCTGCCCGGCGTGGCGCCCGTTGTTGCGCGTGGGCGGTTTTTCTAAGGCTTGTCAATACGCCGCTTACGGCTGTATGATCACGCAAAACACGCTATTTCAGCCACACGGAGCAAGTATGAATGTCCCGTTTTGCCAGCATATCCATCTAGCCTGTTGCGACATCAAGGCCATGGCGGATTTTTGGGTCAAGGGCTTTGGCGCCAAGCTGGAGGAATTCCGCAAGTTTGGCGCACTGGAAGGCGCTGTGCTGGACATCAACAGCGGCCGAACCAAGTTGTACCTGAGAGAGCAACCATGCGAACGACAGGACAAAGCCGCCGCTCGCAGTGGGGTGGACCATATCGGCATGGCGGTTCCTGATCTGGATGCGTCCCTGGCCGAACTGACGGCGTTGCCGGGTGTGGCTCTTGCCAAAGAGCCGTTCATGTCCAAGGATATGCGTTGCGCCTTTATCAACGGGCCAGAAGGCATTTCTGTCGAAGTGATGGAATACGCAAGCCCGCTGCAAAATATTGCAAGATCATGAGCGCGCCGGGCAATATATGCCCGGGGCAGGGAGGATGGTCATGTCAGAAGTAAGGAATTGCTTGACGTGCAAATGGGAGCCAGAGTGGGAGGATGGCGGGCATTTTCTCAAAGGGACATGCCAATCCCCCGTGGGGCCGGGCGTATTTTCGCGCGATATGCTTGTGTATCCGAAAGGCAGCGATGCGTGCTTTGCAGGCAGCGCAGAGCAGTTGGAAACGCCAAATACGTTTGCGGCGCCTCATATCGTAAACTGCCCGGCGCACAGGCACAGGGATTGATCCATAAAGCGTTTTCCTAAAAAGCCGATAAGCAGGAGGCAAAATTGCGTCCATAGCAACACAAGGAGCGTTTTATGAGCGACATGAGCATCAATGCGGGCATCGCGTCTGGCGCGATGGCTTCCGCCTTGCAACAACAGGCCCTGGGAGCGCAGCTTATCAACAAGACCTTGCAGGGGCAGGGCGTGGCGGCGGAACCGGCCAAGGTTGTTGAGGTTGCGCCTCAGCACAAAGGGGATTCGCTGAGTATTCGCGTATAGTTTTGCGAGGCATTTTGCAGGAGAGCCCGCTTCAGCCTGACGGCTGAAGCGGGCTCTTTAATCGGCAGCTCCCAGTTCAATAAAGCCCGCAGCGGGCGCCTTGCACACCGGACAACAGTCCGGAGGCGCGTCTCCTTTGTGCACATAGCCGCAACCGGTACACGAGAACATTTTAGTATCCGCCATAGCTAACCTCACTGGCTCTTCCTACACCGAAAAGACTGTCCTACGCAACGCGGCCACAGGCACATCTCCGCAAGGTCTGCATCCAGCATGACCCGCTGGCCTATTCCTGCTTTACCTGACTGGGAAGGTAGGCTTCAATCACTTCAAAGCTTGGCCTGACCTTGCCCCGAGTGTGGCGCAATAACCCCATATTGACCAACGCATTGACATCTCTCGATATCGCCTTTGGCGTCATTCCAAAATACATTGTGCGCAGCCTTCCCGAAATGCCTGATATGTCAGACATAGCTACCCACTCCGTATTGCCGAATGTTCTTTTTGAAAGATCAAGAATAAGATCACGGCGCCTTTTGTGTGTTGCTCCATCCAGCCCCTGAAATTGTAGATGAATGAAATTTGTCCAAAACGCTTTGTGTTGCACCTGCCGTATTTTGGCTATCTGTTCTCCAAGCTGGTCAACGTATCCCTGCAAGGCATACGCTATAAATGGAAAGGGAGTTTTATTTTTGCTGGTCTGATCCAGCGCGCTATAATATGCGGTGCGCGTTTCATTGTAGTGGTTGCTGAGCAAGTGCGCGGCAGGCGTTGGCACTCCAGCTGATATGCATAGCTTGAACTCCACAAGCCTGGCTGTTCTTCCGTTGCCGTCTCCAAATGGGTGTATCCAGGCGATATACAGATGTGCGAGGATCGCCTTCAAAATGCCAGAGGCAATAGGCCACGCGCTGCCAAGGGAAAAATCACCCTCAAGCATTTTGCACAGCCTATCAAGCAAATACAGACAATCCTCAGCAGGGGCGCCTCTATACCTTCCAACAGTTACGCTATGTTGCCGCATTTCACCAGGTACTACGTCGTCCTCTTTGGGCAGGTCACTCAGCACAAGCGTATTATAGCGTTTTATCTCGTCTATGGTTAATGGAGGGGTTTCACCGTGGAGATGCTCCTGCGCAATGGCATTGCATGCCTTGATAATATTATCTACTTCTTTTTTAAGGTATTCTTTGGATTTGGGCAGCTCAAGCTTGCCTGCCAGATGAAGCTTAACTTGGTCTTCTGTTAGGGTATTGCCCTCAATCGCCGTAGTGGCAAGAGCGCCTTTAGCAAGATATACGATATGGAGCTCATCAGCCGTTGCCGGATCAAGCAGCACTCCGGCTACATGCTCACATTTTGACTGCGCTTCTCCCAAAAGAAGCCAGGTTGCAATTTCCGCTTGCCGCGTGTCTACGGAAAAGCTTATCCAGGGATGTGTTTCAAGATAGTTACGAGGCATATTTTGTCCAATATTTAATCATGTATATTATATAATTATCGATAATTTATAGTGAATAGCGTCCTTTATATAAGCATTTTACAAGTAATTTTTCCCTTCGTCAATCCCTGCGCCTTGCCGCCATCCCCATGCCCCTGGACACACGAAAGCCCCGTTGAGGGATTCCGGCTGCTGAGATTTGGAAAAATAAAAAAGACACGTCATCGCAAAGGCGACCTGTCTTTAAAAAAGTCAATTTAAAAGCCTATTCTACGCTGCGTGCCATCCTGCGGGACAATCATCTGCTGCAATGCCTGGACGATGGCCTTGATAGCGTCATCATGCTTGCCTACGGCGTTTTCGAGTTCCGCCACTTTGTCGGCAAGTTCCTTATATGCTGGTGCGGCCCGCCGTAGCCAGACAAAGGCGCGGATGATCGCGACATTGACCTGAATGGCCTGTTCGCTGTGTAATACCGAGGAAAGCATTGCCACACCTTGCTCTGTGAAGACGTAGGGGAGATATCTTCTGCCACCTTTTCCTTTTGAGGTCGCAAATTGCGACCTCAAAGAGCTTTCCTCCTCAGCCGTCAACCGGAACATGAAGTCGTCCGGGAACCGCGTCAGGTTTCGATGTACAGCCTCATTCAATCGTTTTGTTGGAACGCCGTACATCTCCGCAAGGTCTGCATCCAGCATGACCCGCTGGCCGCGAATCTCATAGATGCGGCGCGCAACGGCGTCAAGTGTGAATGCTTGCTGAATATCTGGCATAAATACCCCATCCCTGCCCATCGCTTTACACCCAAAGGCCGCTCAGGGCAATGCCAAGGTATTACTCAACGCGATGGCGCAAAGGTAGTCTGCTTATACATCTAAAAAAATATTTTATATCAGCATAATATTGTATATAAATGTTCAATGAACCCCTCAAATAGCCCCCTATCAGTTGTGGATGCAGAAAGAGGTCATGGGACGGGGTAAGACAATGGTGGTAGCCAACGAGGTCTATTTCAACACACCTCATTAGTCACGAATTATATATTTCTTATCCACAAAACATTTATGTCTCCATCCAATGAATGCGAGTACACAACATACAAATAGGAAGAAGAAAAATCTTGCTATGCATGCGTCTATTACATCGGATTTCTTTGCGAAATTTCCTTCAATTTGTTGAGAAATATACAAAAATAATACAATATATGTAGGTGGAATCAATGAAGTAATACAAACATTTACTCGCATATATCCAAGTATGTATGCATATATAAGACCTGGGATTATAATGAATATTAACTGTCTGTATATTGCCCTAAAATAAGATAGCATAGGTATATAATCGCTTGCGCACATTATACAAAACAAAAAAATAAGAGCGACAACAATTTTGAGGTGGTTCATATAGTTTACCTATTTGTATAATAACTATTATTTAAGTAATAGCTATTCGATGAGAGCTTGCCCCCATCATGTTTGTGTTTATATATCGCTTTATACTCGACATGGAGTCGGATGTCTTTCATATATAGCCTGAATAATTTAGCGAATGCATTCATATTTTCGACGAGATCGATACAGCCTATAGAACCAGGCTCACTTCCTCCGTGAATGCTGAAGCCTGATCTTCCATAGGTTTCCGTACCGCTTTCTTATTCGCTATTGCTCAACGAGATGCCCGCCTGTGCCCGTAATCTTTTTTGCGCGCGCGTTCCCTTAAAAACGCCACCCACAATTTCGTTAACCGTGGCACTGTCTATCTCTAGCCTGGTTTGGGTTTTTTTCGGTTTTGATGCGCTCATTTGCGGTAAGCTACTGGGATTTGGATGTGTCCCTGTTTAGACCAATAAGGCTTGCATGCGGAGTCCGTCTGCTCTCGGTTGCATGACGAATAAGCTCCAGATACCCCAAGACCCGCGTTCCAGCTCTATAATCTATAGAGAAACTGCTTCGTTACGCGGCACTCCGTGATAATATCCGCATCCGTGGTGTCAATAGTAAAGCTATATCCATAGTAGCTGTATTCCAAGATACTCTCCCTTGGGGGGGGGGGAGGGGTTTTCCAAATAGAATAAAATTTATATATTTTTCTTTTTCCGTCAGGAGTAGTCCCTGCATATTTCACCCACTTTGGAGGATCGCGCACGTACTTCTTAAAAGCTTCCATGACATACTGCCCAACATACTTGCCACGCAAGCACTCTTGCCCCATTGTCGCCGTACGATCATTAGTGCCAGCTTGATCTGTAGGAAACGATGTCGTGCTGGTAGGCACAGGGTGGTATGGCTCCTTTATGTAGTCTATCGCCCCTGCAAGCCCGCAGGAAGTCGTCAATAATGCCGCCAGAAGACACAAAAGGGTATTTTGCAGGAAGGCGCGCTTCATGGGGTAGCGCCTCCCTCAGCGGGCTTTGCGGCACTTGCGGCATCAGGCTTTTTTCCCCCCCAATTCTCTTGGATTTTTTCCCATAGACCGATGAGTATTGTACCAGGACTATCCAAAAACTTCAGTGTACCGTCAATCATGCCCGTGACCTGCCCCCGGTTTTTGTACCATGCATTATGTTAGTATCCCCAAAGGCTGACCGCTCCCCAATTTTAGATCCGATCTAAATGTGAGTCTCCGGCCTGGTTTTTCATCATAACCATCGAATATTCCAAAGGAGTCATGTATCCCAGCGACATGTGAGGACGACTCCCATTATACTCCCGGCGCCACGCCTCAATCTTGCTTTTGGCATCTTCCAAAGACAAAAACCAGTGGGTGGACAGGCATTCCTCCCGAAACCGACCATTGAAAGACTCGATTATAGCGTTATCTATGGGTTTCCCAGGGCGGGAAAATCGTAACTCCACCTTGTTCTCATAGGCCCATTGTTCCACCGCCTTGGAAGTGAATTCAGCGCCGTTATCGCAGTGGATACTAACCGGCAGCCCTCGCATGGCGGCCACAACTTGCAAAGTCCGCACCACCTCTTCCCCTTTAAGGCTCTTTTCTACCTTGATGGCAAGGCTTTCACGGCTGAATACATCCAGCAGAGTCAAAGCGCGGATGCGCCGCCCATCGAACAAAGCATCGGAAACAAAATCCATTGTCCAGCACGCATTAACTTTCTCGACTGTAGGCCGGGTCATTTCCCGTTGACTGTTCAGTTTACGGCGTGTACGCCGCCCAAAACGCAAGTTCAATCCTTCTTCGCGGTACAGGCGATGTACGCGCTTATGGTTAATCTGCCAGCCTTCACGGCGCAATAACACGTGAATACGCCTATACCCGTAGCGGACTCTGACAGCAGCAATCTCTTTAATACGCTGGCGCAACACGGCCTGGCCGGAGCGTTTGGGCTTATAGTGGTGCAATGACCGGGAAAACTGGATCAGCGCACAGGCTCGACGCACGCCCACCCTCCATGTGTCCTGTAGATGCACCACTATCTCCCGCTTCCGGGCAGGCCTCAGACTTTTTTTGACAGCACATCCTGGAGCATCGCCTTGTCCAGACTCAGGTCAGCCACCATGCGCTTGAGGCGGGCATTTTCCTCCTCAAGCTGCCGAAGCCTGCGCAGTTCACTTGGACCAAGCCCGCTGTACTGCTTTTTCCAGCGATAAAAGGTTTGTTCGCTGATGCCCATCTTTCGGGTCACCTCGACCACAGGTGTGCCCAATTCCGCTTGGCGTAGGGCGAAGATAATTTGTTCCTCGGTGAATTTGCTCTTTTTTATGGCAAAACCTCACTCTTGGCTACATAGCCGGTTTTGCCGAAAATCTCACTTTTTAAATGGATCTATTCCAGGGGAGCAGGTCAGTATGCATCAGCAAAACCCTACATTGGAATCGTTCATGCTTGGCACATGCCGCCTTGCGCTGTTCCTGCTTTTTGCGGCCTGCGGCCAGGCAGCCGCGGCTTTTCCCGCGCCGGATGCGTCCGCCTTTCCCGCGCCCAGCCAAGAGGGAAAATGGGGGTACCTGCAGGACGCCGCCACGGGCAAAATTCTGTTCGGCCCCAGGTTTTCCGGCCTTGAGGGGCACTCCGCCTCCCCGGATATGTCCATCGTGCCCGCGCCGGACGCGAAGGGAACATGGGGCTATGTGGACGCCGCCACAGGCAAGGTCGCCATTGCTCCCCAGTTCTACGAAGCGGGTTTTTTTTACGACGGCATTGCCATTGTCAGCCGCGCGTATCCGGATAAGGCGTATGAGGCCAGGGCGCGCGACGAACAGGGCAACGCCAGGCCCGCAGTGGTGGTGCCGGTGGCAGAGGGGCTGATCGACCGCAATGGGCGCGAAATCCTGCCAACGCTGTATGATCTGAAGCGGGCCGACAGCAATGGCGCATATATTCCACGCCTTTTCCTGCTGAAAGACGCACAGGGCGCAATGGCCGTCTTGCATGCGGACAAAGGCTATGTTGTGCCGCCGGGAGCATGCAAAGAATTCAGATTCAGCCGTGAAGGCAGCGTGTTTTGCGGCGGGAGCTATTATGAGCCTGACGGCAGGCGACATACTCCCCCGGCCGGCTCCGAGATTACGTGCGTGGAGTCGGAGACGCGGCTCTTTCGTGTAGAGCAGAACAAGAAGGACGATGTGAGCCTGGAAGGCGTTATGCGCCGGGACGGTTCGCTCCTTGTGCCCGTAAAGTACCACAACATTGATGCCGCGCCCGCTGCCGGAGTCTGGTTGGCCTCACGCATTGACGCCTCGGTAGTGGGTAAAATCGTGGCCGCAGTGCGCGGAGGCGGAACACCGGACATCAGTGAAGGCAAGGATTCCCTAAGCGTTGATGTATACGACGCCAGCGGCGCGGTGCTGCGTTCTTTCCGTGCCGGCGAGTATCCTTCCGTATCGGGAGAACAGTGCACATACCGGAGCAAGGGGCACAGGTACGAGGTTAACGCCCGCACCGGGGAGGCTGTGCCGGAACGGGAGGCGCCGACCGACCCCACAAGCGCTTTCCAGCCCTTCAAGCAGAACGGTAAATACGGCATCAAAAACGCGGACGGATCAGTCAGCGTGCAAGCGCTCTATGACAATCTGCACAGCCTGGGCAACGGCCTGTTCGCCGCCACGCGCAGAGACGTGGTATATGAAAACACCTGGGGAGTGATTGACGGAAAGGGGCGGGAGATCATTCCTTTTATCTATGGCGGCATTGAAGCGGCCTCCTATCCGACGCGATCAACAGGGCCATTGCTGTGTAATCGTTACTCGTCAGAAGGATACTGGCTCCTGGGCCGTGACGGACGTTTTATCACGCCTCGGGACAATCCATATTACAGCGCTGTCTATTTTAATGCCGTTGGCCTTGCAAAGGTCTATCGCAACGGCAAGCACGGGGTCATTGACCATACCGGAAAAGTGGTGATCCCCATTGAGTATAGTACCGTATTCGACGAACTGAGCCTGAGAGAAGGCAAACAGCGAAAAGGAACGGGCCGGGAAAAGTCCGCCGGGGATAACGCCGGGACAGCGAAACTGACGGCCAAAGACGCCCTGTACCGGGTGGAACGCGGGAGCTTGTGGGGGCTGTATGACGGCACGGGCAAAGAACTCATCCCGATCCAATACGGGCATATTTCGCTGGATGCTTTGGGCGACTCGAATTTGGAGCAGGGTTGGGTCAAAGTGGAAGACGAAGGCCGGAACAATTCCGGCGTCGCCAACTTTCGCACCGGCCAGACCATCGCGCCGATATACAGCACTGTGCGTGTCTATCCAGGTTTTTTCCTTGCCTACATGCACAGCAGCAGAACAGAAAATAGACGAGACCTGTATATCATGCTGGATCGGCGGGGCAAGGAAGGCGCGCGCTATGATCGGGCGGAATGGCTGGAGGATGCGGGCCTGCTGGCGGCAAGAGCGGATCGCGACGGCAACTACGCGCTGCTGAACGGGACCGGCAAACAGCTCTTCCCCGCCCGCTGTGAGAATGTGCGGAGAGCGACCGCCTCTTTTGTGTGGTGCGGGACGGATGCGGGAAAGGCTCTGGTGGACAAGGCCGGCAGGGAATACAGGATAGTTCAAGAAGCTGGAAGAAATGAGCCGGTAAAGAAAATTCTTGGGGGAATACAGTCTATAAATTAGGTGAGGTAGTCGCGACTTGATCTGACAGCTGTCTCCGTTTTGCTGGTTGCGCCTGCCCGATCAGTTGAGTTGTAATTCGTAACTGTTTCACCGACTCACTTTTTCCAGCTTACCAAATACCAGCGTGGCCGCGTGTGATGCGTTCAAGAGCGTGGTGGCCTACGCTTGCGTGGCGGCTTGATAAAATCGTCAAAAATGTCTCCTATCCGCAGGAGTCCAAACCGCACTTCCAATTCCACCCGTTTTTCCATCAGTTTTTCTTTCAGCCGTGCGCCGGCCTCAATCAATTCCGCTTTCTGCCGCTGTTTGAGGGCATCCAGCTCGGCTTTCAGTTCGGCTTCCAGTTCCACCTTGTAGCGTTTCAGCTCGGCATTCACTTTCTCGCGTGCGAGTTTCCTCTCGGCTGGACTGAGTTTTTGCTCCATTTTTTCCCGCCTCCAATGGACTTTGAAATACACTACGGGAGAACCCCACAAAAGGCTATTTCATGGCTCCTGGCTCTTTTGCGCTTCGACCAGTCTTGCTATTTCATCATCCAGCCGTTTCTCCAACTCGTCATGAGAGATATCGGCTTTGCCCGCTGCGCAGAAAACTTGATGCGAGCTGCCGGCCTCTTTATTCCCCTGTTCAGCAGATGCGCGCAGCAAATCGCAGCCCTTTTGCCGATCGCTGCTGACACCCCTTCCGCCTATATACAAGAGGCCCATCAAGCCTTGCGCCCTGGCATCCCCTTGCGCTACGGCTTTTTGATGCCACTTTGCGGCTTCGGAATAATCTTGCGGCACGCCCAGCCCAGCGGCGTACATAAGGCCCAAATTGAAACGCGCGCCTCCATGCCCTTGTTCGGCGGCTTTTTGATACCACGTTGCAGCCTCAAGATAATCTTGCTGCACGCCTTGCCCTATGCCGTACATGTTGCCCAACCTGGCTTGCGCTCTTGCATCTCCCTGTTCAGCGGCTTTTTGCCACCATTGTGCGGCTTCGGCATCATCCCGCGACACACCGCGCCCTTCAAGATATATACGGCCCAAATTGAATTGCGCGGCGGCATCTCCCTGTTCAGCGGCCTTTTTCCACCACTTTGCGGCTTCGGCATAATCTTGCGGCACGCCTCGCCCAAAGTCGTACATCATGCCCAAATTGTACTGCGCCTCCACCTGCCCTTGTTCGGCGGCTTTTTGATACCATTGCGCAGCCTTGGCTTCATCCCGCGGCACACCCTGCCCGGAGGCATGCATAAAGCCCAAGGCGCCTTGCGCTCTGGCATCTCCCTGTTCAGCGGCTCTGAGAACCCACTGTACAGCCCTGGCTTCATCCCGCGGCACACCCTGCCCGGAGGCGTACATAACGCCCAAATTGTATTGCGCCCTGGTATCTCCCTGTTCAGCGGCTTTTAGAAACCATTGTACAGCCCTGGCTTCATCCTTCGGCACACCCTGCCCGGAGGCGCACATAACGCCCAAGTTGTATTGCGCCTCAGCCTGCCCTTGTTCAGCGGCCCTCTGAAACCATTGCGCAGCCTTGGCTTCATCCTTCGGCACACCCTGCCCGGAGGCGTACATAAAGCCCAATGTATGTTGCGCTCCGGCATCTCCCTGTTCAGCGGCCTTGTGCACCGCCGCAAAATCCAAAACATCCTGTCCGGCGGAAATCCAGGGCGCCAGCAGCGCCAGCATAGCTGCCGCGACCACGAGCGTTTTCATTGCGTCACCTCGCTTGGTTCCAGAAAAATCAGGGGATCATGCGGAAAAACCACACAATCCCCTGATTTTTTGAATTCAAGACAGCAAAAGGTCTTTTAGAAGCTATAATGGAAGTACACGGCGGCCTTTATCGCGTCGGTCACGTTTACGCCGCGCGTGCGGCCGGTCCATCCACGACTGTCAGCGCCCCACACGCTCCGGCTCTGATCAAGCCACAGGTGGATATAGCCGAGTTCCACGACCATCTTCAGGTTTTCGTAGATCTGGAACGTGGAGTCCAGGTTGAGTTCCAGGCCGTAATCCATCGTGGTCAGGTACATGCCGCCGAGGCTGTTGAAGTCATCGACAAGGCCGCCACGATCACCGACCTGCCTTTTGCCGAGGATGTTCTTGGCCATCCGCGGGCTGTTGGTGCCGCCAAAGAAGTTCGCGCGCAGGGTGTGCGTGAGATCGTCTATGAAGGACAGATCGCGGATGCGCGCGCCTATGCCCCAGGTGCCGGCAAAGGCGTTGGTGCCGAAGATGCCGTTGGGCGACGCGGCGGGAAGGGTGGCGCCGTTAAAGCCGAAGGAGGACAGGTTGTTGGGAGGAACCCAGGGGTCGAAGACGGGCATGCGTTCGGAACCGTTCTTCGGGTTGCTGTCGTCCCCGGTACTCCACCATCCGTACAGGCCGGGCACGCCCCAATCAAACTTGTATTCGGCCAGCGCGTTGATGTACAGGCCCTGGCGGTTCAGGTGGCTGGCATCGGGGCGGGTGACGGAACCGTAGACGGCATCCCACGCGAAGCGGAAGGGGTCCAGAGCGGTGATTTCGCCGGTCAGGCCCGCCCACCAGACAGTGGCGTATTGCTTGGAAGCGCCATAGCCATTGTCCAAGCCATTGTTCCTGTGATTTGTTTGCCAGTGCCCCGGAAACATCCCATCCCTCACAGATGCGGCACGCACACTGTTACCCTGAAGGTCGCGCAGGGCGTTGGGCCCGATGGCGCCGAGCATGGCCCAGGGCGTCAGCTTGAAACCGTCAAAGGAGAGCGGCACGAACAGGGCGAACAGGTCGAGGTTGTCCAGGGATCTGCCGGCTCCTTCGTCGCCGCCGGCATAGTTATCGTTGTAGGGACGCGCCCAGAAAGCGGCCAGGCTTACGTTGTCGTTGATCTTGTAAGAGGCGGAGATGCCGGCCATGTCATTGCCGAGCACGTTGACGCCGAAGCTGTAGCTCGGCGTGGCAAAGAACTGGATGCCCATGCGGAGCTTCAGAGCAGTGCCGGGCACGAACCAGTCGAGATACGCGCTGCGCACGCCGACGGAAACGCCGCGCTGGCCAATCGCGCCGTTGGCGCTTCTGCCGGGGATGTCGGCGCGGCCCCATTGATAATGACCCATTTCCACGCGCAACATGCCGGAAAGATTCTCGGAGGCCACGGCCTCAAGCCAGAGATCCGTGCGCTGCCCCGCGTTGAAACTGTCCCCGCTGACCCCGCCGGCGGGGTTTTTGTTGCCGGGCCCGTATTGGGTCTTGCGGCTGACGCGATCCGTGTCC
>Ga0082212_10008339_pt1 | contig 13556 bp, 17 predicted proteins | sample TergutNt197P3_FD_71548 | JGI IMG/M metagenome (GOLD analysis project Ga0082212, IMG submission 71548) | Neocapritermes taracua P3 segment gut microbial communities from Petit-Saut dam, French Guiana - Nt197 P3 | ecosystem: Host-associated > Arthropoda: Insects > Digestive system > Gut ... | reverse complement strand
CGAGCAAAGGTCCCATGGCGACGATCGAGGCGCGCATCGCCTTGACCAGCTCGGGCGGCGCGATATTTGTAGTGACCTGCCCCGCGTGGACGCATATCTGGGCCGCCCCCGCATCCTCCTCTATCACCGCGCCGAAGTGGCCCAGCAGCCGGCACATGACGTCGACGTCCTTGAGTACGGGCACGCCCCCAAGCACGCACGGCTCGTCGGTCAAAAGCGTCGCCGCCAATAGCGGGAGGACCGCGTTTTTCGATCCGCTTATTTGGACGCTTCCTTTCAGGGGCTCGGATTTTTCAACTTGGATTACTGCCATAACAGCGATTATTATACCACAATAAACCGCTCCGCTCCCCTGTTAAAAACCCGTAGTATATATTTACATAATTATAATATTATAACAAAATAATTTCACGTAATATTTTTATCATATCCTCTTGCATTTTTTTACAGGTTTTATATAATTTATACTTACCAGATGCATACTGCTACGGAGGTGGACTTATGTTAGAGATCGATGTGAAGACTGCACTGCTATGCCTGCTGATTATTGCCGCCATTGTGCTGGCCGTTTACCTGATAGTAGCGGCCTACAATCTCATCAAGACGCTTAAGCAATCCCAGCAGGTGCTAACTGATTTCGAGGTCGTTTCGAAGATTGCTTCCGAGCGGACAAAACAGCTCGACAAGTTCATCGAGCAGACCCAGAAGAAGGCCAAGTCAGGGCAAGGCATTATAAATTCTATCCCTGTAATATTTACAGTTATATCAAAGATTGCGAAAGCGGCCGGGCAATACGCAAATAAAACAGATGCTGGGAGAAAATAAGGCTTGACGCTCTTGGGAATAGATGGTATTATACCCAATACGCGCAATATATTCTATTTGCTGTAAAAGAAGTGAGGGTTTATTAAAATGAAAGCTACAGGAATTGTAAGAAAAGTTGACGAACTCGGCAGGATAGTACTCCCCATGGAACTACGCCGTACGCTTGGCATCAATAAGGAGGATCCGGTTGAGATCTTTGTCGATGAAAGCAACATCATCCTGCGAAAGTATGAACCCGCTTGTATATTCTGCGGAAGCGCTGTTGACGTGTCGAATATACACGGTAAGAACATCTGCCGCAAGTGCCTCGACGAACTGAAAGCGCTTTAATTCAATACGATTGACGTTTTCACCGCCCGGGGATGACTTCGATGATTTCATCCCTGAGCGCCGTCTCTATTTCGGCCGTGATCCCCTTTCCGTCTGGAGCGTTGCCGCCTGCCCGGCCTTTGCCGCTCTTGCCCAGGCGCTTCACTTCTGACTTCTTGAACTCGAAGAGGTCGGTGCCGAGCCTTTCGGGATGTTCCCGCGTACGTTCTTCCTCGATGTATTTGACGCGCACGACTCCCTGGAAAATGCTGACGTCGCAGACGCGCGCCTTTCCTGTCGGCGTCTCCACGACCTCGCCGATGTCCGGCAGGCCGGTCTTCAGCTCGGCGTAGACGTCGTTCTCGTACTTGAGGCAGCACATCAGGCGGCCGCAGCAGCCCGATATCTTCCCGGGGTTGAGCGAAAGGTTCTGCACCTTCGCCATCTTGATGGACACCGGCTCGAAGTCGGTCAGCCATCCCTTGCAGCAGAGTTCCCTCCCGCAGGTGCCGAAGCCGCCGAGTATCCTCGTCTCGTCCCGGACGCCGACCTGCCTCAGCTCGATCCGCATGCGGAAGCACCCCGCGAGGTCCTTGACGAGCTCGCGGAAGTCCACCCGCTTCTCGGCGGTGAAGTAGAAAATCAGCTTTGACCCGTCGAAGGTGTACTCCGCGTCGATCAGCTTCATCTGCAGGCCGTATTCATCGATTTTCTGCTTGCACTGGCGCACGGCGTCCTTGCGCCTCTCCTGCTGCTCGCCGTCCTTGCGCAGGTCTTCCTGCGTCGCCTTGCGCAGGATCGGCCTGATGGTCTTGCCGAACTCCTTCTCGGACACCTTGAGCAGCTCGCCGCGCACGATGCCCAGCTCCGTGCCCCTGGCGGTCTCCACGATGACGAAGTCCCCGCCCCGTATTTCGAAGCCCGCCGGGTCGAAATAATAGTGCTTCTGCGATGTCCTGAATTTTACTGCCGCGACTGTCCGCATTTTCATGTCCCTTCCCTCGCCCTACCGGCTGCGCATGGCCAGGGCCATGCCCCTCAGCGCATACCTTATGCGATAACCGTGCTCGATATCCTGCAGCGCCTTCTCGGCGAGCATCACGCCCTCCCGCATCCTGTCCGCGTGCTTCCGCCCGACCTTCGCGGCCGATTCGGAGAGCCATTTTCCGTCCGCGCCCCCGCCTTCCGCCAGCTCGGGGACGAGCCTTCCGGTTGCCAGCCCCCTGAGGAACGCCTGGAACGCGGAAAGGAAGCCCGACGCCTCTTCGCGCGAGCCTTCATAGCGCGACAGGATCGCGTTCGCTTCCGCAAGCGGGCCCTTGCCGTAGACAAGCGCGGCCGTAAGCGCGCGCAGGTCGTCGGTCAGCCGCACGGGCGCCGCGCCCGCGTACCCGAGCCAGAGGCGCATGCAGCGGGACCGTACCGTCGGCAGCAGCCGCTGCGCGTTCGACGTCAGGATGATGATGGCCTCGCCGCCAAAAGGCTCCTCGAGCAGCTTCAAGAGCTTGTTCTGCGCCCCCGCGTTCATGCGCTCGCCATGTTCTATCACGCAGGCCTTCCCCGTCGAAGCGAAGGGTTTTTGCTTGAACATGGCGACAAGCCCCTCGATCATGCCAACCTTGATTTCCTTGCCATCCTCCGGCCTGATTTCGACCAGGTCCTCGAATACGCCCCCGTCCAGCTTTTCGGCCGCGAGCGGGTCGTCCGCGAAATGCCCTTTCAGGAGCTCCATGGCCTTCTCCGAGCGCGTATCGGGGCTCCCCCCCTCGATCAGTACCGCATGCGTCAGTTCAGCCATATTATACCACACATCCTTACTTTTTCCTGCGCTTGCCGCCCTTTTTCTTGCCCATAAGCGCCGCGTCGGCCAGCGACCCGACAAGCTTGATGCCCAAAAGGGCGATTGGCACGCAGAGTATGACGACCAGGAGGATCTTTATCTCAAGCAGGCCCAAAGACAAGCTTCTCCCCGATAAACCCTTTGAGATCCGCGATGGGCAGGCGTATCTGCTCCATCGTGTCGCGGTCGCGGACCGTCACGGTATCGTCGGCCTCCGTGTCGAAATCGACCGTTATGCAGAAAGGCGTGCCAATCTCGTCTTCGCGCCTGTAACGCTTGCCGATATTGCCCGTCTGGTCGTAGTCGACCATATAGTGTTTCGCGAGATCGGCGTACACGGCCTGCGCCCGCTCGTTCTGCTTTTTCGTAAGGGGCAGCACGGCCGCCTTGAACGGCGCGAGCGCCGGGTGCAGCCTGAGCACGGTCCTGGCGTCGTCCGTGGCCTTTTCGTTGCCTTCAAGCCCTTCCTCGTCATAGGCGTCCGCAAGGAACGCGAGCAGTATGCGGTCCGCGCCAAGCGACGGCTCGATGCAATAGGGCACGAACTTCTCGTTTGTCTCGAGGTCGCGGTACGAAAGGTCCTCGCCCGAATGGTCCATATGGCTCCTCAGGTCGAAATCCGTCCTGTCCGCTATGCCCCAGAGCTCGCCCCAGCCGAACGGGAACAGGAACTCTATGTCCGTCGTCGCGTTGCTGTAGTGCGAAAGCTCTTCCGGGTCGTGGTCGCGCAGGCGTATGCTTTCTTCCCTTATGCCAAGCGCGAGCAGGAAGTCGCGGCAGTAATTCCGCCAGTAGTCAAACCACTGAAGGTCCTCGCCGGGCCGGCAGAAGAACTCGAGCTCCATCTGCTCGAACTCGCGCGTGCGGAAGATGAAGTTGCCCGGCGCGATCTCGTTGCGGAAGGACTTGCCTATCTGCGCTATGCCGAACGGTATCCTCTTGCGGCTCGTGCGCTGCACGTTCTTGAATTCCGTGAAGATGCCCTGGGCCGTCTCCGGCCTCAGGAAAATCTCGTTCAGCGAATCCTCCGTCACGCCCGCGTGCGTCCTGAACATGAGGTTGAACTGGCGTATGCCCGTGAAATCGTTCTTCCCGCACGACGGGCAGGGCACGCCATGCTCCTTTATGAAGGCCTCCATCTCCTCGTGCGGCCAGGCGTCGACAGCCTTCTCCGGCGCCTCGCCCTTTCCGCCGAGAAAGCCCTCTATGAGCTGGTCCGCGCGGAAACGCTCCTTGCAGCCCTTGCAGTCGATAAGCGGGTCGGCGAAACCGCCCACATGGCCGGACGCGACCCAGACCTCCCTGTTCATAAGGATGGCCGTGTCGACCCCTACATTGTACGGGCTCTCCTGCACGAACTTGCGCCACCAGGCCTGCTTGATATTGTTCTTCAGCTCGACCCCGAGCGGGCCGTAGTCCCAGCTGTTCGCGAGCCCTCCGTAAATCTCGGAGCCGGGATAGATGAAACCCCGGCTCTTGCAAAGCGCTACGATCTTTTCCATGGTGGCCTTGCGGCTGCCTGCCCCCGCAGTGTTTTTTTCCGCCATACTCCCCCTCGCTTTTTTATGCTCTTCCCTGCCGACAGGCTTATTCCTCCGGCGGCTTTTCCTCGGCCTCGGCCCCGTCCTTGCCGGACGTGACGGTGTCCTTGATGTCCTGCGCCGCCCCGGCGACAATGTCCTTGATCTCCTCGGCGCCGTCCACGGCCTTGTCCTTCTTGTCGAGCACGCTGCCCACCGTGTCCGCGACCTTGGCCCGCACGGTGCTTGCGGCCTCGCCGCCCTTCTCCTTCATGTCGTCAAGCGTCTCGTTCACTTTCGCCGAGAGGTCGATGACGGATCCGTCGTCCTTGACGAGCAGTATCTCGCATTTCATGCCGAGCGCCACGATCGACCCGATGACCGTCAGCCACGGGGCAAGCACGGTGCCTACCACGCCGACCGTGACGGGGATGTTGAGCACGACCTCCTCCTCTTTCTTCACCGTGATCTTCGTGACGTTGCCCTTCTTGATATATTCCTTGATTTTCTCGACGACCTTCGCGCCGTTGTCCGAGATCCTCGCGCCGACCCTCGCGTTGATCTCGTCCTCGATCTTGATGATGGCGTCTACGACGTTCCCTTCGGTCGCCTCAAGCGCCTCCTTGGCCTCGCGGTAGCTGACGCCTGTCCTGTCTTTGACCAGTTCGATTTTTTCAAGTGTGATTTCCATGGCAGCCTCCTTTATTTTCCTTTTCGTTATTTCTTTCCCTGGGCAAGCATGCGCTCGCTTTTTATCGTCCCTATATCCAGTTGAGCGTACGCGAACGACTTCACGGCACCGAATACGGCCCTTTCCTTTTCGCTTTCGAGCGCGAGAGCGTCCATACGGCCAAGCGACTGTTCTGCGATAAACGCGAGCACATTCAATATATCATCATTCAGGCCTGTAAGCAACTCGGCTTCGGCAAGCGAGCCCGCGTCCGGGAAGACGCCGTGCTCCTGCATGACCTTGACCATATACGAAATGGTGAGCAGCCTGAAATCCGACTTCCTGGCCGCGAGCATGGACAGGTATTCCTTCAGCAGGTCGAAAACCTGCGCCGCCCGCACTCCTTCCGGCAGCAGCTTGTCCGTGAACTCAAGCGCGTACGAGGCCTCGGCGAACCTGTCAGCGTCCTCCCCGAGCGCGAAATGCGCGTCGATCGCCTCTGCCGACGATATGGTACGCAGGTCCCCCTGCCTCTCGGTGACCGTATAGCTGCCGCGCGCGAAGGGCCTGATCGCGAGCGCCCCCCCGCCCTTGCCCTTCTCGGATATATGCGTCCCGAAGGAGAGCTTCCCCTCCTCGCGCGTGAAGACCAGGACCATGCGGCGCGCGCCCACGGTCTTTGTCTGCCGTATCACTATGCCTTCGTAATGCCGGATCAATCCCGTTTATAGCCGAGCGCCGAAAGCGCGCGCCCGTCGTCGCGCCAGTTTTCGCGCACCTTCACCCAGAGCTCGAGGAAGACCCTGACGCCGAGCAGCGCCTCGATCTCCACGCGGGCGCTCTTCCCGATGCCCTTCAGCGTGTGGCCGTCCTTGCCTATGATGATGCCCTTGTGCGTCTTTTTCTCGGTCAGTATCACGGCCGCGATGCGCGTCAGGTTGGGTTTTTCCTCGTAGGCCTCGATCTCGACCGCGACGCCGTGCGGCACCTCGTCATGAAGATAGTTGAGCATCTTCTCGCGGATGATCTCGCAGGCCAGGAAGCGCTCGGGCAGGTCCGTGACCATGTCGTCGGGAAAGTACTGCGGGCCCTCGCCCATATAACCCTTCAGCATGCCCAGGAGGACGTCCACGTTGTCCCCTTTGAGCGCCGACACCCCCGCGATCCTTTCAAAGGCGCCCGTGCTCTCGTAGGATTCGAACACCGCGCGATATTCCTCGGGCCCCATGGCGTCCATCTTGTTGATCACGAGCAGCTTCGGAGTCTTCGCCGCCTTCAGGCGGTCGAGGATGAAATTGTCGCCGCCCTTGTTTCCCAGCGCCTCGTCCACGACAAAGAGGATGGCGTCGACCTCGTCGAAAGTCGAAAGCGCCTGGTCCGTCATATACGCCCCGAGCTTGTTCCTTGGCCTCGCGATCCCGGGCGTGTCGATGAAGACCAGCTGCTCCCCTCCGCCGGGCCCGTGCTCCGTATACACGCCCCGGATACGGTTGCGCGTCGTCTGCGGCTTGCCGGAAACGATCGCTACCTTCTCGCCCAGTATGGCGTTCAGCAGCGTCGATTTCCCGACGTTCGGCCTGCCCGTAATGCTAACAAACCCGCTTTTCATGTTCGCCTCGCCCATTTTCCGCCAATGCCATCCTATTCGACAATGCCCAGCCCCGCCAGCGCTTCTTCCTCCGCCGCCCGCATGCTGCGCTTTTCCTCTTCTTCCTCATGTCCGTACCCAAGCAGGTGCAGCAGGCCGTGCGTGAACAGGTACGCCAGCTCGCGCCCCTCGCTGTGCCCGTACTCCTCCGCCTGCCGCTTCGCTGCCTCTTCGCAGATGACGACGTCCCCGAGCAGCGCCGGCGCCCCCGGGCCGGATACCGCCCCCCGTATCTCCTCTATATCCCCGTACATGGGAAAGCTCAGCACGTCCGTCGCCTCGTCCTTCCCGCGATACTTCCTGTTGAGCGCCCTGATTTCCTCCGCGGACGCGTACGTCAGCGACACCTCGCATGCCTCGGGCCCGATCCCCTCGCGCCCCAGCACGAGCTCGACGATCCGTTCAGCGTTCACCCGCGGACTTTTCCCGTTCGTACCTTTCATACGCCCCTATGGTCTTCTTCACGAGCGTGTGCCGCGCACTGTATCCGGTTAGCGCTCGCCGGCATTCTTTTTCCGTTCGTACCTTTCATACGCCCCTATGATCTTCTTCACGAGCGTGTGCCGCACGACATCGCTGTCCCGAAGCTTCTGGAAAACGATCCCGCCCACGCCCGCGAGCACCCTCTCCGCGTGCAGCAGCCCGGACATCTTCCCCTCCGGCAGGTCTATCTGCGTAACGTCCCCGGTGACCACCACGTGCGACCCGAAACCCATGCGCGTCAGGAACATCTTCATCTGCTCGCGCGTCGTGTTCTGCGCCTCGTCAAGTATGATGAAGGCGTTGTCGAGCGTGCGCCCGCGCATATACGCCAGGGGCACCACCTCTATCACCTCTTTTTCCTTCAGCCTTAGCGCCGTTTCCCGCCCCATGATCTCGTACAGCGCGTCATAGAGAGGCCTGAGATACGGATCCACCTTTTCCTGGAGATCCCCCGGCAGGAAGCCGAGCCTCTCGCCGGCCTCTACGGCAGGCCTCGCGAGAATGATCTTCTCGACGTTTCTCGCCTTGTACTCGGACACGGCCATGGCCACCGCCAGGTAGGTCTTGCCCGTGCCGGCCGGCCCAATGGCGAAGACGATGTCGTTCGCGCGTATCGCGTTCACGTACGCGGCCTGCCCCAGCGTCTTTGCCTTTATCGGCTTGCCCCGGTGCGTGAAGGCTATGACGTCCTTGCCTGCCCCGCTCGCGCGCAGCGACCCGCCTTCCTCGTTCAGGTGGATCACGTACTCCAGCTTCTGCTCGTCGACCGTCTCGCCGGCCTCTATCGTCCACAGCAGGTCCTCGATCACGCTTGCCGCTTCCGCGGCATGCTTGCCCGTCACGACGAGCTCGTCGCGCCTGAGCACGATATCGGCGCCGAATGCCTCCTCGACGCGCTTGAGGTTCGCGTCATGCGCTCCAAAAAGAAGCCCGGCGTCCGCCGAGTCCGTTAGCTGTATCCTTATTATTTCCCTGACATCGTTCTCCACAACACCAGTATACAACAAAAACGCGGGGCGCGTGTCGCGTCCCGCGTTATTTTCGCCTAATAATTTTAGTACTTCCGGGCTTTTTTCCGCGCGGCCTCGGACTTCTTCTTCCTGCGCACGCTCGGCTTCTCGTAGTTCTCGCGCTTGCGCAATTCGGACATAACCCCGTCTCTGGCGCAAGAGCGCTTGAAACGTTTCAGCGCGCTTTCAAGGCTCTCGTTTTCTCGAACGATGACCTGTGCCATCCCTTTGTCACCTCCTTCATGCTTTTATCAAGCGACTGCGTACCAAAGCATTATATAGCATTTCCCGCCAGCCCGCAAGCGTCCCTCGAAAACCCGGTTCCGTAGGGGACGCCGCCCTCGGCGTCCCGCCGCTCAGCACGACGGGGACGGTTCTTTTTGTGTTCCCTTAAACAGGAGCACGACGGGGACGGTTCTTTTTGTGTTCCCTTACAGCACGACGGGGACGGTTCTTTTTGTGTTCCCTTAAAGAGCACGACGGGGACGGTTCTTTTTGTGTTCCCTTAAAAACCCGGTTCCGCAGGGGACGCCGCCCTCGGCGTCCCGCCGCCCTCGCAGGCCGCTGCCGCTACGCCGCGCCTCTTCCGGGCTGGCTGCCGAAAAAGCCGAACAGGTCCCCGATCGTCTTGAACTCGGGAACCAGCAGCACCGTAATAAACAGCGCGCCGAACACGATCGCGACCGCGATAATGACGATTGGCAAAGCCGTCTTCCAGCCCTGCTTGCCCTTCTTCCTCTCCTGCCCGGGCGCGCCCGCGCCCGGCGCCACGTTCCCATCAGCCATGGCTGCCTCCTTATCGCTCGGCCCGCCTGCCTTTACAGGCTGTTGAATACCCTTATCACCGGATCCCCGGATTTGTACCCCGCGCCGCCCGGTATGAACTTCTGGAAATGCTCGCTCGCCATGTGCCTGTCAAGCGCTTCCATGCTCTCCCAGGCCTCTATCATCACGACCGCGCCGGAGCCGTCCGCCGCCTCGTGCATGCCGTACGCGATGCATCCGTCCTCCTGCCTCGTGAGCTCGATCATCTCGGACATATAGTCCACGTACGCGGCAAGCTGCCCTTCCTTGACCTTTTCCTCCACTATTACCGAAACCATGGTTGCCCTCCTTTTTTCCTTTCCTCCGCCGGGTGAGGCATCACCCGGCGCGGCTGTCACTGCGGCACTGCGCCGCGGCTGTCATTGCGGCACGACGCCGCTTATGCTGATTTCGCGCGCCCGCTTCTTCGCCTCGTACATGATCGCGTCGGCGGCGCGGAAAACATCGTTGTAATTCTCGGAGGCGTCCTGCATGAAAGAATAGCCCCACGAAACCGACGGCGTCCCGCTCTTCGGGTCCTTTATCGCGTTCAGGCTCTCGGTCACGGAAGCGATGAACGAGACCGCGTCGCGCTCGTCGGCGTTCGGGAGAAGCAGGACGAGCTCGTCGCCGCCTATCCTCGCCAGGAACGCCCTCTCCTGCGTGTTGTCCTTCACGGCCTTCGTGACGGTCATGAGCAGCTTGTCGCCGTGCAGGTGGCCGTAGGTGTCGTTGATCTTTTTCAGGTTGTTGACGTCGCCGATCATGATCAGCAGCGGCATGTTCTCGGCCACCGAGACCTCCTTGACATACTCTATGTAAGCGTTCCTGTTGTTCAGCGAGGTCAGGTTGTCGTAGTACGCGATATCCTCGAAGTAACGGAGCTTCGAATAGACGCTCGTGACCTCGGCGATCTCGACGAGATAGCCGAATTTCCGGCCGAAATAGCTGATGTCGTGCCAGGTGAACAGGAAATGGTTCTCCCCGTCCTCCCCCTTGATGTTCAATATGTTCTCGTAGTGAGGGGAGACCGTGCCGTTGCCCATCTCCAGGATGCGCTTGCGGTAGAGCGGGTAGGGCTCCTTGTACTTGGGGTCGGGCAAAGGATAGCACCCGTTCTTGTCCTTGTGGTTCCAGTCCAGGATATTGCCCTTCAGGCTCACCGTTATGACGATCGTCGAAAGGTTCGAAAACACGAAATCGCGGGACGTCACGATGACGTTCGACGAATTCGCGATAAAGAACGCCGTGTAGAGCGTGTGCATGGCTATGATAAGCGCGATGGCAAACAGCACGTCCGCCGTGTTGCCGGCAACAACGAAGAACACGGAAATGCCGCGCGCGACCAGCATGGCCGTGATAGCGACGAGCATCTGGTGCGTCGAGCGCCTCATATGCTTCGGCATCTGGTAGAAGACGTTGAAGCACAAGAGGTACGCCTGCACGATGACAATGATGAAATAGGCATTCGCGGCGAGCGCGAGGACCGGGAGCCGGACGCCCGGTATCATCCCGGGGTCGAAGCCCGTGTCGATAATGGTAAGCGCCTCGTTCGCGATGAGGAGGATGGGCACGGCCAGCCATCCGACGCGCGTGCCCGCCGTTATCGGCCGGTACGACACCTGGCTCCTTATATGGAGCATCAGCATCACCGGTATCAGCTGCCCGGCGGCCGAGATCCCCAGGCGCAGCCACACGCCGCCGCCTTCGTTCCAGCCGAAGAGCGGCCCGCTCTCTATGAGGAACGCCCAGACAATGATCGGCACGCAGAACACGACGAAGTTCGTGCTTTCGACCGACCGCTTCGAATAGATATAGATCCCGCGGAAGAGATAAAAGACCGTTACGAAAAACAGGGCGCCGAACAACGCGACCCAGACTATCGAGCCTTCCTCAAGCTGCTCCAGAATCAATTGGGCAGCGTGGTTAACTTCCCCCATTCAGACAATCCCTCCTGATCAGCCCGGCGGCCAGCCCATCTTCCTGCCGCCAAGCAGGTGGAAATGCACATGCCTGACGGTCTGAAGGCCGTCTTCCCCGCAATTGTTCACCAAACGGTAGCCGTTCTCGAGCCCGAGCGAGGCCGCGATATCCCGGGCCTTGGACAAAAGATGCCCGAACAGCTCCCTGTGGCCTGTCGAGCCATCGACGCCGTCAAGCGAATCGATATGCTCTTTTGGGATGATGAGGACGTGTACAGGCGCCTGCGGCGCCAGGTCCCGGAAAGCAAGTATGGCCTCGTCTTCATACACGATGTCTGCCGGAATATCCCCATTCGCGATCTTGCAAAAAATACAGTCCATTTCCGTTCCTGTCGATGATAAGCAATAATTATATCCGGTTCGCCTTGCATTATATCATAATGGAAAAAACATTTGACAAATCTTCGTTTTTATTCGTTTTGTAACGTTTTCCCGGCGGCGGCCGCTCCCGCGGCGGCTACTCCTGCCGCCGCCGCGCCATCCGGCGGCGCCGCGCCACGATCGCCCGGTACCTCCTGCTGTCCGCCTCCCGGGTTTCCGCCGCCTGCATGTGCGATACCTGCCCATTCTTGACTTTTCTCATCCTGTTCTCCCCCCCAACTGTTTTTCGGCCCCTGGCCGTCAAGGCTCTTCGATTATCTCCGGCGGAAGCCACCTCTTGAGGCACTGGCTCAGTACCGACACCTCGATCGGCTTCGGCAGGAAATCGTCCATCCTGTTGTTCAGGAACACCTGCTCCATCCCGGCAATCGCGTTGGCAGACAGCGCGATGATGGGCATCCTGTCGCACCATCCGCCGAGCGCGCGGATGATCTGCGTCGCCTCTATGCCGTCCATGACGGGCATCATATGGTCCATGAAGACCATGTCGTAACGGTTTTTCCTTGCGAGCGCGACCGCTTCCGGGCCGGAAAGGGCGGTATCCGGCACGATCTTGTAAGCGCCCAGCAGCGCCTCGGCGACCGTCAGGTTTATCTCTATGTCGTCCACGACGAGCACCTTTGCCGACGGCGCGATGAAGTCGTAGCTGTCGCCCGGCTCCTCCCAATCGTTCCTTTCCCCCACGGAATACGGCAGGATCACGGAAAATGTCGAGCCCTTGCCGTAGACGCTGCTCAGCTTCAGGCCGCCGCCCATGAGCAGGCAAAGGTTGTAGCTGATGGCGAGCCCCAGCCCGGTACCGACGACGTTCCTGTTCTTGCGGGCGTCAAGCTGCTCGAAAGGCTTGAACAGCTTGTCCTGGTCGTCCTCGCGTATTCCGATGCCCGTATCCTTCACCTCGAATACCATTACGCTCCCTTTTTCCTGCCAGGCCATCAGCGCGATGCTCCCCTTTTTCGTATACTTGACGGCGTTCGACAGGAGGTTCGTGAGCACCTGGCGAAGCCTGTTGTCGTCGCCGTAAACCGTGTCCGGCATGTCGTTCGAGACCATGTACCTCATCTCAAGGTCGCTTTCGCGGCAGAGCACCTTGAACATCGAATGCAGGTTGTCAAGCAGCAGCTTCGGGCTGTAATTGACATTTACAAGCTCCATCTTGCCCGCTTCGATCTTGGAGAAATCCAGTATGTCGTTGATGATGGTCAGCAGCGCGTTTGCCGATTTCCGTATGTCGGTCAGGTATTTCCGCTGCGCGGGCTCCAGGGCCGAATGGTCGAGCACCTCGCTCATGCCGAGGATGGCGTTCATCGGCGTCCTTATCTCATGGCTCATCGAGGCAAGGAAATCCGACTTCGCGCTGTTCGCGGCTTCGGCCCGCCGCTTCTCGTTCATGAGGTCCGTAAAGTCGACCATGACCACGACGATGCCCGACATGACGTCGCCCAGGCTGTCGTCCCGCTTCCCGGCGCGGCGCAGCTCTATCGAATAGAACCTGGGGGCGCCGCTTCCGGCAAAATCTATCCAGGCGTCAAACGTGATGACCCCGCCCGCCGACTCGGCCTTCTCCACCGCGTCCTTGAACGCGGCCATATCGCTTTCGGCCAGGTATTTTGACAACACCTCGATGTAGTTGCGGTTGTGTATGTAGTCGAAGTTCGGGATCCTGGCTGCCGTCAAAAGGGCCCTCGTCGAAAGCGCGATGCGGTCGTCGGCGTCTATGAGCAATATGATGCTGGGGCAGCTTTCGATCAGCATGTCCGTATAAGCCCGCTGCTTGGCGTTGGACGCCGTCAGCGCGGCGCCTAGCGCGTCCTTCGCCTCGCTCGCCTTCGTCACCTTTTCAAGAAAGCTTTTCGAAACCCTCAGTTCCCGCTCGAGCTTCCTGACCTCGGCCTTCAACCTGTCCGCTTCGTCGCGAAGGGCCAGGTTTTCTTCTTTGAGCAATGTTTTTTCTTCCTGCATCAGATACTTCTTCCTTCGTCCAATATTTTTATTCGCCGCCCTCGCCGCCCTCGCCCCGCGGCCTCAGAGCAGGCAGGCTATGAAAGCGTTGTTGTGAAAACGGTTTATCGCCTTGCCGCCCG
>Ga0082212_10008338_pt1 | contig 13558 bp, 9 predicted proteins | sample TergutNt197P3_FD_71548 | JGI IMG/M metagenome (GOLD analysis project Ga0082212, IMG submission 71548) | Neocapritermes taracua P3 segment gut microbial communities from Petit-Saut dam, French Guiana - Nt197 P3 | ecosystem: Host-associated > Arthropoda: Insects > Digestive system > Gut ... | reverse complement strand
GCGTTGAGGACCATGCTGCGCAGCTCGCCTTTGTGGTATTCGTTGGGACCGTAGACATTGAAGAATTTCAGGCTGGCCAGGCTGTTCAGCCGCCCGGTGCGCCGTGCCCAGAGGTCGAAGAGATGTTTGGAGTAACCATAAATATTCAAGGGCCGCAGGCGGTCTAAATTTTCTGGGCTATCGGAAAAACCATGCTCCCCGCCGCCGTAAGTGGCCGCGCTGCTGGCCTGGATGTAGCGGATGCCCCTGCTTTGGGCGTATATGCACAAGGCCTTGCTGTACTCCAGGTTATTTTGCAGCATGTAATCCGCGTCCAGCTCGGTTGTTGAAGAGCAGGCGCCCAGGTGGGCGATGCCCTGGATGCGCCCCGGCGTTTTGCCGTAAACGGATTCCGCGGCCAGGATTTCTTCCAGGGTGTCCTGCCGGAGATGCTCCGCGAATACTTCCTTGGGCAGATAGGCCAGGTAGCGCAGCTTGGAGAGATTTCGCCATTTTTCAGAAGATCCCAGATGATCCACCACGAGGATCTCGGCGATTCCACGGCGGTTCAATTCCCAAATCAGCGCGCTGCCGATCATGCCAGCGCCGCCGGTGACTATATACATACAGACTCCTTACATTACAGAAATTCCGCCAGGGCCTCCACGGCCATGCGGGTTCCGCCCCGGCGGGGGACGAGGTAGTCCTCCAGTTTTTGCCGCACCAGGGTTTTGTCCGGCCTTTCATGCAACAGCCGCAGCAGGGCGGGAACGAGTTCTTCGGCAGAGTTTATACGGCGGACCAGACCCAGGTCAAAAATTTCTTTTCCCACCCAGGTGAAATTTTGCCAGGAAGGGCCGATGCAGGGGATAAGGCCGCAGGCCAAAGGTTCAAGAAAGTTTTGCCCGCCCAGGGGGGCGAGGCTCCCGCCCACGAAGACGGCGGAGGCCTGGCGGTAGACTTGCTGCAGGTTGCCGAAACTGTCCCAGAGGAGGATTTGTCCTGGCGGCGGGGCGGAGTTTTGGAGGCTGCCGGCGCGGATATATGGCAGATTCAGGGCTTGCAGACGTTTTTCCCAGGCCTCCAGGCGGTGCAGGTGGCGGGGAGCCAGGGCGATGGCGCATTGGGGAGCTTGGGCCAGGAGTTCCGGCAGGAGGGGGGCCAGGAGAGTTTCTTCTTCTTCGCGCACCGAGGCCAGGGCGATGAGGGATCCGGGGACCGCGCCGGGGAGGGTGTTCTCAAAGCGGATACGGTCAAATTTGATGTTGGGCATGAGATCGCAGGGAGCGGACGATCCGAAGAGGGAACGGAAGCGTTCCTGGTCCGCCGGACTGCCGGCCAGGATGCGCCTGGGGGCCAGGCGGCGCAGGAAGGAGCGGAAGGGGTGGTAGGCGCGCAGGGATTTTTCGGTCAGACGTCCGTTGAGGATGAGGGTGGGCAGACCGTATTCCCGGCAGGCCAGGAGCAGGCCGGGCCAGAGTTCCGTCTCCAGCAGGGCCAGGAGCGCGGGCGAGGCGGGGGGAGGGGAGCCGAAGGCCTGGCGCACGGCCCGGCGCATGATTTGGGGTTCATCCAGGGGCAGGTAGGCGGGGAGAAGCTCCAGGGAACCGGCCGGGCAGTCTTTTTGGGTCTGCCGGAGTATTTCCAGACCCTGGCTGGTCAGGCTGGTGCAGAGCAGGGTGAATTTTTGGCGGGATGAGGGGCGCGCCGCCAGTTCCAGGGCCAGTTCGCGGATGAGGTAGGCCTCGCCCCCGGAAGCCCCGTGCAGCCAGAGCCGGCAAGGCGCGGCGGATGCGGGGGCAGGCTGGAGGCGCGGCCAGGCTGGAGGCGCGAGGCGTTCATCGAAACCTTCTCCCAGGCGGCGATGTTTGCGCAGCAAGGGTCTGGCAATCCTCCAGAGCAGTTGGTACAGGCGCGGCAGCATGGTTCAGGCGCGGCGGGAGGCCAGGCCGAGGTCCAGGAGGCGGATGAGGAGCTGGTCAAAGGAGATCCCGGCGGCGAGCGCGGCCTTGGGCAGCAGGCTGGCGGTGGTCATACCCGGCAGGGTGTTGGTTTCAAGGATAAGGAGCTGTTTTTGCGGGGTCAGGATAAAGTCCGTGCGGCTGTACCCGCGAAGCCCCAAGGCTTGGTGGGCGGCCAGGGCCAGGCGGCGGACTTCCGCAAGCAGTTCCTCGGGCAGCGGGGCAGGGCAAATTTCTTCTGCGCCGTCCTGGGAATACTTGCTCGCATAGTCAAAGAGTCCTTCGCTGTTGCTCAGGGGACGGATGAGAACGGGGGGCAGGGTCTGGGGAATTTCCGCGGTTTGTCCGTTTTTTTCCGTCAGTTCTCCGAGCACGGCGCAGGTGAGTTCTATTCCCTGGCGGAATTCCTCGACAAGAATCTCCCCGCCGCCTGCAAAGAGGCGGTCCAGGGCTTCGGCCAGTTCTTCCGGATCGTTGGCCTTGGCCAGGCGCAAACTGGAGCCGCCGGTATTGTGCTTGAGGATCAGGGGGTAGGGCAGGGAGGGGGTCCAGCCCGGCCTGGGGCGGCGGCACAGGAAGATCCAGTCCGGGGTGGGGAGATCCGCCAGGCGGTAAAGGGTTTTGGCCGCGGCCTTGTTCAGGGCCAGGAAGGAAGCGGCCGGATCGGCGCCCTGGTAGGGCAGCCCCAAGCGTTCCAGCAGGCTTTGGGGCAGGCCATCCTCACCCGGGGCGCCGTGCAGTTGGATAAAGGCAAAATCCTGTCCCCTGGCCACATCCGGAAGGCCGGTAAAATCATGCCGCGGATCGTACAAGCTGACCCGGTGTCCCTGTCTTTCCAGGGAGGCGGCGATGCCTTCGGCGCCGGCCAGGGAGACTTCCCGTTCGTCAGACCAGCCGCCGGCGATCAAAAGTATATTCATATAAGGGCACTCCAGTACGCTCCGAAAGCAGGTTTTCCAAGGTTTGCCCCTGGGCCATGGAGGCGTTTACGGACAGGCGGATGGCTTCCGTGTGTCCGTAACGCCGCAGCAAGTCTTCGGCGCGTTCTTGCAGGCTTACCACCCGGTCATGGCGCACTCTTTTGTCCGCATAGACCAGGAGCAGGACCGGCAGCATGTTCTCGTTGTCCAGGTCCAAGTCCCAGGGCCAATATACATGGTGCAAGATCATTTGTCCCACCTTGGGGTGAAGCTCTTCCCGCACCATCCAGGCCGCGCCCAGTTGAGCGTGGTTGCCGCCGAAGCTTATGGTATAGGCCTTGGCGATGTCGTGCAGCAGGCCTCCGGCCAGGAGCAGGGCGCGGTTCAACCCGGCTCCCCTCGCCTGTAGGAGTTCCCCCAGAGTTTCCACGATCCGGGCCACCTGGTTGGAGTGATCCCGGATGTGCGGGGGCATGGCGTACTTATCCCAGAGGGCGGCGCATTCTTCCAGGCTGGGGATTTTTATGCCGGGTCCTTCCCAGAGGGTGAAATCCGGGGAGGCGGCCTTGGGAAACAGGACCGGCGCAAAAGACAGGGCCTGTGCCCGCTCCGGGGAGCGGTCTTTACGGTCGCGCGGATGCTGTGCGAACATCATTTGAGCATAGCACGAAGCTGACAGAGGGGGAAGGGGCGGCAGAGGCATTCCCGCCCTTGCCCTGAGAGGCGTTCTCAGGGTATGTTGCCCGGCGGATTGGAGGTTTGCCATGCAGCGGAAGATATTTGTGCGGCCGGCGGTGGAAGCCCTGGAAGCTTATTCGCCGGGCCTGTCCATAGCGGAGATCCGGGAGCGCTACGGAGTGGAGCGGGTGGTCAAACTGGCCAGCAATGAAAATCCCCTGGGGGCTTCGCCAGGAGCGCTCGCGGCCCTGGAGCGGACCTTTGGCTCTGTTTTTCGCTATCCCCAGTCCGGGTCGCCGCGCCTGGCCAAGGCCATCGCCGCAAAGCACGGGGTGAGCCCGGACTGTGTGGCGCTGGGGAACGGATCGGACGAGATCATTGACCTGCTGATCCGCTGCCGGGCCGATCCGGGGGGGCACAATGTGGTGACCTCCAAGCCCTGTTTCGGCATTTACGGCATCCAGAGCGGACTTTGCGGGGTGGAGCTGCGCGCTGCCCCCTTGCGGGAAGATTTTACTTTTGACTGGGAGGCGCTGCTCGCGCTGGTGGATGAGCGGACTTCCCTGGTGTTTGTGACCAGTCCGGATAATCCTTCCGGCTACTGTCCGCCGGCGCGGGAACTCGCGGCCTTGGCCGCGAGGCTTCCCGAAGGGGCGATACTGGCGCTGGACGAGGCCTACATGGATTTTGCCGCCTACGCGGACGGAAATACGGAGGCGAGGCTGGCGGAGTATTCCCTGTTGCCGCGTTTCAATGAACTGCGCAACATAGTCATTCTGCGCACCTTTTCCAAGAGTTACGGGCTGGCCGGTCTGCGCCTGGGTTACGCCCTGATGCCCGAAGGTCTGGCCGTTTACCTGAACCGGGCCAGGCTCCCGTTTTCCGTAAATATCCTGGCCGAGGCGGCCGGACTTGCGGCTCTGGAGGATGAGGACTTCCGCCTGGCCACCATGAAGGCGGTGGAAGAGGGCCGGAAGCAGCTCCAGCTGGGCCTGGAGGATCTGGGTTGCCGGGTCTGGCCTTCCCTGGCCAATTTTTTGATGTTCGCTCCCCCTGGAAAGGCCAGGTTGGCCGGCGCGGAGCTGTTCGAGGCCCTGCTTAGGCGAGGGGTGATTGTGCGAGGGCTGAAGGCCTATGATCTTCCGGAATTTTTCCGGGTGAGCGTGGGCCGGATGGATGAAAACCGCTTCTTTCTGGATGTTCTGAGGGAGATCTTGTGAAGTCCGGCCTCCCGTTTGTGCACATAACCCTGGACGGCCCGGCCGGGGCGGGCAAGAGCAGCCTGGCCCGTCTGCTGGCGGAGAAGCTGGGCCTGCCTTTTCTGGATACCGGGGCCATGTTCCGCTGTATCGCCCTGCGTCTGGGAGAAAAGAAACTTGGCCTGAGCGGGGAGGAACTCGCGGGTGAGCTGCATAAATTGGACTTCACCCTGTCCGGCGAAGGTGGAACTTTTGTTCTTTTGTGCAACGGCAAGGACCCCGGCCCGGCCATCCGCTCCGAGGCCGTGGGGGATCTGGCCTCCAGGTTCGCGGCCCTGCCGGAGGTGCGCGAATTCACCAGGGCCAAACAGCGGAGTATCGGCGAGGGATCTTCCCTGGTGGCCGAAGGGCGGGATTTGGGAACAGCGGTTTTTCCACGGGCCAGGGTTAAATTTTTTTTGGAGGCCCGGGCGGAGGTGCGGGCCGGCCGTCGTCAAAAGCAGCTCGCGGCCCAAGGCAGCCGGGAAAGGCTGGAAGATTTGGCGGAACAGATCCGCAGGCGGGATGATCTGGATCGCGGCCGTTCTCTGGATCCGCTGAGACCAGCTGAGGACGCGGTGATCATTGATACCTCGGATTTGAGCCTGGAAGAGGTTCTGGAAGAGCTTTTACAGAGGGCGCGCCCGGCCTGCGGGTTATAATAACCCGTCCAGTATCCGCATGGCTTCTTCAAATTCGAACTGGTTGACCAGGCGTTCCAGGTCGCGCAGATCCTTTTCCGGGAGATCCGCTTTGAGAGCCGCCAGGTTTTCGGCCAGTAGGGCTTGGGCCGAGGCGTCGTCATCTTGCATCAGCGCGTGCAGCTTACGCAGAATATCCTGGTTTTCCTGGGAGATTTCCGGCCGTTCAGCCTCTTCGGGGGCCGCCGCGCCGCCGCGATAGCGGGCGCATTCCGGAGAATCCTGGCGGGCCAGCATGTCTTTGAGCAGTTCAATGGTGATCGCCAGATCTTCTCCGGCTTTGCGGATGGCCGGCTTGACCTTGAAATAATCCACCACGTCGCCGGTCAGGGCCGCTTCCAGCATGGCGAATTGCCCGGTCAAATCCTCGGCGCCGATGGAAGCGCACAGGCTTTTCATGGTGTGGGCTATGCGCCCGGCATCTTTGAGATTGCCTTCGAACAGGGCTTCTTCCATCTGTTTGCAGCCCCCGGCGTGGTCCCGCACAAAGCCCCGGATGGCCATATCCAGGAGATTTTTTTTGTTTTCGTAGAGGGCCAGGGCCTTTTTGAAATTCAAACCCGGCAGGGCGGTGGTTTCCAAATCGTAGACGCTCAGATTTTCCGCCCCGGACAGAGGCGCGGGCCGTGGTTCTCTCTCCGCGTTCGAAGATTCGGCTTCGGGATTTTCGATCTGTACGGGTTCTCCCATATCCATAACTTCCAGGGTGGCGTCCAGGAGCAAGGAGGGGTTGACCGGTTTGTGGATGATGGAAATAATCCCGTTTTTGGACATGTCTTCATGGTCTTTAGTCTGGTCGAAGGCGGTAATCAGCATGATTTTGGGCTGCACGCGCAAATTCATGTGGTGGGTGATGTAGCTGGCCGCTTCCACGCCGTCAATGTCAGGCATGCGCCAGTCCAGGTAGATCATGCTGTAGGGTTTGCCTTCTTCGTCGGCCATGGAAATAAGCTGGTAGGCCTCGCTGGCCGAGGAGGCGGAATCCGTCTGAAAGGAAAAGCTGTTGAGCATGCCCCCGATGATTTGCCTGGCGGTATCGTTGTCATCCACCAGCAACACGCGCATTCCCTGCAGGCCGGAGGTGGAAAGGCGCGAAGACTGGACCAGATTTTCCTCCAGATGGATGGTGAAAGTGACCTTGGTCCCTTCCCCCACGGAGCTTTCCACGTTAATTTCGCCGCCCATCAGTTCCACCAGGTTTTTTGTGATAACCAGTCCCAGGCCGGAGCCGCCATAGCGGCGGGTCAGGGAGCCGTCGGCCTGGGTAAAGGGCTTGAACAGCCTGGAGAACTGCTCTCCGGCGATGCCGATGCCGGTGTCCTGCACCACAAAATGCAAGCCCACGCGTGATCCGGATTCGGGTTTACGGGGCAGCAGCGAGCAACTGACCATGATTTCGCCTTTGTCCGTGAACTTGACGGCATTGGAGACCAGATTGGTCAGAATCTGGTTGATGCGCAGAGGATCGCCCTTGAGATACTGAGGTACGCTGGGCGAGATGTAAAAGAGCATTTCAATATTTTTTTCTTCGGCCTTGGGGGCCGATATGGCGCTTATGGTATTGAATACGTCGTCCAGATGAAAGGCCAGATTACTGATGCTGAAATTGCCGGTTTCCAGCTTGGAAAAATCCAGGATGTCATTGATGATGCCCAGAAGGGAGTTGCCGGAGTTGTAAATTTTACTGAGGTAGTTTTTTTGCCGTTCGTCCAGGTCGGTTTTCAGGGCCATGTATGCCATGCCGATAATGGCGTTCAGCGGGGTGCGGATTTCGTGGCTCATGTTGGCCATGAATTCGGTCTTGATCCGGTTGGCTTCGTCCGCTTCCACCCTGCCCGTGTTCAGGAGGTTTTCATGTTCTTCCAGGGCTTTGGCCATCCCCTCAAAGGTCCTGCAGAGCTCGCCAATTTCTCCGCCCAGTACCGGGAGGGCGGCGCACGTGGAAAAATCCCTTTGTCCAAAGGCAAGCGCGGTTGCGGTCATTTGGGCCAGCGGCCGCGTCAGGGTACGCCGGCCGATGAACCAAGCCAGGATCATGCCGGCCAGAGCGGCCATGAGGAGGGTCAATCCCTTGCTGGCCGCCTGCATGTAGGCGTTAAAAAGGATGTCGTCAGTTTCCACCACCATCATAAGGTTTAAATAGGGAAGTCCCAGGTATTCCTTGGTCAGGCGCTTGCCCGCCAGCAGACGCTCCTGCCCGTTTCTGTTCAACATCATGGCGGAACCCGTTTCATTGCCGGGCAAGGAACTCAAAAAATCCCAGCGGTTGTCGCTGAGAAGGGTGCCGGCTGGAAAATAATTTTCCGGGTGGGAATAGAGGGAGAGCCCCTTGTCGTCCAGGGCCAGCATGGCGCTATAGGATTGGAAGTCATGGTCCACGGGGTCTATATTATGCTCCAGGAGCAGCCCTGCCACCAGAATGCCCACCAGATCGTTATCATGGTTGAAGATCGGATAGGCGCAATAAAGGGTGGGGAGCCCCGTGGAATAGCCCAGGGCGAATTCGTTGATCACAAAGGATTTTTGTTCCCGCACCTTTTGGATGTAGCTTTCGGATTGCAGGTTCATCTTCCGGATGTCCGCATGGGTGGAGGCCACGACCTCGCCCTGGGCGTTCACGATGAAAAGGGCGGCGTAGTACTTGTTCATCAGCAGGGTGTCTTCGAGGATTTGCGCGCAGTAGGACAGGTCCAGCCCGCGGATTTCTTTCACCTGGGCCAGGGTGGCCAGGGTGGTCTGGGTGTGGGTGATCATCCGTTCCACTTGGGAGCTGACCATTTCCACCGATATTTCCGCGTGTTCCTTGAGGCCGTCCCGGATGTCGCGCAGGCTTTGCAGCTCAGCGTATAGAATGGCGCCGAGGGCCGGCAGAAAGGCCGCAAGAATAATGAGGCATAAGGTACGGCACACATGGCCCCGGAAGAATTTTTTCATGTCATATCCGCATAAATAGGCAAAGGGCGAAGGTTACTTCTTATGGCGATGTAGTTTACACCCATTGCGGCGAAAAAGAAAGGAAAATTCCTGCCGGCGCTTAGGGCGTTCTCCCTTGGGCGTTGACCTGGGCGCGGTAGGAGGCCACGCCATTGCATATGCCTTCGGCCAGGGCCTGGAGATACTTGTCGTTTTTGAACCTGGCGGCATCGCCGTCATTGGAGAGATAGCCCATTTCCACCAGGATTGAGGGCATGCGCGCTCCGGCCAGCACATGCAGGAGGGCGGATCGCACCCCGTTGTCCCGTGCCGGGAATCCGGCCTGCCGCAAATGGTTCAGGGCTCCCTGGTGCGCCAGGCGAGCCACGTTCAGGGATTCTTCTTTTTTGTCGTTCAGGTTCAATTCACTAAGAATGATCTGGGCATAGCTGGTCTCATTAAGGGATATGCCGTTTTCGCGCGCGGCCACCTGGGCGGCGATGTCGTTACGGGCCACATCCAGGTAATAGGTCTCCAGCCCGCTCAGGTTTTTGTTGTGGTTGTAATTGGCATGGAGGGAAATAAAGAGGTCCACGTTTTTGGCATTGGCCAGGTTGGTGCGGTCGGCCAGCTTCATGAAGGTGTTGCCTTCCCTGGTGTAGAGCACGGTGAAGCCGCGGCTGCGCAGTTTTTCGCCCAGCCTGTGTGCCAGATCCAGGGTCAGGGAGGCCTCGCGCAGGGAATTGCCCGAGGCTCCGGGATCATGTCCGCCATGCCCGGCGTCCACCATGATGGTTTTCATGGTCAGCCCCAACGGCGCCGTCATGGCCGGGGCAACGGGGGCGGCAAGGCTCTCTCCGTCTGCCAGGGTTTGGGAGGCGCTGATATCCACGCGCAGGCGGTAAGGGTTCCGCAGGACGGCGACCCTGTAAGAACGCGCCTCCCGGAGGTCCAGGTCCAGGCGGGTGTTTCCGCTGCCGGCGCTGGTTCTGATCCGGGCCAGGGGCCCTTCTTTTATGGAGATCTCCGGGGGCAGGGCATCGCCTAGTTTAGCGCCGAAAAGTTCCAGGCGCACGCGCCAGGGGAGAGATCCTTCCGGCGGCAGGGTGGAGCGCCGGTACTTGGCCCGTCCGGCCAGTCCAAAGGTAAGGGAGATCTCTTCCGCGTCGCCGGACCATTCCATCCAGGCCAGGGTCGATCCCTGGGCCGGTGGAGCGAGGTTTTTGGAGCCGCTCATGCCGGAAATTTTGGCCGGAGGCGGCGGGATGTCTTGGGGCGTTGCCGGGATTGATAAGGGAACCCGCGTTGGGGGAGGAGCGGAGTCCTGGCCCGGAGAGACCGGCGGGGACTGGGGTTGCGCCGGCAGTTGCGCCGGGGCGGGGACAGTCTCCTGGACCGGAGGCGGGACCGGAACCTGGGGCTGAGGCTCTGCCTGGGCCGGAGGCTGAGGCGGGAGGGGCGGACTTGGGGCAGCCGGAGGCGTGGTCGACGCTTGTTCAGGGATTTGCAGCGGCGGCGTTGGAACCTGTGGCTGCGCCGGGGTCTGGGGGGGCGGCTGTATTGGAGATCGAACCTGCGGTTGGGGCTGGGGGCCGCGCAGGCGAGCGCTCAGTTCCACGGCTTCCGCGCGCATGCCGCTTTCCGGGAAGGCCGCCATGATGCCGTCCAGGAGGTCCAGGGCCGCGGTCCGGGAACGCAGCGGTCCGGCCAGGAGCACGGCCTGGTTGAAACGGGCGTTATCCCGCAGGGGGTGGCGGGGGTGTCTTTCGGCCAGGGTAGAATATAGATCCGCGGCGATCTGGTAATCTCCGGGATTTTTGGAGCGATCCCCCAGTTCTTCCATGGTTCTGGCCCGGTAAAAATGGGCCTCGGCCGCAAAGGCGTTCCCCTGGTTCTGGATGGCGGCAAAGCGTTTTTCCAGGTTTTCCCATTGATCCCGCCGCATTCCCCGTTGCTTGTCCTGTTCCAGGGTCTCAAATTCAAGGATGGCCTGGTACAGGGCCTCTTGCTGTTCGCCGGCCCGCGCCGGAACGCCGGGCAGAAGCCACAGGCAGAGGCAGAGCGCGCCCAGGAGAAAGCGGGGGAAGAGTTTGTGGAGGAGATTCAGCATGATTTGGACAGGGCCGCCTTCAGCGTATGCCTGCCGTGGCCGGTGATGACCGCCTCCAGCAGATCCCCGGGCGCGGGGCGGAGGGAGTCGGGGATCAGCAGATTGACGGAAAAACCGTGCTCTTCACGGCCATGCCAGCTACGCCTTTTGCCTTGAGCGGAATCCGCCGCCCCGGCCGGGTTGTTTTCAGGAAACGGCTCTTTCAGGCTCGGACCTTCCAGCAGCACCCAAGCCTTTTGTCCATGTCTGGCGGCGAGAATGCGCCGGGAATTTTGATTTTGCCAGTCCTGGAGGCGAGCCAGGCGTTCTAGGGCCAGGGCCGCGGGAACCTTGTCCGGCAGGGCGCCGGCCTTGGTCCCAGGCCGATCCGAATAGGCAAAGGAGAAACTGGCGCAGAAATCCGCTTCCCGCATTATTTCTAGAGTTTTTCTAAAATCATTCTCGCTTTCTCCGGGGAAGCCGGTGATGATATCGGTGGAGATCTGTATATCCGGGCGGACCCGGCGCAGGGAGCCGAGGATTTTCATATAGGCGTCCCTGGTGTAGCCCCGGCCCATGGCCCGCAGGATGCGGTCGGATCCGGATTGCAGGGGCAGGTGCAGGCGCGGGGCCAATGCCGGGAGGCGGCCGAAGGCCTGGATGAGTTCCGGGGGCATGTTCTTGGGGTGCGAGGTCATGAAGCCCAGGCGCGCCAAGCCCGGCAGGGCGGACACCTGTTCCAGCAGGCCGGTGAAAGAGGTTCCGTCGCCCTGGCTGTCTTGGCCGAAGGAATTGACGTTTTGCCCCAGCAGGGTTATTTCCCGCGCCCCGCCGGCAATCCGGGCGCGGCATTCTTTCAGGACGTCCGCGCTCTGCCGGGATTTCTGGCGGCCGCGCGTCAGGGGGACAATGCAATAGGCGCAGAAGTTATCGCATCCCTGCATGATATTGACCAGGGCCACCGGCTCCTCCGCGCCTGGAAACGTCCGGCGCTCAGGGTACCCAGGGCTGAAATCCAGGAGGGCGAGCTTTTGATCCGGATGGCGGAACAGGTGCTCGATGGCCTCCGGGGCCGCGGTCAGTCCGTCGGCGCCGAAAAGCAGCCGGAGTTCCCGGGATCGGGCAAAGAGCTTCTCGCCCAGTTGCTGGGCCACGCAGCCGCCGACGCAGGCCAGGATTTCCCGCTCCGGATGCTTGCGGGCCAGCAGACGGATCCGCCCCAGCTCCGTATAGACCTTGTTTTCAGGCTTGGCCCGCACCGAGCAGGTATTCAGGATATGCAGATCCGCCTCCTCCCGCGGGACCGGGACATGCCCTCCGGCGGCCAGGGCGCGGGCCAGCCAGGCGGAATCGTTGGCGTTCATCTGGCAGCCGAAGGTCAGGATGTGAAAGCGTTTGCCCATGGACGGAGAGTAAGTTTTTTTAAGGGAAATTTCCAGCCGGGCCTCGGTTGGAAATATTGGCGGTCTCCGCTTGTAAAACCGCAGGTTCACATCAGATGGATAAAAAAACAGGGCGTATCAACCCAAATTTTCATACCCGCAGGGATAAACGGTGGGCCTCGGCCTCGGCCCGGTTGAGCATGCGCAGCACAGGCTCAGGGTCCAGGGCCTGCAGGTGGAAAAAACAGAGGTCGCCGGTCCGCAACGGAAAAGGCCGGGCCTTTGCTCCAGGCGGGGAACTGGCCCCCTTGGCTTGCATGACGGCCAGGGCCGGTGGGATCAGTTCCTGGGGCAGGGCGGCCAGCAGGGTGCTGCCCTCGAAGTTGATCCAGGCCGTGCCCGGCCTGCCCGTCTCCAGACGCAGAAAGGTTCCCCGCACCAGATCTCCGGCCCGGCGGCCCCGCCGGAAGCGGGCCAGATTTTCCTTTTGTCCCGGAGGATCCTGGGATTCCTCCCTTCCCTGCCCGGATATGCGGATATCCCTTGTCATGATCAGAGTAAAACATATTCCGGCGGTCTTTTGCAAGGTTCAGGGCAAGGCCGTGGAAAGCGTTTTGACTAATTGAATATAATTTGTTAGGCGACTAGCTAAAGAAATCAGAAGGAGACAGGACTTGGAGTCAATGTTGTGCACGGTCCTGGGGGTACTGGTCCTGGCGGTCGGCCTGGTCTTGGCCTGGAAAGAGCGGAGCGACGCCTTCCGGGTGTTGGCCGGGCTGATCCTGGCGGATTTAGGGCAGATCCTTCTCGGTTTCGGATTCGGCTGGGCAGCCGGGCAGACCGGGGCCTTGCTGGCCTTGGCATATAACGGCGCGGCCAGGATCTTGGCCTGGCTCTGTCTGCTGGAATTGCGGACCTATGCCGAAGGGCGGGAGCTGCGGGGCATCAGCAAGGAGCGGCCCTGGACCGCGCTGCTTTTCTCCATGGCCATGCTCGCCGGCCTGAAGGTCAGCCCTTTCTTCGCCCCGGAGAGCAAGTCTCTTATCTTGTACGCGGGATTGGAGGCCGTGGAGTATCCCCTGGTGGCCCTGCTGACCCTGGGCAATGCCCTCATGGCCTTGTGCACGGCCATGATAGTGCAGGAAGTATGGATGGGCGGACCTTACCTGGCGGAGAAGCGCCGGAGCGAAGCCTCTCCCCGCCTTTGCGGGCTGGTTTTGCTGGCCGCCATCCTGGCCGCCCAGGGGCTTTTTCGGCATCAGATTACCGGGTTTATTGGTTCTTTGGTGGATCTGGGGGCGCTGCCGGAAATGGAGACGAAAGCGCATCCGGTGGTCTGGGTTATGTATGGCGGCGCCTTCGTGGTATTCGCCGTGGGCTTTGTCAGCCATCGATTGCGCAACCTGGCGGCCGTCGCCCTGCCGGCCGCGGCCTTGGGGATGCTGCTCACCGAGAGCGGCGTGTGGCCGCCGGCCCGCTTCTTCGGGGTTATCGTCACCGGGATGGGCTGCCTGGTGGCCCTTTATTCCTGGGGATATATCCATAAAAAAAACAGCAACGCCTATTACGGCTGCCTGACGCTCATGTTCGCCTCCCTGGCCGGGGTGGGCATGGCCGACGGGGTCACCGGCTTTTTCGCCTTTTGGGAACTCATGACCCTGAGCTCCTATGTTTTGGTGGCTTGGGAGGATACGCCC
>Ga0082212_10008337_pt1 | contig 13558 bp, 12 predicted proteins | sample TergutNt197P3_FD_71548 | JGI IMG/M metagenome (GOLD analysis project Ga0082212, IMG submission 71548) | Neocapritermes taracua P3 segment gut microbial communities from Petit-Saut dam, French Guiana - Nt197 P3 | ecosystem: Host-associated > Arthropoda: Insects > Digestive system > Gut ... | reverse complement strand
AAGGATGGTTTTGAAGTCATTAGCGAACTCAAAAATAATAGTGAGACAAGAGGAATTCCGGTGATTTTTATTACCGGGCTAACGAATGTTGAGGATGAAGAGAAAGGTTTGTTGGCCGGAGCGGCGGATTATATTAATAAACCTTTTAGCGCGCCAATTGTCGAGCTGCGTGTGAAGAACCAAGTGATGATGCAGAATTATATCAAGAAAATCGAGGAGTTAAGTGTCCGCGATCAGTTAACCGGCCTGACCAACCGTCGTGGTTTTGATGAGCGCTTGCGGTCCGACTTTGGCAGGGCACTTCGCAATCAAACCTATATTTCAGTTATGATTATGGATTTGGACAAATTTAAGACATATAACGATACCCATGGACATTTGCAAGGTGATAAAGCGTTGCAGGCGGCAGCGAATGTTCTGAAAACCTCTGTCACGAGGGCAACGGATTTTGTTGGCCGTTGGGGAGGCGAAGAATTTGTCGCGCTTTTGCCGGAGACGAATGGGGAACAGTCAAAGATTGTCGCCGAGACGATTCGTGCCAATATGGAAGCGGCGGTCATTCCGCTTTTAACCGATGGAACATCGACCAAGATTACGGTCAGCATCGGTATTTGTTCAGGGATTCCCAGCGAGAAGACATCGGCGGATATTTATATGAACAGTGCGGATTCGGCACTTTACTTGGCGAAGGAAGGCGGACGGAATCAGTTTGTGTTGTATGAATGGTAAATGTGAAGAGTTATTCTAAGATGCCGAACAATGGTTCGGCACCAAAGAATAACTAGTCCCGCGTAGCGGGCACTCTTCACATGGCAAATTTGAGCCGTGGGCTCAAATTTGCAGGTACTGGGATGAACTAGGATGAACAATGGTGGACTAGAGTGAACTGGGATGAACAATGATGAACTAGAGTGAACTGGGGTAAATGGGATGAGTGGAATAATTAAGACAAATCAGGAACTTTGTACTGGTTGCAATCGGTGTGTGCGGGAATGTCCGATGGAATTGGCCAATATTACATATCAGGATCAGGCCGGTGACATAAAGGTTCGAATTGATTCGGAGATGTGTATTTCTTGCGGCCACTGCATTGCGGCTTGCAAACATAACGCCCGTTATTATACTGACGATACGGAACGGTTTTTTGATGACTTAAAAAAGGGTCTTCCGATTTTTGTCATTGCCGCTCCCAGCATTCGTTCGAATCTGCCAATGTGGCGCCGCCTATTTAGCTATCTAAAAGAGCAGGGTGTTGACAAGATATATGATGTTTCATTGGGTGCTGATATCTGTATTTGGGGCCACGTCAGATACCTTGAAAGCAATCCGGATGCCCGGCTGATTACGCAGCCATGTCCGGTTATTGTCAGTTATTTAGAGCTGTATCAACCGGAACTAGTGAAGGTTTTGTCGCCGGTACATGGCCCGATGGGATGCGCTTCTGTTTACATGAAAAAATACGAAAATATCAGCGGGCCAATTGCGGCCTTATCACCATGTATTGCCAAGGCAGATGAATTTTCAGAAACAAAGCTTTGCGAATATAATGTAACCTTTGCCGGCATCCGGGACTATCTGGCCAAAAATCATATAAAACTGCCGGCTGAAGGAAGCGGATTTGACCACCCTGAAAGCGGGCCGGGTATTCTGTTCCCGAAACCGGGCGGATTAAAAGAAAATATCGAATATTTCATGGGTCAAAAAGTCAGTATCGATACATCGGAAGGCATTTCTGTTTTTGGCCATTTGGGCATTTATGGCGAGACGCCGGAAGAGATGCTGCCTCATGTTTTTGATGTCCTTAACTGTGGGAATGGCTGCAACAGTGGGACGGCATGTTCTCATTCCACCAACTTTTTCGAGATAAATCGACTGCATGACCAAAACCGGAAAATGACAGCATACGACCGTGAACGAGCATATTATGATGATTTATATAAGCAATTCGATGAACGTTTTGATTTGAACCATTTTCTGCGAAGCTATACCCCGCGCTTGGTCGATTATCCGCAGGTAACGGATCAAGATATCGATCAGGCTTTTCGTTCAATGGGTAAAATGGATTTTGCCGACCAAAATATCGATTGTGGTGCCTGTGGCAATGAAACTTGCTATAATATGGCGAGAAAGATTGCGATGAAGGTAAACATTCCGATTAACTGTATTGTAAAATCGATTAATGATGCGAAGAGTGCTACGGTTCCGCAGAAATCTACTCCATAATTTCATAAAAAAATGGGGTATGATCCGGAAAATTAAAAGCAATCTCTTTTGTTCCTTGTGCAATCCGTTCCCTAAGTCCTTCGTCCTTTATCAGTTTTTCCAAAGCATTCGTAATATTTTCTGCTGACAATTTGATAATCATGGCATTTTTTCCATCTTCCAAAAGATCTGTGACCCCTTCAAAATTCGTGGTAAGACATGGTTTATGAAGAATCAAAGCCTCTTGTAATGTCAAAGGAAAGCCTTCAAACCGCGATGGCTGGACATAGATATCGGCTTCCAAAACGAAAGGCTGGGGGTTATCCCGCGAGCCAAGTAAGATGAACCGTCCATTAAGCCCATGCTTGGCGATGAGCTTTTCAAGGTGTGCCTGCTCATTTCCATCACCCAAAACATACCAACGCACATTCCGGTACCCGCGCTCAAGTAGCGCAGCAAAGGCCGGAATGGCAATATCATAGCCTTTTTGTGGGTGTAGGCGGCCGACCGTCAGCAGTCTTATCCCGCCATAATCATCGCCGAATCCTTCGCCGTTTCTTGCGTTAGCCCGAATTTCATCCGGCAGAATGATGTTGGGGAAAAGACGTGTTTTGGCAGTGAATTCAGGATAGATATCCAAAAAAACTTTTTGGACGGCTTCGGAGATACAACAGATATAATCCGCTTGCGCATAATATTTTCGGTCGAACTGCTTGATATATCCCGCTTTCTCAAAATTTACATGGACAAAAGCACATTTTTTGCTCGCAGTCACCTGATCAATCATATAATATGTAGCCGCCCCTTCGATGAAAGCAATACATAAATCATATTTTCGCTTAGGTGCAGGTGCAGTATCCGCCAGCATCCGCCAGAATAATTTATCAAATTGAAAATGTTTGTTTCGCGTAAGCTGCGCAATGATATTTTGAAGGGCATAATGGATGAACTTGAAAAAATAAAACGATTTCATCATACGCCTTAACACGTATCCGGCAATATATAAGGCACCGCTCGTTCCAAGTACCGGTTCGGCCGATGGTTTTTTGTTTAAGACCCTCACTTGCATTGGGACATCCAAAAACAATTCACCACGGTCGATGATTGCATAAAGGGAAACGGTAACGCGGGTATAATCAAAAGATTTTAACATCGAAATCAATGATTTTTCGGCACCGGCCCGCCCCATAGTATTGATGACAATTAAAATATTTTTCATATGCTCTCATTATAGCATGATGTTACTGTTCACGGCAAGCCGCAACAGTAACATCATGCACACAAATCGCAACATCTTTGCTTCGCAAAGCTGTAAAAACGCGATTTGGCGGCCTTACGAAGTAAGGTTTTGCACAAACTCGGGTTTTACGCGGAAAACGCGCAAAACACCTCGCGGAATAGTCGATGCCCTTGCCCAGTCACACGCGGTGTTTCTGTTGCGGAAAGGCATTTTCTATAGTATAATAAGGGATAATTCGTGTTGAGAAAGGAAAAAGAGAGCTATGAAACGGATATTAGTAACCGGTGGTGCGGGCTTTTTAGGGTCTCATCTTTGCGATCGATTATTGAAGGATGGACATGATGTCATTTGTCTTGATAATTTATATACAGGTTCCAAGAACCATATCAGACATTTGTTGGGGAATCCTTACTTCGAATATTTTTCCCATGATGTAACCGATCCCTTTTATGTCAAAGTGGATCAGATTTATAATTTGGCCTGCCCGGCGAGCCCAATCCACTATCAGACCGATCCGGTTAAGACGATGCGGACAAGCGTGCTGGGGGCTTTGAATACATTGGAACTAGCGAAAAATGTGGGAGCGCGGATTTTGCAGGCCAGTACCAGCGAGGTCTACGGCGATCCGGAAATCCATCCGCAGCCGGAAAGCTACCGGGGCTGTGTAAGCCCAATCGGTATCCGCTCTTGTTATGATGAGGGAAAAAGAGCGGCGGAATCCCTTTTCTTTGACTATTATCGGCAATACAATACAGATATTAAGGTGGTCCGGATTTTTAATACTTATGGTCCGCGGATGGATATGGATGACGGCAGGGTTGTCTCCAACTTTATCGTCCAAGCACTAAAAGATGAAGATATTACCATTTATGGAAATGGATTGCAATCACGTTGCTTTTGCTATGTGGACGATTTAATCGAGGCATTTATCCGGATGATGAATAGCAGAGGTGGTTTTACCGGGCCGGTTAATACGGGTAATTCAGGCGAGTTCACCATGCTTGAGCTGGCAGAAATCGTGATTGAAATGACTAAAAGCAAGTCGAAAATCATTTATATGCCATTGCCGCAAGATGACCCCCACCAACGGAAGCCGGTGACTGATCTGGCGAAAAAGGAACTGGATTGGGAAGCAACGACACCATTGCGTGCCGGTTTAGAAAAAACAATCGAATATTTCCGGCAGGAATTAGCCCGTTTGGCTAAAATTTCGCACGGTAACTCATAAAAAGCCAGCATCCGGCAGCAAAGTATAGCAATCTATAAAAGCGAAATTTAATACAAAACAAAGCGAGCCGATCATTCATGCTCGCTTTTGAATTCTTAGGAGCATTCCGAAGCTCCAATGCCTCAGGGTGTTTCAACAATTCCGGAATTGCTTTTAGATTGCGCGCCAGATATTCATTCACTACCATTGCAAAAACATCACGCAGCAACATCAAATAATATCCTTCATCCAATTTATTATTGGCGACAAGGTATTTTTTTAGCCGTTTGCATAAAAAGAATTTTGTTTCTGCCAAATCATCGCGATACTTTGTATTTAGGCCGCCAAAGCCAACATGATAAAAATAAAGCGGTTTTTGGATACAGGATACACAGCTGGCAATTTCCAAAAAATCCAGCGCAAAAATCAAATCCTCACCCAATGAAAGGGCAGGGTCAAAACGAATGCTGTATTGGTTCAGCAACTCTTTTTTATACAATTTGAAGGGGAAATGTAAAAGGTAGGTCGGCAGCTTTTCACGAAGCAGCTCGGGGATTTCATCTTTTCCGATGCGCATATCGGTTAAGTCCGGGTCAATCAGGCTGTCACCCTGCTTGCTCTTGCGCAAAATATTCGGCACGACAAGATCGGCATCTTCGCGCTTCGCAACAGCGGCCATGTTTTCTAGTGCGCTGGGGTCGAGCTGATCATCCGCGTCAAGAAAGAAGATGTATTCACCCGCTGCCGCCTCTATTCCGGCATTCCGGGCATTGCTCACCCCTCGCAGCGGGCAGTTTATGATTTTGAAGCGCGAATCGGCGATAAATTCCGCCGCGATCGCCATACTCAAATCTTCCGAACCATTATCAACGATAATTGCTTCGAATAAGCGGTAAGTTTGCGAGGAAAGACTGTTAAGTGTCTGTGCCAATGTTTTTTCACTATTATAAACTGGAATAACGACTGAAACCATTTTAGCTCCCGTTTTGCTTTGAGTTATAGTTACTGTTCATGGGCGACTATTTACAGCGAAGCTGTAAATACAAATTCAAAAGAGTTTCGATATGATGCTCTGCTGATAGTGATAAACAGTATTCTTTGGCTTTGTTTTGGATTTCATCGTGCTTTTCTTCGCCCTCGTAAAAAGATTGAATCGCAGATGCCAAGGCATCTTCGCCGCCTGCCAATGAAAATAAAAAGCCATTTTGGCCGCCATTTAGCTGCTCTACGTTGGCAGGGATATCGGAAGCAAGCACCGGGATACCGCAATAGAAAGCCTCTAAGACAGCGATACTTTGTCCCTCGTTTTGCGAGGGCAAAACCATTAAATCAGCCGCCTTCATATAATCATAGATATTGCTGTGAACACCCATAAAATAAATGTTTTCAGAAATACCTTCCCGGTTTGCAAAATCGCGAAGTGCCTGCTCGCAGCTCCCTTGCCCCAATAGCATAACCCTAAGATCTTTAATCCGCTTTTCTTTTACCAATAAACGGACTGCCTTTAGCAACAGCAAATGTCCTTTATTTGGTTCCATCCGGGCCGCGGTGATGATTGTAAAAGGACCATTTTTAAGCGGAAATTCAAACCCAGGTTGTGATTTGACGGGGTTATCAAAATCTATAAAATTATAGATGACGCTAATTTTATCACCTTTTATGCCTTCCCGTTCGCAGCAAAAATCTTTCGCGCTATGGGAAACCGCAATGAGACAGGCACGTCGAAAGCAGTTTACAGTAAAGCGGTTATATGCCCGAAGCAAAAGACTGATTGGATCATTCTTCAGTTTCCACAAATCAGAATTGTGGATGGTCGAGACCACACTAACGTGCCCGACAGATAATGCCGCCAAGCGGCCAAGTGTATCGGCAGCAGGTAAATGGGTATGGACGAGGTCAATTTTTTTATTTTTGATGATTTGGTGCAGCTTGATAAAAGACCCCAAAATTCCCAGTTTCTTTCGATTTACGAAGGTAACAGGAATTCCTAGACTCTCTATTTTTGCATGATAATCAGCCGGCTCGCGCAAATATGCCACGGTGATATTGTGTTGGCCCATCATTTTCTGACAGACATCAACCAGCAGATTTTCTGCGCCACCGATGCCAAGTGCGGTGATGACATATAAAATGTTCATGCATTTACTTTACCATGCTTTTGGGGTGTTGTCGATATTGAAGTTTTGGTGGAATTGTGGTATGGTGTGAAGATGTAAACGAAAATGTAATTTGGAAGTGTAATCCGAAAATACAGCCCGTAAGTCAGGCAATATATCTCTCCGTCTCTACGGCCTAATTCGCTTTTAGTTTATGTTTTGCCTCTCTGGAAGGCGGCCTAAGGTTAAGCCAACCAAAGGTTGGCGGCGAGATATATTGCCTGACTTACTCACTCAGATTATGGAGATTAAGATGGCTAAGATGGCTAAGGTTTCAATCATTGTTCCGATCTATAAAGTAGAGAAGTATTTAGATCAGTGTGTGATGAGTTTGGTGAAACAAACGTGCCAGGATATTGAGATTATTTTGGTGAATGATGGATCGCCGGATCATTGTCCGGCCATGTGTGATCAGTATCTTTTGCGTTATCCGGATATCATCAAGGTCATCCATCAGGAAAACCAAAGCCAAAATGTGGCATGGAATAATGGTCTTAGTATTGCAACTGGTAAGTGGGTTTGTTTTGTGGACAGCGATGATTGGGTAGAACTTGATATGGTCGAGACGATGCTTTCATATGCCGAAAAAGATGACGCCGACATCCATGCATTTAGCCACCATAAGGAATATCAGAATGCATCGGTATATTTTGGGCTTCCTGACACGATATTAACGGAAGATGAAAAAGCGAATATTATTTATCGGGAAAAAGTGATTACACTTGAAGCTTGGGGCAAATTATTCCGCCGCTCTTTTGTTGAGGAACATAAATTCCGTTTTTATCCCCATCATTTTCAGCATGAAGATAGTATCTTTAATGTAAAGGCTTTTCACCTCGCGAAGAAAGTCTGCCTTCATTCAAAAGCATTTTACCATTACCGCATGGTCGGTTCAGGATATATGCTAAAGTGGGATTTGAAAAAGATCGATGCCTATTATCTTTATATCAATCGTTATTCTGAGTTTGTCGATCAGTATTTCTCAGGCCAGGTCGCGACGCGGATGAAGCAAAGAATCATGCTTGAGCAGCTCCGCTATTTTGACGATTTATATAGTGACCCACGGAGCGGTTTTTCCCGCCGCGAATTGATTCGCCATCTGAAAGAGAATTTTTATCGCGAGCCGTTTCTTGATGCGATTAAGGAATATCCTTTGTCTGAACTTCCGGTAGCATCTGCGTTTGGGATTTGGCTTTTGCGGCATGGCTTTGTCGGGGCGTGGATTAGCACGTATAAAGTGTTCTTGAAGTTAATAGATTTGCGAAAAAAAACAGATGTGTATCAGAAGTTTGAATAGTGAATTTCTGTACGTGGTAGAACAACCGGAAATATATCGCGGTGCAGATTTAACATACCCACATCAAAAAAAATATCGCTACAAGGCTGTACCAAGAGATTCGCTTCATATCGCTTGTATGCTCATTATACCCGTATCGGAAAAAGATCAAAATAAACCAAGTCTTTTGCCATTTCAAAATATGAATTTTTATATGACTTACACCCCCATGTTCTAACCATAGGTTGAAATCCACCGCAATTTGCTTTATAATAAAAGAATGGCTGAAAGACTGAAACAGTTAATATTGCTTTTGCGTGCGCACTTGATGGATGCTTCCATAGGTGCTGAGTTTCCGTTGCTTACGTTAGAAGAGTGGAATGAATTATATAGCCTTGCCATTTCGCACGGTGTGGCGGGGTTCGCATATGAAGGAGCATACAGGTCCGGCATCGAAATCCCTTCTTCGCTAAAGGATGCTTGGCAGCGGAAAATGATTCATGATGTCCAGCACTATTATTCGATCAAAAGAGAATGCCTGCGGGTGCTTTCAATCCTTCAAGAAAACAATATTAAGCCGGTGATTTTGAAGGGCTTTTCGGCAAGTCATACATACCCTTATCCGGAACTGCGTGTGATGAGCGATATGGACATCCTGGTTCCGGAGCGGTTCTATGAAGCGGCCTTGGCCATTGAATCATTCGGCTACCTTGCGAGAAAAGAGGTTGCCGTTCACCATGTTGAGTTTTCGAAAGAAAATTATTTGCTAGAACTGCACCGAATTCCCTTTACCCCCATCGGCTCGAAGAATTATGACCAATTGATCGAAGCGGTTGCTTTTACCGGAGAAAAATGCGAATATTTGAATATAAATGGATTTGACGTTCCGGTTCTATGTGAAGAGGACTTTATTCATGAAAGCTTCGAGCATGTTCTAAAGCATTTGATCCACGATCGGATGGCTTTGCGAAATATTTGCGATATTTTGATGCTTTTCGTCTCGCGCAATGGCAAAAATTGGCAAAAACATTATGATTTGTTAGTAACTTGTGACATGGACGATCTTTTTTCCGGGATTGTTTCGTTTTTGGTTTATGAATTTGGCCTTCCCTTAGAAGCAGTAGAAGGAATCGATTTGCTTAGCCGTGACCAAGCGGAGGAATTTGGTGCCAATGTGTTTTCGGTTGCCAATGTATATAAAGGAACCAACCATTATTATTCGACCTTGACATTGTCAGGTGCCTTTTTGATGCTGAGGCATTATCTAAAAGCGCTCAGCCGTGATCTTTTGATTAAATATCCCTATTGCCGCAAAAGCAAGTTGCTTCGGCCTTTTGCACTTATTCACGCCTATGGTGATTATGGGATTGAGCTGATTAAGAAGCTAGCCGGTTGGAGACGGGGTGGCGGATGAAGAGTTTAAAAAATACAAATCAAACCACAATACGTTGGCTGTTTCGCCAAATATATGCATTTTCGCCGCGCCTTTTGTTGATTGTCGGGCTAAATTCAATTGTTACTTTTACCGGTATTTATATGGCGGTGATTACCAAGAATTTAATTGACGCGGCGGCATCTTTGGTTGGAACAGCGATAGGCGGTGCCGATTCTGCCATCGGATTTTCGGGGATCATTGCCCGGATTCCGGCGATTCTTTCTGAGCAGCCGGATATTCCCAAAAACATGATTCTATATGTGTCAATCATTTTAATCAATATCACGATCAGTATGGCCGCTTCTTTCTTGTCGGCATTTCTCAATGAGCGTTTTGAGTTTCATATCCGCAGCAGGATGTTTGACCATATTCTTAAGTCAAAGTGGCGAAAGATAACGGAATACCACAGTGAAGATTTGATGGTCAGATTAACGAGCGATGTCCGCAGTGTTGCATCGGGACTTATCAATACCTGCACGACAATTGTTACGCTGATCATCAGTTTGCTGGCTGCCTTTGGCACTTTATTTTATTATGACAAAGTGATTGCTATTTTTGCTTTCTTCTTAGGGCCGATTGCGGTATATTTCAGTGTCATCTTTGGCAAAAAAATAAAATTATTCCAAACGAAGGTGCAAGAAAGCGAAGCTAAATACCGTGCGTTTATGCAAGAAAACATCTCCAACATGATTGTGGTCAAATCTTTTACCGCCGAAGATATGATGGCGGAACGTTTGTATCAGTTGTATCGTGAGCGGATGAAGATTGTCGTAAAAAAGAATCGCTTCACGATTATGATGAGTTCGATTGTGGGCTTATCTTTTTCAATTGGCTATATTGGGGCGTTATCATGGGGTGTCCTAAAAATATCGATGAACATGATGAGCTTTGGTACGCTGTCGATTTTCTTAAGTTTGGTATCCCGCATTCAATCGCCGATTATGGGCCTGGCACAAACCGTTCCGCATTTATCTAGTGTGGTTGCATCGGCTGGGCGGATAATCGAAATCGATGATCAGGCAATTGAGATAAAAGAAGGGGAATCAATCAAGGTAAGCCAAATGGGGATTACCTTTAGGGATGTCCACTATGCTTACAAAGACAATGAAGTTTTCAAGGGACTAAATCTTGAGATTCGCCCCGGCTCACTGGTAGCGGTGACCGGTGCTTCCGGTGTCGGGAAAACGACCCTGATCCGCTTGATGATGAATTTTATTGATACCGATGATGGCTCGATTACTTACCATTATGCCAGTGGGCAAGGCAAGGAAAGTGAAATTGTAGCATCCCCTTCAATCCGGGAATATATATCCTATGTGCCGCAAGGGAATACGCTTTTTTCCGGTACGATCAAAGAGAATCTTTTGATCGGTAATCCGGAGTTGACTGACGAAGAGATTATGAATATACTGGGTTCAGTGGCGTTGCGCGATTTTATCGATACTTTGCCGGCCGGAATCGAGACGGTAATCGGTGAAAAGGGGCATGGCCTATCAGAAGGTCAGGCAGAGCGGATCGCCATTGCCAGGGCTTTGGCAAAACCGGCACCTGTGGTTATATTCGACGAAGCGACAGCGGCCCTGGATGAGAAAAATGAACAAGAAATCATCAAGAGCATCCGCAGAATCAAAGACAACCCGACTTGCATCTTTATCACCCACCGCCGCAACACTTTATCATTGATGGATGAAGAGTTAAATTTGGAGCATATTATAAGGAGTGCAAATGAAAATTAAAGAAGGTTATTTATTACGGACGATTGCCGATACGAATATAGTCGTTCCGATTTCCGAAAGAGTCATTGAATTTAAGGGAATGATAACTCTAAATGATGTATCTGCTGATATTTGGCGGTTTCTGGAAGTTGAACGCACATATGAAGAAGTTGTTGACCATATGGTTGCAGAGTATGGAATTGAGCAAAAGATTGCTGAGGAAGATTTGAAGGCTCTGCTTTCACAAATGGAACAAAGTGGAGTAGTATGAAACTCGAAGATCAGAATGATAAAGCCAGAGCGTGGGCGCAAGCGGATTCGACTTTCGCCGCCCACTGCGCTAGGCGGCATATCCCGCTGCGGGGGACGTTTGAGCTTACTCCGCGTTGCAATTTTCACTGCAAAATGTGTTATATTCATATGACACCCGCTGAAATTAAAGCTCGTAAGCGGCGTGAGATGTCAACGGCCGAATGGATCCGGGTCGCGGAGGCCGCGATTGAAAACGGAACCCTTAATCTGATGATTACCGGCGGTGAGCCGCTCCTTAGGGAAGATTTTGCCGATATTTACCGGGAAATAAACCAAATGGGTTTTATTATCGGGCTAAATACCAATGCCTCCCTTTTAGATGAAAGATACTACCGCTTGTTTAGTAAGTATCCGCCGACCACCGTTTCGATGACCCTCTATGGTGCCGACCGCGAAACCTATGCGAAAATTACCGGAAACGGCGGCCATTTTGACAAGGTATTAAGAGGCCTTGAATACCTTAAAGACATCCCGGCGAATTTGGATGTTAAGGCAACTTTTATCAAAGAAAACTATCATGAGCTTGACCGGATCAGGGAGCTGGCGAATCGCTACACGAAGACTTTTGCGATTAATTATATGGTTTTCAAACCAATTCCCGGAGTCTTTTCAGAAGCGGAGTTTTGCCGCTTGTCGGCAAAGGAATGTTTAGATATTGACATTCGCAACCGACAGTATTATTATGAAATAAGGAAGAAAAATAATGAGGCTCATCCTGCGGTGAATGCAGAAGATCAAAGTGATAAAGAACATCACCGTGAGGAGGAACATCACCGCGATTATGGGCTTGATATTTATCCGGAGGTTTTGACTTGTCTTGCCACTAAGGCAGCTTACTGGATGTCATGGGATGGCAGGATGCTACCCTGTGCGACCTTTGATGAACTTTATACCGAACCTTTGAAAGAAGGATTTAAGGCCGCCTGGGATCGTCTGCCGACTTTATTTAGGGATATCAAGCATCCGCAGGAATGTATCGCATGTGAGAACTTTAAACATTGTCCGAATTGCCCGGCATATTTTTTCGCCGAGACTGGCTCCTACGAGACCGTTTCACCATATATCTGTGAAATGGTACACGAACGAAATAGGTGTTAAGCAGTTTCATAAAGCTTCACATATAAAGGAGGTATTCTTATGAGCAAAGACTATAGCAAACCAGAAATGGACGTAAAAGATCAGACACAGTTTGAAAATGTATTTACCTATTGCAACAAAGGTAATGCACATGCGCAAGGTTGTGTCAATATCACCGGAACCGGAAATGATGCCGATCATGTTTCTGGTGATGAAGACACTAGTGCAGCTTTTTCCGGCGGCGGCGGCGGTTCGGGTTTATAAACCTGCACAAATCAAGACGGTCTTAAGATGAAAGAGGGTTTGGTGATTGGCCAAGCTCTCTGCTTAAGGCATTGAAAAATGCAAAGATAAGGACTTGACGGATGAGAATCGTGGTTGCCGGAATTGTCATAAAACTTGACATTCCCGACAAATTTTTGCGTGAAGAGATATATCAGTTTCGTTGCGATGAATCGCTAACGGTCGATGTCGTGATAGAAGCTGCCGATGAGCCGTTTCCCGTATTTCCAGAATTTTTGGGAGAAATGCCTCCGGTTCATCATGTCCATCGAGCGGATGGCTATAAATATTACTTATTTTCGAATGACGATGATGTAAGTTTCATCAAATATGATAACAACTATTCACGCTTTATCATAAATATGCGTGCCGGTGGAAATGAGGAAGCTCATTTTATTGAAACGGTTAATTCTGCGCTCCGCCGGATTTTTGTGATGCTGATTGCCGCGAAAGGCGGAGTGAGCCTGCACTCATCCACGGTAGGGTACTGCGGCGAGGCAATCTGCTTTTCGGCCAGCTCCGGTACCGGAAAAACCACGCACACCAAATTATGGCAGAAGCATATTGCCGATGTCGAAATTTTAAATGGGGACAATGGTTACATATTTTTACATCATGACCGGGTATATTTTTATAGTGCCCCGTGGTGCGGAACC
>Ga0082212_10008336_pt1 | contig 13560 bp, 7 predicted proteins | sample TergutNt197P3_FD_71548 | JGI IMG/M metagenome (GOLD analysis project Ga0082212, IMG submission 71548) | Neocapritermes taracua P3 segment gut microbial communities from Petit-Saut dam, French Guiana - Nt197 P3 | ecosystem: Host-associated > Arthropoda: Insects > Digestive system > Gut ... | reverse complement strand
ATCTGCTAAAACAAGCGATTTATGTCTTTTGGAGGAAAAAACGGTGCAAAAATCGCCCGTAAGTTCGATTTTGGGACAAAAAGTAGAAGATTCGCGGCAGGAACCCCCTCTTCCGGTTTCCACTTGCCAATCAACTCGTACTTTTGGCGAGGGCGATGAAAAAGGCCGACCGGAGAGGGCGATGAAAAAGGCCGACTGGCGATGGCGAAGAAAAAGGCCGACCGGAGAGGGCGATGAAAAAGGCCGACTGACGATGGCGAAGAAAAGGCCGACCGGCAAAAACTGAAAAAGAGGATGACGCGATATGAATGACTGGAATGAAGGGCAAATACTGTTTGACGACCTGTGTCTTGAAAAAGCGATAGGCCGTGGCGCTTTCGGCGAGGTCTGGCGGGCGCGGCAGCTTTCCTGGGGCCGCGACGTTGCGGTGAAACGCGTAAGTGTCCCGGACGAGCGGCGCATACGCTCGCTTGAGCAGGAAGCGATCAACTGGCTTGAGATCGGGCTGCATCCTTATGTCACGACCTGCTATTATACACGCAGGCACGAGGGCGCGCCGGTGATCGTGCTTGAGTACGCATCCGAAGGGGCGCTCGACGGGTGGATCAAAGACGAGCGGCTCCTATTTGAAGAGTGCGCGGTCGAACAGATATTAAAGTTCAGCCTGGAGGCGGCGTGGGGGCTGGCCTGCGCGCACCGTACCGGGCTGCTGCACCTTGATGTAAAACCGGCGAACATCCTCGTCGAAAACGGTCAGGCGAAGATAACGGATTTCGGCATCGCGAGCCAGCTCGGGGAGGATGTGGTTTCCCCGGGGACGCGGGCTTATGCATCGCCGGAGCAGCTCTCCCTTGAAGAGGTGAGCGAAAAATCAGATGTGTTCAGCTGGGCTGTTACGGTATTCGTTTTGTTCCGGCATGAGATGAGCTGGGCGATCGGCCCCGCGGCGCCGGAGATCCTTGAAGACGAATGGCAGCTGGGGGCGCTTCCCCTGGATATGCCGGAGGGCGTATACCAGCTGCTGCTTCGCTGCATGGCTGAGGAGCCTGAGGAGCGCCCGTCGATGGAAGAGGCGGCGGATACATTACTCAATATTTTACAAAGTGACTATCCCGCGTTTACCGCGCCTGCGAAAGTTATAGACCGACAGCCGCTCACGGCGGCCGAATATAACAATCGTGCCGTATATATGCACGAGACCGGCGATACGGCCAAGGCGGACGAGTATTTCCGCGTTGCGGCTGAGACCGCCGCGGACGTCACCGTGCCGCGATACAACAAAGGACTTTCGGAATACTACGCCGGTCGCATTACACCCGCAAAACTGCTGGAGGACAGGCTGAACAAAGGGCTGGGGACGCTTAATGACGAGCACATCGTGGCGGCGCGCATCCTGATGCTGAACGGCGACGCGCGGAGCATCGCCGGGGAGCCCGGGATCGCGGCGTCGTCGCCTGCCGCCCAGGCGTGGCTCGCGGCGGGGGCGCCCGGCTCGCTGGCCATACAGGAGCCGCACACGGCCGTCTACCAGAAAGGGGACGACCGGGAAAACATACGGAGGATCCTGACGCTTGGCGGCCTGGACGCGTTCAACCGCAACGCGAACAAATCCCCGGTCGACTTCATTGTGTCGCCGAAGCGCAAGACGCTGATGCTGGACAACGACAAGGGCGCGGTCCTGCTCGGCGGGCTCAATTCCGGCTCTGTCCCGTGGGTCACATGCATGCTTTTGCGCGACAGGCTCAAGCTCGAAACGGCGCAATTCCTCGGCGAAAACGCCGTTCTTTATCTGGATGGCGGCGTTCAGATATGCGATTTCAGCGACCCGGCAAACCTTGCTTTTTCCGGGATGCCGGACTCGCCGGAAATACTGGCGCTTGGCAAAATACGTATGCGGAATATCGAGAGCCTGGACAATGTCTCGTTCATACTGTGCGATTGCCCGGGCCTGGGCGGGCAGGCGCTTATCATACTCGACTTCACCGAGGGTGTCAGCCGCGCGCGCACGAAGGTCGTTATACAAAGCGAGTGGATGTCCGGCGGCAGCATGGACCAGGGGTATTCCGGGGCGGATATGTTCAAGGGGTATCCCGGGGCGGACATGCTCAAGGGGTATCCCGGGGCGGATATTTTTAGAGGACACCCCGGGGCGGACATTTTTAAAGGGTCTCCCGCGGCCTACTTGCTTGGCGGGAACCCCGGGCCGGCGGTCAGGCAGGACGCTGTATTCTGCGCGGATGGCTCAATAATGATCGGGGACGGCTTCAAGGTTTTCCCCGAGGATTGGGGAGGCGTGAGGCGTGCCTGCGAGGACCCGGGCGCCGTCATGCCTTCGAACAATACGAGCACGCCGATCGCAAGGATCGCAGGGAGTTTCGGGACGACGGCCACGATGGTCAGGCACAGCGCGGAGTACCGCGATATCTCTTCCGAATCCGATACCGAAGCCTTTGAGTACGCCTGCCTGTGGAGGATATCGCCCTACCGCTTCCTCGCGATGGCTTTCGACGACTCGCCCGCTACCGGCGGCTCTGTCGTGCTGGAGGACCGGGGCGAGTTCTTCGTCGCGCGTGTCGACAAGGGCGATGTGCCGCCGCCGGACAGGGCGGAATGGCTGATGATGAAGGCGGTTTCCGGCGCGGTCGCAAAGAGCAGGCGCGATGTGATAGAGCAGGCTACCAGGGATTATGACCGGCTTCTTGCGTATGGCGATTACACCATCGTTGCCGGGATTGCGAAAGAGCTCAGGCCGTTGCTGGAAAGCCATGACGAGAACGCGCTGGCCCTGTGGCAGCGCATCTCCCGGGACTTCCCCCGTGGCAACCCGGTCATGGCGGCGGAGTGTGAAGCGGTCAGGTCGCCGTCAGAGGTGTCCTATCAGGTAAGGTACCCGAAACCGGTCTATCCCGCGGCGCCGTTTTCCAGGCCTTCCAGCTTCGGCAAGATACGTTTTTCCTACGACTTCAGGGGAAGCGCGCCGGTGCTCATCATCGCGAACGGCATGGCGCCGCCGCGCAGGTTCGACCCTGTGGATCAATACCGCCTCGTGGTCTGCGAGGACGGGAGCGACGACGGCCTGTTCCATGCGCTGGTCTATGGCCGGGAAGGCGAGGACGGCAGGCTCATCGTCGGCCGCAAGGGCGTCATGGTCCGGGTGGTTGATGTCAGGGGGCCGGGATGCGTCCTTGAAATCACCCGCACAGGGCTGCAGTCGCAGGAGGTTTTCGTGCGCTGGAGCGGCCACAAGCTTTTGATGTTCCTCAGCGGCGAGGGTCTTTACGCGCTGGATTTTGATAGTGTCGGCGGGGTCGGCAGTACGGGCAGTTCCGGTTCCAGCTACGGCAGTGCTGGCAGTTTCGGTGGCACTGGCGGGGTCGGCAGCACGGGAGGTTCCGGCAGCACGGGCGGGGGTATCACCGAGCTGCCGCCGCCACTCATCCCCGACATCATCGAGCTCCACGACGTCGCCTTCCTCGGGGAGCACGTGGACGAGCTCTTCACCGGGGAGAACCGCTGGCGCATATGCTACGACATCCTCCCCTTCCCGGAGCGCCCGCTTTCCGACCCGCGCCTGGAAGATATCAAGGGCATGCTTCCCAGGAAGCCGGCCGAAAAGCGCGCCATGCTGCTCAGGAACGGGTTCGGGAACCTGTGGACGGAACTTATTCTGAAGGGGCGCTGAGAAAAGACTGACTGTGATGAAAGCGGAAAAATGCAAGTTACCAGTTGGAAAGCACAGAGAGAGCCCTTCTCGGTATCTAATGTTTCGAGCGAAGCGAGAAACACCATCTCAATTTGCGGGCTAAACAACTTAAGGCAGGGCGACAGGGAGATGCCAATAATTGGATACCAGGAAAACCCGAGATTTTAGCAAAAAATTGCGGTTGAGGGGTAGTCAGATGTTTGTAAATGGCAAAATAATGGTGAAACAGGAGCAGAAATCGGTAAAAATCGGTAAAAAATCGATATAAAACGGTTAAAACAGCATAATACAATGACAAGAATACCCCTCAACCGCAAATTTTTGCTAAATACACACTGTGTTTCTGGCATTGCGAAGAAACAGGGGAAGTGTTGGTAGAAACAAAGAGGATGCTGGCAGGGAGGATGTGGAAGGAGGTTTCTCGCTTCGCTCGAAACATTGCAAGTAGGGAGATAGCGATGGATGCCTGGAGAGACCTATGAAAATGTTGATTGAAAATGGCGCAGGACAGCAACGAGACTGGCGTGAAGAGGTGATGAACTATGACTGACTGGAATGAAGGGCAAATACTGTTTGACGACCTGCGGCTGGAGAAGGCGATCGGTCGGGGCGCTTTCGGAGAGGTCTGGCGGGCGCGGCAGCTTTCGTGGGGTCGCGATGTTGCTGTGAAGCGCGTAAGCGTTCCGGACGAGCGGCGGATCCGTTCGCTGGAGCAGGAGGCGATCCACTGGCTTGAGATCGGGCTGCACCCCTATGTCACGACCTGCTATTATACGCGCAGGTATGAGGGCGCGCCGGTCATAGTGCTGGAATACGCCTCCGAGGGTGCGCTCGACAGTTGGATAAAGGACGAGCGGCTTCTCTTCGAGGAAAACGCGGTGGAGCGGATACTCAAGTTCAGCCTGGAGGCGGCGTGGGGGCTGGCCTGCGCGCACCGGACCGGGCTTCTGCATCTCGACGTGAAGCCGGCGAATATACTTGTTGAAGGCGGAGCGGCCAAGATCACGGACTTCGGGATTGCGAGTCAGCTGGGGGAGGATGCTGTCTCCCCGGGGACCATGGCCTTTGCCTCGCCGGAGCAGCTCTCGCTTGAAGAGGTGAGCGGGAAGTCCGATGTGTTCAGCTGGGCGGTGATGGTGTTTACTTTGTTCCGGCACGAGGTGGGTTGGGCCGTCGGGATCGCGGCGCCCGAGGTGCTTGAGGACGAATGGCAGCTGGGGGAACTGCCGCTGGCTATGCCGGAGGGCGTGTACCGACTGCTTCTGAAATGCATGGCGGAGGAGCCTGCGGAGCGCCCATCGATGGAGGCGGCAGCGGATACATTACACAAAATCCTGCAATCGGAATTCCCGGCGTTTAACGCGCCTGCGAAGACGATAGACCGCCAGCCGCTCACGGCGGCCGAGTACAACAACCGCGCCGTTTATATGTATGAGACCGGCGACTTGGCCAAGGCGGGCGAGTACTTCCGGAAAGCTGTTGAAACCGCTGCGGACATCACTGTCCCGCAGTACAATAAGGGGCTTGTGGATTTCTACGCCGGCCGCCTGACGCCGACCAAGCTGCTGGAAGAAACGATGAACAAAAAGTTGATCGCAGCGCCGGGCACAGGGTTGGATAAAGAGCAGGACACCGGGCCGAACACAACACCGGACACAGCGCCGGGCAAGGCGCCTGTCACAGCGCCGGAAAAAACACAGACCCCGTTTACTGCCGGGCATGCCGTGGCGGCGCGCATCCATATGCTCAACGGCGACGCGCGCAGCATCGCGGAAAGCCCCGAAATCGCCGCAGCGTCGCCCGCGGCGCAGGCATGGCTCGCAGACGGGGCGCCGGGCGCGCTGGCCATAAGGGAGCTGAAAAACATAGCCTATCCGAGGGAGGCGGACCGCGGGAAAATCCAGAATATCCTGACGCAGGGCAGCTTGAGCATACTCAACAGGGACCGGGAGAGAGTGCCTGTGGAAGTCATCAAGTCCCCAAAGCGGCAGACACTGCTATTATTCAACAACAAAGGCGCTGTTCTGCTTGGCGGTCTGGGCCCGGGCAAAGAGCCTTGGGCGGCCTGCTTGATCCAGCGCGACAAGCTGCGGGTTTCGGAAGCGCTGTTTATTGACGAAAACAGGGTCTTTTATAGAGACAATGGCGCCGAGGTCTGCGATTTCAGCGATCCGGAAAACCTTGTTTTTTCCGTTGCGCCGTTCGCAGCCCGGCCTCCTGCGATTACAGACACTGGACCCTCAAAGGTTGCGGTAAGCTTTGCGCCGGGTTTCATAATGATCCGGCACAGCGCGGAATGCCATCCCGTTTCCGCCTGCGACTACTCGGATAACTATGAATACTCATGCCTGTGGCATATCTCGCCTTACCGCCTCCTCGGGGAGATTTTGGATGAGGCCCCGGCAGCGGGCGAAACCATTGTGCTTGAAAACAGGGGCGATTTCCTCGTAGCCCGAATCGATAAGGGCGGCACGCCGCCGCCGGACAAAGCGGAATGGCTGATGATGGAGGCAGTGTCGGGCGCTGTGGCAAAAGACAGGCGCGACGTGGTCAAGAGCGCTGAGGAAGACTATGACCGCTTGCTCAGCACCGGTGATTACGGGGAAGTAGTCGCCCTGGCGGAGAGGATCCGCCCCTTACTCGAAGACCATGACGAAAACGCGCTTGCCTTGTGGCAGCGTATTTCGCGGGACTTCCCCCGGGGGGATCCGGTAATGGCTGCGGAATGCGAAGCGGTCCGGTCGAAGTCAGAAGTCGCTTACGAAATAAGAATCCCGCCGCCGGTCTTCGCCGGGATGAACTTTTCCCGGCCTTCGGCAATAGGCAAGCTTCGTTTTACTTATAGCGCGTTTACTTATTACAAGGTGGAAAGCGATTCAACAGAGCCTCCCCCCTCGCTCATCGTCGCAAATGGTATGTCGCAGCCGCGGGAGTTCCCGCCGGTCGGGTTTTTCCGGAAAGTCGGCAACGTGAAGGGGAGCGACGACGGCTTGTTCCAGGCGATAGTCTATTCGCAGGAAAACGAGGAGGGCGTCACCACCAAGCAGCAAAAAGGGATCATGGTCCGGGTGTTGGATGTAAGGATCCCGGACTGCGTTTTTGAAATCACGCGGCTGCCGCTCCAGATATATGATATTTTCATATGCTGGTCCGGCCACACGCTCCTGCTTTTTTTCAATGGCGAGGGGTTCTACGCGATCAACTTTGACAGTGCCGGGGGTTCCGGCAGTATCGGCGGGGTCGGCAGCACAGGCGGTTCCGGCAGTATCGGCGGGGTCATCACCGAATTGCCAAAGCCCCTTATTCCGAGCGTAAATGTCATCGAAGACCCGGCGTTCATGGGCGAGCACGCGGACGAGCTCTATACCGGGGGAAACCGCTGGCGGCTGTGCTTCGAGATACTCCCGTTCCCGGAAAACCCGATGGATGACCCGCGCCTGGAGGACATCAGGAAAATGCTCCCGAGGAAGCCGGCCGAGAAGCGCGCCATGCTGCTCCGCAACGGGTTCGGCAACCTGTGGACGGAGATAATACTGAGGGGGCGATGACTTCAAGGCTTTCTATTTGGTTGTTTCCTTCCAACAATTCAGGCGTTGCGATTCGCACCCTATCGAGCAGCTCGTCAAAGCATTCTGATTCGAACTGGACAAGAAAAAACCAATATCTCGGAGGCAATAGAGCGCCTGTTGGATGCTTATCAAAAAACAAATACTTCTGGGTAGGCACATAGAATTATTTATCAATAATACTAACTACTCACACAAGCTTGCATGGTGTGAGCGATTGCTGTATAATTGCAGTGGTGATTTAAATGCTATACAATTGGGATGAAATAAATAGAGAGCTTGGATCCCCGCTTAAAGTCAGGGAAGCGGTGAGTAACGGCGAGATTTATAAAGTTCGACGCGGTCTTTATTCTGACAAATTGTCAGTAAGCCCATTCGGAATTGTTGCTGTGAAATACCCGAATGCCATCATTACTATGGATACAGCCTTTTTTATTCATGGGCTGACGGATGTGATCCCTGATAAAATATACCTCGCGACAAAAAGAAACGCGACCAGAATCACCGACAACGATGTAATCCAGGTGTTTCTCAGCGACAGGATTTTTGAGCATGGCAAAATACAAATAGACTATGACGGCGTAGCAATAAATGTATACGACAGGGAGAGGATGCTCGTTGAAGCAATGAGAAACTCAAAGTCAATCCCATTTGACTATTACAAAGAAATCATAGAAAGCTATCGTAGGATCAGCGGCGAACTGGATTGCCAAAAAGTCGAAGAGTATATTGCGGTTTTTAAGCGAAATCAGTATCTGACCAATATTTTTCAACGCGAGGTGCTTTGAAGGGACATGTTAAAGCTGAACGACATTCGCGACGCTTATATCGCCGAGGGAATGAGCTATCTCGACGCCGGGTCAAGGGTTTGCCAGGACGTCATCCTTGCGCTGATTGCGAAATCGCCTCTTGCGAAAAACGTTACTATAAAGGGCGGAGTCGTCTTAAGACATTTTTCTGATGATAGCAGGCGCACTACACAAGATTTGGATTTTGACTTCATCAAGTATTCGATAAGTGACGAATCAATAAAAGTATTTATTGGCAAATTAAATAACCAAGCAGAAATATCTATTGAAATCACCGCGCCGATTGAAAATTTGAAACATCAGGATTACAGCGGCAAGCGTGTACATATCCGTATCACAGACAGCGAGGGGACAAGCATTGACACAAAACTCGATATTGGCGTCCATAAAGACAACGAGTTAAAGCAAAAACTATGTTGCTTTGATCTGGGCAAGCTTGATGACAGCATCTGTTTGCTAGCGAATACAAAAGAGCAAATTTTTACAGAAAAACTGAAATCACTTTTACGTCTGGGTACATTGTCGACAAGATATAAGGATGTGTTCGATATGTATTATCTCGCATGTATAAGCGGCCTCGATAGAGAAACCCTCATGGCCGATTTGAAAATCGTTGTCTTTGATGATATAACGATGCGTGAGAATAATTTGTATGATATTAGGATTCGTTTGAAAAAAGTTTTGACAGATTTGCGCTTCATCGACCGGCTCAATAAATCAAAAAGGCAGAATTGGCTTGTAATTAAACCTGAGCAGGCAGCAAAAGGATTTTTGGAATTTTTCAATTGTTTGTAGAGTTTAAAAGGGCTTAGTGCAACTTTTATTGGAAAGCTATTTTCATATTACTGCTATTATTTGTATAGTAGTAATAACATTCACGTTGAAAATGTTTTTACTCTATTAGGCTGACTGTAAAAGAAATTGAGAATGATTGGCTGGAGAAGGCACTGTGTAATGGCTGACCCGAATGGTGAGCAATGAACGACTGGAATGAAGAGGCAGTGAACTATGACTGACTGGAGTGAAGGGCAGATACTGTTTGACGACCTGCGGCTGGAGAGGGCGGTCGGGCAGGGCGCTTTCGGCGAGGTCTGGCGGGCGCGGCAGCTTTCGTGGGGGCGGGATGTAGCGGTGAAGCGCGTAAGCGTCCCGGACGAGCGGAGGATACGTTCGCTGGAGCAGGAGGCGATTCACTGGCTTGAGATCGGGCTCCATCCTTATGTCACGACATGCTACTATACGCGCAGGCATGAGGGCGCGCCGGTAATCGTGCTGGAATACGCGTCGGAGGGGGCGCTTGACAGTTGGATAAAGGACGAGCGGCTTCTCTTTGAGGAAAACGCGGTAGAGCAGATACTCAAGTTCAGCCTGGAGACGGCGTGGGGGCTGGCCTGCGCGCACCGGACCGGGCTGCTGCATCTCGATGTGAAGCCGGCGAACATACTTGTCGAAGGCGGGGCGGCCAAGATCACGGACTTCGGCATCGCGAGCCAGCTCGGACGGGAAGCGGTGTCGCCGGGGACGCGGGCCTTCGCTTCGCCGGAGCAGCTCTCGCTTAAAGGGGTGAGCGAAAAGTCCGACGTGTTCAGCTGGGCGGTAACGGTTTTTGTTTTGTTCCGGCACGAGGCGGGTTGGGCCGTGGGGATTGCGGCGCCGGAGGTGCTTGAGGACGAATGGCAGCTTGGGGAACTGCCGCTGGAAATGCCGGAGGGCGTGTGCCGGCTGCTCCTGAAATGCATGGCGGAGGATCCGGAGGAGCGTCCGTCGATGGTGACGGCAGCGGATACATTACACAAAATCCTGAAGACGGAATTTCCGGCGTTCGCCGCGCCGCTGAAGGTCATAGACCGCCAACCGCTCACGGCGGCCGAGTACAACAACCGCGCGGTGTATTTGCATGAGACCGGCGACCTGGACAAGGCGGATGAGTATTTCCGGATCGCGGCCGAGGCCGCCGCGGATGTCACTGTCCCGCTGTACAACAAGGGGCTTTCGGACTACTATGCCGGGCGTTTGACGGCGTCCTTTTTTGTGGATGAAAGGCTGAACAAAGGGGTGGGGGCGTCCGCGGATGAGCGAGCGGCGGCGGCCCGGCTGTATATGCTGAACGGGGACGCGCGCAGCCTCGGGGAAAATCCCGCGGTCGCAGCGGCGTCGCCCGCGGCGCAGGCATGGCTCGCGGGAGGGGCGCCCGGCGCGCTGGCTGTGCAGGAACCGCGAACCGCCGCATACATGAAGCCCGATGACCGGGAAAACATCCGGAAGATACTTACGCAGGGCGGGATCAAGGCGCACAACCCGGACCCGCATAAAATACCTGTAGGCTATATAGTCTCCCCTGGGCGGGGCGCGGTAATGCTGGCCAACGACAAGGGTGCGGTCCTGATCGGCGGGCTGGGCCCGGGCGGGGCCCCATGGATGACCTGTATGCTCGTGCGCGACAAATTGACGTTTTTTTCGGGCCAGTTCCTTGGTGAAAATGCTTTCTATTATTTGGATAAAGGCATTAAGATATGCGACTTCAGCGACCCAGGGAACCTGGTTTTTTCCGGGATGCCGGAGGCTCCGGAATTTCAGGCCCTGGGCAAGGTATTATTTACCGAAATCGAATGCCTTGACAATGTTTCGTGCATTTTGTGCCAGGGCATTAAGGCTGGCCTGGCGGTCGTGATACTGGATCTTACGGACGGCGTCAGCAATGCGCGGATGAAGGTCGTAAGGCAAAAAGAATGGATCACTGCGCAGGGAGGGATGGAGAAATACCGTGAACTGTCAACCATACCGAGCATCGCTTTTTATGCGGACGGGTCGGTATTGATAGGCGGCGGCCAGATAGGCGGCGGCCAGATAGGCGGCGGCCAGATAGGCGGCGGCCAGATAGGCGGCGGCCAGATAGGCGGCGGCCAGATAGGCGGCGGCCGCCGGGTTTCGCCGGAGGAATGGGGCGGAAGCAAGCGGGATACCGGCGCCCCGGACGCCCTGATGCCTTCAAATACCCCCAGCGACCCGGTTGGGAGGATAGCCGGGAGCTACGGGACCGGGCTTGTGATACTCTGGCACAGCCCGGAAAACCACCCTATTTCATCCGGGACAAATGCTGAAGTCTATGAATACGCATGCCTGTGGCGGACAACGCCATACCGCTTTGTCGGGCTTTCGTTTGACTACCCGCCGACTTCAGGCGGCTCGGTTTTGCTTGAAAACAATGGTGAGTTCCTGGTAACGCGTTTTGACAAGGGCGACACGCCGCCGCCGGGCAAAGCGGAATGGCTGATGATGAAGGCCGTCTCCGGCGCGGAGGCAAAAGAGAGGCGCGATGCGGTCCGGCGGGCCGAAGAGGGCTATGGCAGGCTGCTTGCCTCCGGCGATTATGGAGGCGTACTCTCTGTCGCTGAAGGGCTCCGGCCCCTGCTCGAAAGCCGTGACAGGGATGCGCTTGCCCTGTGGCAGCGAATGTCGAGGGATTTTCCAAGGGGCGGCATCCTCTTCGCCGCGGAATGCGAAGCGGCCAGGGACGCGTCGGAAACGGCATTTGGGATCAGCCAGCCAAAACCGTTTTTCCCCGGGGCGCCGTTTTCGAGGCCTTCGGGTATAGGCAAGATACATTTCGTTCACGATTTTACGGAAAAAACCCCTGTGTTCGTCGTGTCAAACGGCTTATCGCCGCCGCGCGCATTCCCCCCGGCGGGGCCTTACAGTACGGCGGTTTTCTCAGAGGGAAGCGACGACGGCCTTTTCCAGGCGTTTGTCTATGTGCAGACGGGCGATAAAGGCAAGCTCATGGTCGGCCGTAAAGGGCTGATGATCCGCGTGATTGACGTAAGAGGGCCGGACTGCGTCCTGGAGACCACGCGCCACGGGCTGCAGATGCAGGAGGTATTCATGCGCTGGAGCAACCACACGCTGTTCCTATATTTCGGCGGCGAAGGGCTTTTCACGATCGATTTTGACAGCAGGGAAGGTTCCGGGGGTTCTGGGGCGGAACTGCCTACGCCCTTCATCCCGGGCATTATCGGCATCAATGACCCCGCTTTCCTCGGCGAGCACGCGGACGAGCTCTATACAGGAGAGAACCGCTGGCGCCTGTGCTTCGATATCCTGCCCTTTCCGGACCGGCCGTTTTCCGACCCGCGCCTTGAAAATTTCAAGGGCATGTTCCCGAAGAAGCCGGACGGGAAGCGGGCGGTGCTGCTCCGCAACGGGTTCGGGAACCTGTGGACGGAGATGATCCTGCGACATGAGGTAAGCTTATGAATGGTTTCCTTGTGTGGCGGCAACGGGGCAAACCGCGAAGGTTTTTATTTCAAGGATGGAGGTAGGCCTATGGATGGTTTTTCTATTGTGATGACGGCTTGCGCAGACGGGGAGAAGGCCCGGCCGATAATCGACGCACTGCTTGAGGGGCGTTTGGCGGCGTGCATACAGGCCCTTCCCGTGCAGAGCCATTACATCTGGGACGGCGCCGTGCAGCATGAAGGGGAGGTTCTGCTCCTGATCAAGTGTGCTGCGGAAAAATATGATGCAATCGAAGAAACAATCCTTCGCCTGCACGACTATGAGTTGCCGGAAATCGTCCAGGTGCCGATTGCGGGCGGGCTCGATCGCTACCTGGACTGGATCGCGGGCCCGAGGCAGAAGGCCGATGCTGAAGGGGCAGGAGAGAAGGCCGATGCTGAAGGGGCAGGAGAGAAGGCCGATGCTGAAGCGACAGGAGAGAAGGCCGATGCTGAAGCGCCGGCGTAGAAGGGATTTACCGTAATGCTGATCACGCATCCGTGGGGGCCGGTATTTGACGAACGCTCGAAGGTGCTGATCCTGGGCACGATCCCTTCTCCCAAGTCGCGGGAGATGGGGTTCGCTTACGGGCACCCGCAGAACGTTTTCTGGAAGACGCTCGCGGCCGTGCTGGGCAAGGAAGAGCCCGCTTATGCCGTGGACGAACGCCGGGCGTTTGCGCTTGAGAACCGCATCGCGATCTGGGACGTCCTGCATTCATGCGAAATCGACGGCGCATCGGACATGAGCATAAAGGATCCCGTCCCGAACAAGTTCGCGCCGCTCCTCGAAAAGACCGGGATAGAAAAGATCTTTACAACCGGCAAGAAAGCGACGGAATTGTTTTCGCTGCTGTGTGCCGAGGAATCCGGCATGGCGCCGGTTTACCTGCCGTCGACGAGCCCCGCGAACAGGGCTATGCAGGCAAAGCCGGAGTTCCTGCTGCTCTGGCAGGAGGTAGCGAAGGCGCTGGGTATATAGGGGCCTTGCCCAGAATAATATAAGTTAGATGAATTATATGGCTCGTTATCTATAATACTTCATGGTTTAAAACCCATTGAAAGAGCCCTTCAAATAATTCGATGCCGGATGCGACTTTTATAAAGACTTCGCAGAGTTCATCCTGTGTATACTCCAGTTGAATTGCGTTCATCTCCAGCATCACAAGCATGGCGTGAGCCCCGATACGTTTGTTCCCGTCGACGAA
>Ga0082212_10008335_pt1 | contig 13562 bp, 17 predicted proteins | sample TergutNt197P3_FD_71548 | JGI IMG/M metagenome (GOLD analysis project Ga0082212, IMG submission 71548) | Neocapritermes taracua P3 segment gut microbial communities from Petit-Saut dam, French Guiana - Nt197 P3 | ecosystem: Host-associated > Arthropoda: Insects > Digestive system > Gut ... | reverse complement strand
TGGGTAAAACGACTGATTGCCATTCAAACGGTTTATGTTTTTCCCTCTTTTCCTCCACATTATCCACTTGCAATTTTTGAAAATGTGTTTTACTGTGTTTTAACGAAAACGCAGTATTTTTAGCTTTGGTGTGTCCCCGGTGTGTCCCCGAAAATGCCCGCTAATCGGTATACAATCTCAATTTTTCTTTTTTGGTGTGTCCCCGAAAGGGCAAAAAAATGCGGAGGCGGTGTTATGAAGCTCACGAAACGGACAGTGGATAGCTTGGAAACGACCGGGAAACGGTATGAAATAAGGGATGATGAACTGCCGGGCTTCGTGTTGCGTATCGGCGCGGCGGGAGACAAGGCTTTTTACTATCGGTATCGCGCCGGAAAAGGGCGCTCCGCTGTGTCGCAAAGGCTTCATATAGGAAACTTCCCCGCCTTGACCGTGGAGCAGGCGCGGGACATTGCCAAGCAAAAAGCCGTAATCGTGGCAATGGGCGGTGATCCCGCCGCTGTAGTTCGGGAAACCAAAGTATTGCCTATCATGCAAAACGTGCTGGAAACCTTCTTTGCAGAGCATGTTCAAGCGAAGCTGAAAGCCTCCACGCAAAAGCAGTATAGTTTCCTGAAGGACTCATATTTGTTGCCCGCCTTGGGCAAGCTGAAAGTGGAGGATGTTACACATAGGCACATTGCAAGGCTTCACCACGCCTTGAAAGCAACGCCGTATGCGGCAAACCGGGCGGTGGTCGTTCTGGCTAAGTTTTTCGCGTGGTGTGAAACGAACGGCTACAGACCGAAAGGGGAGAACCCCGCCCGCAACGTGGAGCTATACCGGGAAGAGAAGCGGCTGAAGTTTATGGGGTCAGCAGAGCTTGAAGCCTTGGGTACGGGCTTCCTGTTGCTGGAGGCCAAAAACGCCATCGATCCCGTTATTGGCGCGGCTCTTAAGGTGCTGTTGTTTACAGGCGCACGTTGCGGGGAAGTGCTGACGCTGAAGTGGGAATATGTTGACTTTGCTAGGGGCATTGCGAACCTACCCGACTCCAAGACCGGGGCCAAGGCGTTGCATCTCCCCCCGCAAGCGCTTGCCGTGTTGGAAACGCTTCTCCGGCTTAATGAGTATTGCTTCCCCGGAAGGTACGGAAGGGGCCATGTTGTCAATGTAAAGGACACCTGGAAGCGTTTGCTTGCCGCCTCCGGGCTGGAGGGTTGGCGTATTCATGACTTGAGGCATGCGTTTGCCTCCGCTGCCGCCTCTTCCGGCAAGTCTCTGCCCATTATCGGCAAGATACTGGGGCATACCCAAGCCGCTACCACAAGCCGCTACGCGCATTTGTCAGATAATCCTGTAGCCGTTGCCGTGGCTGAAACCGCCACGCAGCTTCAAAAAGCGTTCACGGGCGGCAAAGTAGTTCCGTTCCCCCGTGTTGCCGGGGGGGAGGGGTAATGGCCGAATATATCGCTGTGTCTAGAGGCATTGCTGACGGCATTGTTGCGGAGGAATATCGGCGTATGTTGCGGCAACGCGGGGTGGATGCTGAACACGGCGTAAAATGGAGGGTGTCCGGGGCTGATGAAGTGTTTGCTGATGCTGCGGATGCCCTTTGCTATAGGGATTGGCTGGAACTTATCGGGCAAGGGGGCAGCTTGTACGCGGAGGCGTGCGGGCGCGTCTATACGTTCTGATGCCCGCCAGCACGGGGGGGGGGTGTGGGAGGCTTCCCCCGTGCCCAAGAATGTTTTCCCTAAAATGTGTTCGTATATGAACACATTTTATTCGTTGGGTACCGTAGCTTGCGACTTATACTCCCCGTCAAACAGTGTTTTGACCGGAACGCCAAGCGCACCCGCTATTTTCCCAAGGGTGGATACCGTCATGATGGTTTGCCTATGGGGGAGGTTGATCCGAACGCTACGGGGCCGAATGGCCTGTTGTGGGGGCAACGCGACCTGATGGACATTCTTTCGCTGGATCAGGCGACAGGATGGTTTGAGTGGGATGTTGCGCGTTGGCAACAGTGGAAGGTTGTTGCCCGCGCCGGGCTTGCCGAAGCTCTTCTGGAACGGGCGCATATTCTCTTCCGGCAGAGACGAACGCGGGGAATGTCTATGCCTGAAAAACAGAGGCATGTTGCTACGCTTCTTGCACGGCTTGTGCACGGGTTTGTTGCGGAGGGGAGGCAAACGCAGTTCGCTGATCCAACCTATGATCAGACGTTGATCCGGCAGACAAGCATGATCACCCCGTTACGCTTGCAGGGTATGGCCATGGACAAGGCAAAGTTCCCCTTCCGTTCTGGAACGGGTATCAAGACAACGTACAACCCACTGCGGGAGACGCCCGCAAACCCGTTTGCGTAGCCGCCATATCAAATGACGCCCGGCATATCCGCAATTACTCGTTGTGGGTACACCTTCCATAAAAAAAGCGGGCGTCATTTGGGGGGGGAGCAGATTACCGCCCTTGCTCCCCCCACTTTTTTACTCCAATTTTTTTCTGGGGTGTCCCCGGTGTGTCCCCGGAAGAAAAAAGATATATGGTATTGCAAGTAAGTCTTTTATATAATAGTCGTAAATATGAGACTTGAACACGGAACCGTTTGATTGCCATGAATGCGGCACAGGATATGCGGGCAGGAGAGCGACGCGGGCCTGACGTGGACAGGCGGACGTGAGGGGGTGTCATGCACAATCTGGATGAAGACGATCACTGGCAAGAAATGAAGCGTGATGCGCAAGCGGAAGCGGACAAGCTGGCCCATGCAAGGCGGTTGCGCGGCAGGGGCGCGAACGAAGACGGGCAGTTGCATGGCATGCAGCTGCATGATGAGTTTGAGCGGCTCCTGGGCGGGGGAGATGGGACGGGGGATGACGGCGCGAATGCAAAGCCGTAACGTCATGCAAAAGGTCAGCGCGCGCCAAGTGCAAAGCACATATAGTCCGCCCTCGGCGGGCTATATGTGCTTTGCACTTGGCACCGGGTTGACGGCCTACTTCTTTGGCGGCTGAACCAATTCTACTCTGATCCCTTCCGGGCCGCCCACAAAAGCGGCTTTTGCCGTTCCGCCCACTCCGACGGCATGGATACCCCGGTCGAGTGTCGCGCCCGGCGCGGCTACGGCCTTCTGTAACGCGGCTTCAATGTCGCCCACATTCAGGCCGATATGGTCATAGGCGACAATACCGGATTGCGCGGCATTGACTTTGCTTTGCTGAATGTACAAAAGGGCGGCTCCCATGCTTATTACCGCGCCCTCGTCGTTGCCGAATTTGCGGCGCATGGTCAATTGGGCGTCAAAGCCCTTTACAAAAAATTCAATCATTGGCTCGAGTTGGTTACAGTAAATATGAATATGGGCCAAAACGGGCGCATCCGCAGGACGAGGCTGGGGAGCATCTGCGGCAAAGGCTGGAAGGACGAGAAAAGACAGAAAACATACGCTGATCATCCGGGCAACACGCTTCATGTGACCTCCTCGAGGTTGGCAAATATGCTATGGCTTATCTACAGCAAAACGCATGCCCTTTCAACCTGAAGAGCACCGGAGGCTTTGCGCGCATGCCATGAGCCGCATAGCTTTACTCGGCGGAAAACGGGCGCGGCCGAGCATCAACAGCTGCGGCTCCGGCATTCTTCCTCTTGCGCCGCGCTTCGTTTTGGAGTATATTGCATGCTTCGTTTTGACATCCCGCTGTCCACCTCTTTCTCTCAGGAGGGTTCATGCCGACTCCCATCCTTGCAAAGGAACGCCTCATCCCCGGCAAAACCAGCAAGTTGGTGCTTGATGCTCCCCACATCGCCAGAAAGGCCCAACCCGGGCACTTTATCATACTGCGCATGTCCGAACGGGGCGAACGCATTCCGCTGACCGTGGCTGACTGCGACCCGCAGAAGGGGACCATTACCATCGTCTATCTGGTCATGGGCAAGAGCACCGCGCTACTGGAAAGTATGGAACAGGGCGACGAAATTCTGGATGTTTGCGGTCCTTTGGGCAAGCCCACGCATATCGAAAAACTGGGCACAGTCATCTGCGTCGGCGGCGGCACAGGCATTGCCGCCATGCACCATATTGCCAAGGGGCATCACCGCGCGGGCAACCATGTGGTGGCGGTGATAGGCGCGCGCAGCAAGGATCTCCTGCTTTTTGAAAGGGAACTTTCATCCTTTGCCGATGAAATGCTTATCTCCACGGATGACGGCAGCTATGGCCGCAAGGGTTTGGTTACCGAACTGCTGCGTGAGCGCCTGGAACGGGACACGAGCGTCGCCGAGGTGGTGGCCGTGGGCCCGGTGCCCATGATGGCCGCCGTGGCCGCCACCACCAAGCCGTTCGGCGTCAAAACCACGGTGAGCCTGAACTCCATCATGGTTGACGGCATCGGCATGTGCGGCGCCTGCCGCGTGAGCGTGGGCGGGGAAACTCGCTTCGCCTGCGTGGACGGGCCGGAATTTGACGGCCAGCTTGTGGATTTCGCGGAATTGCGCCAGCGTCTCGGCGCGTATGCCGCACAGGAAAAACTCTCCCTCGACAACTACAGGTGCGCATGCCATGACAGAAACAAAAAAAGCTAAAAAGCCCCTGCTCCCCCGCGTGGACATGCCCTGTCAGGACCCGCTGGAGCGCCGCTGCAATTTCAAGGAAGTCGCACTCGGCTACACCCGCGAAATGGCCATGCGGGAAGCCGCGCGCTGCTTGCAGTGCAAAAAACCCAAATGCATCGCCGGCTGCCCGGTCGAGGTGCCGATCAAGGAATTCATCGCGGAAGTCGCCAAGGGCAACATGGATGAAGCGTACCGCATCATCAAGACCACCAACAGTCTTCCCGCGGTATGCGGCCGCGTCTGCCCGCAGGAAGTCCAGTGCGAAGGCGAATGCGTGCTGATTGCCAAGGGACAGCCGGTGTGCATAGGCCGTCTTGAGCGCTACGTGGCTGACCAGTACATCGCGGCCAATCCCTGCGCCCAAGTGACAGGGGACAACGCCTGTGAAATGCGTCGTACCGGCCTGCGGGTCGCCTGCATCGGCTCCGGCCCGGCGTCCATTACCGCTGCCGGGTATCTGGCCGGCCGCGGCATCGCCGTGGATGTCTACGAGGCCCTGCATGAGCCGGGCGGGGTGCTCATTTACGGTATTCCGGCCTTCCGCCTGCCCAAGGATGTTGTCGCCGAGGAACTGAACGGCCTGCGCCAATTGGGCGTCAACTTCCTTACCAACTGGGTGGGGGGGCGCACCGTCACCGTGGCCGACCTGCTGGAACAGGGTTACCAGGCGGTGTTCATCGGCGTGGGCGCTGGTTTGCCAATGTTTCTCCGCGTACCCGGCGAAAACCTCATCGGCGTCTTTTCCGCCAACGAGTATCTCACCCGGGTCAACCTGGGGCGGGCGTACGCCTTTCCCGACTATGACACGCCGGTCTTTCCGGGCAAAAACGTCACCGTCTTCGGCGCGGGCAATGTGGCCATGGACGCGGCCCGCACAGCCATGCGCCTGGGAGCTGAATCCGTGCATATCGTCTATCGCCGCACACGGGATGAAATGCCCGCCCGACACGAAGAAATCGAACATGCGGAAGAAGAGGGCATCCTCTTTGAATTGCTGGCCGCGCCGCTTGCACTCAACGGCAACGCCGAGATGCGGCTTGAGTCCGTCAGCCTGCAACGCATGCGCCTTGGCGAGCCGGACGCTTCCGGCCGCCGTAGGCCGGAACCCATTGAAGGCGCTTTTTACGAATTGCAGACCGATCTGGCCATTGTGGCGCTCGGCACCAACGCCAATCCCATCCTGCTGGAAGCCACGCCCGGCCTTGAGCGCAATAAATGGGGCTACGTGGTGGTGAACGAGGAAACGGGAGAAACATCCATCCCGAACGTATTTGCCGGGGGCGACATCGTTACCGGCGCGGCCACGGTCATTCTGGCCATGGGCGCGGGACGCCGCGCGGCCCAGGAAATCGCCCGTCGCCTCCTGAAACACGCCAGATGACAAGACACTGGATAAACTCCGGCTTTCCTTCCATACGGAACTCTGGCGTTTATCCGTACACATGATAGAGCACTCGCATGAATATGCACGAAAAAGCCGCTCAGGCCTTTACCCGGGAAAAGCTGGACGAACTTTTTCCACCTGAACGTTCGGACGATTTTTTTGACGCCCTGTATGGCGATTCGGCTGAAGGCGCGTATGACATCCACCTGGTTTTCCGCGCGGCCAAAGCCGAAACCCTGCACTTCGCCTTTGAGCTGCGCCAGCGGCCCGGCAAATGTCTGGCCTGCAATTTAACCTACGGACTGCCGCAGGTCTTTTCGCGCCACCCGCTCATCAACCTCAAGGGGCTTGCCGGAGAACTGGGCGGACTGCTGGGTTGGAGCGCGGAAGAAGTGCACTTCCAGCTCGGAAGAACGGAAGAACTCTCTCCGGAGCTGCACGTGATCCCCCTGCGCATCCAGCATTGACGGAACTCGCATGCACCCGATGAGGAACCGGATTTTCTGCGCCTTGGTCATTGTATGCTGGGCTGTATTGCTGCACCCCTTCCCGGTGACGGCATTCATGGCCGTATGCCTGGCCTGTCTGTGCCTGCCCTATTACCGCAGCCTTTCGCTGCGCATGCATAGCCGCTACGCCATGTTTCTGGTGCTGCTGGCCGCGACGCTGTCCATCCTGTTGCCCATCGCCCTGGTGGTGATCATGGTGCTGCCGCAGGCGGTCAACGGCATGAAGGTGCTGGATCAGCTGCGCGAATCCGGCTGGCTGCAAGGCGCGGAGGCGCAGCGCCTGCTCGACTCCATTGACTATTACCTGCGCATGGTGCCCGGCATGGAGGACGGCTTGCGCCAATTAACGCGCCAGGCGGCGGACCTGGCCGGAACGCTTGTGCGCGCCGCCCTGACGCGCGGTGTGGGCATCACCACCAAATTTTTGAACCTGGCCTTCAATATTTTCCTCATGATGGCCTTGGCCATGGTAGCCATGCTGTACGCGCCCGCGCTGCACAAGTATACGCGCATCATCACCCGCTGCCCGGCGGAAACGCTTGACCGCTTCGTTGTCAGCATCCGCGCCGCCTTGCGCGCGGTTTTGACCGGGGTTGTCTTCGTGGCGGTCTTGCAGGGCACCTTGTGCGGCATCGCCTTTGCCTTCACGGGAGTGCCGCAGGCGGCCTTCTGGGGTCTACTGTCCGCCTTTGTTGCGCCTATACCGGTTATCGGCACGGCAACGGTCTGGATTCCCGCCTGCCTGTATCTGTGGTATACCGGCTCTTCGGCGGCGGCTGTCGGTTTGGCGCTGTGGTGCATCATCGTGGTCGCCGGTGTGGACAACTTCATGCGCCCCTACTTCCTACAGGGCGGCATTGACGCCCCCTTTGTGGTGGTGCTGCTCACCGTGCTCTGTGGACTCATCGCCTTCGGTCCGGTGGGGCTTGTCGCCGGTCCCGTGCTTATGGCCTTTGCCCTGCAGGCCGCCCGCGAGGCAAAATCAACCGAAGTGTAGGCCCCCGGAGTTCAGGCGGCGGGCACCATGTGCAAAAAGGCCTCAAAGTTGCCGAGCCTGCGACTCAGACAGTGGACATAGCAGGCCGCGTAGCGGGCAAAGCTCATGGACCGGCCGTAAATGCTGTACGGCCGGTCAGCGGCGGCAAAGGGCAGGCCGAAGTGCGCCCCCACCTGGGGATGGATGGGCAGCTCGAAATTCGGGTAGTCCGGAGTGAAAGCGTTACGGAACGAGGAGGGAACCCGGCCCAGGCCCAGGCTTTCCAGCACGGCGTCGGCTATGGCGAGGAGCAGGGTCTTGCACGGATGATTCGGGGTAAGGAATAACTGTCTTGTACGCCAGTGTGCTTCGATAAAATCCGTCAGGGCGATGACGGCGCCTTTTTCCTTCTGGCGTTCACGGAAAAGACTGTCGCTAAGCAGGGCGTTCAGGTTATATTTTTCCGCAAGCCTGCCGTGCAGATAGACATGCAGCGTTTCGGACTCGGCATATCCCCTGGAGACCAGCAGATCAAGCAGGATATCCCCGTAATTCATGGTGCTTTTGTTTGTCCACAACGGCCAATACCCCTTGAAAAGCGGGTTGGGGATCTGCATCCGGCAGGCAACGGGATGCAGGCGCGCCAGCAGGGCGTTCGAGGCCAGATCGTTCCATCGTTCGCCCAGATGCTGGTACAGAAATACGCGGCAACGGTCGAAATCCCGTTGCGGGATGGATTCTTTGAGGTAGTTTGTGTACTTGCGGACTTCAAAACAGCGCGCGAAGGCCGGCGTGGCCGTCAGCAGCGAGCGCAGGGAATCTCCCTGACAATTGGCGTGAATAAGGCAGAGTTCGCGGCTCATGCTGCTCCCTGGCAACGTACGCGGATGTGCGGCGGCAGAAAATTGCCGGACGTAAGCATCCGGAAACATGCATGCACAGTCCGTGCCAGAAGATGCCCGGCCGTGGATAAGGAGAACGCATGATTTTGCCGATAGGCGCGGCGATCAACGCGGGGGTGGTGGTGGCCGGCGGATGCATAGGCGTGCTGCTGGGCAACCGCCTGTCCGACGGAATGCGGAGCATCGTGTTCCAGTCCCTGGGTTTGTGCACCTTGGTCATTGGTATGCAGATGGCCTGCAAGACCGCCAACCCCCTGTACATGGTGGGCAGCATATTGTTGGGCGCGATCATCGGGGAGGCGCTACGCCTGGAAAACGCCGTCACCGAAGGCGGCGACAGGCTCAAACGAGCTTTGCGCTCCGGCAACGCGCGCTTCACCGACGGCTTTGTCACCGGCACCCTCCTGTTCTGCATCGGTTCCATGGCGATTCTCGGCTCACTGCAAGAAGGTCTCGGCGGAGGGATCACCATCGTGCTCACCAAGAGCACCCTGGATTTTTTTGCCTCTATCGCCCTGGGCGCGGCATACGGCTCCGGGGTCATGTTCGCGTCCCTGCCCATCCTGGCGTACCAGGGCGGCCTTACCCTGTTTGCCGAAGCGCTCAGTCCCTGGCTCTCCGATTGCATGCGCACGGAATTGGAAGCCACGGGGGGGATCCTGGTGCTGGGCATCGGCATCAACCTGCTGGAGATCAAAAAAATCCCCTTGTCCAACCTCTTGCCCGCCCTGTTCATGACGGTCGTTCTTTGTCTGCTGGCATGCAACGTCCCTTAGCGCAGGGCGTGTGCGGTTTGTTCCTGATCCCGCATCATCAGCCATTTGCATCACAGGAACAAATATTTTGTATTATTGCACGCTTGGGACAGGAGGCACGGCATGAGCCAGATGCTTCTTGAAATCCTGAAGGTACTTCTCACTGAGTGCGGGGTTGTCCAGGATCAGCAAATTTTCAGCATTACGATCCTCTGCTGAACGGGTAAAATTGAAGCTGCCTGTTATCACCCGTTTTTTGTCGAGGATCATCACCTTGTTATGGGCAATAGCATGTCGCGCGTCCAAGAAGACCGGCACCCCAGCCTGTTGTAAGTTGGTCAGCTTGCTTCCCTTGGCTGCGCGTTGAGACTTGTCCAGGATGACGGTGACCTTCACCCCACGCGCATGCGCCGCAGCCAAGGCATCGTTGATAGGCTCTGAAGTATAGCTGTAGGCAAGCACAAGAATTTCAGTGTGCGCCATCCCCACTGCCCTCACAATGGCTGCTTCCGCTCCGCCTTTGGGAGAAAAGTAGACCTCGACAGCGGAAGCGGGTTCTTGCAGGGTCAGGCTTTCCCTGTGCTGTGCGCAGGAAAGTGCAAGGCAGGACAAGAGCACAAGGATGGGCGGACGCAAGGTGCCACGCGTTATGTTTTTTATCGTTCGCAAGTTTGCCGCGCGCCGTCGAAATTGTGTTGGCGTCCGTTTCCGGACGCGAGGATTGTGTGTATCAACCGTTTACTCTTCGCATGCCGCTTTCGTATTACCCCTCAAGTGCCCCCGGAACATGCGCGACGGGCTATAGGCGGGTCACTTCATTTTTCGCCGGATGCTTCAGTACCATCGGTTTCCATTTCAATAAACGCAGAGGCCGGCGCTTTGCACACCGGGCAAAACTGAGGAGGCGCGTCTCCTTTATGCACATAACCACAACCGGAGCATGAGTATACTTTCATGATCATCTCTTGGTGTTTGTTGGGCTGACCTCCGCCCCCAAAATTGCTTGGCGTTACCGGGCAGCCTTGACCCTCTCTACACCACAAAGGCCGTGTGACGCAATGGCGGGCTGCATATGGTTTTCCGAACCTATCCACGGCAGCCGGCATACGCTGCGTGACAAGGCTGCTTTTTCCCTGCTAGGTTGCCTGTAAAATGGCGTCCGTGCGCGCCGCGCCCAAGAGTTGCGCCTGATAATCAGATAGCAGCCTGTTCGCGCAGGATTCCCCGCATGCTGCCCGTGCGATGCCCAAAGAGGTTCCAAGTGAGGCGGGCACACAAAACCCTCAGAAGCGGGATAGAAGGAAAGGGAAGGGGGCTAACTAGGATTGCTCGTCCTTTCCGCAAGAACAGCTACCCAGCAGGCGTTGATATGTTTCCAAAACTTCCTGGCTGCCAAGCTTGTACCAAACTTCAAACTCTTCATGTGTCATGGACTTGTCTGACCGCAGTTGCTGAAAAGCCGCCAGAAGGTATCCCGCACAAACGGAAAATCCGGCAAGAGCGGCCGCGCTGTGGCGAGCAGAAAGTTTTAAAAGAACGTCCTGAACCGGGGTGTCGGCGATGGGACTATTCTGCTCTTCTTCCAGTATGAAGTTTTTCAAGTCGTCTTTTTTCATAGGGGCTTCTCCTGGCTAAAGGTAGGCGTCGCCATCTGCATATCAGGAGTCCCGGATTTGGACAACGGGGCCGGGAACAGACGCAGCCCCTCTTGGGCCTTCAAGGCGTGTTGACCCAAAGGGGCGAGGGGGGATGGCGCCCGGCGGTTATCGTACGTCCGTCTGGTTCTTTTTCGTCTTAAAGACTGTCCGACGCAACGTTGAGGGGCGGCACTATCCCCGGCAGCCGCCTACGCAACGCGGCCACAGGCGCGCATGCGGCGGCTGGTGGGGGGCGGTTTATGCCTGCTTCGCCATTTCGATGATCAGTATATGTGCGCTTCCTTCCGGTTCTACCCGGATGTTTTCCTCCACTATTTCCAGAGCGTCCCGTGTGTATGTCGCAATGCCGTTGATGGTCGCCTTATCTTCGACCATAACCAAGTACGCTTGGCGTCCGGGTTGAACCGGAAACTCCAAGGGATGTCCCGACCTTGCCACGGCAGCATAAACATTGATGTCCGCATGAACTTTGATCGGCGCCGATGACTGGCTGCTGTCAATGCAGGTGGCTATGGGTAGCCATCTGTCTTCTCTGTCTGCAAAGGCGAAGCGGAAGTCGCCGTAATTGGGAGTGAGCCCTTGCGCGTAGGGCAGAATCCAAATTTGCAGGAAACGCAGCATGTCCCCGCCCAAGTTATATTCACTGTGTGAGACTCCTGTTCCAGCGCTCATATACTGTACTTGCCCCCGCGTCAGGGTCTGCCGATTGCCCATACTGTCCGCGTGGGTCAGTTCCCCCTGGATAACATAGGAAATAATTTCCATATTCGTATGAGAATGGGTATCGAAGCCAGCACCCGGCTTCACCATGTCGTCGTTGAGCACGCGCAGAACGCCAAACTGCATATTCAAGGGATTGCGATAGTCGGCAAAGGAAAAATGGAAATGACTGTCCAGCCAGCCATGCATGCCGCGCCCCATCTTCTTGCTGTCGATATGCCGGATCATACTGTATACCTCTACAGGTTGATTGTTGTTTCGCTGCCACCTCGCCGGCATTTCATAGCATGTGCAACCACGTCGCGCTACACTTGGTCAGGACGGGGATCTGGAACCCCTCCAAGCACAGAGGCAGGCTCACAGAGAGCGATACAGATACGCAGCGTATATTCCATGCGGTTTTTTGGCAAAGTGTATCGCTGGTTTTCCCGGGACAATACAGCAATACGCCTGCGGGGCACGCCCCCTGGCCGGTGGAGCCGCCCCCGCGATCCCCTTGGCGGAACCTGGCGGGAATGGTTATGATGTTTTGCAACACATTACCGGCCTGATGCCCCGCCTTGAGGCCCATGCCCACGAACGTAACGGAGAGTACCATGAAGAAGTCGATTGCATTCGCCCTGTATTGTATGTTTTTGGCCTTTGCGACAACAGCAACGGCTGCGGAAAACGCGCTGCCAAAGCCCGTTACGGAAGGCGGCAAAAGCGTGTTGGCATCCATCAATGCCCGGGCTTCGGCCCTGCGGGATCAATTCCCCGTGAACCCCATCAGCATGCAAGACCTGAGCACCCTGCTCTGGGCCGCCAGCGGGCGCAAACCGGGGCGGCAACGGTTGGACCGTGCCCGTGGGCCAAGGCAGAGACCCTTACTGTACTGTTTACGTGGCCAAAGCGGACGGTGTGTTCCGTTATGACGGCAAAAGCCACAACCTGACGGAAATTTCCAAAGAAAATATCATTCCCGGCATCACCAGCCAGGCTTGGGCCACCAAAGCCCCGGTCGTGCTTATTTTCGTGATTGATGGGGCGAAAATGGCGGAGATCAGCGATCCCGCCCGCCGCGCCAGTTGGGGGTACCTGCTGATAGGCTGCATGACGGAACATGTCTACCTTGCAGCTGATTCCCTAAACATTGGCGTGCGCTACATGGCCTCCCTGAATGCGGATTTTGTGCGCGCCAAGCTGGGTCTGCAGGCTGCCGATACCCCTGTGTGCCTTCTGCCCATGGGGCACAGATAAAGGCAGCGACAATAACCCCAGCCGCCACTTGCCCCGGCAGGGATGACAAGGACGAACAGCCCGCTGGAGTCATAGACTGCTTTGGCAACGATCCGCGCATGGATAGCCAGAGATCAAAATCCGCCAAGGCTTTTTGAACCTCAGCGGATTTTGGTGAATGTGTATCTGGGTCGCGGGTCTATAGAATTCGTATCATAATGGTCTGTATTTCATGTATAAAAATGAATATTGTTTCTTGTGATGACGGCTGAAACTATTGTCATCATTTCTGCCTCCACTCCCACGGCGTCACGGGCCACCCCATCTCCCTCACCTCCGTCTGTCTTCCCCCGCGCGTCTGTTGTTCCGATTACGCCGGTCTTCGGCCAAGTATTCTTTATACATCAGCCAGTCGAGCCTCTGCCTTTCTTCTTCCGTAAGCTTGGCATGCAATACGTCATACATCCGTCTTGTTTCCCTCCGCCTGCCAGCTTTTCGGTTGTCTTCGCTCACCGTCTTTTCCTCCATTTCTACGTGCGCATGGTTTGGTCATATCCGAGAGCGCCAGTCTACGCAACGAGGCCACAGGCACACATGCGGCTGGCCAAGGTGAACCTTGGCCCCCTCACATTGAAAATATATCCGGCATAGTGCAACCTCACCTGTATAGGGCAGAAGGCAGGAGTGGGGGGTGCATTCTTCCCATCCTGAAAAATCTAAGTCCCGCTTGGCTTTTTAGGCTTTGCGGGACTTCGTTAGATTATGATTTGGTGGGTCGTGCGGGGATCGAACCTGCGACTCTCTGCTTAAAAGGCAGATACTCTACCTACTGAGTTAACGACCC
>Ga0082212_10004036_pt1 | contig 13563 bp, 10 predicted proteins | sample TergutNt197P3_FD_71548 | JGI IMG/M metagenome (GOLD analysis project Ga0082212, IMG submission 71548) | Neocapritermes taracua P3 segment gut microbial communities from Petit-Saut dam, French Guiana - Nt197 P3 | ecosystem: Host-associated > Arthropoda: Insects > Digestive system > Gut ... | reverse complement strand
GTGACGAAAAGTATTTTCTGAATCCAAAAATTTTGATTCGGCAAATTGGTAAAACTCCGGTTGCAACCTATGATGAAAACAATTTTTACTCTCTCAACACTTTGTATAATGTTATTTCCACGAATGATTATTCATTGAAGTATTTTTTAGCCATCATCAATTGTAAACTTGGAAAATGGTTTTGGATAAAGAAAAATTCAGACTTCAAAACATTGTTTCCAAAAATTAAAAAATCAGAAATTGAATCGATTCCTGTATGTGTGATAGATTTTGCAAATAAAAAACAGAAGCAAAGCCACGATGAAATCGTTAAAAACGTTGACCTGATTTTACAACTCAACCAAGACCTGCAAGCCGTCACCTTGCCAAACCAAAAAAAGCGTATTCAATTGAGAATTGCCTATTGCGAAGATAAGATCAACGCGATGGTTTATGAACTTTATGGATTGACGGAAGAGGAAGTGAAAATCGTAGAAGAGAAATAAATTTGCGATACGAAACAACGAAATTTACGAAAATTTCTTGCAACACTTTTCGTATATTTCGTATTTTCGTATGTTTCGTGTTAAAAAAACGCCGGTATAATCCATTTGCGCGTTAAAATACATCGTTTGTAAGCCAAAAATATGTGGAATCCGTGCCAGTATTTTTGTTTTTTTCAAAAATCGCTTGCTTCAGGTTGATTGCTGTAAACTGTTTGCATCGTGGAACAAGGTTCAAGCTGAAAGGAATCACGTCGGAGGTCATTGTACCAAGATAAAACGTAACGACAATAAGATAAAAGCATGTCGGGTAAGAAAAAGGCATATTACAATAACCCAAAACCTGATGACAGAGACCCTCAAGTATGCGACAATATCCTTAAACCACGCGTATTTGTACTCAAATCAACAATTCTGCGGAAAAAGTTACGCCCGCAAAACCGTTACGAAGGGAATAGGGAATAGGGGATAGGGAAGTTTGTTTTCGCGTGCGATCGTTTGTTGCTACTAAGGGCGCGCATCATGCTCACAACTCACAACTCACAACTTCCTACTCGCATGTTGAAAATGCAGATTGAACGAAATAACATGAAGCCGGAAGACCTCGGTGCCTACTACGAATCGATTCTTGAAAAAGAAGTCCGAAAGGAAGGGGGTGTTTATTACACGCCGCAGTATATCGTGGATTACATTGTGGCAAACACGGTTGGCAAACTCGTTGAGAATTAATCGCCGGATAGTTTATACGGAAGACAAGATCAACGTGATCGTTTATGAGCTTTTCGGGTTGACGGAAGCGGAAATCAAAGTTATTGAAACAAGTGAAAAGTAAGGAGCGACAACATGCAGGAACGAATTGTCATCACAGGCATGGGGGTGGTCAGTCCGATTGGAATCGGAATGGCCGAGTTTTGGGACTCGGTTCGCCAGTGCAAAAGCGGGATCGACCGCATCACGCATTTCGACGCAAGCCGCTGCACTTGCCAAATCGCCGCCGAGGTCAAAAATTTCGACGGCAAAAATTATTTCGACCATAAACTGCCTCAACGGACGGCACTGTTTACGCAGTACGCCATGTTAGCAGCACGCGAAGCATGGGAAGAAGCCGCGATGACACTTGATGACGTGACACCGTCGCACCGCGTCGCGGTGATACTTGGCAACGGCATAGGCGGGTTGGAAGTTGACAACGAAGCGCAACGCAAGTTGTTTGATAAAGGCCCCTCGCGCATTCCGGCTATGGCTGTTCCTCGCATGATTTCGAACGAAGCGGCGGCCAATGTCTCTATGATGCTCGGTTTGCACGGTCTCTCGCACACGATTGTGACCGCCTGTTCCTCGGGTGCGGATGCGATCGGCCATGCGATGTATTACCTGCGGGCAGGCTTGGCCGACGTCGTCGTCGCCGGCGGAACCGAAGCGGCGATTACCGAATATGGTGTCGGCGGATTTTGCGCCCTCAAGGCACTCAGCACCGGTTTCAACGATCAGCCGACACGGGCAAGCCGACCCTTCGACAAAAACCGCGATGGCTTTGTCATCGGCGAAGGTGCCGGCGTTCTCATTCTCGAAACGCTTTCGCACGCGAAAAATCGCAACGCTGCGGTCATCGCCGAAATGGCCGGTTATGCTGCAACGTGTGACGCTTACCATCTGACTGCTCCGCATCCCGACGGAAAAGGTGCGGCCATCGCCATCCGGCAGGCTCTCGATCTGGCAGGGTTGAAACCGGAAAACATTGATTACGTCAATGCACACGGCACCTCGACACCGACTAATGATCCGGTCGAAACCCGGGCGATTAAAGGCGCGTTCGGTGAACATGCTTACAAACTCAAGGTCTCATCGACCAAGGGAATCATGGGACACTGTATCGGAGCAGCCGGGGCACTTGAGACCATTGTCTGCGTCAAGGCGATCACCGACGGCTTTTTTCCTGCAACAGCCAACCTCGACGATCCGGACGACGAATGCGATCTCGATTACGTTCCCAACGTGGGACAACCGGGCGACATTCGCGCCGCTATCTCAACCTCGCTTGGCTTTGGCGGCCACAACTCGGTCGTCGCCGTCAAACGATTTGTTTAACCCGGCATCTTGGACACGGGTGACTTACCAACAGATGTTGCGCCGGTGCCTAAGACGTCCGCCCAAACATTCACCAACCACACACCACTAATCACCAGGTCACGATGACAACAGAATCACATATTCCTTTTGTCCATTTACATTGTCACAGTCACTATTCGCTGCTTGACGGAGCGGCAACGTTGGACGCTTTGATTAAGCGGGCAAAAGATTTGGGGCAAACCGCACTGGCTCTGACCGATCACGGTAACATGCACGGGGCACTCGAATTTTATCAAAAAGCCAAAGCCGCCGGGATCAACCCCATTGTCGGTTACGAAGCATACATTGCACCGGGAAGCCGGTTTGATAAATCGGCCGTGTCGGCGAAAGACGCAAGTTACCACCTGACGCTCCTGGCGCAAAACAAGACAGGCTATCACAATCTGCTGAAACTCTCGACGCTGGCATACACCGAAGGTTTTTATTATAAACCGCGAATCGACAAGGAAACATTGCGTCATCACCATGAGGGGTTGATTTGCCTGAGCGGTTGTGCGTCGAGTGAATTTTCGCGAGCCGTTCTCAGCGGCGATGCGGACGGGACGGCACGCGCGATTCAAATCGCCGAATGGTATCGCGATTTGTTCGGCGACCGTTACTTTCTCGAAATACAGGACGGCGGACTGGAAATACAACGGCTTGCCCTCAACGGCACGCTCAAAATCTCGCGGGAACTCGGCATCCCGCTTGTGGCAACCAACGACGTGCATTACGTCCTCCAGAAAGATGCCGAAATACAGGACATTTTGCTTTGTCTCAATACGGGCAGTCATCGCACCGACCAAAACCGGATGAAAATGGAAACCGACCAGTTCTTCCTGCGCAGCGGTGCCGAGATGTTGCACGCGATGCCGGATCAGTGGGAAGCGATTGAGCGCACGCAGGCCGTTGCCGATTCGTGTGATTTGGATATTGAACTGGGCAAGCGGTTTTTTCCGTCCTTTTACCCGCCGGATAATCTCTCGTCCGACGAATATTTGCGACGGCTTTGTATTGAGGGACTCAAACAACGTTATGCCGGTAACGTAAAACGAATGCCAAACGGTGAACTGTCCGACGAAGTCATGGCCCGGCTTGATCGTGAGCTTTCCGTCATTCAAAAACTGGGATTTCCGAACTACTTCCTCATTGTGTGGGATTTCGTGCGACTTGCCGAAGAACGCGGCATTCAGCGAACAGCACGCGGCAGCGGCGTCGGTGCGTTGGTGTGTTACGCACTGAATATGAGCCATGTTTGCCCGTTGGAATTTGACCTGCTGTTCGAACGGTTTCTCGACGAGAACCGACTTGAGGCACCTGATATTGATATCGACTTCGACCAGCAGCGACGCGGCGAAATCCTCGATTACGTCAAGGAAAAATACGGCAATGAAAACGTCGCACAGATCGGCACTTTCGGCACGATGGCTGCGAAGATGGCGATTAAGGATGTCGGGCGTGCGTTGGGGCTGCCTCTGGCGTTTGTCAGTGAAGTCAGCAAATTGGTGCCTGAAGCCCCAAAGATGACGATCAAAAAAGCCTTCGAGCAAAACGACGAACTGCAAAAACTGTACGACACCAATGTCGAAGCACGTGAGCTGATCGATTTTGCAAAGGGTTGTGAAGGGCTGGCGCGTTCGGCGGGAACACACGCTTGTGCCGTGGTCATTGCCGACCGTCCGTTGACCGATTTCGTTCCCCTTCAGTGTGTCAAGGACAAGGACGAAATCGTTACGCAATGGGCAATGGGCGAAGTTGAAAAAGCCGGACTGCTCAAAATGGACTTCCTTGGACTGCGCAATCTCTCGATTTTGTCACAGGCGATTGACATTATCGAACAGACGGCCGGTGAGCGGATTGACCCGTATAGATTCCCGTTGGACGACCCGGAAACTTACGCTCTGCTTTGTCGCGGCGAAACGAAAGGCGTGTTTCAACTCGAAGGCGGCGGCATTCGTGAGTTGTTGCAACGCATGAAGCCGGACAGTTTTTATGACATCATTGCGACGCTCGCGTTGTATCGACCCGGCCCGCTTGAAGGTGGTATGGTCGATCAGTACATCGAGGTCAAGCATGGTCGCAGAAAAGCCGAATACGCGCACCCGATCATGCGCGAGATACTCGAAGAAACACACGGCGTCATGGTCTATCAAGAGCAGATCATGCGGATCATGAACCGGCTCGGCGACGTGCCGCTTGCCTCCGCTTATACCTGCATCAAGGCGATCAGCAAAAAGAAGGAAGACCTCATCGCCAAGCCGAAAGGCGAGTTCATCGAGGGTGTGCAAAAGAAAGGTCTCACGAAGCAAGACGGCGAGCATCTATTTGACCTGATTCAGAAATTCGCGGGCTACGGGTTCAACAAGAGCCACTCGACCGCTTACGCACTCATCGCGTACATGACGGCGTATCTCAAGGCGCACTACCCGGTCGAATTTATGGCGGCGTTGCTTTGCGGCGATCTTTCCAACCGTAATTTTACGAAAAAGGATTCGACCGTCGAACATGTCGAAGATTGTCAGCGCATGGGCATTGAGGTCATTCCGCCGGATGTCAACTCATCGGACAGATTGTACTCGGTCAAGAACGGCAAAATACATTTCAGCCTGATCGCCATCAAAGGTTGCAACGACTGGGCGGCCAATACCATCGCCAATGCGCGAAACAGCGGCGGGCCGTTCCGTTCGATGTTCGATTTTTGCGAACGTGTCACACCGCGTGATTGCCCGTTTGCAACCATTACGATTTTGATCAAAGCCGGTGCGTTCGATTCGCTTGGTTGCAAGCGTTCGCAGTTGACGCAGGTTCTCGAAAAGGCATTTCATGCAGGCAAGGCTGCCGCCGCCGACCGTGCCGTTGGGCAAAAATCGTTGTTCGGCGGGGATGACGAAACGGAAACCGTTGATCCGCAAGAAGAAATCGCGGCGGCCATGCAAGGGTTGCCGGACATCAAGGAATGGGACGACAAGGAAAAACTCGCTTACGAAAAAGAAGTGCTCGGCTTTTACCTGAGCAGCCACCCGTTGAAACAGTACGCCGATCAGTTCAAAATCTTTGCATCCCACACAACGTCTTCGGCGGTGTTTTTGCCGGACAAAGCGGAAGTGATACTCGGTGGAATGATCGGAAGTGTCAAGTTGACGGTGACCAAAAACCCGAAGCCGGATCGCCCCAGCCAATACGCCATGTTCGACTTGGAGGACATGGACGGCATGATTCGCAGCATTATCTGGCCGGAACAGTATGCGCAGTATTTGGAACTGGTCAGAGCGGAATCGATCGTGGTGGCTGTCGGCAAAATCGACCGGAGCCGCAGTCAGGCTGAGGATGACGCGAATTTCATCATCGACCGCCTGATGACACTCGACGAAGCACAAGCCCAAATGACGCGCGGCATCACAATCATCGTGCCGGAATCACGCGGTGAAGACACTCTGCGCACGCTTTACGAAATTGTGCGTGGCTATCCCGGTTCAAGCGAACTGGAATTGAACTTGCGTTTCAACGACGGGCGACTTGCCCTGATGAAATGTAAAACCGGCGTGACGCTCAACCCGGAAATGCGCCGCCGCGTGACCGAATTGCTCGGAGAGGAAAACTATCGCCTGATCGCCGCCCCGCAGAAACTCATGGGTGGAAACTCCAGCAATAACCGCAACGGCGGTAAATGGCAAAAACGCAGCGGGTGACAAAAAAATACAAAAAATCAAGGCGAAAATTTTTGAAATGGTCGAAAATTGGCTCCCGATGTTGTAAAATGACAATTGGAATCGGCAGCAGTCCGTCGATTGACCAGTACGTTCGATTTTTCACACCATCTCATCTTTTTTTCTGAAAGGTAAAAGACAACATGAAGAACAACATTTCACGACGCGGTTTTTTGAAGGGCACTACCTTGGCAAGTGTCGGTTTTTGGGTCGCCGCCGGGACGGCCCCGCAGGTTCGGGCATCAGCCAACGAGCGGCTGGCGTTTGCCGGAATCGGAATCGGCGGCAAAGGAGACGGCGACATTGCCAACGCGGCACGGTTTGCCGATGTGGTTGCCATCTGCGATGTTGACAAAGGTCGCCTTGCAAATTCGGCACGGCGATATCCCAATGCGAAAGCATACACTGATTTTCGCAAGCTGCTCGAAGAGCAGGAAAAAACCATTGATGCCGCGACGATCAGTACCGCCGACCACATGCATGCTCCCGCCGCGCTCATGGCCATGCGAATGAAGAAGCACGTTTACGTTCAGAAACCGCTTGCACGAACCATGTACGAATGCCGTCTCATGAGCAAGGTTGCGAAAGAAATGGGCGTTTGTACCCAGATGGGTAATCAGGGTAGTGCTTCCGACGGCCTTCGCAACGAAGCCGCCGCAATGAAAGCCGGCGTTTATGGTGACATCAAGGAAATTCACGTTTGGACAGACCGTCCGGTCGGTTGGTGGCCGCAGGGGCCGGAAATCATCCGTACCATGAAGGCGTATGAAGAAAAAGTCCGCAAAGAAAACCCGGATGAAGCGGAAAAACTGATCGCCGACATGAAAAGTAAGGCGGAAAACCAGCTCAACAATGTCGATTGGGATCTCTGGCTCGGCGTCGCCAAGCCACGCGAATTTTTCCCCGGCGTGGAGAAAAGTATTTATCATCCGTTTAGCTGGCGCGGCTGGTGGGATTTCGGTACCGGTGCGTTGGGTGACATCGCGTGCCATGCACTCAACAAATTTATGAAGGCTCTTGATCTGAGTGCCCCGATCTCGGTGGTCGCCCGAACAACCGGGCATGACTTCGATATTTTCCCCGTTTCGTCCGAAATCGTGTTTGAGTATCCCGACACGCCGGCTCGCAAAGGTTTCAAGTTCGTCTGGTACGACGGGGACTGGAGTCCGAGTCGCGAGTTCGTCAACGAACACGGATTCCGCTATCCCGATCCCATGCCGACTAGCGGTGAAATCATCATCGGAAGCGATGGTGTCAAAGGACAAGGGCGTAACACACGAAAAGAAGGTGTCACGGTGCCGGAAGTGCAATATGCACCGAAGTATCCCGACGCCGACGGCAATCCGACCGGAACAGACGACGATCCTCGCAATATGTTCGAGTTGATCACCGCGATCAAAGACAACAAACCGGAACTGTGCTTCTCAAACTTCCCGAACCAAGCCGGCCCGCTTACCGAGGCGATGTTGCTCGGTAACCTCGCCGTTTGGACGGCCTCGAAACCGAACGAATGGGGCGAAAAAGTGCTTTGGGATCGGGAGAACATGAAGATCACGAACCTTGCCGACCTCAAAACCCCCGGCGTTGCCGATTTGATCAAACCGGTCTATCGCGACGGTTATGTCCTTGACTAACGCAGAGTGAAATCAGAGCCGTACACCCAGTAAGCGGAAGAATTCAGAGCCGCGAGTGTCCATGAACGGTCGAAGCGGCGTAAAGTTTCAGCCACTTCGACCGTTTGTTGGCACTTGCAGTTCTGATTCGGTTCACAACGCCGGGAGAATATGTTCCCAGACGAGGTTGAGTTCGGCCTGCATGTCCCCGAGGTTAGCCGTGAGAATGACCACCGCATTTTGCTCGGGCAGCACAACGATAAACTGGCCGTCCTTGCCATCGGCGCGGAAGCCGTTGTGTCGGCAATGCCAAATCTGATAACAATAACCCTGATTCCAATCGCTGTCGCTGTTTTCCGGCTGAACGTTCGGGTTTTGCAGAATTTTTCGCGTGGTCGCTTCTTCGACCCAGGCTTCCGGCAAGACCTGCTGGTCATTCCATTTTCCCCGTTGCAGGAGCAATTGACCGAGCTTGGCCATGTCTTCCGTTTTGACGTACAAGCCCCAGCCGCCGATGTTGACGCCGCTGGGACTTTCGTCCCATTTCGCGCCGGTGATGCCGAGCGGCTCAAACAGTCGCGGGGTGAGGTAGTCAACAATCTTTTCGCCGGTCACTTTTTGTACAATGGCCGAACACATGTAAGTCGCCAGCGAATTATAGACGAATTTTGTGCCCGGCTTGTGCGGAATCGGATAGGCCAGGAATCGCTTTTCCCAGCGTTCGGTCGATGAGGCACCCGGTTGCCAGAGCGAACCGGTCGGGTCGTTGTCATGGCCGACGCTCATGGTCAGCAGGTCTTTGACGCGAAGTTCGGCGAGGTTTTCGGCAAGTGTTTCCGGCAAATCGTCTGGGAAAAACGTGATCACCTTGTCGTCCACGCTGAGTTTGCCTTCCGCCACAGCAAACCCAACGGCCATACTCGTCCAGGTCTTGCTGACCGACCACATCACATGCGGTGCGGCGGGTGCGTTGTCACCGAACCAACGCTCGTAAACAACTTTGCCGTCTTTGAGAATCATAACGCTGTGCAAATCCATGTTTTTCGATTGGACGGCATCAAGAAAGGCATCCGCAGCCTGCGACGGAAAACGCTCGGCCAACGACGCACGCGGCAAACTCTTGTCGGAAGTTTCTTGGGCCATCAGCGGCGCGGAAGTAAGCAACAAAACGGCCAATAACAAACGGAAATGGTTTTTCTGCATCATGAAACCTCGTGGAAAAATGGGGTGAAAGAAATTGTGTAAGCGACGATATTTTACCACATTCATGCCACGGATGTTAGGCTTTCGCCGGCAAGTTTTTAAGCAAAGAAAGGCAGGGCGGTCACGGTATGACCACCGCAAGAAACAGCAGTCGGTCACTCCGTTCGGTCACGTAGAGGCCGGAGGTTCAAATTCTGAAAGATAGCACAAAATACTGTGAAAACCAAGACCAATTTACCCCGCTTTGATCCAAGTTCCGACGCGTTCGCCGCCGAGAGCGCGTTCCAGATTTCCTTCTTTGCGGAAGTTGAAAACCATGATCGGCATCCCGTGATCCTTGCACTTGGCGATGGCCTCCTGGTCCATGACGCGAAGATTTTGCTGTAAAACTTTGGTGTAGGTCAGCTCGTTGTACAACACGGCGTGCGGATTTTTCTCCGGGTCGTCGCTATACACACCGTCCACTTTCGTCGCTTTGAGCAGCACGTCGGCCTGCAATTCAAGTGCCCGTTGTGCGGCGGCGGTATCGGTCGTCACAAAAGGACTGCCCGTCCCGCCGGCGAGTAAAATAATACGACCTTTTTCCAAGTGCCGGATCGCCTTGCGGCGAATGTACGGCTCAGCCACCGTGTCGATGTGCAGCGCGGTCATCAGCCGGGTGTTGCCGCCGAGGTTTTCAATGGCGTCCTGTAAAGCCAAGCCGTTGATGACCGTCGCCAGCATTCCCATGTAATGAGCGGTCGCTTCCTGAATCGAATTATTAGCCGCCTTGAACTGGCCGCCGCGCAAAATGTTGCCGCCGCCCATGATGATGGCGATTTGTACGCCTTTTTGCGAACTGCGGACCACCTGATCGGCCAAACGCGACATGGCGTCCATTGATATGCCCCGTTCATGCGCCGGGCAAAAGCCTTCGCCGGATATTTTGAGAACAACACGTCTCGAATTGCTTGTTTGTGTGTTTGTCATACACGACTTCCTTTTTTGTTTAACGTTGATCGACCTCTTCGGTCATTGACTCCTGTTCATGACTTTTTTGTTTGGCCTGTTCAGCCAACTCACGGGCACGGGCAATTGTCTTTTCCGTCTCTGCCGCTTGTTCTTGCGTCATGTACTGCTTTGCCACACTCAGGCATTGAAGCGTCAAGTTTCAACTGATTGGCCAAATCGGAAAGAACCTATGAAATCGTTGTTGTCACAGTAAATCTCATATCAATAGTGTTTATAAGTTAAATGGGGTATCGATTTAGTGTCACCTATACGATAAATTTGCGAAAAATCCTATATGCGCAAGTATATTTTTGCCGTGAACAAGGGCATATTGAAGTAATGATGACGACAAAAAATTTCTAGGTGGCATTAAGTCGATCCCCCCCTTATATATTGTATCACTGCACGCTTGATTTTCAAAGGAGTGTTTGTGGATCAAAACACGCCTGTGATGATCGAGTAAGAGAGACATCGTTTCTACTCCATCATCGCCTGCTCAACGCCGGCATCGAAACGGCGGTAAATGGCCTGACCGTAATCTTTGAATTCGCGGGACTGCCCGACGGTGGGCCAGGCAGTGACTTCGCTCAGTTCGGGCATGATCTCAACCAATTGGTCGAACAGAGTTTGCGCCATCCGCTGAATTGGTTTTTCACGTGCCGTTTCGAGAATTGATCGTACTGTTTTCATGACTCGCACGAGTTGCGCACGCGACTTGATCGGATCGTCGAGCGTATCTTCGGGGTCAATCAGGAGTTCAGAAACGGGAACATCAAGAATCTCGCGCCATTGGTAGAGCAGGCTCAAGAGCATGTCGGAAGTCGGCTTTTCCAGTTTTCGAATGTCAATGGCATCCAAATGGAGCCGACGGGCGAGATTGGCAATAGAAACGCCTTGAGCTTTTCGCACTTCGGCCAGCCGGTGCAAAGGATACCGTGATTCGGCTGCGCTTTCGGTTTTCTGTACGTCGTCGGGTACAAAAGCCATGTTGGGCAGCGTCAATGGGTGAATTGGCATCGCAGAAGAATACGAATCTGTTGAATTCAGCATGGCATTACTCTTCTTGGTTACTGGTTTTATCTGCCCTCTACTCCCAAAATACCTCTTAATCTTTCTATTCGGCCACTTTTTTCAAACACTGGACAAAAAAACAGAAGCGGGAGGTTAGCTGTTTTGTGCCATCAATGCGTAAAATTCCGGCTATTTGGCGGAAAATAATTTTTATATATTGGACAAATATCAAATAGCCTCGTTTTTCATCTTGAATCCCCCTTGTGGTTTTTGTTATACTCGCATTATGGACTTTTCTGTTTGACACTTACTGTTGATGTGTACTTATGCCGAACCTTATGCGACAATCTTTCCTTATCCTCCATTTTTTCTTTGCGTTTACGGTGGGGTACGTTCCAACGTGGGGACAACCGCCATCGGAGGTTGCGTCGGAGATTTTCCCGTCTGGGGTCGCTTGGAACGGCGAATCCGTTGCGGTGATTTGTCCGCCTGTGTTCCGCAAGGCACTCGAGCTTTGGGTCGATTACCGACTTGGCCAGGGTTACAAGGTTTACGTGCTTGAGGAACCCAAACCACGGGATGACGATGGTCATCGCACGCCTTACACAACGCCGGCTTTTCTGAAATCGCGGATTCTTGCCCTTGCCAAAAGCGATCCTTCCGTCAAATACCTGCTGCTCATCGGCGACGCCTCTCCCGAAATCACGTCCGAACCGACGGTGTCCGAGCGGCTGATTCCCACGGCGCGCGTCGAAGCTCTGGTCATTTCCGCCTTTGGGAAGGAAAAGGACATTGCGACGGACAATTACTACGCCGACCTGAGTGACGACAACTTTCCCGAACTGGCCGTCGGTCGTCTCACGGCTGATACGCCGGAAGAGTTGAGCATCATGATCGCGAAAATCATCCGCTACGAAACGGAAACCGATCTCGGCTTATGGCATCGGCGGATCAATATCATTGCAGGTGTCGGCGGTTTTTCGCCGTTGATCGACACGCAGATCGAAGCGTCCGTTCGTTACATTTTGTCCGAAATGATCGACGAGGGTTACGACCTCTCGCTGACACAGGCCAATTGGAAAAGTGCGTATTGCCCGCCGCCGGAACTGTTTCGCAGCGTCACCGTCGAGCGGCTGAACGAAGGCTGCCTCTTTTGGGTTTACATGGGGCACGGCTTTCACAAAGCTCTCGACAGTGTGCGAACGCCGCCGGCCGATTACGCCATTTTTGTCGAAGGCGATTCGCAATACGTCGCATCGCGCAGCGGTCTGCCGATTGCCGTGTTCTGCGCCTGTTATACTGGGGCTTTTGACGCGATGGAAGACTGCATTGCGGAAGATTTGTTGCGACAGCCGAACGGTCCGGTCGCGGTGATAGCGTCGTCGCGCGTTTCGATGCCTTACGGGATGGCGGTGTTCGGGCTGGAGTTGATTGACGAGGCACTTGGCCAAACGAATTCGTCGCATGAACCACGCAATCTCGGCACAATTTTTCTCAAGGCCAAACGCAATATGCTGACGCTACGTGCGAAAGATCGCACGGTATCATCGACCATCAAAAACGCAACCGACACGGTTTTGTCGATGCCAGGTAACGCGGCCAGTGCGGTTGGGACACGATTGAGCGGCTCGACACCCCTGGTGGAAAAACGGCCATTGTTTGCCAAACGACATACGGAAGGCGAAGCAAAGCAAGCGATTCGCAACATGATCGACACGATGGCTTGGTTGAGCGATCCGACCTCAAACCGGCTGAACGAGCAGTTGGTCGATCACGCGCATTTGTTTCATTTATTCGGCGACCCCTTGTTGCGGTTGCCTTTGCCGGAACATTTACCATTTGACACCCCGCAAAGCGTTGAAGCAGGCGGCACGTTAGTGCTCAAAGGCAACATCCGACACAACGGTTTGGTCATTGCGGAACTGGCATCGCCGCGCAATCGGCCTGTGACCGTACCGAAAGAGCGCACCCCATTTAAGGCAACCGACGAGGCGAATGAGGAATTCTTGAAAACTTATCTGGCAGCGAATAATCGGTCGATCAATTACCTCACACACAGGACAAAAGATGGCAGTTTTGCGATTGAGATGCCTGTGCCGGATGATCTCGACGGCGAATACGTTGTGCGTCTGTTCGGCGCAACCCCCGACGGCGTTTCGGTTGGTTCCGCGATGGTGATCGTCACGCCGAAAAACGTTGCCTCGCAAGGAAAAAGAGTGAGATAGTGTTTGCGAGGGAAAAGTAGACAAGTTTATACCGAAGCTGTTTTATAATTCCGTTCAGTTTGTTTGATACTGGTGGAGGTTTTCGGCGAGGAGCAAGCGCAGTTCACCACGGTACTTCGTTCGGCATCGGAAGAAGCTTTTGCACGCAACCAAAAATTCCTCGTAAGTTTCGTAGTATTTGGAACCGCGAAGGAATAACTTGTTCACAATAATTTTTTTAACG